>Ga0189289_10012_pt1 | contig 345792 bp, 299 predicted proteins | sample UW106minimetaG_FD_130313 | JGI IMG/M metagenome (GOLD analysis project Ga0189289, IMG submission 130313) | Marine microbial communities from the Costa Rica Dome - UW106 mini metaG | ecosystem: Environmental > Aquatic > Marine > Oceanic > Photic zone | place: Costa Rica: the Eastern Pacific... | reverse complement strand
GCGCCAAACGCTGGCCAAACTGGGTATCCCGCGCACCACGTTCTATCGTTGGTATGACCGATACCGGCAGTCCGGCGAGACTGGTTTGCAGGACCAATCTCCCAAGCCCAAACACGTCTGGAACCGCATCCCTGATGAGGTGCGACGCAAGGTCGTCAAATTAGCTCTAAAGGAAACAGAACTATCACCACGGGATTTGGGAGTCACGTTCACGGATCAAGAAAGCTATTTTGTATCAGAGGCTTCAACATACCGGATGCTGAAAGCCCATGACCTGATCACCAGCCCCGCCTTCATCGTCATCAAGGCGGCAAATGAGTTCAAAGACAAAACTACGGCCATCAACCAACTCTGGCAAACCGACTTCACGTATCTCAAGGTTTTGGGCTGGGGGTGGTTCTATCTCAGCACGATCCTCGACGATTACAGCCGCTACATCATCTCGTGGAAACTCTGCACAAACATGAGGGCTGAAGACGTGACTGATACGCTGGATCTGGCGCTTGAGGCGTCGGGATGTGATCAGGTCCACGTTGTTCATAAGCCGCGCCTGCTGAGCGACAATGGGTCAAGTTACGTCTCTGGTGATCTGGCGGAATGGTTGCAGGACAAAGGAATGAAGCACAGCAGGGGCGCACCTTATCATCCCCAGACACAGGGTAAAATTGAGAGGTGGCATCAGACTTTGAAGAACCGCATCCTGCTGGAAAACTACTTCCTGCCCAGCGATCTCGAAGCTCAGATCGAAGCCTTTGTCGATCACTACAACCACCAACGCTATCACGAAAGCCTGAACAACGTCACGCCAGCCGATGTCTACTTCGGCCGTGACAAAGCCATTCTGGAAAAACGAGAAAGGATCAAACAAAAGACGCTCGAAACGCGACGCTTGCATCACAGCCAGCGCGCCGCATAATCAAACCAACCAGATGAGCCAAACTCTCTCTTAGCTTAAGCCCCAATTGGTTCCAAAAGCTCTGACGACGGACAGACCGATACACAGAAGCTCGCGGTGTTGAACGGGGTGCTGGAGAGGTTTGGGATGGGGTAATGAGGCATATGGGCTAGATCACCGGTGTTTAGTGCCGTGTCGTAACTGAGAAGCTCGCAGATCATATCGCGGCCTCGAGACGCACGCCAATTTTGTCGCCACTTTCAATAGTACAAAAGGCCAACTTCAAGGTGAGGACTTCCCAGGGTAGGGGCACTTCACACCCTATGGCCGCATATCGGTCAGCAAGAGCCTCCTTGGAACATAAAATACAAAATATATTTTATGTCGTGTTCCGTATATTTATCAGCTACTTAAGTTGAATTTGTCTACACATTTCGCGACGGCACGGCTGTCGCTCACCTAAATTGTGGTTTTCTGGGGCCGTAACTTGCTTTGAGTGCCGCAAGAGCAAAGATCAACTTAGGATTGTGATTGTCTCCGTTCGTCTGCATGCTGGTGAAACAGCACAAACGTGAATTCTCATTTCTTGCGGCCTCGCCAAGTGTAACACCAAGAGCGAGTACTCAGATGCGAATTTCATTAAAGACTAAGTTAGCAGCTTTATTAACCTTTCTAACACTCATGATTGCCGTCATTGCTTGGATTTCCCTCAAGGAGATGCAGATCCTTAAGGAAAGAAACGCAAAGATAGTGACCGAAGATTTTCAGGCACTCAGAGACCTCGACGAATTAGCAATCATCCAGGAACGCATTCAAAATGTCGTTCGGGACTTCGTGATGATTGATGACCCCAAATTGCATCATGAAATTGAAGAGCATTTGGCAGAGTTGGAGCACGAAGAAGAAGCGTTGTTGGACCGTTCTTATGGACACGCAGCTGCAAAAGAACGGGATATTCTCGATCAGTTTGTTGCGCTTCGACACAAACTTGAGGCCGTAAATGCGGAGGCTATCAAGCTATATGAGCAGGGGGACCCGCAAGCTGCTGCAGTCAAGCTCGTTATTGAGGGCGGCGTTTATGATGAAAAGATCCTCAAGCTGGTGCATGATTTCTCGGTACACGAGACCGAAGTGCTAGCGGAAGATGTCAAGAAATCAGCCGAAGAGTATGAGTTGGCTAGGTTTGAGCTCATCGGAATAACCTCTCTCGCCTTAGTATTTAGCCTCGGGACTGGCTTTGCGATCATGCGCAGCATCAGCAAGGGTTTGTCTGCAGCTCAAAAGCTAAGCGCAAGCGTTGCGGCAGGCGATCTTACCAGCACAGTGGTTGTGCAGCGAAATGACGAGATTGGATCACTGCTAACAGACCTTAATCGGATGGTAGCCGACCTACGAGGAACGGTTGGCGATGTTACATCCTCGGCCACCAATGTGGCATCCGGGGCGGTTCAGGTGTCAGCGACCTCGCAGCAACTGCAGGAAGTATCTGTGAGCCAGGCTGCCGCAACTGAGGAGGCTTCTGCTTCAGTGGAACAGATTGCCGCAAATATCGCGCAGTCTGCAGAAAACGCACAGAAAACCGAAGGAATTGCTTCGAAGGCAGCGGATCGTGCAAAAGAGAGTGGCGAAGCTGTGAAAGAGGCGGCCGGGCATCTTGAAACAATTGTAAACCGGATAGAAGTTGTTCAAGAGATTGCGCGCCAAACAGATTTGCTGGCTCTCAATGCTGCAGTGGAAGCGGCTCGAGCGGGAGATCATGGTAGAGGCTTCGCCGTTGTGGCCAGCGAAGTGCGAAAGCTGGCTGAGCGCAGTCAGGAAGCTGCGGCAGAGATCAACAGCCTAACCACTGTTACAGTGTCTTCTTCAGAAACTGCCTTGCAGATGATGGAGGAACTTGTCCCGGAAATTCAATCTACCTCAAAGCTTGTAGGGAATATCGCTACATCTAACGTCGAGATTTCCAAAGGGATTGAGCAAATTGGAATTGTTGTTGGGCAAGTGGATAACTCAAGCCAAACCAACACAGCCGCTTCAGAGGAGCTCTCGGTCACTGCTGAGGAGTTGTCAGCGCAGGCAAGAACTCTACAGGAGACGGTTAGTGGCTTTAAGTTAGAGGCGCGAGATTCAAGCCAAAAGGAAGACAAACAAACCATAAGTAGCGAAACGACCGCGACTGAAGAAACAAAAGCTGTCGTGTCGCTCGATCTAAGTGCCCAAGACGATGATGAAGATTTTGTCCCTCTGCGACCTAATGCCGCTTAGTGACTGACGTGTTGGGCGGGCACCTCTATAAAGTGCCCGCCCATTTCGAATTTTCACAGATTCAATCACTGGTGCAAAACTTAGCTTCCAGAAGCGCCACACTATTGTCGAAATGGACTTTTAGAGCTTCAGAAGCTGCCTCCAAGTTACGTTCTTGCACACTGTTGAAAATTGCTGCGTGCTCATCATCAAAGGCATCGAAGTTTGGATCAACAAGCTCGTCGTCGACCTGAAAACGCTTCAAGTTTTCACGCCCATCTTCAATTTTTTGGATCATCGTTGGCCAGTTGCTCGAACGAAACAAGTAGCTATGGAAGAGCTGGTTCAGATCGTACCATTTACTCGCACTTAGAGTTCGATCTCTCATCTGCTCCAGCACGCTGCCCATAGCTCTGACGTTGTCGTCCGAAATGCTCAAAGTGCCTCTAATTGATGCCGACAATTCAAGTGCAAAAATTGTGGCGGCCAATTCGATCAGCTCATTGCCGCCCATGGTGGCAACGACAGCGCTTTTATTTGGTTTCTTTTCGACAAGCCCCTGAGCAACCAGATACTGCAAGCCCTCTCTAACGGGGGCTTGGCTCACGCCCAGCCGTTTGCTTATTTCGGCAGGCAGCAGCACCGCGCCTGGACGAATGTCTCCAGACAGGATCTCATCGCGTAAAATCGCGGCAGTTTGAGCTGCAAGCGTCATGACAATTGGCTTCAACGAGCATCTCCTACAAAGGACTCCTCAAACGAGGCACGCCGCTTAAATTACTGTATTTGAGTATTCACCGTGGCCCGCCAAAATTCAATCCTTCCCTGCTTGGATGCTTCAGTTTGGAACTTGTCGGCCGCCCTTGCGCGGCCAGTTTTTCCACCGTTACTTTCTTGGGAAGTTTTCAGGGTGTCACATTGCTGTATGCCGAAAATGGCCTGTGAGCGTTGCATTTGTCCTAACTTTCTTCCACCGTGCCACGGCCTTTTGCCAATGCGGTAAAAGCATCGCATTTATGCGTTTGTTGCGCCGCTTGCCGTTGAAATTCGAAATGACTGAGTTCTGGATTGGGCCTGTCTTCTAATCCGAACCTACGGGATCGCATCAACTCGCGGCATTCCCTCATCGAACAAGCCCTCAACATTTCGTAACTTCGTCAATACTTTTTGTTTGTGCCGTTTGAGGCCGATCTTCTACCCTCCGTTTCCCAACTACAGGGACGGGCCGCTTCATTGAGGGCGGCTCAGGTACGTGCGCTAGAGTTCGAGCTACAGGCGCTACAAGCGATTGCCAGCTTCGCCAAATTGCGTTGCCATCATGTGCGCGTCTGTGAGGCAGATTTAAAGATATCTATGGGAGAGCCTTAATGAAAAGAGGAATGCTGTTATCGAAGTGGGCTTGCAGGGCTGAACCAACAAGCTCGCGGTCCCTCTTTCGGGCCGCAATGAGAAGGGCGACATGCTCACTATGAAACCGATCTGCATTGAAACTAATCAGTTCAGTGTCGGTTTGGAAACGCATAAGGTTGCGCCGTCCGTCTTCGACCATTTGGATCAGCTTTGTCCAGCCGCAAGCTCTGTACATACAGGCATGAAATTGATGGTTGTGTTCATACCATGTCACCGGATCATTTTCTGCGGCTTTCATTCTTTCAAGCAGTCGTTCCATTTCATTGAAGTCGCCATCTTGCATCTTCTCGACCCCCAGACCGGTGGCTGTATTTTCAAGAGAAAAAACGATCAACCCCAGCTCATACAACTCGTCTGGGGACAAACTTGAAACTCTGGCGCTTCTGTTGGCACTCTGCTCGATCAGAGATTCTGCCACCAATTTTTGGACGGCCTCTCTTACCGGCACACGACTCACACCCAACTGTTCGGCTACCACATTCGGAAGGATTGGTTCCCCAGGACGTAAACGTCCTGACAAGATCTCCTCCCTCAGAAAGGTGGCGACTTGATGTGTCAATGTTCCGACAATCATCGTATGTGGTCTTCCCAGAATTGCAGTCGAGTTGATCTTGGATCATCCACAGAGGGAGTGTCAATAAGTCAGAAAAAATGCGCAATATCCTGAGGTAGCGTCTTTATTCTCGCTTCCATCTGAAGATGCGCCTTGAGTACAAACACAAATAGATAATGCAATTATAGGGTGTAATTGATACCCCTGAGATACGTCTTCTGAGGCTAGTTGGTGAAGCCGGGAAGCAGAGCTGAAAAAAATTTTCCTTTCAATTTAGTAGATAAAATATGAAGTATATTTGATATGAATAATTTTATTGAGGTTGCTCTCGATTTTGCTAACCAAAACTGCAGCAGGGTTTTGATAGATGACAGAAATACTCAATCAGATCGTTAGCAAGATGGTTCAGGACGTTGCAGGTGCAGCGCCTCAGGGGATAATGCTAATCAACCCCGAGGGAACGATCGTCTGGTGCAACCCCGCCATCCTCAGGTTATTTGGTTACGGGATGGATGAACTGGTTGGCGCCGACGTTGAGGTTCTGCTGCCGGCCGAATTGAGGGGAGCCCATACAAACCATAGAAGTGTCTTTTTCGACAATCCATCAACGCGTTCTATGAGCAGAGGCAATATTTTAGTTGCCCAGAGGAGCGATGGTTCGGAAGTGGAGGTTGAGGTCGGGCTAGGGTTCACCCGGACCGACGACAGCGGACTGGCAATCGCATTCGTAACAGATATGACGAGACACCAAAGTATCGTGCATCAACTGTCAAAAATGACCCGTTCGCTTGAAACCAAAGTTCAAGCTAGGACCAGTCAACTGAGAGAAAAGACACGATTGGCCGAGGCCGCCAATAACCAAAAAACACGTTTCATTGCTGGCGTCAGTCACGAAATCAGAACACCAATGAACGGAATTGTTGGCGCAGCAGAGTTGTTAAGAAATACGGATTTGGATGCCGCTCAGATGCAGTTGGTGAATGCGTTGTCGGAGGCCAGCGATCATTTGTTGAACCTGATAAATAACGTCTTGGATCTTTCGAAGTTTGAAGCAAAGGCAATGCAGGCCAACTCTGAAGTATTTAGTCTTCGGGAACTCCTGGAGAGTACCCTTAGAAATTTTCGTCCTTTGGCCAGTTCTGCCAATGTAACAATGAGTTATCATGACCACATTGTATTGCCTGTTCAACTCAATGGTGATCCTGTTAAGATTCGGCAAATCTTGTCCAACATGATCAGTAATGCAATCAAGTTTTCTGATCCCGAAAAAGAAGAAACTTTTGTTCACATATCTGCCTTGCGTGATCTCGATGGAACTTTTCATTTTATTGTGCAAGACAACGGAATAGGTATGTCCCGTGAAGGTATGCTAAAAGCTTTCCGTCCTTACGCTCAGGCTCATGGGGCTTTGGCTACACCGATTGGAGGTACAGGACTCGGTTTGGTGCTTTCACGAGAATTGGCAGTCTTGATGGGAGGAGAGCTTTTCATCGAAAGCCAAATGGGCATCGGAACGACGGCTACTTTGAGCATAAATCTCCAAGAAGACGAGCAGCTGTCAGAGTACGCCGCTGACTTATCGAACTACAACTATATTTTTCTTGGTAGTCACGGATCTGAACTGCAGAGGATTGATGAACAGTTAGGGCTTGTAGGGATTAAAGTTAGGAAGGTTGCTAATGAAAAGGAAATATTGGAGTTGTTGAAGAGTTCAAGCAATCGAGATGTATTTTTAATGCATGATTGCCCTGCTTTTGATCATGAGCGCTGGAGACACGAACTTGGCCGAATTTCTACTCCGTCCAAATTTGTCAAATTTTCTTCTAATTCGAATTTTCCGGCGGCCCACGCTCAGGGGCGCCACGTCGAGTGTAATCCGATTCAATGGTCGCAATTATTTGAAGTGCTCGAGACCGATTTCAGCGAGGGTTTGAATGGAAATGTGAGAAATGTTTCCTTGGAAGATGAAGAGATAATGCGGGTGGTCGCGGTGTGTGCCGAACGTCCGTTGATGATTTGCGAAGACAATCAACTATCTCAAGACATTCTCGCTGCACAACTTCAGGCGAACGGTTTGAACTACCAAATGTTCTCGAATGGAAAAGATGCACTTGAATGCTGGGCTCCAGGTGAATACTCTTGTTTGCTAACAGACTTGCAAATGCCACAAATGGATGGTTTGTCGCTTCTGAACGAAATCCGAAACAAAGAACATAAACTAAACTTGCCAGAAATGCCCGCGATCCTAATGACCGCGGGAGATATTCAGGAATTTGACAGGTCCGGGTTTGGTGGGTTTTGTGGCACCATTCGAAAGCCAGCGAAGTTTGAATACCTAAGAAGCGAATTGGCCGGTATTATACTGAAAAACTGTTGATGTTGACCTTGTTTGGTAACTACTGAAAATTGGAGTGATTGCAATGTCGGCAAGCTATCAAATTATTTCAGCTTTGGATCTTCTGCATGTTAAATTTTTAGGGAATTGCAAAACGAGTGAAGCTGATGCTCTAGTTGACGTTTATGCGGTTGATCCAAGAGTCGTTCCTGGGATGCGGTGTCTGGTCGATTGTTCCGAAGTATTGTCTTTTAGGATAAATGCGGAAGAACGCAAAAACCAAATGGAATTGTTAAAGTTAACGTTGGCGCCTGCAGGTCGCGTTTGGACGGTTGTTTATTACTGTCCCACAGTGGTTAGCTTGAATGTGGCTAAAATGCACTTGCTTTTGTGGGAGCCACATAGCGATGTCAATTTAGTTATATGCGAGGGTCCAGTTGAAGCTGCGCGGGCATTAGGTATATCTAAGTTGGCGTGTCAGGAATTTTTTTCCCAAACGCCGAAGTCTTTTCCGGCCAAGGGTTTTTCCAATGAGGAGTGTTTTACAACATATCTTGTATTCGCAAATGGCCGTGCGGATATAGTCATGATGGATAAGCTTCCAGAGCAAGGGCAGGGATTAAAGGGGCAGGTGGTTTGTGGTGTCGAGCAATTTATTCCTGCGCGAGACGGCTATGATGCAAGGATTTGGTTGAAACCGAGTTTGTGAAGCGTAGCCGAGTATCCACAAAGCGTCGTCTTGTCTGCACGTTGTCGATCATTTGAAAGGTTTCTTGGCCGTATAGGGCGGAAGGGGAGGCCAGCGCCTTGATCATTGTGTGGTGTGCCTTGTGGCGTGGTTGGCCATCGTTCAGTGGATTTAGTGGGGTAGGTTTTGTGGTATGTTTTTAAGCTGTAGAATATTTATTAATTTTTTATAATGATTTAGCGACATTTGTGAGCGGACTTCCTGTCTGCCAAACCTCCGAGCAAAAGTTCCATGTTTTTGGTGTATCGCTTCGTCCCTGTGGTGGATGCTTTTGTGCGTTTACCTTTTGCTTGGCAACGCCTGTAGAGCCGCCGCAAGCCCCTTTATTTCAGTTTGGGCAGGGTGGTGTTTTGCGCTACCTCTTCGCAGGGGGGGCGGTAAGGCCCGCAAAAGGGCAATGGCAGCAGGAGGGTGGTATGAAGATTTTGGTGTTTCTTGGATCCGTGCGGACCTCCACACCGCCGCGGCCGGCGCGGTTGGGGGAGCGGGTGGCCAGGTGAACGGTGGCTTGGCTGCAAGAGGCCAGCCATCAGGTGGAGCTGATCGATCCCTTGGATCTGGACCTGCCGGCCTCGTTCAAACCGCAGTTTGCCTATGCCAAGGGCCGCGCGCCGGCGGCACTGGATCAGCTGGCAGAAAAGATTGCCGCGGCGGATGGCTATGTGGCGGTCAGCCCGGAGTATAACCATTCGATGAGCCCGGCCCTGGCCGATCTTTTGAACCATTTTGGCAGCTCGCTGTTTTCCTTCAAACCCAGCGCCATCGTGACCTATTCCGCCGGTCAATGGGGCGGTGCGCGGGCGGCGGTGAACATGCGGACCTTCCTGGCGGAACTGGGGTGCCTGCCGGTCTCAAGCATGGTGCATGTGCCCCATGCGCAAGAGGTTTTTGCCGAGGATGGCAGCTACCTTCCGGACGTGGATGCCGCCCGCTGGCAGGCGTATCTGGGCCGCACCCTGTTGCAACTGGCCTGGTGGGCAGAGGCCGCGCAGGAACAGCGCTCAACCGGCCTGCCGACCGACGCCTTTGTGACCGCCCCATCACAACGCAACGCGCCTTAGCACCGGATCTCAACCCTCGCTCAAGCGCCGCCAGCCGGCTGCGCTTGAGTGGGCGCGGGGCTGTATCTGGCATCTAATTGCGCACCGCTCATTAAAGGTCCTTGAGACGAACCTCAGCGATTTAGCCACATAGCAGGAACGGCGCCTAAGTGGTGTTTTCGTTTTTGCGGGATAAACCGTCATTTTGACTGTATTTTGTGCATATTTTCGGGTCCGGCAGTGGGAAAGGCGATCCGACTGCTAGCGCCCAAAATTAAACCATAAAAAAGCGAAAATGGCCGGGGTATGTGCCGTTAGACTTGTTACGTGCCCAGTTTAAGCGGCTGGCGCAAAACAGTTTGTGTTCGGACTTTGGTGATGTGTGACCCCTTAAACGCGCCAATATCGGTAATGGCGTTTTGCCCGTGCAGTGCATGGGGCCGCCCCGATCGTTTCCCGCGGGAAGCGCCGAACCGCGATAAAACCAACAATGGGAGACCTAGATGCGCTTCACTTTGAAGTCACGGTTATTCTTGTCCTACGTAACCGTATTTGTCTTTTTCCTCGGCGGTCTGGCCTATGCGATCAGTGAGTTGAACAAGCTGACCACCGATTTTGAGAGCTTCGTGTCAGAGGAAGCTCAGGACATTCAGCTGATCAATGAAATCGCCCTGACTGAGGTGCTGATCCGCACCTATATGGGTGAAGCGATCATTCCCAAGGATGAAAATGACGCACAGCGCCGCGGCGAGCTGATTGAGCAGATCAAAGGGCTGAACGTTAAGTTTGCAGAACTGACCGAGACCCTGACCGCCCGTGTCGATCCTGAGCTGCAAGAAATCCTCGCCGTGATCACCGAGGCGCATAACACCGCAGATACGCAGAACCAGCGCGCCATCATCATGATTGAAATGGGCCGCGCGCGGGTGGCTGAGAAACTCTACCACGGCCCCTCCGGCCGGGCGATGAGCACCATCAATGAGGCGGCACAGGACATCACAACCATCATTCGCACCCGTGCTGATCAAGAGGTTTCAGCGGTGCTGAGCAATCAGGCGGATCTGTCGCGCAACCTGACCATCCTGTCGGTGGTGGCGCTGGTGGTCTGCAGCATCGCCGCGCTGTCAATCATCCGGTCGATCTCTACGGGAATGAAAACCTCCATCGATATGGCGCGCAGCGTGGCACAAGGTGATCTGAGCGTGAAGGCGACCCCAAAGGGCAATAATGAGATTTCGGATCTGCTGAGCGCCCAGATCGATATGGTGGACCGCCTGCGCGATACGTTGACCAATGTGGATGCCGCGGCACGCAACCTGTCTGTTGGTTCGGAACAGATGGCGGGCACCTCGGAAACCCTGTCCGAGGGCGCTGCGGTGCAGGCCAGTTCGACCGAGGAGGTTTCAGCCGCTGTTGAGCAGATGTCGGCCAATATCTCGGCCAGCTCGGAAAACTCATCTGAGACGGAACAGATCGCCCGCCGCGCGTCGGTGGAAGCGCAGAAATCGGGGGATGCGGTTTCCGAAGCGGTCTCTGGCATGCGGATGATCGGCGAACGGATCAACGTTCTGCAGGACATCTCGCGCCAGACCGATCTTTTGGCCCTGAACGCCGCGGTGGAGGCCGCGCGGGCCGGTGAGCATGGCCGCGGTTTTGCGGTTGTGGCCAGCGAAGTGCGCAAGCTGGCGGAAAGCAGCCAGAAGGCCGCTGCTGAGATTTCCACGGTTTCCAGTGAGACGGTTGAACGCGCCCGTGTGGCTGGTGAAATGGTCACCGCGCTGGTGCCGCAGATCGAAAAGACCTCGACCCTGGTCAGTGGTATTTCCGGTTCTTCGCGGGAACTGGCAATTGGCGCCAGCCAGATCAATGAGGCCGTGCAGCGCTTGGATGCTGTGACGCAGGAAAACACGGCAGCCTCAGAAGAACTGGCCAGCACGGCAACCGAACTGTCGGGGCAGGCGGCGCAACTGACCGATGTGGTGAGCTATTTCGATCTTGACGGCACGGGTAGCGCGGCAGACGCGTCGGCAGAGACACCTGAGGAGGGTGCAGCAGAGCCGGATCAGCTGCAGGACGGTGATGTCGCAGAGGCCACCAAAGGGGAAGACGGCGCGCTGCGTCTGGCCTCCTGACCCATTGGCAAGCGGGCGCAGCTATGCGCCCGTGACGCAATGCCTGAACCAAAAGGCGCCGCCTGTGATGGGCGGCGCTTTGCGTTTTTGGGCTTATTGATCCGTTTCGGCCTTCGGTGCGGGTTTGGGCGCGGGCTTGGTGGCCGGCTTGGCGGCGGTCGTGGGCGCGACCTCTGCCTCAGCCTCGGCGGTGGTGGCGGGGGCCTCCAGCCCCTCTTCCGGTTCGTCCGGGGCGTATTGCGCGGTAATCTGGTCGATCTTGGCGTGCATCGCCTGGGTCAGCGCCACAGCATGCTGTTTGATCGCCTGCGCATTGGCCTGCTGGGCATCCACCTGATAAGAAATCCGTTCCCAGTCGGGCAGGCTTGGATGCTGCGCGATGCCTGAAATCATCTCATGCAGACGTTTGGCCTTTTGGAAGCCGAGGGTGGCCTTTTTTTCCACATCCGAGACCGAAGCCAGAATGTCATCGGCCAGATCGATCTGTTCCTGCTTGGGCAGGTTTTCGCTTTTCTTGATCAGGCGGGTGCTTTCGACTTTGATGCCGCGCACGGCCTTCTCAAGCGTCATTTCAACCTGCGACGTGGCGCGTTTGGCCACCCGGAGCTTGTTTTGCAGCAGAGCCATTGCACGCTGTTCGCCGCCGAACAGTTTCATGATGGTGTATAAAAAACGGAACATGGGTCATTTTTGAGTTTTTGGAACGATCAGGTCAATGCCTGCAATCTCAGACTGCGTCAATCTCTCACTCACATGTTATGGGTACTGACGGCGCAGCAGGGGCTTTGGGCCGTGAATTTTGCCCGCTCTGTGGTCAAAAACGCTGCCGTTACAGATGGTTCCGGCGGCTCACGTTTCTTCCACCACCTCTTTCGGGCGCATGCGCAGCACGTCCAGACAGTGGTCCAGATCACCCTGACTGAAATCCCGCGCGATCAGCACAACACGGCTGGTGCGGTCCTCATGTGGCCAGGTCTTCATCGGCACCGGGGGCTCAAAAATATGCTGCACGCCATGAATGACATAGGGGGTTTCGGTGCCTTCGATGTGCAAAATCGCCTTCATTCGCAGCATATCCGCACCCCGTGCGGCGATCACCGTTTCCAGCCAGAAATCGAAAACTCCGGAGGCAATCGGCTCTTCAATCTCGATCGAGGCGGTCACGATCCGGTTGTCAAAGGCATGATGCGAGGTGGGTTCAAAAGCTGCGGCCAGGCCGGGCTGTGGCACTGAAAACCCAGACAGGCCAGCCAGCGGATCCTTGTTTTGGGGCAGAGGGGCGGCGGACAGCCAGTCCATCACGTTCTGCGGCCCGGTTTCGCGGCGCAGCGGGCTGAGGTGGAACAGCGCCTCAACCGGGACGGCACCGTGGTTGGCTTGCAGCCGCGTGGCGCGTGGGTTCAGGCGATCCAAGCGACGTTTCAGTGCCTGAGTATCCGCGTGGTGGGCGCGGTCCATTTTGCTGATAACAATGCGGTCGGCCATCGCCACCTGCGCCTGTGCTTCACTGTGCTGATCCAATGTATCGGCGCCCAATACGGCGTCGACCACAGTGACAATCCCATCAAGGGTGAAATGCGGCGCCAGTTGCGGGTCGACCAGCAGGGTGTGATGCACCGGGCCGGGATCGGCTAGGCCGGTGGTTTCGATGATCACCCGGTCAAAGTCCAACACCCCGGTTTGCCGCCGCGCCAGAAGCGAGGTGAGCGTGCGTGACAGATCCCCCCGGATCGAACAGCAGATGCAGCCTGCCGCCATCAACACAACATCCTCTGCCGCCTGTTCAACCAGATCGTGGTCAAGGCCCGCATCGCCAAATTCATTGACGATAACGGCGATCCGCCCCGCCTTGGGATCCCGCAGCAGATGGTTCAGCAGCGTGGTTTTGCCCGCGCCCAGAAACCCGGTGAGCAGGCTGACAGGAATGGGGGCAGGGGAGTTCATGGCGATCTCTCAACAGAATTGCAATGATATAACATCATATATCTGCGCTGCCGTGGCCACAATATGGGATCTTTACTGTGTCAGTTGATCGGCCGCGCACCACTCTCCGGTCAGTTTGCCAGACCGCGCCCCCTGGTGGAGGGCACGGTCCTTAAGGGTATCAGCTGCAGTGGGGGATTGCGGTCTTACTCAGCCGCGACGGTGTTGGGCTGAGTCAGGGCAGCGCGCAGTTCCGCGCGGCGGGTCTGCACCTTTTCCAGATGGCGTTCGCGCACATGGCCGTAGCCGCGGATCTGTTCCGGCAGGTTCAGCAATTCTGCCAGGGCCTGCGGGTCGGCACCCGCTGCGGCCTGCGACAATGCAAAGCTGACATCCGCCTCATAGATCGCCAGTGCCTCACGGTGCAGCTGCGCCTCCTGCCCGTAGCGGAAGGGATCCAGCCAGCTGCCGCGCAGCCCCCGCATCCGGCTCGTCAGGCGCAGCGCTGGCAGCAGCCAGGGCCCCAGCGCTGCCTTGCCCAGTTTGCCGGTGGTCTTGTCCCGTTTGGCAAAAGGCCAGGCGCCAATGTGGAACTGCAGCTTCAGATCACCCTCAAAGGCTTCCTCCAGCTCGGTCAGGAATTCGGGCCGTGCGTAAAGGCGGGCCACCTCCCACTCATCCTTCACGGCCAGCAGCTTATAGGCCCCTTTGGCCAGCGCCAGCTGCGCCTCGGGCGACAGGGCGTCAAACCCCGGCTGGTCGATCATGGCTCGGTAGCGCGCCACATAGCTGGCACCGCCATAGGCCTGCAGCCGCTCCAGACGATCTGCGATCACCTCTGCCGCCGTTTGGGGGCGGTGGGCGTCCAGCAGCACAGGCGGGGTGGGGTGCATCAGGCGTGCGACGGTTTCCGGCTCCGCATAGGCCAGCCGGCCCAGTTCAAAGGCCTGTTTGTTCATTTCAATCGCCACCCCGTTCAGGGTGATCGCATGCATCAGGGCGTCATACGACAGCGGCAGGCCACCCTGCTGCCATGACGCGCCCACCAGCAGCATATTGGCGAACACCCGGTCGCCCATCAGCTTCTCCGCCAGACCCTGCGCGTCCATGCCCATGGCCCGATCCCCAAGGGTGCGGGTCAACCGCTCCAACTGCTCGTCGCCATTGAGCGACCAGTCGGGATTGCTGGCAAATTCACCGGTTGGCACCACGGTGGTGTCGGTCACGCAGACGGCTTCGGCGTCTTTGACTTTCCCCAGCGCCTCATCCCCTGCGGCCACAACAAGGTCACAGCCGATCAGCGCATCGGCTTCATCGTCCGCAATCCGCGTGGCGCGCATCTTTTCCGGGGCGGCAGCGATCTTGATATGGGAATGCACCGCGCCGTATTTCTGCGCCAACCCGGTGATGTCGAGGTTTGAGGCAAAGTAACCATCAGCATGCGCTGCCACGGCAAGGGTTTGGCCCACGGTCACAACACCGGCGCCGCCAATGCCGGACACAAGGATGGACCAGCTGCTGTCAACGGCGGCGATCTGCGGTTTTGGCAGGTGATCGGTGTCAAACTGGGCGGCCGCGGCTTTGACCCGCCGCGGCTTCGCGCCCGAAACGGTGACAAAGGAGGGGCAGAAGCCTTCCACGCAGGAAAAATCCTTGTTGCAGGAGGTCTGGTTGATCACCCGCTTGCGGCCCAGATCGGTTTCCAGCGGTTCAATCGCCATACATTGAGACACGGTGGAGCAATCGCCGCAGCCCTCACAGACCGCCGCGTTGATGAAGACACGTTTGTCCGGATCCTGCCATTTGCCGCGTTTTCGCAGCCGCCGCCGTTCGGTGGCGCAGGGCTGGTCATAGATCAGCACCGTCACCTCATCGATCTGGCGCAGTTCCCTCTCCACTTCGGCCAGGGCCGTACGCGGGTGGACGGTCACACCGGCGGGGCGCGTCATGTCGCTGTATTTTTCAGGCTCATCACTGACCAGCGCGATGCGGTTCACCCCTTCGGCGCGCAGCTGCTGGACCATCATCTGGGGCGAGACTTCGCTGTCATGCGGCTGCCCCCCGGTCATGGAGACAAAGCCATTGTGCAACAGCTTATAGGTCATCGGGGCCCCCGCTGCGATGGCGGCGCGGATCGCCATATAGCCCGAGTGGTTGTAGGTGCCGTCACCCATATTGGCAAAGACATGTGCCTCATCAGTAAAGGGGAACTGGCCCAGCCACATGCCGCCTTCGCCGCCCATATGGCTGATGGAGTTGGTGGTGGCCGGATCGCGGAAGGCCGCCATGGTGTGACAGCCGATGCCGGCAAGGGCGCGACTGCCCTCAACCACCTGGGTCGAACGGCCATGTGGGCAGCCGGCGCAGAACGACGGTGGCCGCGCCACCCCGCCCCCCAGACGCGGCGCTGCGCCGGGTTGGTTGGGCACTGCCAAGCCGTAGCGGGGGTTGGTTTCATTGACCACACGCGCAATCACCCGGGCCACCAGATTTGGGCTGATCTCACCATAGTTCGGGAAAGCAACCTCACCGGTTTCGCCGGAAAACGTCTTGCCGACGATCCGTGGGTTCAGATCCGATCCGTACAGCGTGGCGCGCAGTTGATCCTCTAGCAATCCGCGTTTTTCTTCGACCACAACAATGGTGTCCAGCCCTTGCGCAAAGGTCTTGATCGCCTCCGGGTCCAGCGGCCAGACCATTCCGGCCTTCATCAGGCGCACGGGCGCGTCGCCAATATGGTCGCCGTCAAAACCCAGCCCGTCCAGCGCCTGACGCAGATCCTGCCAGGTTTTGCCCGCTGCCAGAATGCCGACCTTGGCCTTTTTGTCCCCGCTGATCTGGTTCAGCCCATTGGCCCGGGCGTAGCTGAGGCAACGTTTGATTTTCACGTCCCAGAGCAGTTTCTCCTGCTCCAGAATGGCGCGGAACGGCTGGATGGCGACATCTTCGGGCGCCTCAGGCACGGTGACTTCGGGGCTGTTCAGCCCGACCTGAACCGATCCGCCGCCCTCAACCACATCGGTGACCAGCTTCATCCCCACGATGGTGCCGGTGAAACGGCTCATCGCGATGCCATGCAGCCCGAAATCCAGCACATCCTGCGCGGTGGCCGGGGCCAAGAGCGGAATGCCAGTGGAGGCAAAGTTCAGGTCTGAATAACAGGCCAGCGTTGACGATTTTGCCCCGTGGTCATCGCCCACCAGCAAGAGTGAGCCGCCTTTGGGGTTGGTGCCCGCAAGGTTCGCGTGGCGCAGCGGATCCATCGAGCGGTCCATGCCCGGTGCCTTGCCGTACCAGATGGAAAACACCCCCTCGACCCGGGCGCCGGGGAAATGCCCCACCAGCTGGCTGCCCCATGCGGCTGTTGCTGCCATGTCTTCGTTCAGCCCGGCCTGAAACACGATGTTGTGCGCCTTCAACGTCTCTTCGGCCTGCCACAGCTCAACGTCATAGCGCCCAACCGGTGAGCCCCGGTAGCCCGAGATATAGCCGCCCGTGTTCAGCCCCGCCGCAGCGTCCCGCCGGGCCTGCTGGATCGGCAGCCGCACCAAGGCCTGCATCCCCGTCATGTAAACCCAGCCTTCGGGCTGTTCCAGCCGGTCGGCGAGGGTCATCTCCAGTCGTTTTTCGGGGAAGGCGTAAGTCATTGGCGAAGGCTCCTGAATTTCAGCCAGTTTAAGGGGGACGCAACATTTGCACAAATTTGGATTTTCTATATTTTCCATTCACATCTTGAATGTCTGTGCGGAGCCGTGCCCGATGCTGAACCTTACCCAATTGCGCTACTTTGAACTGGTCGCCCAGACCGGCAGTTTTGCGCAGGCCTGCGCCATGGCCAATATCACCCAACCGGCCCTGTCCAATGCGATCAAATCGCTGGAGGAGCGGCTGGGCTTTCAGCTGTTTGACCGCAAGGAACGCCCGATTCAGCTGACTGCCCATGGTCAAAGCCTGCTGGCCGAGGTGGAGCGGCTGCTGTTTCAGGCGCGCAATCTGGATATCACGGTGCAGGCGCTTCGGGATGGGGCGGCGGGCCATGTGCGTCTGGGGATGACGGCGGCCTTTGCCTCGGCCTTTGGCGGGCGTTCAACGGCGAAATGGTTGAAGGAAAACCCGCGCATGACGCTGGACGTGCTGGTGCGGCCAACACCTGTCTTGGTGGATAAGCTGCTGGCGGAGGAATTGGATGTGATCGTCGGCATCACCTCAGCCCTGATGCCAGAGGCGGCGCAGCTGGAAATGCTGCCGCTTGGGGCGCAGCCTGGCCGGGCCTTTGTTCGACAGGGGCATCCTATTTTGGCCAAGCCGGAGCTGCACCCGCAGGACCTGCAGGACTTCGGACTGGCCGGATCCCATTACGCGCCTTCGGTTCTGGCGCAGTTTGCCGATTGGTTTGGCTACGCCAAGGTCGAGGATCTGCCGCTGGTGGTCGACAGCGAAAACACCAGCCTGATCTGCGATCTGACGGTAAACAGCGATCTGGTGATGCTCAGCATTCGCGACTGCACGCGCCATTACGTGGCTCAAGGCGCCCTGGTTGAGGTGGATCTGGACCTGCAGACCCTGGCCAATTGGTCAGTCGCCACCCGGCGCGGACGGCGGCAATTGCCGGGGGCTGAGGCTTTGGTCAGTGTGGTGCAGCAGATCGCAGGCCGGGGGGAGGCCGCTCCTTAACGGGCGGGCAACGGTTCCAGCAGGGTGATCTCCCCGGGGGCGGCGGGCCGCAGGCCGGTGGAGGGGGTCCAGATAAAGGCGCGCACTCGTAGACTATCGCGGACAGGCTGCTTGGGTTGTTCGGCAATGATCTGATGGCTGCCGGGGGGGATTGCCCCGCGCTGGCCAAAGAACTGCACCCCGGAAAAGGCGCTGCCATCTTCATATTGCAGGGTGATCTGAGCCTTGGCCGGCAAGGGCCCGTGGTCCAGCCGCCAGCGTTCAGGCACATCTGATGTGGACAGTGGGATTTCAAACAGGGCTGCGTCTTCGGTCATCTGATCAGCCATAAGCGGGGCGGGGGTGAGGGCAACAGTGCCCGCCATTGACAGTGTTCCCCCCAAGGCAGGGGCAAGCGCAGCCGCCAAGGCGGCCACGCTTAGGGAGGGAGGGGACAGTCTCATGCCCTTTAGATGGAGGCGACGCTGACCCCCAGCAACTGACCATCACGCATTTGTGTGGCCTCAGCCGCCGCTTCCAGCCCGCCGACCTCATTGGATTGTGTGACCACGGCGAAGGACAGTTCGGTATCCTTCTCCAGCAAGCCTTGCGCGTTCAGCGCCTGCACCGCATCGGTGATGTTATAGGTGATATGCAGTGGATCCGCGTGGTGGCTGTGTTTGGCGCCGCGCATGCCAAAGAATTCAAACGTGCCGCCCAGAACCGTATCGGCGTTGCCCGGCACGGCTTCGCTGTTGCCCGGCGCCACGTAGAGCTCATAGACCAGACTGCCGGCTGAGGCGGGGGGGATAAAGGTGACGGTCGCCAGATAGTCACGTGCGGCCTCTGCATTGGGCAGCCCTTCATTGGTGAGGCTATTGGCTGTTAGGGCCAGCTCCTCCGTCAGGGCCGGGTTCAGCGCCCCTTTGGCAAGGCTCACTGAGCCGGCAGCGATTGGCGCGGCCTCTTCCACGGCGGTGAAGTTTGCCGTCACCACCCGGCTGAGTGGCGCACCGATCAGTTCAGACCCGGTGCCGGGGGTATAGCTGTAGTCAAAGGGCGCAATCTCCATCGCGTCCTTGGCCGTGGTGCGCCCAGTGACGGGTTGGCCGGCAACATCGATGTAGAACAGGAACTCCTCACTATAAAACGCCTGCTGATCACCGGTCAGCGGTTGAGTGGAGAGCCCAAGATTGCGTTGCCGCTGTTCCCAGACATCCCATAGCCGATCCACGTTGCAGTGATGCAGGAAGAAGATCGGATCGACCGGGGACATCAGGCTTTGCATCGCATTGCCCAGGAAGTTGTGGGTGGTGTTATGCGGGAAGCCTTCGATCTCGGCAGAGCCGGTGAACATATGGTGGTTGGCTGAGATGGGACTGTTGAAATAGACGCTTTGCGATGCGCCGCTAGCGGGCATGGCGAAATCCGGGGCTTTGATGCCGGTGCGGATCTTTGACGGCTCCACATTGGTCTTGGCCGGGACAGGGCGGCCCCAAGGCGTCTGCTGCGCTGTCAGGTCCACCAGATCGGGGTTTTGATAGTCGATCTTGTAGTCTGCGGTATTCCAGCGATTGAGCGCCCGGTTGGTGGCGATATTGGCCAGAATGCCATCTTCCAGCGCGCCGTTGTTGTAACTGGCCCAATAGCTGGCGGCATCAGGATAGCCCCTTAGGGTCAGCTGCACCTTCTGCGCGGGGGAGTAGCTGGCATAAAGCGCCTTTACGATCGGTTCAAAATCGGCGGCGAAATCGGCCTGGGTCTCATAGTAATGCCCGGATGTCGGATCCAGCGGGTTGTCCGGGTCTGTCGGGGTTACAAAGAACTGTGGTGGGATCTTCGGCTCAGCAGACCAATCCCAATAGGGCAGGGCAAAATTGCTGTCGCCCGAGTATTCGCGGATGATCTGTTCGAAATAGCCGATGAAGGGGCGGTGCCAGGCAAAGAACCACCAATTGCCATGTGGACAGTCCGACATATGGATCATCGCATAACGGTACCAGTTGTGCGGATGATCCGGCGGCAGGTTCAACATCACCTCCACCGCGCGGCGGTAACTCTTCAGATCCGGGATCGCATCAGGATGAAAGGCGTTTTTGCGAACAAACTTCGCTTGGGTATTGGCCAGCATCGGGCTTGGCAGGCTGGCTGCGACGCCCAAGGCCGCGGCGGTGCTTAACAGATGACGTCTGGAGATATGGGGCATGGTGAAGGTCCTCAAAGTAAAAATTTGAAAATGACTTTCCTGCTGCGGGTGAAAATTACCCGCAGTGATAGTATGCCACAGATGGGAATATTCCAGAAGGGGAGGTATTCCAGCCTAGCTGTGAACTCCCCGCCGTGCAGGGTGACCCGTCACAAGGTCGATCCTCCGCGCTGGGCATGGGGAGGGAAGAGCAAGGGGATAGGTGGGGTTAGGTCCCCTCACCACTCATACCGCTCCATCTCATCGGCGATCAGCGCATAGCCCGTTTCTGCCACTTCGGTGGTCATCAGCTGTGTGCTCATCCGCCCCGTGACCCAAACCGGATCCCAGAGGTCCTCACTGGGCCAGGGATCTACAGACCGTACCAGCACCAGTTGGTTGGGCGGCGGCGGTGGGGTGTGCAGACAGGCCCCCACATAGGGAACCAGAACAAATTCGCTGACCCCTTCGGCGTCCATCTCCAAGGGCAGGATGAAACCCGGCATGCGGATATAGGCGCCATGCAAGTCGGCGTTCAGCTTGGTAGCATTGGCGTCATAGATCGGGCGCCAGATATCATTGACCTCATCCATCTCGCCTTCGCCGATGATCTCCGCATAGGGGATGCCCGGGGGGATCAGATCATCCCAAGTGATCTCACGCGCTGCGGCGGCAAGGCTAAGGTTCGGCAGGCTCATCCCAGCGAGGGAGAGCGGCAGAGTGCGGGTGATCAGGTCACGTCGGGAAATCTTACTCATGTCTTCACCATCATACCATCGGCCAGCGACAGGCGATAGGCGCGCAGGGCTGGCAGCATGCTCACAATTGCGCCAGCAGCGATGACGCCTGCCAACACCCCTAGCTCACGCAGGCCCGGCGGTTCAATAGGCAGGTAAAGGCCAAAGGCACTGTCGACCAGCGGCTGGGCAATCCACAGTCCAAGGTACAGCATCGCCAGACCTAACAGAGCCCCAAGGAGCGTGGTCATCAATGCCTCCAGCACCAGTAGGCCCAGGATCACCCGTGGGCTGGCCCCCATAGCGCGGTAGATCGCCATTTCGCGCCGCCGCTCATTCAGGCTGGCAAAGAGCGTGGCCATCAAGCCAATCAGTGCGGTGATCACCACCATCACCGAAACCGCCAGCAGTGCGGTTTCTGCAAGGCCCACAATGCCCCACAGCTCCTGTAGGGCAACACCGGGCAGGATCGCCAGCAATGGCTCCTCAGGGTAGGTGTTGATCCTGCGCTGTAGCGCAAAGGTCTTCAGCGGGCTTGTCACCCCGACAAGGGCGGCGGTCACGGCTTTGGGCGTCAGGTCCATCTGACGGATCTGATCGGCGGGGGTGGTTTTGCCAGGGATCTTGGCACCGCTTTGCCAATCGACATGGATCGCCTCAATCGCCTGAAGGGAGACGATCACGGTCCGGTCCACAGGGGTGCCGGTCTTTTCCAGAATGCCCGCCACCCGGAAGGGCTGATCCTTATGTTCGGTGAAAGAGGCGATGCCATGGGCCACTACAATTGGATCGCCAATCTGATAGCCCAGAGCCTGCGCAACATCAGCGCCGATCACCGTGTCAAACAGATCGGCCATCAGCTTGCCTTCTGCGACCTGCAGACCACGGTCACGGCGATATTTGTAGTGCTCGAAAAAGCCTAGCGTCGTGCCCATCACCCGGAACTGGCGATGGCTGTCCCCGAGGGAGATCGGCACGATCCAGTCGACCTCGGGTCGTGCGGCGATATCGAGGTAACTCTGCCAGGTGACATTGTTGGTGGCATTGCCGATGCGAAACACCGAATAGAGCAGCAGCTGCACCGAGCCTGAGCGCGCCCCAACAATCAGATCCGTGCCAGAGATCGTATCGGCAAAGCTGGCCTTCGCCCCGGTGCGCACCTTTTCGACACCCAGAAACAGGGCAACCGACAGTGCGATGGCCAGAACCGTCATGGTCACCGTCAGCGCCCGTGCTAAGAGCGAGCCAAATGCAAGGCGCAGGATCATGCCGCTGGCCTTTCAACATGCACAAGGTCGGCCATTTCAACCACCCGATCAAAGCGATCCGCCATGCGTGGATCATGGCTGACCATCAAAAGCCCCGAGCGCTGGGCGCGGATCTGCTGAAACATCAGATCCAGAAACTGCCCCTGCGCGGTTTCATCAAGGGCGGAGGTTGGTTCATCCGCGATCAACAGGGGCGGGGTGCCAATCAGGGCGCGGGCCACCGCAACGCGCTGTTGCTGCCCAACGCTGAGCGTGGCTGCCTTGGCGGTGAGCAACCCCTCCGGCAGGGCAAGTGCGGCGCAAAGACCGGCTGCTGCGCGCTGCACATCACCCGCCCGTTTGCGCCGCTCTGGTGCAAACCGCAGGGGCAGGGTGATGTTGTCAAGGACCGAACCAAAGGGCAGCAGGTTGAACTGCTGAAAGATCATCCCGATCTGTTCGGCGCGAAATCTGTCGCGTTGACCACCGGGCAGGCTGGCGATGTCTTCACCGGCAACGCGGACCGTGCCCTGACTGGCCAGCACCGTGCCACCGATCAGCGACAGCAGCGTGGATTTCCCCGATCCGCTGGCGCCAAGCAGCAGCACCGCTTCGCCACGGGCCAGCTCAAACTGCTGCACGCTGAGGCCGAAGCCCGCGCGGCCCGGCCAGCGAAACTGCACATCCTGCAGCGAGATGATCGGGGCTACGCTCACAATCAGAACATGCCGCGCAGATCAAGAATTGGTTGGTCACGCAGCACCTCAAAGGCTTTGGCACCATTGGCCGAAACCAGCTGCACCTCCAGCTCACGGGCGTTTTCGAACTGGTCGAAATAGGCGAATGTGATCTGGTCCAGCGCCTCAGGTGTGACGCAGGTCAGCACGTAATGGGCATGGAACTCGGTATGGCTGTCGCCTTCTGCGTGGTCTTCATGGGCATGGTCTTCGTCTGCGTGATCGTCATCATGATCATCGTGTGCATGTTCCTCATGCTCATGCTCTTCATGCTCGTGCTCCTCATGGCCGTGCTCCGCGGCATGTTCTTCTGCGTGATCCTCGTCATGATCGTCATGCGCCTCTTCTGCTTCCAGAGCGGCGCGGGCTTCGGTGACGGAGCACTCGGCGGCAGCGGGCAGTTGGAACAGATCCAGCGGGCGGGCCAGCGTTGCAACCGCCCGATCCACCGCTGCGCGGTCCTCAGCGCTGCTGGCGGCATGTTCAAACCCAACGATATCGGCGCCGGGGGCGTGGAATTCCATCTCCAGCGTGGTGCCGGCAATTGCAATGTTCAGCGCGCCGACCCCATGTTCATGGGCGTCCAGTTGCCGGGTGGTTTCGGCCAGGGCCGTGGTGGTTGCCAGCGTGGCAAGAAGGGAAAGAGTAATACGCATGGAAATGTCCTTAATCCAAAGCGCTCAGTGAGCGCAGTCAGTGCAATTGCCGTGAACTTCGACGATGGTGCGGTCCGTTTGAAATCCGCTGGGGCGCATCAGATCGGTGAGGCCGGGCATCAGGGCGCTGCCGTCATGTTCCTCAACCACGCCGCAGGTGCCGCAGATCGCCAGAACCGGCAGGCTGGCGCCGTGATCACAGCGACAGGGCACGAAGGCCTTCAGCGATTCCAGCTTATGAGCGCGGCCCTGCGTGGTCAGCGCGCTGAGGGCGCGATATACCGTGGGCGGGGCCAGATCCGGCTCCTCACTCTGCAGGGTTTCAAGTATCTGATAGGCCGTCATCGGCGCCTCAGACCCGCGCAAGACGGTCAGAATGTCCGATTGGCGTGTCGCCGCTTGTTTGCGCATCTGGTCCCCCCGCTTGTCCCCTCACGTACACGGCCTAGCATCTGTAGGGCCGCGTGTTGATCACAGCATTATTTTATAAAGTAACAAAACTCAATGGGGTGGTTTGGGGCGCGGTGGATCGAGACGTGCAACGCCCGTTTTCCAGGCAGCGCGCGCCAAAACGCCAGATGTGCTAAGGCTGTGGGCATTCAGGTTTGCCAAACCGAAGGGATCTTATGACCAAAACAGATAAGCAGGCGTCGCCGACAGCAGAGGCGACACAAAAACCGGGCTTCTTTCAACGCCTGGACAACGCCGCCTTTGGCGTCATCTACGGGGCTATCATGGTGCTGAGCATCCTGATGGCGGCGGGTGACACCCCGGAAAACCCGCTGGAAACGGCGGCGGTGCTCTTTGGATCAGTGCTGGCGATCACATTGGCGAAAGCCTTTGCCGAGGTGATGTCACATGCCCTGGCGGTACGCGAAGCGATCACCCGACAGAAATGGCGCGCAGCCTGGCGCCATAGCTATCCGACGCTGGCGGTGGCCAACCTGCCCAGCCTGTTTTTCGTCGCCGCCGCCTTTGGCTGGATCAGCACCGATCTGGCCGTTTACCTGGCGCAAAGCCTGTGTGTGGCCCTTTTGGTGCTGCTGGGCGCACGCGTTGGCCGGGTGATTGAGGGCACCGTGATCTCAACCCTGCTGGGTGGCGTGGTTGCCGGGGGGCTGGGGGTGGCGCTGGCGGTGATGAAACTGGTGATCCACTGAACGCCAATTTTGGCGGGGTTTTTACATCCTCTGGGAGAGCGAATTGAACATGCCTCGCGCTTTCATTTTGTTGATTTGTAAGGCCAAAGTCGGTAACGCTGGGTTGGGGGTAGTTGTGCAGACACGCTCTGCATCTTTTAATTGCTGATTGTTAAGCGTTTTTTCTGGTCACCGAAGTCCGACGTCGCCCCCTAATAAAATGAGGCAGGCAAGGAAATTGGACAGATGAATTTGTTAGGACAGGCCATTTCGCATCACGGCCAAAAACAACCGCGCAAACACCGGACGCTGGGGCGTGGCCTTGCAGCGTCTTTGTTGTTTGTCGCCGCTGGGGCGCAGGCACAGACACTCTCACTCTCGGAGGCGTATCAGCGGATGCTGGGGCGCGATGCCCAATATGAGATCCTGGATATCGAACAATCGATCGCCGAAGAGCTGGTGTTGCAGGCCCGGGGCGAACGGCTGCCGCGGGTTGGTCTGAACATCGAATATATCGAAACGCAGCAGGAAATCGTCAATCAGGACAACACCACCTTTCAGGAAGGCACGTCGAACTATCCGACGACGACGGTGACCTTCTCGGTGCGTCAGCCGGTTTATGACCGGGTGCGTTGGAAGAAGATGCCGCTGGCACAGGCCGAACAGGCGCTGGTGTCGGCGCAGGCTGTGGTGGCGCGCAATGAGCTGACCACCCTGTTGATTGACAGCTACCTGGATGTGGCCCGGGCCCAGATCAGCTATGACCAGTCGCGTGTCATGGTGCGGGCGCGCTCACAACTGGCGTCAGATCTGCAGCTGCGGGTCGATGCCGGCACGATTGAGGCCGATACGTTCCTGCGCGCTCAAAGCGATGTGTTTGAGGCCCGCGCCCAGCAGACAGAACGGGAATTTGACCGCACCACGGCGCTGTTTGAACTGCAGCGTTTTGTGGGGCCAGATGTCAGTGGCGTGGCTTACGCAGGGGCCTCGGTGGGGATCCCGAATTACAACGCGCTGGTCAACAGCTTCAGCCTGGAACGCCTGCGCGAGGTGTCGCCGGCCATTCAGGTGGCCAAGGCTGAGATTGATATCGCCGCCCGTCAGGAAGAGATTGCCAAAGCCGCCTTCTTGCCCACCGCACAACTGACGTTGGAATACACCTATGAGGAAACCGAAGGCTCGCTCTTCGGCGGTGGTTCCACCGTGCAGTCGACCGAACTGGGGCTGCAGGCGGACTGGCTGATCTATGAAGGCGGGGTGCGCCGCAGCAAGCTGCGCGAAGCACGCTCGCGGGTGGAGATTGCTAACCTGCGGCTGGGGCAGATCACCGAATTGTCCGAACGCCGCTATGAGGCGCTGACCGAAGGGTTGAAACGCGCGCTCGCCTCTGTCCAGTCGGTTGGTCAGGAACGTGCTGCAGCGGAACGCCGTCTGGCCGCAGCGCAGGAACAGCAGGAGGCTGGTCGCATCGGCCCGGAGGCCGGGCTGGAGGCACGGTTGCGGCGCGATACGCTGGCGTTGCAGGGTCAGATCGCCCGGCTGCGGGTGGTGCAAATTCAGGCCCAGATCCTAGCGCTCTTTGGCGCCTTGGATGTGCCGACCCTGTCACAGGACTTCAGCGGCGCCTGATAGGGCGCTGCACTTACATAAAACAAGACGATCAAACACGATCACCAACGGGAAATAACATGACCAAACAACTGCTGATCTACGACAATGTGGTGCCGGTGAACCGTCAGGTTCATCAGAAAACCTCGGTAAGCCGCACCAGTTCATTCGGCTTTGCCCGCGATGTGAATGCGGTTCCGATCGTGGATGTGGAATTTCCGCGCGCCTGTGTGGAAACGCCGATCGTCTTCAGCCGCACCGAAACCGGTGTTGTGCCGCTGGCCCTGCTGAGCACGCAGAAAGACAGCAACGCCTTTGTTGATGCCAATGACAGTTGGACCGGGCGCTATGTGCCGGCCTTCTTCCGCCGCTATCCCTTTGTTTTTGCAGCACAAGAAGGGTCTGACCAGATGACGCTGTGTCTGGATGAGGGCTACGCGGGGCTGAACACTGACGACAAAGGCGAGCGTCTGTTTGACTCCGAAGGGACCGAAACCACCTATCTGCGCTCGGTTCTGCAGTTTGTGGAGGAGTATCAGGCGACCTTCAACCGCACCCAAGGTTTCTGCGACCGTCTGGAAGAGGCGGGGCTTTTGGAAGAGGCGCGCATCGACTTCACCCTGGCCGATGGCACCAAGGGCGGCATCACTGGCTTCCTGCGGGTGAGCAACGAAAAGCTGCGCGCGCTGCCGGATGAAGAGATCACCAAATTGTTCCGCTCGGGCGATCTGGATCTGATCCAGATCCACATGCTGTCGATGCAGCAGATTGAGGCGCTGGTGACCAAGACAGCCAGCGCAGCAGCTGAGGCCCCGGCCGAGGACACATCAGAAGAAACGTTAGAAGACAAGGCAGACGCGGCCGAGGCCAGCGTCCACTAAGTAGATCATCACGCTTGCTGGGGAGGCTTGATCGTGAGTAAGACGTTTAGAAACAAAGACCGCAAGGCGGCCACGAAAGTGGTCGCCAAAGGCGCTTCTGTCTCTCACGGTCTGGCCTTGCCACAGCCTGATCCCACCCTTGATCCTTCCGCCGATCCCACCACACAGGATGGGGCCGGACGATTGTCGCAGTTTCTGAACAGCTGGGCGCGTGGCCTCTTTGCCAAACCTGCCCGCCGGTCCAAACATGTGCTGCGCAAGAAACGCAGCGGCATTGACGCGCTGGAACCGCGTGTCCTGCTCTCCGGCGATCCGATCAGCGCCGCCATGTCCTTTGCCGCGGGCAACAGTGATGCAACCCTGCGGGTGGTGGAGGTTGAATATAACCGCGGCACCGCCGATGCGCCGGACAGCCAGAAAGAACACCGCCTGCAGTTGATCCAGGGCGTTTCAGCCACCGGCAGCAATGTCATCGCCGAACGTCGCATCGTTGAGATTGATGGCCAAAAACGGGTTGTGACGGGCGACTGGGATGAAACCAGCACCCTGATCGACGTGCTGAACATCACCGGCAGCAGCGGCAACAACCGGCTGGTGATCGACCAGTCTGTTCTGTCATTGCATGAGGGCGTACAGTTTGACGTCTCGATGCAGGGCGGCAGTGACCAGATCATTGGCCCTTCGGTCAGCGAAGGGTTGGTGTGGTCGCTCGACAGCAGCGATGGCACCGGGTTCAGCGGTGAACTGGCCATGCTGGCGCCAACAGGCGACATGACCAACCCCAGCGCCGGGGACCGCACCCTTGACAGCCGCGTCACCTATGAGGGTGGCAGCCGCGATCAGTTCCTCAGCTTTTCAGGCGTGACCAGTATCGATGGCAACAGCAGCCGCGATATTCTGGCCGACCGGACCAGCGGGGCCAATGAATGGGCGCTCACCTGGGATGCCTCAGAAACCACGCTGACCCGCAGCGGGATTACATTTCAGGGCGCCGAAGGGCTGAAGGGGCAGGGGCAGACGCACCTGAACCTCTCCTCCGAGGCCCGCAGTGCCAGTCAGACCGGCGCGGATATCAACGCCGAAAGTGGTGAGCTGCGACTTTATGAGGCCGGTGACAGCAGCCGTCAAAGTCCGCTGATGCTGGACACCCGCGGTATCTCAGCCTTTACCGGCACCGATGGGATGGATCTGGCGCGGGCGGCGCAGGGCGTCGATTTCACCCTGCGGGGCGGCTATGACGTGGCCTATGGCACCGATGATCTGCTGCAATGGGATGTGACCAGCTTCAGCGCGACGGGCAATCCTGAGGCGGCGATCACCCTTGATTTCTTTGAATATACCACCAATCCGGCGACGCCAGCTGATGCCAACACCTGGGTGGACCTGACCCAGACCGCGCAGCTGAGCGGCGTTGATGAAATCCGCGGCGGCGATGCCGATGACCGGTTGATCCTGTCAGACACCAACGCCATGGCGGTGCTGATCAAAGGCGATGAGGAAAACGCAACGCTGGATATCGCGCGCGTGTCTGGTGGCACCTCGGTTCTGGTGGCCGACGATATTGAGTATCTGACCGCCACCGTGGCGGGGTCCATCCTTGATTACAGCACATTGGCCTATGACGTTTCGGTCGATTTCCAGCAGGGATCTGCCAGTGCCTTTGTCGGGATTGCAGGGTTCACCGGGGTCAAAACCGGCTCTGGTGAGGATGACATCATCGCCGCCGCCGACACCACCCTGATCGAAACCGGTGCGGGCGCGGATACCATCACGCTGACCCGATTTACCGGCGCGGTGAGTGTTGACGCCGGCGCCGGAGCGGATGTGCTGAAGGGCGATCTGGACGCGCGTTCAGACAGCTACGCCTATGTGGATGATGACGATCCCACCACGCCGGAGCCCATCTATGACGCCAATGGGGTTGAGATCACCCGCGATCCGGTCACCAATCTGCCGGTCGGCAGCTGGCAGGTCACGGATCCGCTGAACAGCCGCTTTGAGGTCACCAACCTTGATAGCAACGGGGCCGACGGCACCTTCAGCACCGTTCTGGATGGCACCACCGCGCAGGGTGCAACGGCCAGCTTTGCCAATGTCGAAACCATCGAAGGCCAAGGTGCCAGCGGGGACGAAGATATCTTGGTGATGAACATCGGCGCAGGCGCGGATCCGATCACCTGGCAGGTGGTCAGCGTCTATGAGGGTGCTGTGCTGATGGGCAGCGGTGCGCTGGCCTATACCAATGTGGCGCGTGGCCAGAACAGTGGCAGCCGTCACCTGACCCTGGCCTATTCCGATGCCAGCGGCGCGTTCAGCGAATATGATGGCGACGTCATTGTCGACCTGATGACCGGCTATGCCTCTGGTTTTGAAAGTTTTACCGGCGATGTGAACACGCTGTTGGGCACCAGCAAAAACGATTCACTCCTCGGCAATCTGGCAACCACCCGGATCGAAGCCCTGGCAGGCGATGACCTTCTGGGTCTTGAGGCGCTGGATGGCGCTGTGGCAATCGGCGGCACCGGCACCAACACGCTGGGCTACCGCAGCGCGGCGGGCACGGTCACCCTGACCAACACAAACGTCAGCCAGAGCAACAGCACTGCAAATGGCGTGGCCACCATTTCAGATATCAGCCGGGCGGTCATTCTGGCCACGGGTGACACCACCGGTGTTACCATTAACGCCAGCGTATTTTCCGGCAGCACCGTGCTGCAGGGCGGCAGCGGCGCGGATGTGCTGAGCAGCGGTTTGGGCGCTGAAAACGGCTTCCTGTCTTCCGATGGGTCGGACACGCTGACCAACAACGGCTCGGCCGGGGCCTATTATCTGGCCGAAGAGGCCAGCGGCAACTGGACCGTGGGCGATAGCGGTGCGACGGATATCGCGGTGGCGCGGGGCAGTGATTTCACCGACACGCTGATCGGTTCCTTCGATGAGGTGCGCCTGTTTGGCGATGAAAACGCCAACACCTTTAATGCAAGTGCCCTGACGCGGGCCAGCGTGGTTCTGTCTGGTAATGGCGGCGATGACATCCTGACCGGCGGGTCGCAGGATGACACGCTGAGCGGTGGCGATGGCTTTGACAGCTTTGATGGCGGCACCGGCACCGGCGATGTCCTGCGTGAGGATGGCTTCCGCGGTTATGACCTGACCAGCGGCGGGCTGTTCCACGACCGGGACACGGACACTGATTACACGATGACGGTGGCGCTGCCCGCGTCGACCGGCACGGATGACAGTTTCCGGCTGAAGATCACCGGGCTGGATGGGGTGCAGCTAACCTCAACCGCGCTTGGCTTTGCCGCTACGGATTTTGAGGTGCAGGCTGCGGTGCAGGCGATGCAGCTGTTTGACACCCAGGCCTATGAGGTCAGCACCACCCGGGATGGCACCGGGCTGCTGACCGGGATTGAGATTGCGTTCAAACACGGCTGGGGTGGTCGGGATCTGGGGCTGGCGATGCGCGCCACCGGATCGCACACGCCTTCCGGTGGATCTGAGACGCCGTTTGACACCGCGGCCACCATCGTTGTCGGCACCCGTGGCGGTGTTGCGCGCGAAACGGTGACGGGAATCGAACAGGCAGATTTCACCTTCCAGATCGATATGCCTGGCTGGGCCGTTGTAGATGGCTGGAGCGGCGCGGTGTCGATCACTGGCTCTGACCGGATTGACCATGTGACGCTCGGCGCGGATGACAGCGCTGATTTGGGCGAAGGCAATGATTTCATTGTGGTCACCGGCACCGGCACGCTGAGTGCCGATGTGGTGCTGAAAGGCGGCGAAGGGTTTGACCGGCTGACCGCCACTGGCCACACCACACAAACGTTGAGCAACACCACCCTGGCGCTGACCAGCGGCGCGGTGAACCATGAAGGGTTCGAAGACTATGTGCTGATCGGCACCGCCGGGGCGGACACGCTGGATGCCTCGGGACTGGCGGCGGGTGAGCTGACAGCGGCAACGCGTTTGTCGACACTAAACAACGGTGCGGGTCTGCCGATCCGGTCCTTGGACAATGACGCGATTGAGGTGGTCGACAGCTCCTCCGGGACGCCGGTTACCAGCAGCTTTGACACCGGCGAACGCGCCTATGACCTGAAGGTGATCCACCCCGACGGCACCGAAGCCTACGTTGATCTGACCGTTCTGGCCGAAACCATGCAGGATGTGCTGGATGCCTTCAACGCGGTCAACGGGCTGACCGCCACGATCAGCGGCGGCGCATTGGTCATCACCTCCTCTCTCACTGGGGCGGGGGCGCTGCGGTTCGAAGGGGTGGAGGTCACCGATAGCACCGCGCAGGGCAATTCCGGCACACCTCAGAATATCTACGTCGATACCTCCATGCTGGAGGCTTTGGGCCTCTCAGGGATGACTTTCTCAGGCGCGACGGTGACAGCTGGGCTGTCCAGCGGCACCTCGGTTCTGATCGACGGTGCGGCGGGGGATGACACGCTCACGGGCTCTGCCGGCGATGACCTGATCATCGCGGGTGCGGGGACGGACAATATCACCGGCGGTGCGGGCTATGACCATCTGCTGCTGTCGCGCAGCGCCATCACCGGGGCGATCACCATCGGGGCCGCCAATGCCAGTTCGGCAAGTGGCACGGACAGCTACAACGGGATCGAACTGATTGAGGCGCGCGGCGATGCGACGGCGCAAAATGTCGACGCGGGCAGCTGGACCGGCGATTTCCTCTATCGCAACGGCGGCGGTGCAGACACGATCACCAAAAGCGCCGGCGCCAACACCGTGGTGGTTGATGGCAACGGGATCCCCTTGGGCCTCAGCCTCAGCGGTGGGGCAGCCACCCCGGATGACGATCAGGTCATTGTTGAGTTGAGCGGCACGGTCACCGGTGATCTGTCCACCTCGGCGGCAGGGATCACCGATCCGATCACCTTTGGTGCAGTGCCGATGCTGGCAGAGGATCTGCGCCTCACCCGCGTGGATGACAGCGTCAGCAATGAGATCACCTTTGGCGCCAATACCAACTTTACCGCCGGTGGTGTGGTCAAATTCCAGGCGGACTCCATTGTTGTGTCTGCTGATATCGTTCAGACCGGCGGCACGCCTGAAACCAACCGTCTGATCTTTGAAACCACCAATTTCAGCCAGTTCCGCGGCACCCGGATTGCCAGCACGGGCGATGTGTTCTTCGTCGCCCGCAATGAGGACCGGCGCTGGACCTCGGGTTTCTACCAGATCCAGTCCTTTGACATTGATTACACCTTCGGCGCTGCTGGCAGCGGATCCGGCATGGCTGTGGTCGAAGGCCGCAACATCCGGATCGACATGCGCGCCGGCAAACTGCCGCCCAAGGATGTCTCCACCGGTGATGAAACATCGGATCCTAAGTTCCTGGATTACCTTGCAGAATTTGGCCAGGACTTCCTGGATCTTCTGGAAAGTCTGGCGCTGATTTCGGCCAATGCGCGGGTGCTGTCGAATGTTTCGCTGACCGCCACGGAACATTCGCAATTTGTCACCACCGGCACCGGAACCGAGGGCAATTTTGATGTGCGCGCCGCGACTGAGACGATCAGCTCAGCCAAGCCGATTGCGGTTCTTGCTGGTCTGGCGTTTGGTCTGAGTGAGGCCTATCACACCATCAAGATCGACAGTCTGCTGGATATATCAGGCGATATGGATGTGCGTTCGGTCGTGGATATGTCGACCGCAGCGCTGGCGGACAGCGGCGGGTTGGCCGGGATTGGTATCGGCATTGGTGTGACCATCAATCTGGTCAACAACAACGTCACTGTTGCGGCGGCTTCAGGTTCTACCGTTGGGGGCGATCTGCGCGTCACCTCAGATACAATCGAACGGATACAGACCGAAGGCGGCGCCGCTTCGGCGGTGGATGGGGTCTTTACCCTTGGTCTGGCGGTTGAGGTGGGGATCAACAACACCTCGGCCCGGGTCAGCGGTGCGGATCTGACAGTAGACGGCAATCTGGTGGTGCAGGCCACAACCATGAAGGCCTCACTGGAAAAGAAAATCGGCTTCATTCTGCCCTATATGACGATGGGTGTTTCGGCCAGCGCGGCCACCGGCACCCTGGGCACGGGCAACTATCTGAACGATGCGGTCTCAAACGCGCTGCCCTTCACACCGGCGATCAGCATTGCGGTGTCCAAAGGGGCGGCGGCCCGGGAAAAGCCCGGCGGCTTGTTCAAATGGCTGAACAGCAAATACGAAGCGGCGCCTGTGCAGCCCACGGTGCAGGTTTCGGGCGCGATCGGCATTCTGGTCGATAAGGACAATGTGGATGCCTATCTGGGCGATGACAGCGCCACCAGCCTGATCAAGGTTGGCGGCACCACCAGCGTGGTCGGCACCGCAGCGGTGCGGCCCAAGATGACCACAACCGCGCTCAGCTCAAACGAGGGGGATGCGGGCGCAGGTTCCTCCAAGGCCGGGGTCAGCCTGGCAGTGAACGTCGGCATCATGGACATTGATGCAGACGCCACCATCACCGGCACCACCACGCTGCGGGCGCAAGGGGCGGTCAGCGTGACGGCCAAGTCTGAAAACAAGATCGATCCGTTGGGCCTTTGGGGTGCGAACCTTGTGGCGCCGGTTCTGGATGCAGCGGCAGCGCCAGATTTCAAGGTGGACAACGGCACGGTTCAGCAGGGCGATACCACCATTGCCGATGGCGTTGTGGATGTGGGCGCAGGCGATGTGGTTGAGGTGGGGGACAAACGCTATAAGGCCGAAGTGGCCCAGACCCAGATCAACCTGGCCGAGGAACAGTATAACGATCCCAGTTTCTGGGCGGAAATCACGCCCACCGGCACCGCGATTTCGGTGATCGGCGGCGCGGCCAACTATGTGGACGATAACTTCGGTCTGGCGGCCAACCTGTTTGACGTCTGGGGTCAAAGCTTCGCGCGTGGTTCGGTTGTTGGTGTGGCCATTTCCCTGTCCGTTCTGGATCTGGACTATGAGGCCAACGCCACCATCGCAAATGGCGCCAAGGTTGTGGTCAGCGCCGATGGGCAGGACGCGGGCACCGTGGGCAGTGGCCATGATGTAAACGTCAGTGCATCTGCGCAAAATGACATGATCGCCCTGCATGGTAACTTTGCGCCCTTTGGGCCAACCGCCGGCGACAGCAGTGCATTTTCGCGCAACAAGGGGTTCCGTCAGGGGATGGGCTCCTTCTACAGCAAACACAAATCCTCGCTCAGCAAGTCGCAGCCGGTGCAGAACCCGCTGGGCAGTGGGGATACGGAAAATGCGGTGGGCGCGGCGATTTCGGTCCTGCTGGAACGCACCCATGCCAACGCAACAATTGGCGATGCGGTCATCATTGCCAACAACCTGACCTCTGACAGCAGCGCCACCCATCTGAACTTTGGCCTGGCAGCGGCGGGCGGCAAAGGCTCCTCCGTGTCAGTCAACGGGTCGTGGAACCACACGACAATCGACAGTTCGGCGATCACCAAGATCGACTCGGGTGCGATGATCACCCTGGCGGGCAATCTGGATCTGGACGCGACCGAGACCACCACAATCGTGCAATTTGCCGGGGCGGTTTCGGCGTCCAACGGCACCTCGGTCGGCCTGTCTGGCGTCACCGTCCTCAGCGATCGCCATGCTGAGGTTCTGGTCGAAGGCAGCGGCGGCGGCACCTTCTCGGTCGGTGGCACCATGAGCATGGATGCAACCGTGTCCGGTGCGATCATCACAGGTGCCATTGCGGCCGCGGTGGCAACACCGGCACCGCCGGATGCCTCCGGTGGGGCAGGCGCGCCCTCCAGCAGCAGCGCGGCCGGATCCGGCGGCGTGGCCGGGGCCTTGCCCGCGGGCGTGTCACAGGGCGCGGCGCAGTCCAACTCGGGCTTTGCCGTGTCGGGTTCTGCCATCGGCTATGAAGAAGGCATCTACGTCAAAACCAAGATCGAAGGGCTGGCGCAGCTGACCGCCACCACCCTGACCACCAAGGCCGAAGACACCGCAAACCGCATTCTGGTGGCCGGCGCCGGGGCGATGACCGCCACACAGAACGGTGTGGGCGTGGCAGGCGCCTTTGTGGTGATCGACAGTCAGAAAGAAATCGACAGCCGCATTGCGACCGCTGGCAGCACCGCGATGCTGCTGAGTGCCGGCACGCTGACCATGCGGGCGCGGGACAATTCCGGTTACTTCAGCCTGGCCGCAGGTGTGGCCGCCGCCAAAGGCGCCAAAGGTGTTGGGGTTGCAGGATCTGTCACCGTGACGGTTGCGCGCACAGAGGTTGATGCGGGCCTTTTCGGCAGCTCAACCGCGCAGATCACGCTGGGCAGCGCCACGGCGGCCGATATCTCGGCGCGCAATGACGCGCTTTGGTTGCATATCTCAGGGGCTGTGGCCTATGGCACCACGGCGGGTGTTGGCGTCTCGCTAGGGATTGCGGTGATCGACAGCCTGGTGGAAACCCATCTGGACCATGTGGTCATGGGATCGGGGATTGAGGCCGCATCGCTGAACGCGCTGTCTGTGAACTCGCTCACGCTGGTGAACCTCAGCTTCGGCGTGGCTGTCTCAACCGGTGCCAATGCGGCCGGTGCGGGTGTGGGCATGGTGGCGATCAACGTCTATCGCGCCAGCACGGTGGTTGAGGCCACCGGCAGCACCATCGATGTGTCGGGCAGCGGCGCTATTGCGCTGACCGCCTTTGACGAAAGCGCCCTGTCGGCCACGGCGGGCGGCATTGCAGTGTCCTCTGGCGCGACCGCGGTGGGTGTTGCCATTGCGGTCAATATCGCGGCTGAGGCGGAAAACGATGCCAGCCAGACCCGCGGCACCGAGGTTTTGCTCACCGGCTCCACGCTCAACAGCGGCTCAGGCCTGTTGTCGACTATCGCAACCAGCGACCTGACCATGGTTTCCATCGCGGTTGGGGTTGCGGTGTCAAAGAGCCTGGCACTTGCCGGCAGCGCAGCGGTCAACCGCAATGACGTCGGCACCAAGGTTCTGGTGGATGAGGCCAGCACCCTTGCCGGCGACGGCTCCCTCCGGGTTGAGGCGGTGGATGTCTCGGACCACACCACAATTGCGGGCGGCGTTGGCGTGGCCTTTGACCCGGGCAAAGGCGGGGCAGGTGGTGCAGGGATCGCGGTCACCATCGTCGACACACCGGTCAGCGCGGCGGTGCATGGCACCGTCACCATGACGCAGGATGCCTCGATCATCGCGCGGGCAGATCAGACCAATGTCACCGTTGCCATTGGCGGTGCGGGATCCGGCGGCTTTGCGCTTGGCGGTTCTGTCGCCGTGACCACGGTGAACGGCGATGTGACCACCTCGGTTGCGCCTACTACGGCCAAAACCTGGAGCGTGCGGGATCTGACCGTCGCCGCGCAGGACAGTTCCTCGGTTGTCTCCATCGCGGGGGCTTTGGGGGTTGGTCTGGATTTCGGCGGTGTTGGCGCGGCCTTTGGCACCATCACCAGCAACCGGTCGATCACCTCAACCATCAACGGGCCGGTGTCGATCACCGCCTCAGGGCTGGTGCAGGTGACAGCGGGATCGGTGAAACCCGTTGGGGCGGGCACGGATAACGCCTATCTGGATGCCGCCATTGATGGGCTGGGCGATGATGCCTTCAGCCAGGATGACAATGCATTGGATAAAACCGATCTGCGCTCGCAGATGGTCAATATCACCGCGGCGGGCGGTGGTTCCAAAATGGTCGGGATCGGCTTTAACCTGGCCTATACCGAGGTCGACCGGGAGATCAGCGCCAAGGTCACCGGCGGTGCAACGCTGACCCTGACCAATGACGAAACCACCGCCATCACCAATGGGGAGACCGGGCAGACCAAGGGCCTGCTGGTTAAGGCCGATGATGCCAGCGGTATCGTTGTGGTCTCTGTTGGTGCGGCTGGCGCTGTGGGGCCGGATTCTCCCATTGCGGTGGCCGTGGCAGGCAGTGTGGCCTATTCCAACATCGACAGCTCGGTGATCGCTGAGGTCGGTACAGCCACGATCAACCTGCAGAATGAGGCGGATCTGGGCGTTCTGGCTCGCAATGATGCGGATATTGTCGCGGTGGCGCTTGGCGCCTCAGTTGCGATTGGTGGTGCATTGGGCGGCGGCGCGGTTGGCTTCTCCGCTGCGGTGAACAAGGTCTCGGGTGAGGTGGGCGCGCGGCTCTCGGGCACGGTGACGGCCAGTGGCGGCGCAAAAACCAACAACATCTACGTTGATGCGGAAAACACCGCCGGGATCGTTTCGGTCTCACTGGCAGCGGCCATTGCCGGCACCCATGGCGCGGTCAGCTTCGCCGGTGGCGGCGCCGGATCGGGCAACACCATTGCCGGGGCCACCTATGCGGTGGTCAGCGGGGCAACGATCAGCGGCGCGGATGACATGAAGGTCAACGCCGATGGCGAGGCCGACATCACCGCCGTTGTGGTGGGCATCGCCGTTTCGGTCACGGCCGGTGACAAGGGCAGCCTGTCCTTTGCGCTGGGGATTGCAGCGGCAAACAACGTCACCACCGGGCTGAACCGCACCATTGCGGGGCTCAGCGATACTTCGGATTACGTGGTGGCAGCGCGGGTGGCAGACAGTTCGGTTGTGCTCGATGGCGCCTTGGCGGTGGACGCGGTTGCCGATCAGGCGATCCGGGCCGTGGTTCTGGCAGCATCGGTTGCGGTCGCGGCCTCCAGCGGGTTTGGCCTGTCAGCAGCAGGCGCAGGGGCCGGGGCGGGCAACTATGGCTCCACCTCATCCCTGGCGGAGGTCAGTGGCAGCAGCAGCGCCCATCAGGTCGTGGCCAACGGCATCCATGTTGAGGCGGTGAACCTGTCGCGCATCACTGCTGTGATCGGATCTGCCGCCGTGGCTGTGGCCTTTGGCGGCGGCACCAATGTGGCGCTTTCGATCGCGGTGGGTGTTTCCGTCAATGAAATTGACGCCAAAACCGTGGCGCGGATCACCGGCTTCAGCGCCGCGGGCGCTTTGGATGCCGGCAGCGGCGCGATGGAGGTTCTGGCCAAGACCGAACGCGGTGGCGACCGGTTGGATATTTCTTCGACCTCCGTGGCGGCCTCGGTCGCGCTTGCGGCAGGTGGGGCCACGGGGATTGCGCTTGCGGGCGGCGGAGCCAATTCGATCAACACGGTGACCGGCGAAACCACGGCAGAGCTGAGCAACATCGGTGCCGGCACCGCGGGCACGGTGACGGTCAGCGCGCTCAACCGGATCGATATCGACGCCAATGTGGTGGTTGTAGCCGCAGGTGTTGGCGCAGCAGGCTCGGGCGGTGCAGGGGCGGCGGCCATTGGCGGCGTCTATGTCTCAAACACCGTGGGCAGCAGCAGCGATGCCTTTGACGTGCGCGCCAGCGTGGCAGATGCGCGGATGACCGTGGCGGGCGCCATGGCGGTGACCGCCAGCAACACCTCAACCATTTTCGCCAACGGTGATGCGGTGGCGGCTGCGATGGCCCTGTCCAGCGATGTGGCCGCCAGTGGTGCGGGCGCAGGCGCGGGCGTTTACAACAACGTCTATGTGAACACGGCCGCCTCGGTCTCGCGCACCAACGGTCCGGTGGGTGGGCTCAACACCATGCTGCAGGTCGCCAGCCTTGTGGTCACGGCGACGGACAACGCAGATATTGAGGCGGTTGCGGTCGGCGCGGCGGTGTCGGTCGCGATTGGCGGCACTGCGATGGCGGCGGGCATTTCCATTGGGGTGGCGATTGCCGAAAACACTGTTGGTTCCTCGGTTCTGGCAGAAATCAAAGATGGCGCTTTGGCGTCTGATCAGATGATCGTTGCGGGCACGGCGGCCAGTGGCAATACGGCAGCGACGGGGGGCAATATCACCGTCACCGCAGACAATGACGCAACGGTGCATGGCACCGCAGTGGCGGCCTCGGTCGCGGCGGGGGCGGGGCTGTTTGGCGGTCTGGCCCTGTCTGGCGCAGGCGCGGCGGTACATAATGCCGTCAACAACAACGCCGAAGCTTTCATCACAAATGCGCAGCTGACCACCTACAATGGTGACATCAATGCCATCGCCACCAATGACACCACGCTGAAGGCGCGGATCGTTACCGTCGCAGCTGCGGCCAGTGCCGGTATTCTGGCCGGTGCCGGATCCATCGGGATTTCCATCCTGACCAGCCGCGTGGGCGGCGATGAGGCTGCGGATCGTTCCCACCGTACCCGCGCCGTGGTCACCAACAGCGTGCTGAGTGCCAGCGGCGGGGTTGAGGTCAAGGCAGACGCCAAAGAGACCCACAATGTTGAGGCCGCCAGCGCATCTGTCGCGCTGGCAGTGGGCATCGGTGGCGCGGTCGCCGGGGCAGGGATTGGCGTTTCGGTGTCCAACTACTCCACTGTGGAGGCATTGTCCGCCGACAGCCTGATCACAGCAGGCGGGGACATCAAGATCCTGTCCTACGCGGAAACGCTGGTGAATGACGATGTGCCGAACGGGTCAGGCTCTACCATGGTGGGGGTCGCGATTTCGGTCGGCCTTGGCGCGATTGCGGTCAATGTGAACATCCTGAAGGTTGATGTGCAGAACACCTCACATGCGGATGTGACCCATTCGGGCCATAGCGGTGCGGTGCTGAACGCAGGCGGCAATGTCATGGTGGAGGCGGACTCCATCTCACGGCTCACGGACCTCAACGGTGTGGGCGTGGCGATCTCGGGCGGTGGCATCTCGGCCACCGGGGGTGGTTTGAACATCACGCTGACGGTGAACAACAGCGTGCGTGCGATGGTGGATCTGTCGGGCAAGGATTCCGAAATTCAGGCGACATCTGGCGCAGTGACAGTTAAGGCGCTGGACACGGCCGAGTTCAGCTCAGACGTGGCCAATGTGAACGCGGCGATTGCGCCCATCGGTCTGGCCGTTGGTGCGGCGGTGATGAAAAGCCGCCATTCCTCAACCGTGACCAGCCTCATCAAAGACGCGAGGATCACCGCGCAATCCGTTGAAGCCAGGGCAGAATCCGATGTCGATATCACCGATGTCGGCGCCACGGGCGTCAGCGTCGGGGCCGTCGCGATTGAGGTGAACGTCGCCCGGGCCGAGGCGGCAGGCACCGTCAACACCACCGTGGACAACGCGGTTCTGGTGGGATCGGACTATGTGGATGTGAAGGCGCTCGCCGATCTGTTCCTGCGCTCCTCAACGCTGGGGGTTTCGGCCGGTCTGGGCGCCATCGGGTCGATGACCGCCTTTGCCGAGGCCGGTCTGGGCGCCGATGATGGTGGCACGGATGACGGTCTGGCCGACGTGCTTGTGACCTTCCAGAACAATGCTGAGGTTGTCAGCCAGCAGCTGAATGTGCTGGCCGATGCTGAGGTGGATATGTTCGTGGACACCACCGCAGGCGGTGGCGGTGGCTTTGCCGCCATCGGGGCGGTCAGCCATGTGCGTGACAACACCACGGCTGAGGTCATGGTTGGCGCCAACACGCAGGTGCAGGCGGATGGGGTCAACATTTCAGCGCGCGCGGAACGGGCGATGGACGGTGATGCCGATGCCAACTCACTGGCAGCGGCCAGCGGGGCCGGGGCGCAGCTGAACCTGACGGCGGAGGGCGATGCCCGGGTGATCTTTGCCTCAGGCACCGGGGCCAATGACCGCACCAAGATCACCGGCGGTGCGATCCAGATCGATACCTACAACAAGGTCTACAAGGAATATATCGTTGGCATCGGCGGCGCGACGGCCTCTGACACCAACAATGTTTCGTCCGGTTCCGGCAACCTGGCTGGGCTGACCATCATCGGCACCCGGTCCTATGTCGGCACCGGCAGCGATAAATCCCGCTCGGCGATTGATCTGGGCGATGTCTGGCTGGAAGGCAAAGGCACCTTCGAAAACAAATCCCGCGTTCTGGTGCGTGCGATCACCGATCATTCTGCCGCGGATTCGGTTGAGGTCTTTGCGCTCTCGGGTGTCGCTGGTCTGGCGGTGTCTTACACCGAGCAGGAGATCAACGCCGAAACCGATGTCACGATGGACGGCGCATATATCGATAACCTTGGCGGCGACGTGAAGGTCGAAACCCGTGCCAATGTGCGTAACACCGCAGATGGTGCGGTGTTCCAGACCGGCGCGGTTTCGGCCAACCTTGGCATTGATGTGAAGGCCCGCACCAATTCCGCCACTACCATCGGCGTCAACAACGCGCTGATCGAAGGCGCCCGCGTGGAACTGAGCGCGGGCAAGGCCAATGGCACCGTCAACTCGACCATTTCGCGCACGGCGGCCAATGGCTCACTGGTGTCGCTGGGCATCTCGCTGGGGGTTGCGCTGCAAACCAACAGCACCGATCGCGTGGCTTCGGTGGATATTGACAGCACCTCACGGATCAACTCGGCCGGGAACCTGTTGCTGAGTGCAGAACGCGGCCTGTTCCAGGAAAGCTATGATGGTCTGGTGCTGGTGCTTGCGGTGCCACCCTATGGCTACAACGTCACCAATCAGGGCAGTCATACCGGATCGGCCAATGTGAACATCGATCCGGCCGCCAAGCTGCGGGCCGGGGTGAACTACCAAACGGTCTATGAGGTTGCCTATGTCGGCACCGGATCGACCAACCGTTGGCAGGACAATGCCGTCTCAGCCACGCCGCGTCAGCTGACCGATGCGGAAAAGGCCGAGATTGGTGTGGCCAGCAATCAGGATTACGTCATCCAGTATTGGGATCCGCAGACGCTGGCGACCGATATGTACAATGGCGATATCGTGCTGCTGGAGGCCGTCAATGTGACCAGCGGCGATGCGCAGGGCACGGCGGGGAACTATTACCAGTATCTGGGCACCGGGCCGACGCCGGTGATCACCCAAGCCACCGATTACACCAACACTGCCCTGTGGCGGAACCTTGGTGCAGCGCCGGACCAGCTGGCGCAGGATCGCGCCTTTGGCTCCAACGCCAATGACTACATGCGCAATGCCTTCCTGAACCAGATTGTGGTTGTGCGCCCCGGCACGCTGGACAATCCGGTGATCAGCGTTGGCCAATTGGCGACGCTTCTGGCCTCGCAGTATCAGCAGGTGCGCCAGTGGATGCGCGATCACAACTCCAACCCTGAGGCGCTGGTGCGCTATCAGGCACAGCTGGATCAGATCGTCACCCAGATGACCAACCTGGGCCTGCAGCCGCCCACCGGCAGTGGCGATGTGCCGCCGGTGATCGAGCAGACGCTGCCGACGATCTTCCTTGAGATCCCCAATATCACCGCCGCGCCCGGCTCGATCTTTATTGAGAGCGAACAGGCGATCACCAGCTTCACCGGGCTGGTCACCGGCACCGATCCAACCCTGATGGCGCATCGCGATGTCACGGTTGAGGTGCTGTCAGATGTCTTCATGATGCACCGCGTCAATGATGTGGTGATCGACAATACCAAAGTGGCCCGCTTCAGCGCCGCCACCGGCGATTATACTGAGTTCTATCCGGGCAATATCTACGCCAATGATGTGCTGGTGCCCGGCTCCACCCAGCGCACTGGGGAAGCAACCGCCAATATCACCATCCAGATCAATGCGGTGAACCGAAACCGTTATGAATACGTGGATGCGATTGCCACGGTCTATGCCGCCAACAATCAGGTGCCGGATCCCAATACTGGCGCGCTGGTGCCTGCCACCCTGCCGAACCTGCCGCCGGATCTCTATCTGCTGGGCTCGGTTGTGAACGATCTGGGCAATGTGACCGTATCGACCACCGTGGGGGCGATCCGCCTGACGGGCACTGTGCTGGCCAAGACGGTGAACATCCAATCCGGTGGGGACTTCGTTGTCTCAACCGATTGGTATCACGCCGGGGCCAACCCGCGCACCTATGCCGGGATCAGCGCCTTTGTTGGTGACCTGGAGCCGAACAACGGCAACAGCGCCAAAGGCGCAACCGCAACCGCCTATGCCACCGTCGGCGATGGCTCTGGCACCGCCGAGGCCATTCAGGCCGGCGCCGCGCTGGCCGCATCACAATCGGCTGTGGTGGCCAATGGCATCGTGTCGATTGTGGCGACCAATGTGAACGTCAACGGGCTGATCCAATCGGGGGTCAAATCCGCCTCGATCACCATCCCGGAAAACTTCACTCCGCCGTCGATTTCCACCTCACTGGTCAGCGCCAGTGATCAGGGGCTTTATGGGGTGCAGTTCGGGGCCATCAATGGCACGCAGGTGCCGCTGTCATCGCGTTGGGATGAGCAGGAACAAGCCATCATCATGGATGAGATCGATTTTGCCGGTGGGCGGATTGAGATCACTGGCGATGTCTTCTCCACCGGCAACGGTCAGTTGTTGGTGGCCTCGGGCTATGCCGATGTGGCGATCAAGAACTACTCCAACTACGATCTGATCCTGAACGGGATCAACACCAGCCGCGACCGCGAAGGGGTGATTCAGATCACCGACACGCTGAACAAGCAAGGCGGTGCCGCCGCCAGCCGCACGGTCTATACCGAAAACGCCGGTGGCATGACGGTCGAGACCTTCCGCGGTGACGTGCAATACGATGCCAACGGCGATTTCGAAGGAGTGCAGTTCACCTCACTCGGCAGCAGCTCCATCAACGGGCTGACCACCACCTATGCGCCGAAGGACGGCACTTATTACGTCTGGACCGAAGGTCAGGCGACAATCCTGCAGACCATCGAAACCCGCTATGTGAAGACCTTCAACCTGTTCTTCAACTTCTCAGCCGGGGGCGGCACGCTGCTGTCTGAAAACCTGGAAACGCTGAGCGACAGCCCGCTTTTGGAAAGCCAGGGCACACAGAATTACTACGGCGCGGATGGGATTTCCTCGCTTGGGGGCTGGACCACCGGCACGCCGCCGGCCAACGCCGATATCATTGCGCGGTTCCAGAACGTTTCGAACGTGGCGGTGACGCTGAACAACGGTGATGTGATCCGTCACGATTACACCTCCGGCAGCACCGACATGACGGATTATTACCGTTACAACCCGTCGGATGCGGCTGCGACGCTGGAAATTGAGCTGAGTGAACTTTTTGAGGCCGATGGCAGCCTCAAGGCGATCTACACCGGCGATTTCAACGCTGTCACCGGCGAGGATTTTGACGAAACCAACCGCGACACCGGGGAATACCTGTCTGACTTCAAAAACTTCGACCAGACGCACCGCCGCTGGTCCGAAGGTGGCGGTTATATGAAGAAAAAGACCGTCTATAATGAAACGACAACCACCGAAGGCCTGAAGAAGTACTGGGATATCGGTCTGCGCGCCAACCACGCGATCGAAATCGGCTTCCTGGAAAGCAGCGCCACCCCAACGGTGCTGATCGAAAGCGTCGGCGATGTGATCCTGTCAGGTGACATCCGCACCGCCGCCCATGCCGAAGTGTCGATCAACAACAACTTTGCCACCCCGTCCAAGGCCTTTGGCGCCAATGGTGGCGGTGTCAGCGCGACCAAAAATGTCTCGATCAGCGGCAAGCTGCAGGCGATCCGCACCAATGGCACCGTCGACTTCGTGCTAATCAATTTGGTCAACACCGCGGCCCCGGCGGCCTTCAGCAGTGCGGCGGCCAGTTCGGTGGCTGTGCCCACCGATGTGCAGGTGCTCGATATTCAGGTCAGCTCGGGCGATATTCTGATCGGCTTGGGCTCCAACACCAACGACAAAGGTTCCGTCATCATCAAGGAGCTGTCCACCGGCAGCGGCACCGTGGCGATCAACGCGCCGCAGGGTATCTTTGCTGAGGCTAAGGCCGCAGGCGACACCAGCGCCCATATCACGGCCGACCGGATTGAGCTGCAATCCAGCCAGTCCGTTGTAGGCACCGAAGCGCAGGCCATGCTGATCGACACCAACCATCTGGTGGTGGACGGCGGGTTTGCCGGTGCGGCAGCGCTGGGGATGAACGTGGTTGAGGTGGCTGGCGATCTGCATCTGGTCCAACCCGAAGAGATCCGCACTGATTTCCTGCGGGAGGATGATCCGGGCCCAATCTCAGCCGGCACTCTGACGGGCATTCTGCGTCTGACGGCGCTGGATGGCTCAATCCTGGATTATAACTTTGAAACCGACGGTGCGCTGACAAATGCGCGGCTTGCGGCCTATCAGGCGCGTCTGGGTCTGACCGATGGCAACCGGACAATCGCGGGCAACCAGTTGGATAACCAGGTGGTCGCGGACTACCAGCTGTATGTGGAATACTGGAACCTGATCCGCACCCCGGCGGGGTCTGGCCCGGTGGATCCGGATCTGAACAATGTGGCGGCCTTCAACACGCTGGTCACCAACACCGTCGCGGCCAACCCCGGCATGACCGAGGCGCAGGCGCGGGCACAGCAGCTGGCGCGCTTTGATGCGCTGCACGCGGTGGAATACGATCAGGGCTTCCGCAACAGCGACAGCTACAACCGCTACTTCGCCCTGATCTGGAGCGCCAGCGAAAGCGTGGCACTGGATCAGATGAGCACCTTCCAGGCGCTGGCGGATGATCAGCTGCTCAGCCAGTTTGCCGGTGATTTCGCCGACACTTACAGTGGCATTCACACCGTCCTGGCAGGGCGGGACGTGGGCGCCAGTAGCGCGGCGCGGATCTATGTGGAGACGATCCACACCGATGCGGCCAGCCAGCCGGATCTGGCAAGCAACGCCGCCTATCAGACCTATATCGCGGATCTGACAACCGGTGGTGCCACAGCGGTTGAAATCGCCGCTGCCGAGGCTGAGATGGCCGTGCTGCATGATGCGCTCTGGGCGGCAGAAAACACCCGGTTGCAGGATTACATCGATGTTGTGCGTCTTGGCGCGCAGGCCGAGGGTGGCAAAGACAGCGGTGGCCAGTATCTGGACGTCTGGTCGCAATTTCTGACCCGCGGCACCACGGCGCAGGTCGCTGATGATATGGAGCTGGGCAATTTTGATGCGCTGGTCAGCGGATTTGACGGCGCGGCGGCCCGCACCGCGATTGAGGCGGATCTGACCTACACCTACGGCGTGCTGCATGAGGCCAATCGCGATGCGACCGGGCCCAAGGCCAGCTATGTCGAAAGCCTCTATCTGGAAGGGGCCGCCCGTGAGGCGGCAATTGACGCCGAACTGGCCAGCATGACCAGCCTGAACCAGACCTTGCCCGCAGCCGTGGCCAAGGCTCTCTACCCGCTGTTGGAGGTCGGATCGATCTCAGGCGCGGCAACGGCGGCGGCAGAAAACGCCAATATCATTGCGCCTGAGGTCTTCTTGGTGGCGGCCGGCACAGACGCCGGTGAGGGGCAGATCGGTACCCTGACGGAACCCAAGGATATTGATTTCACTGCCCCGATTGAGCTGGATGCCACACTGTCGGATGCCGAAAATCAGGCCCGTCTGGACGCGCAGAACCTGCGCCGGGCGCTGCAGGTGCAGGACATCGTGGATGTGGTTCATCAGATCTATGTGCGCACAGGCGGTGAGACGGTTCTGGCCGATGCCCCTGAACGTGGCGCGCTGGAGGCGGATACCGCAAACTGGACCAAGCTGGACCTGATCTTCTCTGATATGACCGATGGCAACCGCCCGACGGTCACCCTCAGCAATGGGCAGGTTCTGGGTCTCTGGAACACCTGGCCGGGCAGCGCTGATGCTACTGCCCATACCTATCGTCTGTTCCAATATAGCGGTGCAGGCACCGGGGCGATTGATCCGCAATCGATTGACTGGGACAACCCGCCGAGCGGCTGGAGTGAGCTGACAACAATTAAACAGGTGCCTGAGGTTGGTACTGTAACCGTTTCAAATGGCGATATTTTTTCGGATCTCTGGGATGTTCAGCGGGTCTCGGCGCGGCCGTTTGCGGATGTGAATCTCCGGGCCACGGCGCTCAATGCGGCGACCTATCTGACGATGACCTCTTCCTCGGTTGCAGGCATTGGTCATGACGGGGTTGAGCTGCACATTCGTGAGGCCAACAGCGGAGGCTTCCTGCGGTTGCTGACCACCGGCTCACTGATTGACGCATCGCTCAGCGGCACCGCTGCGGCGACCGCAAGTGATTACATCAGTCTGGTGGCAGACGGTGCGATCGGCACCGGCGATCAAGCCTTCACAATCAATACGTTGAACGATGCAGTTCTTCTGCTTCAGGCAGGCAGTGACGCCAGCATTGAACAGTTGGGCGGGGATCTGAACGTGCAGCGCGCCCTGACCGGCGGAGATCTGGAACTGACCGTGCCGCAGAACCTGATTGTTGGCGACATTGACGCAGGCGGAACTGTGAAACTGAACGTCGGCGGCAATGTCAGCGATTTTGCCAATGACGATGGCGACCCCAGCGCAGATATCACCGCTGCGGCGATGGAACTGGATGTCACCGGCAGTTTCGGCACCTCTGGCGCACGGATTGAGATTGATCTGGGTGCAGGTCTGATCGGCACCGTCGGTGGTACCTTCTTTGTGCATGATTTCAATATCTTCTCGCTCGGAGGTGATCTGACCATCACCGGTGCCGCGGATATCCTCAGCGAAGCTTCGATGCTGGGCAGCGCCACTGCGACGCTGACGGCGGCGGGCATCACGCTGCAGTCCCGTCTGGGCGATATCGGTGCGATCAGCCCGCTGGTGCGCTTTGACATTGCGCTGACATCGGGCGGCTTGCTGACGGCGACGGCGGTGAACAATATCGTGGTCAGCTCAGCCGGCGCGGTTGCGGTCAATCGCATGACCTCGCAGCAGCTGATCGATATTGAGGCGGTGGGGGCTGTCACCGATGGCAATGCAGATACCGCGCTGAACATCGAAACCACAAACCTGCGGGTTGCCGCACTGGGTCTTGGCACCGTTGGCAATGCGGTTGAAATTGACGCGACCCGGCTGGCCTTTGACATTGGCACCGACGGTGTTGTTGTCGAGGATATCGACGGCGGGCTGCGCATTGATGAAAACCACTACAGCGGGTTTGCCGCGCGGTCGGCGGGCGATGTTGCGATCTCCTTGCGTGAAAGCACGGATCTTGATGAAGATCTGGTGATTGCCGGTAACGTCTCCGTTGGGCAGGCCGGTCAGCCGGATCGCAACCTGACCCTGACCGTTGGCGATGATTTCACCCAGACCGCGGCCAGCTCGATTTCGGCCACAGGCGCGATTGACCTGCAGGCCGATGTGCCCAGCGGCGATGCGGATGCGGGGGCTGAGGTGCAGATCTTTGGCGCGCTGTCGGCGCAGCAGATCACGGTCACCACCGGCCTCGACAAGGACAGCGTACTGGTGCAGCCGGGCGTGATCAGCGGCGATGTGCTGATCCAGACCGGCGCCAATCAGGATGCGATCACGATCACCGAGCTGGGGGAACGGGATCCGGCGGATGAGTTTGTGATCGACGGGCAGGGCGCCACCGATGAGGTGGTGATCAACCGCAACAGCGCTGAGGTCAGCAATGTGATCACCGTGGCCGACAGCGGCGCCCCCAATGACGGTGCGGATATCCTGACCATTAACGGACGCGATGGGGCTGCCGATGCCATTCTGGTGCGCAAGGAGTTCATTGCGCTGCTGAATGAGGATGGCGCGGGCAACACGCTTGATCCGGTCGAGCGCATCATCTACGCGGGCAACCGCAATGGCAGCGATTTCAACGTCAATGGCCGGGTGCGGGTGAACAGCCTGGACGGCAATGATGCCTTCTATTCCGACGACAGCGGCACGATGATCACGCTGGACGGTGGTGCGGGTGATGACCTGTTCCAGATCGGCCAGATGTACGGATCCGACCGTGTGGCGCCGAATGTGGCTGCAGGCGATGAGATCGAAACCAATGAAACCACCCAGGGCTTCCTGTCGGTTGGCAATAGCCATCCGATGACGGTCTTTGGCGGTCTTGGGCATGACACGTTCAACGTCTATTCCAACAAGGGCCTGACCAAACTCTTTGGCGAAGATGGCAATGACACCTTCGTGGTGCGCGCCTTTGTTCTGGCCGCAGATGGCACCACGCTGGCGGGCGGCGGGGACACCGAAGCCTTTGGTGGCGTCGGGGATGACACCATCCTTTATAACCTCAACGCACCGCTGAAACTGGATGGCGGCGCGGGCACCGACTCGATCGTTGTGTTGGGCACCGAACAGGATGACAGCTTCCTGCTGACGGATGAGGGCATTTTTGGTGCGGGCCTGAACATCAGCTTCGAAGGTGTTGAAAAGGCTGAGGTTGATGGCCTTGAAGGCGATGATACCTTCTACGTTCAATCCACCGCGGCGGGCATGTCGCTGACCGTGATCGGCGGCCTGGGATCGGACTACATCAGCGTTGCAGGTGATGTGACCACCGACATCGTGTCGCTGGAGGTTGAGGGCACCAGCGGGGTCGTGAACCATTCGGTGGCTTCAACGGATCCCAGCTTCAATGAGATCTTTGTGGATGGTTTGCGCCTGAACGTCGCCACTGAGGAGTCGGGCCTGTTTGAGATCGACAGCAGCGGTCTGGCCAGCCTCGATGAGGGCGGGGCCTTTGGCTATTACGATATCCGAATGACCACGGCGCTCAGCACCACGGCCTATCTGACGGTATCGGCGGCGCGGTCTTCGGGGCAGGATCGCAATCTGCCGGGCGCGGTCAAGGCCAACTCGGCCCTGGTGTCCACCACCTCGCGCGGTGAATATCAGTCAGCGACCGTGCTGACCTTCACCAATTCCACCGCCTGGCAGCGGGTCTATGTGCAGGCGCCTGAAGATGACGCCGCTGAAGGATCGCGCACTGTGGTGATCAGCCATCAGGCCAGCGCCGCGGCTGCCGGTGATGCGACCGAGCAGACCCGGATCAATGAGGCCAAGGTCAATAACACGGAAATCACCGTCTTTGACAATGACGCCTACGGGGTACTGGTGGATGGCGATCCGGCCAGCATCGATGTGACCGAAGGCGGTCTGGGCCAGGATCTGACGCTGCGCCTGTCACGCGCACCTGAGCCCGGCGAAGATGTGGTTTATGAGGTGAGTTATCCCGGCAATGACTTCACAGTCACCAGTGCGGATGCCAACGCCTATATGGCCGATGGGATGCTGCACCTGCGCTTCACCCAGGCCAATTACGCCGCGGGGATTTCGGTCACTGTGACGGCGGTGGATGACGCCATTGTTGAAAACCGCGAACGCCAGACCCTTTCGGTGACTCTGGACAGCGCGGACACCACGCAGGCCAGCTGGGATGACCAATCCGGTGGTGCTGAGGTGAATGTGCGCATTCTGGACAATGACAAGGGTGAGGTGATCGTCAGCGAAACCAATGGCGATACCATCGTCACCCAAAGCGCGCCCGACAGCTACACGCTGCAGCTCTCCAAGGCGCCCACTGCGGATGTGGTGGTCTCGGTCCTCAGCGATGGCAGCACGGTGGCCAGTTCCTTGGACAGCCGCTGGGATGATGCGGCCAAAACGGTGACCTTCACCGCGGCCGATTGGAACACACCGGTCACCATCTGGCTGGCCGCCTCGAGCACACCGCCAAGCGAACCGCAGCCTACGGTGAAACCAGGCGTGCAGGATCACATCATTGCCGGCGTGCAGGGGCCGCTGACGGTCTTTGGCGGGGTTGGCAACGGCGCGGACCGGACCATCGCCATTGCCAAGACATTGCCGACGGAAACAAACGCCGATCTGCCACAGGTTGAGGAGCTGGTGAATGAGGATGAGCAGACCGACCGTCTGGTTGTCTTCAACGATGGCAGCGCTGCGGTTCAGTCCGGCACTTTGAGCGAAGACAACATCTCAGGCTTTGGTCTGGGCGCGACGGATCTGGTGTTGAACAACGGCACCACCGCGGTGCCGGATCTGGTCACCTACCGTGCCGGCATCAACTACCACCAGATGGAAGTGGTGGAACTGCTGCTGGGCTCAAACGCCGACACGCTAGAAATTGAGAGCACCGCCGAAAACGCCCTGACCGTGGTTCACGGCGGCGGCGGAGGTGACACCATCACCGTGACCGGTGCCGATGGCAGTGCCAATGTCGGCGGCGACAGCCGGACGCTGGCCGTCTTTGGGGACACCACGCAGGACGGGCAGCGCTACAACAGCCGCTCGGATGCGGTAGATGGTACCGGCCGTCAGTTTGCGGCTGGTGGTGATGATGTGATTGATGTCAGCGGCGCCAATGGCTTTGTCATGGTCTATGGCGGGGTGGGCAACGATGTGATCACCGGGACCAACTTCAATGACCACCTGCTGGGCGGGTCCGGCAATGACGTGATCCATGCGCTGGCTGGCAACGATCATGTCTATGGCGACAATGGTCTGAACATCGATCAATCGGTGCGCAAAGAGCTGCAACCACAGCTGATTTCCATCGCCCTGTCGCAGGATCCAACCGCGGCTGGGTTCAACGCGCTGACCGGCGATGCGCTGACCGCGGGTGCCGACCAGATCACCGGCAGCGGCAACAATGTGATCGTGACGGACTTTGGCGTCATCGAGCAGATCGCTGGCACCAACCGGGCCTTTGACACTGCCAGCCTGACCCGCGTCACCTCGGCCCGGGCGGATGAGGGCGGTGCTGACACGGTGACCCTGACCGATGGCTTTGATCTGGTGATCGGCGGGCAGGGCGGTGACACCCTGTCAATCGGCACCGGTGGCGGCGCGGTTCTGGGCGACAATGGGGAGATCGTAATCGACCCAACCACCCAAGCGCTGAGTGAGATGCAGACCACGGACACCGCCCATGGCGGCGGCGATGTGATCACGGCTGGCAACGGGTCGGCCTACCTGTTTGGCGGCAGCAATGGCGATACCATCACCTCGGCCGATGGCGATGATGTGATTGCCGGCGATCAGGGCAGCCTGACCTTCAGCGATGGGGTGCGCGCGGTCTTCACGGTTGAGATTGAGGATCCCGCCTATGGTGGCGACGACGTGGTCTCCACCGGGATTGGCGATGACTGGGTGATCCTGGGCGAAGGTGCCGACAGCGCATTGTCAGATGACGGTCTGAACATCGTGCTGGGCGATGCCGGTCGGATTGAGGCCAGCGCCAGCACCGGTGTGGCCGTGCAGATCGACACAGCGCAGCCCACACTTGGCGGTGATGACACCATCATCGGCGGCGCAGGTCGCGACGTGCAGTTTGGCGGCGCCGGCGCGGACAGCCTGACGGGCAATGCCGGTGATGACCTGATGCAGGGCGATCACGGGCTGCTGACACGCGAATTGCCGCTAGCCACCGGACAGTGGACCTTTGAAAGCAAGGACATCACCGAAGGCGGCGATGACGTGCTGATCGGCGATACGCTGGCGGATCCTGATATCGGCCGCGATTTCATGATCGGGGGCATTGGCAACGATACCTTCTCAATGAGCATCGGAACCGATGTGGTGGCAGGTGAATTCCTGCGCGTGCGCTTTGAAAAGGATCAGACGGGTGAGGAAACCATCACCTCCTTCCTGACCCCGGCGGTGAAGGATCTGGACCTGCTGGTGCAAATCACCCTTGGGGTGAACTTCGCCTCTGAGGCCAGCGCCATTGTCGGCCCGCCCGAAGGGGTGAACGTTGACTTTGGCCTGCCCGACGATGTGCGCATTTCGATCACCGACCGGATGGATCTGATCTTCCTGCTGGAGGATATGCTGACCGGCGCGATGATGGAGGGGCTGCTGTCTGAACAGGCCGCGTCTGAGGTTGCGGGGCTGCAGGGCTTCCGGATGCTGACACCTGAAATTCTGGCCACCTTCGGCGTTGACCCGGCGGTGCTGGAGCAAGAAGGCGACGCCCCGGCGGAACCCGCAGCGCAGCCTGCCGACCCCAATGTCGTTGAACCCAGTCTGCCAAACCCGGAAGAGGCGCAGAACCTCTTTGGTGTGACGCCTGAGGCGACAGAAACCGCCGCGGCGGCGCCGCAGGGTGGTTGGCGAATGGCGGGCTGGCGGCTAGGGTCATCCGACACGGTTTCCAACGGATAGAATGAATGCCCTCTGAACAGACGTTTCCGCTTTTCCAGAAAGCGTTAGCACATCATTTGGCGGGCATCTCAGGCCTTAAAGGCATCCATGCTTTCCTGCGTGAAGACGGCCCCTGGCAAGAGGCCGCCCGGCTGGGCAAATGCGATATCGACGCGGCGGAGCCGGTGCTGGAACGCTTTGCGCCGGACGGCGGCGGATCTGTTGCCGCCATTGAGGATCCAGAGGGCACCGGGGATGCAGCGGCGGCGTGGCTGGCCAGCTATATGCTGGGCGCACCGGGGCTTGATCTGGTGGTGCTGTTGCGGCTTGAGGGGCTGGGGCCGGCTGAGCTGCAAGGGCAGCTGGCACAGGTCGAGGCCAAGGTCGGCTGGCTGATGCTGGCCGCGCTCAGTGACCGGTCCGATCAGGTTGAAGATATTGCACTTGGAACCGAAATTGGCGCGCAGGTCCTGCTGGATGCCGCCAGTGCCCGCAGCCGTCGCCAATTGGCCGATCAATGGATTGCCCGTCTGGAACGTGCGCTCAGCCCCGATCTGATCGCGGTCACTTGGATGAAAGCCGGGCGGCCAAAGCTGCTGGCGCTGTCCGGTGGTGGGCTGGTGGAGCGCAACAGCGAAGCCCGCAGTCAGGTTGAGGCCCTTGCCGATCACGCGGTTGAGGCGCGCACGCCCCTGCTAATCGCTGCGGAAAAAACACCTGACCCGGACCAGCTGCGCCCTGAGGAGGCGGATCTGCCCGATCCCGCCACACAATCCGCCGCCGAGGAGGAGCTGGCGCGGGTTGCGGCCCTGGGCGGCGCGCGCGGCGTGGCGATGCCGGTTTACGAAGGGGATGAGGCCGCAGCCGTTGTGGTGGCCGTCTGGGCCGAGGGCAGCACCGCCGGTGATCTGCACCCCGAAGCGGTGGACCTGCTGGCGCGTGTCTTAGGCGAAACACTGGCCATTCAGGGGCGGGCCTACCCATCGATCCTGCGGCGTTTGGGCAATTGGTGTTTTGCGCTGCTACGCAAGGTCTTTGGTCTAACGGCATGGAAGATCAAACTTTTCTGCGTCCTTCTCGCCCTGACAGTTGGCGTGTTGTCGCAATGGCCCACCCGGTATGAACCGGATTTCAGCGCCCGGATTGAGGCACAGGACCGGCGGGTGATTTCCGCCCCCTTTGATGGTTTCCTCTCCGAAGCGCCTTATCAGCTGGGTGATGTGATCGCGCCGGGATCTTTGATCGTGGCGATGGAAGACAGCGATCTGGTTCTGCAGGTGGCGCAGATCACCTCGCAACTGGGGGAGATCTCCTCCGAGATCCAAACGGCCCGGGCGCAGCGTGATACCGCGCGGGTGCAATCCCTTGAAGCGCAGGCGCGGCAGGTGCGGGTGCAGCTGGATCTGGCTGAACAGCAATTGCAACAGGCCCGCTTCACGGCGGAGGCGACCAGCGCCGTGGTCGGCGGTGACGCCTGGCGGCGCGTTGGCGGGCGGGTGCGTCTGGGCGAGGCGCTGTTGGAACTGGCCGCCACCGACAGGTTCCGCCTGTTGGTCTTTGTCGATGAGGATTGGATTGCCGACCTTAGCCCCGGCGATCAGGGCACGCTTTTGCTGACCGCCTATCCCGCCATGCCGATCGCGGTAACGCTCGACGGCATCACCACCGATCCGCAACTGCGCGATGGGCGCAACACCTTCGCTGCGTGGATGCGGCTGGATCAGCTGCCGGATGTCACATTGCTGGACGGGATGCGCGGCGTTGTGCGGGTTGACGCCGGTGAGACGACGATGCTGCAGGCCTACCTGCGTGGGTCGCTGCGCTGGCTGCGCCGCAGCCTGTGGCGGTGGGGGCTATGAGCAGCCTGCGCCACCCGGATTGGCACCTCTTGGGCGATCAGCGGTTTCGCCGCCGCGCCGCCATTGAAACCAGCCACCAGATGTTTCGCGGTGAGGCCTTTGTGGTGCTGTCGGATCGGATCACCGGCCATCACCTGCGGCTGAGCGAGAGGGCGCAGGATCTGTGGCGGCTGTTTGACGGGCGCCTGACGATGAATGAGATCTGGGACCGGCTGATGCGCCGCCCGGCAATTGCGCCCTCGCAGGGGGAGTTGGTGGACTGGGTGATGCAGCTGGTGGGCGCCGGGCTGATCCTGTCTGATCACGCGTTAGATCCGGTGCTGCTGAGCGAGCGCGGCCATAAACGGCGCGCCCAGTCGATTGAACAACGTCTGGCAAGTCCTTTGGCGATCAAGATAAAACTGGGTGACCCCCGCTGGCTGGTGCGCTTGAGTTACCCGCTGGTGCGCCCCTTGTTCAGCCGCTTCGGCGGGGTTTTGGTTCTGGCGACCTTCCTGTTGGCGTTGACGCTGGCCCTGCTCAATTGGGGCGAGGTCACAGCGGCGGCGGATCAAACGCTGCTGTCGCAAAGTGGCCTGTTGATGCTGGCGCTGGCCTATCCGGTGATGAAACTGCTGCATGAACTGTCTCATTGCTACGCGCTGCATCGTTTCGGCGGTCAGGTGCGGGAATTTGGCGTGATGCTGCTGCTGTTTTTCCCGGTACCCTATGTGGAGGCCTCAGACGCCAGCGCCCTGCCGGACAAACGCGCGCGTATGCTGGTGGGCGCAGCGGGCATTCTGTCTGAGATGCTGATCTCATCGATCGCGCTGATCCTCTGGCTGCAGGTTGAGCCGGGGGTGGAACGGGCGGTGCTGTTTAACTTCGTCTTGATCGGATCGGTGTCCACGCTGTTGTTCAACGGCAATCCGCTGCTGAAATTTGACGCTTATTTTGTGCTGTCGGACTGGCTGGAGATGCCCAACCTGGCCAAACGCGCGGGGGAGTACCTGCAGGATCTCTACCTCAGCCGGGTGGCCGGGCTGCGCCCCGAATTGAACCTGCGCCCGGGGGAGGCCGGTATCCTGGGCACCTATGGGATCCTGTCGCTGGGCTACCGGCTGCTGCTGACCCTGACCATCGCCTATATGATCTCAGGCTGGTTTTTTGTTTTTGGCGTTCTGCTGGCGATCTGGGCCATCGGGATGAGCCTGATCTGGCCGCTGGCCAAACTGTTTCGCAAGGGGCATCGCATGGCCAAAGCGCAAAACCGCACCCGCAGCGGCTGGATCCGTCAGGCGCTTTTCCTTGGCGGGATCAGTGCCGCGCTGACGCTGGTGCCATTGCCGTTTTCGGCCAAGGGGCAGGGGCGGATTGTGCCCTTGCCGGGGGCTGAGATCACCGCCGCAACCTCGGGCGTGATCGGGCGGGACCTGTTGGTTGATGGTGCAACGGCCGTGGCGGGGCAAGAGGTGACGCGCCTTCAGAACCCGGCCCAGACCGCCCGGCGCCAGGCGTTGGAGATCAACCTGACCGCACTGGAGGATGAGCTGTCGCGCAGCGGCGCAGATGTGGCGCAGCGCCTAAGGCTGGAACGCGAACGTGAGGTTGCGCTCACCGCGCTGCAGCAGGCCCGTGTGCAAGAGGCGGCTCTGTCGATCCCGGCGCCGCTGGATGGTAGGATCAGTTGGCAGGGTGGCCAGCCGCCACCCGCGGGCAGCTATGTCTATCGTGGTGACCGGCTGGGCTATGTGATTGCGCCCGAGGCGTTGCAGATTTCCGCCGCCTTTCCCGCCGCTTTTTCCGGTCGGATCACGGCTGAGGCGCAGCTGGTGATGCTGCTGCCCAATGGGCAGGAAATCCGCCGCCCGGTGGATCGGGCGCGGGTGGTTGATATCGGCCAGCAGGTGCCGCCCGAACTGCTGGTCTCCACCGGTGGGCCGGTGCCGGAACAGGCTGACCGCCCCGGTATGGCCTTGGATTCACGGTTGATCCTATGGGCCGCCCCCGAGGGCGATCTGAGCAATTGGGCCGGCGCCCGGGTTGAGGCGCGGGTGGATCTGGGACAGGCCAGCGCCTTCAGTCAGCTGTTGTTCCATGTCGAACGCCTGTTCCTCAGGGTGACGCGCCTATGAGTGGGGCTGGCGTGTTGCGGCGCCCGGTGCTCAAGGCTTTTGCCCGCTCGCGCCAGCGACCAGTGCGCCGCCAGATCGCGCCTTTTCACCGGTTTCGCCTGTTTGTTGATGAGTATCTGCTGTGGCATTTCGCTCCGACGGGCGAGCGGCTGAAACCGTTGCGGCAGGCGATTGCGGCGCAGGCCGAACAGATGGAGGGGCTTAGCGATCCCGGTCTGGTGCGGCTGTGCCGTCAGACCCTGCGGGCCGAGGATCTGCTGAAACCCGGGGCCGGCGCGGAACGGATCGCGGCGGTGCTGGAGGTGATCCGCCGCGAAACCGGGCTGCGGCTCAGGACCAATCAGATCGAATGTGCGGTTCTGCTGCTCAACGGCGATTGCGTGGAGCTGCGCACTGGTGAGGGCAAAACGCTTTCGGCTGCTTTGGCGGCTTTGGCGGCGGCCAGTGTGGGCGTGTCCACCCATGTGGTGACGGTAAACGATTATCTGGCTGAGCGGGATCATGACCTGATCGCCCCTCTGGCGGCGCGGATCGGGCTCAGTTCAGCCGTGGTGTTGCAAAGCGATGCGGATGCGGACAAACGCAGCGCCTATGACTGCGATATCGTCTACGGCACCAACAAGACCTTTGTGTTTGACCACCTGCGCGACAAACGGGAACAGCATCAACAGAGCGAACGTGCGCTTCTGCGCCAGACCGGGCAGGCCCTTGCGATTGTGGATGAGGTCGACTCGGTCCTGATTGATGATGCCACGGTGCCGATGATCCTGTCAGAACCCGCTGAGTTGCCACCCGAGGTGGATGTGGTTCTGTTTCGCAACCTCATCGCCTTTGCCCGCGCGTTGGTGCCGGGGCAGGAACGGGTGCTGGACAGTCATGGCAATTGGCGGCTGACCAAGGCAGGCATCGCCCATCTGGAGGAGGTGGCCCCGCAGTGGCGTCACCCGCTGGCCCGCACTGCGGATGTGATTAAACTGGCCGAACTGGCCTTGACCGCCACCTTCGGGTTTCTGGAAGGCGTGGCCTATATCCTGCGCGAAGGTGAGGTGGTGATGGTGGATCAGGCCACCGGCCGGCTGATGCCAGACCGCAAGTGGGATTACGGTCTGCAGCAGATGATTGAGATTGTGGCGGGTGTTGCGGTCACGGCCGAGACCCGCACCGTGGGCCACATCACCCAACAGACCTATTTTCGCCAATACCGCATCCTGTCCGGCCTGACCGGCACGGCGCATGAATGCCGGGCGGAGTTCTGGGCGATTTTCAAACTGGCGGTGAAGCCGGTGGCGCCTCATGCGCCATCGCGCATGGTGAACCACGGGCTGCGGCTGTTTCGCCGTGCCGATGCCAAATGGCGGGCCGTGGCGGAGCGCGCCATCACCATGGCCAAGGACCGGTCCGTGCTGATCGGCGTCAACGATGTGTCTGAAACCAATGCGCTGGTGGCGGTGTTTCAGAACATCGGGTGCGAGGTGGCGGTGCTGAATGCGCTCAGCGAAGCGCAAGAGGCCGAACTGGTTGCCCAGGCGGGGCAGGCGGGGCGCATCACCATCGCCACCCATCTGGCTGGTCGCGGCACCGATATTGCGCTGGAGGAGGGCGTGCGAGCCGCGGGCGGGCTGCATGTGATCATCGCCTCGGTCATGGCTTCGGCCCGATTGGAACGCCAGCTTTATGGCCGTGCCGCCCGTCAGGGCGATCCCGGCAGCTATGACCGGATGATCAGCCTTGAGGACCGGGGCCTGAGCGAAGGGGCGTTTTCGCTGTTGCGCCACAGTGTGACATGGCTGCTGCGGCGCCGGATCTTGCCGCGATTTAGTCTTGCCAAAATCCACGCGGACCGTGATCGTCGTGCCCGAAGCCTGCGGCGGAAAACCCTGCTGCGGGAACAGGATATGCGGCGTCGGCTGGGCTATAAATAGCGGGCTGAACGAGGGGGAGGGATGATGCAGCACTCATATTTGCGCAAAGTTGCGGCTGGGGTCATGACGGCGGCTGCACTGGTCACCACCATGGGAACACCTGCAATGGCTGAGGCGCCGCTGCCGCTGACCTGCCTGCTGGTGCCTGCTCAGATCAGTGACATCGGCAGTGACCGGGTTGGCATCGTGCGCGATGTGACCGTGCGGCGCGCCGATTACGTGGCCGCAGGCGATGCGCTGTTGCTGGTGGACGCTGAGGTGGCGAAATCCGATCTGGAGGTGGCCCAGATCAGCATCGGTGCCCTGCAGGAACGGCTGGAACGCAGCGAGGGCCTGTTGGCGCGCAGCCTGATTTCACAGGATGAGATCGGCACCCTGCGCGCAGATCTGGCGCTGGCCAAGGCAAGCGCCACCCGCGCCCAGATGGAAATAGACCGCGCCACCATCCGCGCCCCCTTTGCGGGCTATGTGGCTGAGGTGGATGTGGCCGTGGGCGAATTGATCGGTCCGGACCCGCTGTTGCGGCTGATTGATGTCACCACGCTGCATGCGGAACTGGTGTTTCTGGCCGGGGCCTACGGGCAGGTTGCCCTGGGCGATGTGATGGAGGTGCAGGTCGCCGACGCGCAGGTGGAGGCCACGGTCTTTGCCATCGATCCCTTTATTGAACCCACCTCAAACGCCTTCACTGTGATGGCCGAAATTGCCAATCCAGACCTCAGCCTGCCCGCCGGCACCAGCTGTCAGGTGGTGAACTGACTGTTGGGGCTGGACGGGCTGGATCAGGTGATGCTGGTTCAAATAATGCTGGCCAGCGCATTGGTCTTGTCGGTCTCAAAATAGAAGGTCAGGAAATCGCCTTTGACCTGATCACGCCCTCCAGCGACATGGACCAGCGGTTCGGACTGGGCGGCGGCGATGAGCGCCGCGCCGCCGGGGCGATCTGCCAATGGGGCCAGCCACTCCGCCAGGGCGGCCTTCGGGAGTTCCGCCCGCCGGGTGGTGGTTAGCCAGGATTGCCTGTCAGGATCATCAGTCACCGTGAAAATCGCGCTTTCTGCCGTTAACGGCTGAAACACTTCTGCCCCTTGATCCACGTCCAGCCCAAAGGCGGCAAATCCTGCGGCCATCGGGGGCCAGAAAACCTGGGCCGGGGCGGCGGGCAGGCACAGGTAGTCATCGCGGCGGCTGATACCGCCGGGCAGGGCCTTGAACCCACGATAGAGCGGGAAGGGGCTGCGATCCCCGGCCTCCAACCGGGCGACAACAGCCAGCCAATACTGGGTGTAGAGCCGCACCGATCTGCGATCACAGCGCAGCGCCAGACCAATGGCATCAGACCCAGCGATGGCGCTGGACCAATCCGCCAATAGGGCGGGATCGATCTGCAGGCCCTGTGCCGCCTGCGCCAGTGCTTTGGCCGCCGCTACCGAGGTGTCACAGAAAAACAGCACCCGTGCCTCCACCCCTTGATCGGTGATCGACCAGGAGCGTTCGAAGGCGTCGGTTACCTCTGCCAGCGCGGTGAGGTCTTTGTGCAGATTTAGATCCGTTGTCATAGGCGCATGATGACCGCTGGTGCGGGTTAAGAAAACCCTCGTTTTTTGGCAAACTTATTGAGCTGTCAGGGGCTTAACCTATGTGCCGCGCCAGACGGGCCCCCGAGGCGCGGCAGGATTGTCGCAACTGCCATAAATAGAAAGCCGGGTAACCCATGATGCTTGACCGGGTGTGGGGGGCTGTGGTGGGCTTTGTCGCAATTAAAGCGGGTCGCGCGCAGTGGGGATTTTTATGCAAATGACTATTCAAAGCTTTGTCAAAGCCTTGCTTTTGACCACTGGCGTTGTGGTCCTTTGCGCAACAGGCGCTGCGGCCATTGCACAGGAAACCCCCTCTGAGGCTGAAATTGACCCGGATCTGGCCGATAATGGCCCCATTGGTCGGCTGAGCGCCCGCCTGGCCTATAATTCCGATACCGGCGGGGTGGCGGCGCTTGGCTTTTCCACCAACCGGTTGATGGGGCAGGATCAAACGCTGGAGTTTAACCTGCGCGCGGAGGAAGACGGAACCTCCGCCAGTTTCCGCTACAACAACGATGCACTGTTCGGCAGCTCGCCCCAGTTTGGCCTGAACGTGCTGCATGCCCAGAAAGACGCGGGGGACATCTACGATTTCGATTCCCGCGTCACCCGGTTGGAGCCGCGCCTGACCTGGCAGCTGTCACCGCAGAGCCGGTTCACCGCCTATGGCATCCTGGCAGATACCGATATCAGCAATGTGCCCGCCACCACCTCTGCGCTGATCCGCGCAGATGAGGGCCGGGTCAAAACCACCGGGATCGGTGGCAAATACGAACATCAGTTCCAACCCGCGCAGGGCGGCAGCCTGAAACGCGCCCGGGTGCGGTTTGGGCTGGAATATGCCACGTCCGATGCCGACAATGATCACATCAAACTGACCACTTCGGCGCAGTCGATCCATGTGCTGGCACAGGGCCGTGTGGTGCTGCGCAGCCAGCTGCGCCTTGGCACATTGCAAAGCCAGTCGGGCACCAGCAGCATTGGCGATCGCTATATGCTGGGGCAGGCCTCCATCCGGGGGTTTGAGTTCGGCGGCTTCGGCCCCCGCGATCTGGCGGTGGATGGCGATCCGGCGCTTGGCGGTAACAGCTACGGCGTGGCCAAGATTGACGTTCAGTTCCCCGGCGCCTTTGGTGAGGCAGGGCGTCGTGTGACGCCCGGCCTGTTTGTCGATGTCGGTAGCCTGTGGAAACTGGATGACGTGGCCGGTGGTATTGCCGGGGCAGATCCCGTTGATGACAGCGCGCGGATGCGGGCCTCCATCGGGGTGAGCCTGAGCATCAAGACCGGCATTGGGCCGCTGAAAATTCACGCCGCCCATCCGATTGCCTCCGAAGATTATGATCGCACCCAAACCCTGGGGTTGGAGTTGAACGCCACCTTCTAACCCGTTGCTTCTGCGACGGTTTGTTCATCCTCCAGAAGGTGGGCAGCCCGCCCCGGTGCGCCGCCCCAAGGGGCGATCAGCCGATAGAAGACGGGCGTCAGAAACAAGGTGAAGACAGTGGCAAAGCCCAGGCCCCCGACGATGACCCAACCCAAGGCCTGACGGGCCTCGGCCCCCGCGCCGGTGGACAGGATCAACGGCAATCCCCCAACAACGGTTGAGACGGCGGTCATGGCGACCGGTTGCAGGCGCAGACGCAAGGCATTGCGAATGGCCGTATCTATGTCTTGGCCCTGCTCGCGCAGCTGATTGGCAAATTCGACAATCAGGATGCCATTTTTGGCCATGATGCCGATCAGGATCACCAGGCCGATTTGGCTGTAGTAATTCAGCGTGCCGCCGCTGATCCAGATCGCCATCACCGCAGCGCCCAGCCCAAACGGGACCGTCAACATGATGATCACGGCAGAGGCGAAGCTTTCGAATTGTGCGGCCAAGACCAGCAGCACAATCAGCAGCGCAACGCCAAAGACCAATGCGGTTCCGGCCTGGCTTTCCTCTAGCGAGGCGGCTTCGCCCGTGAAGACCAGACGCACATCGTCAGACAGGACACCACGCGCAATTTCTTCGGCGCGCAGGACGGCAGCGCCCAGGCTGATACCTTCGCCAAGGTTGGCCTGCAGGCTGACCGCCCGCGATCCCTGTTCGCGCGACAGGGTTGAGGCAGTAGAGGTCGCGGTCAGGGTGACCACCGACGACAGCGGCACAAAGGATCCGCCCGCCGTCTGCATCCAGACGTTTTCAATGTCGGAAGGGTCCTGAATGGGCCGCCCACCGGGCAGCATGCGAATGTCGGTTTCTGTGCCATCCACGAAGACCTCAGCGGCGGTGATGCCTTCGGTCAGCGTGTTGATCGTGGTGGCAATGGCGGCAGGGGACAGTCCCAGCTGAGTTGCCATCTCACGGTCGGTTTCGACCGACAGCAGCGGCAGGGTGGCGTCATAGGCCAGCGTGGGATTGGTGAAACTGTCATCGCCCAGCATGGCGGCGACCAAGGCGTCGCCCTGATCGGCCAGTTGGTCATAGTCATCGCCCAACAGCGCCATCTGCAGCCCATTGCCGGCGCCGCGAATGCCCAGCGAAATTGGCGGAGCGGCAAAGACATTGATGCCGGGGATCGTGAACAGTTGGCGGTTGATCTCCGCCAGGATCACCTGTTGGCTGCGCTCGCGTAGATCCCAGTCACTGAGCCGCGCAATGACCGCAGCCGCGTTGGATCCGCCAGCCCCGACCAGTGCCAGCAATGCAGCGATTTCACCGTCGTCGATATAGGGCTGCAGGATCGCTTCGACCTTGGTGACCTGTTCGTCTGTAAATGTGACAGAGGCCCCCGCCGGTGCTGTGGCGCGGATAAAGAAACTGCCGCGATCCTCCTCCGGGGTCAGGGCGGTGGTGAGCTGCGAAAAGACACCGAAGGCGATGATGGCAAAGCCAAGCGCCACGGCAATGACAATCAACGGGGCTTTGAACATGGTTTCCACACTGTTCAGGTAGCCCCGGGTGATGGCACCCGTGGGCTGTTCGCCGGTTTCCTCTGCGCCACGGCCGGGATCCAGAAACCCAGCCATCACCGGCGCAAGTGTCAGCGCCACCAGTGAGGAGAGGGTGACACAGAAGGCCAGCACAAAGCCGAATTCAGCAAAGATGCCCCCCGCCTGACCGGGCAGGAAGGAGATTGGAATGAACACAGCCGCCAGCGTGGCGGTGGTTGAGATCACGGCAAAGAACACCTCATTTGTGCCGCTGGCCGCCGCCGCGCGCGGGCCCAACCCCTGACGGCGTTTGCGCACAATGTTTTCGACCACCACAATGGCGTCATCCACAACCATGCCCGTGGCCAGCACTAGCGCCAGCAGGGTGATGGTGTTAATGGAAAACCCCGCCAGCCAGATGGCAGCAATCGCTCCGGTCAGGGACAGGGGAATGGTCACGGTTGGGATCAAAACCGCGCGCCAGGATCCCAGAAAGACAAAGATCACTGCGATCACGATGGCAACGGCCATGATGATGGTCAGGGTGACCTCTTCAATCGATTTTTCAATAAAATCTCCGTCATCGGACACGATGACGAGCCTCATGTCCGGCGGCAGGTCATCTTCCAGCGCGGCCACTTCCGCGCGCACCGCCTGCGAGATTGTCAATGTGTTGCCAAGCGATTGGCGCACAACATTGATGCCAACGGAACTTTGACCGTCGACCCGGGCATAGACTTCTGCCTCTTTTGCGCCGAACTGCACCAAGGCGACGTCGCCAATGCGGGTGTCGGCGTCTATGCGCAGATCTGACAGGCTCTCGACCGTGATGCCGGGGTTCACCGCGCGCAGCAGCACCGATTGGCTGGCACTGTCCAGATCACCAAGGGCTGTGTCGATCCGCAGGGTCTGCAGCGCGGCCTGCACGTCATTCAGTTGCAAGCCCCGGCCTGACAAGGCGGCCAGAAAGACCTCAACCCGAAACTCATTTTCCTGACCACCAGCAACCTCAACTTCTGCCACACCTGAGATTGCCGACAGGCGATCGCTCAGCAGGCCCTCGGCCAGATCCGTCATGTCTTGCAGCGGGGCATCGCCGATCAGCGCCAGACGCAGGATCGGTTCGGCATCTGCATCCTGCTTAGAGACCGCAGGATCATCGATCCCCTCGGGCAGTTGCCGCGCCGTGCTGGCAAGGATCTCGCGCACCTCATTGGCGGCGGTATCAATATCTGTGCCTTCGTTCAGGTCGATGGTCAGGCGGCTGCTGCCATAGCTGGAGGATCCCGAAATGGCCTTCAACCCATCCAGTTGGGCCAGCGCATCTTCGATGACCGAGGTGACTTCGGTGTCCACCGTTTCCGGCGCGGCCCCGTCCCAGCGCACAGTGACCGACAGCACGGGCTGATCCACATCGGGCATTTCACGCACTTCAACCGCTTGGAAGGCAGCAATGCCGGCGATTGCGATCAGCAGGTTGATGACAATGGCCAGAATGGGCCGGGCGAGGAACAGATCGGTCAGGCCGCGTTTCAAGGCTGCGCGTGTCATCAGTTTGATCCCTCCGCAGCCGGGCGGCGTGCCATGGCTTGATCTGCGGTGGTCACCTGGCCGCCTTCGCGCAGTTTTTGCACCCCTTCCACCACAACCTTGCTGCCTGCAGACAGGTCTGCTTCGACCCAGACCATATCATTGGCCCGGTGGCGCAGGGTGATCGGCACCCGCGTAACCATAGTGCCGTCAGACCCACCATCGACGCGCCAGACTGAGGCGCCATCGCGGGTCCAGGTCAGGGCAGCGGCAGGTAGTTTCGGCAGAGCCTCATTGGGCTGCGCGATCGAGACGGAGAAGATCATCCCCGGCAGCAATTTGCCCTCCGGGTTGTCAATTGTGGCGCGCACTTTGATCGTCTGTGTGGTGCTGTCGATCAGACCGTCAAATCCGGTGACCTCCGCCTCAAAGATCTGACCGGGCAGCGAGGTGGTGACAAGGCGGGCGACCTGCCCAAGCTGCACAAAGCTGGAGGCGCGGTCCGGCAGGCCAAATTCGATACGCAGCTGGCTTTGATCGATGATGCGGACCACCGGACTGTTGGCTGTCAGATAGGCGCCGACCTCAATATCACTGAGACCAAGCACCCCGCTGATCGGGGACTGAATGGTTTTCTGTGACAGATCATATTCGGCGCGGGCCAGATTGGCGCTGGCAATCGCAACCTGTGTTTCCGCCTCTGTGACCGAGACCGCGGTGACCGCAGCAGAACCGCTGCGTTGCAGTTGGCTCAGCCGGTCAAGGGTGGATTGCGCCTCGGCAAGATTGGCGCGGGCGGTGCTGAGGGCAATCTCCTCGACCTGCGGATTGAGCGAGACCAGCGTATCGCCTGCGGCCACTTCTGCCGTATCGGTGAAATGCACCGCGGTCACCCGGCCCGAGACTTCGCTGGTGACATTGACATTGACACTGGCACGGGCCTTGGCCGTCCCGATGGAGCGGAAGGTTTCCACATAGGGGTCCTGGGTGACCTCAGCCAAGGTGACCAGCGTTGCCCCCATGCCGCCTGGGCGCCCCGGTCCTGCTGTTGACAGTGTGGTTGGATCGCTGGTGGCGGTGTCCCCGCCGAGCGGAGGGCCAAAGGTCCAGATCCAGGCGCCGCCAACAATGACACAAGCGATCAGCAGTGAAATAAATCTGTTCACGATAAAACCCCTAAGCAAAATGCGCTGAGAAAATATCCCTCAGCGCAGAAGGTGGAGCTATCACGTGGGTTTTCAAACTTTCCGTCGAATATGAGGAGGTTTTGGGACGTGTTTCACCATCCCACCTTTCCGTGTGTTCAGATCAGCGCCTGTATGGCCGCCATCACATCAGACACCTGGCGCGGGTCTGCGGCTGCGGCATCGGGTGCGGCGAAGCGGCCGGCGTCATTGTCCCAGTATTTGCCACTGTCCCCGGCATGATCCGGATCCAGCGCCAAACGGCAGAGGATATCGGCGCCGATCCTCAGATCGCTGCCAGCAACGCCGAAGCCTTCTTTGACCATTTTGCTGGCCAGCAGGGAACCGGGGTTCACGGAAATCACTGCGGGGCCATTTGGCAGGGTTTTGGCCAGTTCCGCTGACCAGATGGTCAGGGCCAGTTTGCTTTGCGCATAGGCGCCCATTGGATCAAGCTGCCGGTCGCCCCGCAGGGCCGCGATATCCACCCGGGCCTGCGCCGCGGAGGACAGGTTGAGGATCCGGCCATCCGCCGGGATCAGGTCCAGCAGCTCTTGGCTCAGCAGATAGGGCGCCAGTGTGTTGACCACAAAACGCATGTCCTGACCGTTGGGCAGGATGGCATTGGGCACCTTGTAGACACCGGCATTGTTGATCAACACATCGATCTTCTGGTGTTTGGCGCGGATCGCTGACGCCAGGTCCCGCGTCGCCACCAGTGACGACAGATCAGCCTGATAGGTTTCGCGATCGCCACCAACCTCAGCCGCGGCGGCACGCAGTTTGTCGGCGCTGCGCCCGTGCAGCAGGATCTGGTGACCCTCGGCGGCCAGCAGCTTGGCGGTCAAGAGGCCGATCCCATCGGTGGAGCCGGTGATCAGGATGGTTTTTGTCATGTCAGTCTCCGCTGCGGCCAAAATCAGGCAGGAGCCCGTCGGCCAGTTGGTTCATGGTGTCGTCGATGTTGCGGCGGTTAAACCGCAGGTTCAGGGCCACGTGGTTCACACCCTGCGCTTGCAGCGCTGTCAGATAGGACTTGAGGTAGCTCACGCCAGAGCGAAAGCCGAGATGGATCGGGCTGGGGGCGGCGCTGTCTTCTGCCAGCAGGTCGACATAGAGCGATTGCATCACCGGTTTGTTCGGCGCGCCAGCCCGCTGAGCACGGGCGCGGTAATCGGCAACCAGCTGCGCCTGTTGTGCCGCGCTGCGGGGATAGGTGATCCAGCCATCGCCGTGTTCCGCCACCCAATCCGGGCTTTGCTGGCTGCCCCCGGTGATCAGCAGCGGCAGCCGCGTCGCGGTGGGTTTGGGCAGCATATCCAGCTGACCGTTCAGGCTGCCATGGGCACCTTGGTGGATCGGATTGGTCTGCCCCAGCGCCCGGATATAGTCAAAGGCTTCGCGGAACCGTTCTCCACGGTCCGGGAATGACATATTGAGCGCGGGATATTCATCCGGCCGATCCCCCGAGGCCACGCCCAGCAGCACCCGGCCTCCAGACAGTTGGTCGGCGGAGTAGGCAGCTTTGACCACATGGGCCGGATGGCGCAGCGGCAAAATAGCGCTGGCCACCCCAAGGGCGATGTTGCGCGTCACGCCAGACAGAAGCCCGAGGTAGACAAAGGGATCATAGATCTGCCCGGCGTCACCAAAGCTGGGCACGTTGAACGGCACGTCGCGCAGCCATAGGGCCGAAAACCCAAGTTTGTCGGCCAGCTGCGCGCGTTCAATATGGCGCTCCATCGTTGGAACGGCGCTGTTTGGATAGGCTTCCAGCGGCACCACCAGGCCAAGGCTCAGCCGATTGGGCTGAAAGGTGGTGGCGTAGCCGCGGTTGAGCTGCGGGAAGGGGGAGAGGGGCGCGCCGTCTGGCATGATTTATCCTTAGAAAAGGGCGATAGTTGCCCCGTCCCCGGATGGTCTGAACCAACGGGGGACGGGGTCATTGCCCAAAGGGGTGTCAGGCGAAGGCGTCTTTGCCTTCGATCACGAAGTGCACGCTGTCGGACCCTGCGGTGCGGGCCTCCAGATGTTGTTTATAGTCAGGGTCCTGCATGAAATTCATCGCAGCCTCTTCCGACGGCCATTCCAGAATGATGCGCAGAGCGGCGGGCTGATCGCTGCCTTCGACCTGTTTGTGGTTCGGGGTCCGTGCCAGATATGTGCCGCCATGTTTGGTGACCAGAGGGATTGAGGCCTCCAGATAATCGGGGATCCAATCTTCGAATTTCGGGGTCACGGCGAGGACAGAGTAATAGGCCATCTGGGGCTCCTTTCAGGTGGTATTGGTGTTGATCGCAAGCAGTGCTATTCGCAGATCTAAATAAACATGCTGAATTCTGTTTCAGAATTTAGTTTTTCAATATAATAGGTGCCGGATCATGGACACTGAGGCCCTCAGGCTCTTCGTGCGCGCTGCAGACAAGCGCAATATCAGCGCCGCAGGTCGCGACTTAGGTCTGGCGCCTGCGGTGGCCAGTGCAAGGCTGGCCAAACTGGAGAGGAGCATCGGCGCCGACCTGCTGCATCGCTCCACCCGCAAGGTGGCGCTGTCACAGGAGGGTGAGGCGTTTTTGCCCTATGCCCGTGACATCATCGCCCGTGAAGATGCGGCGCGGGCGGCACTGGGGCAGGGGCAGGCCGAGGTGACCGGCACCCTGCGGTTCACCGCGCCCAGCACCTTTGCACAGCTTTATATTCTGCCGATCCTGCCGCAGTTTCTGGCCGATCACCCGGGAATGCGGCTGGACCTGCATCTCTCGGATCAGCAGGTGGATCTGATCGAAGGCAGCTTTGATCTGGCGCTGCGCAACGCGCCGCTCAAGGACTCCAGCCTCAGGGGGCGCAGGCTGGCACCGGATCAGCGGGTGCTCTGTGCAGCGCCGGACTATCTGGCGCGCTGCGGCTGGCCTGAAACCCTTGCAGATCTGGCGGATCACGATCTGATAGCCTTTGGGCGCAACAGCCCCCGGCATTTGGTGTCGCGCACTGAAGGTGGCGCGGATGAGGTGGCCATGCTGGACCCAATGGCCGAAAATTGCCGGCTGATTGTTGATGACGGGCTGAGCCTGAAACTTGCTACGCTGGCCGGCGCGGGGATCGCAGCCAATGCACGTTGGAGCGTGCATCAGGAGCTGCGAGACGGGCGCCTGCAACAGGTGCTGCCGGATGTGCAGGTGGATGAGGATGCAGCGCTTTGGCTGCTCTATCCCAGGGCCAATGTTCTGTCCGCTAAGGTGCGGGTTTTTATGGATTTTCTGCTGGCCAAGATTGGCCGCGCCCCGCCCTGGATGTGATGGCGGGACTACTCCCGCCAGCTGGGATCTTCGGCGTCCAGGGTGGCTTTTAGGTAGTCGAAATGCCGGTCCGCCGCGCCGGCGTAGGGCAGCCAGCCGTCAGCGGTTTTCTGGGCGACCTCATCGGAGAGAACCGCCAGAGGCTGACCGGTTGACAGCGCCAGGATCTGGGTTTGCGCCGCTTTTTCAAAGAAATAGAGATCCTCAAACGCGCGGGCGACGCTGCTGCCGGCGATGCTGACCCCGTGGTTGCCCATGACCAATGCGATATTGCCTTTCATGGCGCGGGCCAAATGGGCGCCTTCCTCGGCGCTGTCGGAAATGCCACCAAATTCCAGATCATATCCGGTTTTGCCAAAAAACCGCGCCGTGTTGTTGTCAAGCGGCAGCAGCGTCGGATCCTTGAGGCAGGCCAGGGCCGTGGCATAAGGCGAATGGCAGTGCAGGATCACCCGCGCCTCAGGTAATTCGCGGTGCAGCGTGCCGTGCACCGCCCAGGCCGAGGGATCGGGCGCATCGGGGCGTGTCATGACCTCGGGATCGTCAACATCCAGCAGCAACAGATCGCTAGCCTTGAGCGTGGCAAAATGCTGCCAGCGTGGGTTCAGCAGGATCTTGCGCCCGTCGGCGCTGACCGCGGCACTGAAATGGTTGGAAACGCTTTCCGACCAGCCAAACCGGTGGCATAGGCGGAAGGCGGCGGCGAGGTCCTGGCGCAGGCTCTCTTCGCTCTGCATCGCCTCTAGGGGCATGTCTTTGCTCATGATTTGAACCTCCCTTCCGAGACCAGCGCGCGGTAGGTTGAACGCATTTCGGCGCGATCGGTATAGCAACCGCGCAGATAGCGATCGCCGCTGGAGGCTGTGTAGCCCGCGCGGCCGTGCACGATGCGATGATTGTCAAAGACAATGCATTCGCCCGCGTTCAGGGTAAAGCGCATGACGTATTTCTCTTCTTGCAGCATCCGGCCAAAGCGGCAGAAGGCGGGGTAATAGGTATCCAGCAGTTGTTGCGGCAGATCGATCAGATCCAGCATGTGCTGGCTGATAGTTAGACCCGAGACCTCGCCATGCGCGTCCAGTTCAATCACGCGCTGGCGCGAGCGCATATCGTAGCTGTCATGTTCGCAGTAAAACGGAATGTCGATTTCACTCAGCAGTTTGAACCCCTCAGGATCTCGGCTGCGGAAGTCATTGGCCACGGCAACGCCATCGCCAAACAGGTTGCGCCCGCCCTCAACCGAATTGGCGCGGCAATGCAGGAACTGGATGCCGGGGGCGTGTTCCTCGGCGGGGGTGTCTGTGTGCAGCTCCAGCGCGGCGGCGGTATAGGCGGTGTTGGTGGGGTTGATATGGGTTTTGACGTCAAAATAGGTGCCAAAGAAGGTGGGGCGGATGGTGCCGATCACCTGCGCCAGATCGGTCAGCCCGGCGTCGCTGTCGGGCATGTCCGTGATGATTGCCACGCCTTCAACCAGCAGCGCCTCAATCCAGCGGGTCACGGCGCTGTGGTTGCTCAGCAGATCGGGTTGCGAAAACCGGGCCACATCGGCGTAGTGATCGCTGAACCAGGCGCGGCGTTTCAGATCGGCCGGATCAGGGCGCGGGGTGCCTTGGGTGTAACCCGCCAAGAGCTCCAGCGGAAAGGCGGAGCGGTGGTTTTCACCGGCCCAGTCAATCACCAGATGCTGCCCTTCGATCAAGGCGGCGCGGGCGGTGGGCGCCTCCGACAGGTGGAAGATGTCAAAGCTGCGTTCGCGGGTGCCGGGATCAAAGGAGCTGGGGCAATTGTCACGCAGCCAGTGGTAATTGAAATAGGCCTGAGGCTGACCGGGCAGGGGCAATGTGAGGCCGCTTTCATGCAGGGTGACCTGTTGCGCCGCTGTGGCGGTGGGGTGCGCTATGTTCATCTGGTGGGGTGTCTTCTGTTCGCTGAGTTTCGATAGGCGTCAGTTTTGCTTGACTTATTGCGGCGAAAAAGGCCGATTGGATTGTCTAAAAGTTAATCAATTACTTAACTAAAGAGGTACCGATGCAACCGCTGCCCCCGCTCCGATTGCTGACCACATTTGCCGAAGTTGCGCGCCTTGGCTCCATGCAGGAGGCGGCAGGGCGGCTGAATGTGACCCGGCCCGCCGTGACGCAGGCGCTGAAGAGCCTTGAGGTCCATATCGGCCTGACCCTTCTGGACCGCAGCCGCAAACCGGCCCGCCTGACCGATGCCGGGCAGCAACTGGCCTGGGCGGTGGAGGCGGGGTTGGGGCAGATCGCAACGGCCATTGCCGATATGCAAGCGGCCGCGCAGGTGGAGGAGGGGCAGCTGACCCTGTCCTGCACATTGGGGATGGCGACCTATTGGCTGATGCCACGGCTGCCGCAGTTCTATGCGCTGCACCCGGATGTCACGGTGAATGTGCAGGCGCCCTCATCCGATCTGCCGGCCCTGCGCCCGGGGATCGATATCGCGTTGCGATACGGCAGCGGCGGTTGGACGGACGGGCAGGTGGTGCCCCTGTTTGACGAGGAGGTCTGCCCGGTGGGCCGCCCTGATCTGGTTGAGAGGTTGCAGGCCGAAACCCGCAGCCTGTCTGAGGTGGCGCTGATCCATGTTGCCAGCCCTGAAGCGCGCCATTGGGCCACATGGTCTGAGTATCTGCAGCAAAGGGGGCTGGCCGCGCCCAAGACCCGGGGGCAGGTCTTTGATAACTATGTGCAGGCGGTTCAGGCGATGCAGGATGGTCGCGGGTTGATGCTGGGCTGGCGGTCGATCACCGGGGATCTGGAACGTGACGGCAGCGTAGCACGCTGGCCGGGCGGGGCGTTGGATCTGGGCACCGGCTATCATCTGTGTATCCGCCCCGCAGCGGGGGGACGTGGGCCGGTCGAGGCGTTTCAGGCCTGGGTCCTGGCACAGGCGGCTGCTGAGGCGGGCGAAGCGCGGTAAGAGAATCAGATTCGCCCCAGTCCAGCGCGAAACTGGGGCCGATTTACCCGCGATTTGGGGCTGATCCGGCCCTGACGCGAGGGAAGAGCAAAATTATTTTTGTGCCGATTTGCGACAGGATTTTCCACGAAATCGGGGTGAATTTCTTTGACCTCTTGATCAAAGCCAGCAGGGGTAAGCCCCTCAATCCGTTCGATTTATGAAATTGTAGTGGGGCTAAACCTCGGAAAGCTATGGGATTGTTCAAAACCCAAATAGCCCATGCGCTTTTTGCATCATGTCCGCCCCGTCGCGCGGCGGGGGCGGGGCGGCGATGTCGCTGCCGTGAAACTACGGCGATTACCGCGCATAGGTGGTTGAAATCTTCTTTGACTCACCCTTTGGAAGACGCTTTCAATTGTACCCACACAAAATAAGGCCCTGCCTTTTGAGGAGTTAAACGGGGTCGATCAATGGGAGAAATTCAGATGAAAATGACCAAATCCACCCTGGTGGCCGGGCTGCTGGCGGGCACGATGTTGTCGACCACAGCTTTCGCTGCGGGCACCCATCCGGTGACCGGCGAGGCGCTGGCGGATGACCAGACCTTTACCTACCGTATTTTGGACGAACACAGCTCGGTTGATCCGCAGGTTGTTGAAGATGTGTCCGGCGCAGAAATTGTGCGTGACCTGTTTGAAGGTCTGATGAACCAGGACAAAGACGGCAATCTGGTGCCCGGTGTGGCCACCGGCTACACCTCAAACGACGACAACACCGTCTACACCTTCACCCTGCGCCCTGAGGCGAAGTGGTCCAATGGCGACACTGTGACCGCACATGATTTCGTCTTTGCCTGGCGCCGCGCGGCCGATCCGGCGCTGGCTTCGCCCTATCAGTGGTTCATTGAGCTGATGTCGATCCAGAATGCTGCGGCGATCATTGCGGGCGAAACTGCCCCGGATCAGCTGGGTGTGAAGGCGCTGGACGATCACACCTTTGAGGTGACCCTGTCGGCGCCGCTGCCCTACTTCCCGCAGATGACCACCCATTCCACCACCTTCCCGGCCCCTCAGAAAGTGATTGAGGCGCATGGTGCGGAGTGGACCAAACCGGGCAACATCGTATCCAACGGGGCCTATGTGCTGACCGAGCACCTGCCGCAGGAACGCTCCACCCGTGAGCGCAACGCGATGTATTGGGACAACGACAACACTATCGTCGACAAGGTTGTGGCGCTGGTGATCAACGACGAAAACGTCGCGCTGACCCGCTATCTGGCAGGTGAGCTGGACCGCACCGAAGTGCCCGCAGGCCAGTTCCCGCGCCTGCAGAAAGAACACCCGGGTGAGGCGATCAGCTTCCCACGTCTGTGTAACTACTACTACACCTTCAACCTCAGTGACTCAGGGCCAGAAGTGTTCAAGGACGTGCGTGTGCGCAAGGCGCTGGCGTTGGCCGTGGACCGCAAGATCATCGTTGAAAACGTGATGGCGGGTGGTCAGACGCAGGCCTATAGCTTTGCACCGACCGCCACCGCTGGTTTCACCCCACCGACCACCGAAATGGCCACGATGACCCAGGCCGAACGGGACGCGATGGCGATCGAACTGCTGGCAGAGGCCGGGTATGACAAAGGCAACCCGCTGAAGTTCAACATGATCTACAACACTTCGGAAGGTCACAAGAAGATCGCCGTGGCGATGAGCCAGATGTGGAAGCAGAAGCTGGGCGTCGAGGTTGAGCTGGGTAACATGGAATGGAAAGTGTTCCTGGAAACCCGTGGCAACCAGGACTTTGAACTGGCCCGTGGCGCCTGGTGTGGCGACTACAACGAAGCCTCGACCTTCCTTGATCTGCTGGACTCAAACTCGGGCTATAACGACGGCAAGTTCGTCAGCCCCCGTGTGGATGAACTGCTGGCAGCGGCGAAAACCGCCAAGGATGCCTCGGCCAATTACACCGAAGTGGAACAGATCATTGCCGCCGAAATGCCGGTGATCCCGATCTACCACTATGCGGGCGTCTACATGATGGACAGCGACGTGGGCAACTGGCCCGTCAACAACGTCGAACAGAACTGGTACTCGAAGAACCTCTACAAGATCGCCGAGTAACCTGACCTGACCCTTGATCCCGCCGTCCGTACCCCGGGCGGCGGGATTGCTAATGCGAGTGAGATAAATGCTCTCCTACACGATCCGGCGCCTGTTGGTCGCCATACCAACGATCTTCTTACTGGTCGTTGCCTGCTTCTACATGATGCACTTTGCCCCCGGTGGGCCCTTCACCTCGGAACGGCCGCTGCCGCCGGCCGTCATGGCCAATATTGAGGCACGCTACGGGCTGGACCAGCCGCTGTGGAAACAGCTCTGGGATTATCTGGTGAACATCTTTGTGCATTTCGATTTCGGCCCCTCGTTCAAGTTCAAGGACCGCGACGTCAATGACATCATCGCGCAGGGTTTCCCGATTTCGCTGACCTACGGTTTCCTCAGCTTCATCGTGGCTTCGGCCATTGGTGTGGCGCTGGGGGTGACCGCCGCGATCAAACACAACAGCTGGATCGACTATTTCGCCGTCTCCCTTGGCATTGCGGCGCAGGCTTTGCCGAACTTCATCATGGGCCCGATCCTGATCCTGACCTTTACCCTGTGGCTGGAATGGCTGCCGGGCGGGGGCTGGAACGGCGGGCAATGGCAGTATCTGGTGATGCCGGTGATTGCGCTTTCGACCTCCTACATGGGATCCATTTCGCGGATCACCCGATCCTCGATGCTGGAGGTGCTGAATTCAAACTTCATCCGCACCGCCAAGGCCAAGGGCCTGTCCAACCGCGCCATCATCTGGCGGCACGCGCTGAAACCCACCCTGATGCCGGTGGTCAGCTATCTGGGCCCGGTGTTTGTCTATGTGCTGACCGGTTCGGTCTTTGTGGACATCTACTTCTCGACCGGGGGGCTGGGGCAGGCCTATGTCGGCTCGGCCCTGTCGCGGGACTATGCGGTGCTTCTGGGGGTGACGATCCTCTATGGCGCGCTGACCGTTGTTGTGAACCTGATTACGGATCTGGCCTACGCCTGGCTTGACCCGAAGATCCGTTACTAAGGGCAGTCACATGCTAGGATTTTCCAAAAAAGAAACCGACCGCGCTGAGGCGGTTGCAGACAATGCGGTGATGCAGGGGCGGTCGCTCTTGGCGGATGCGCGGCTGCGGTTCCGCCAGAACAAGGCGGCGATGGGCAGCTGCGTGATCCTTGGGCTGATTGTGGCCTTTGTGATCATCGGACCGTTCTTTGCCGTATGGGATCATGAAACCATCGACTGGACCGCGATGGGGGATGTGGTGGGCCTTGGCGCGCCGTCTATTTCCAGCGGCCACTATTTTGGCGTCGATGATCTGGGCCGTGACCTTTATTCGCGGACCATTCAGGCAACCCAGACCTCCCTCTTGGTGGGTCTGATCGGGGCCGGTATGGCGCTGGTTGTGGGCACGTTTTACGGCATCATTGCGGGCTATTTTGGTGGCCGTCTGGACGGGCTGATGATGCGTTTTGTTGACATTCTGCTGGCGATCCCAACCACGCTGGTGATCATCCTGATCCTTGTTGTCGCTGGCAAAAGCTTCACCACGCTGTTTCTGGCGTTGGGAGCGGTCAGCTGGTTGACGATGAGCCGCATCGTGCGGGGTCAGACGCTGGCGCTGAAAAGCCGGGAGTTTATTGAGGCCGCGCGTGCCGGCGGTGTGTCAGACGCAGGGATCGTGACCCGCCACATCCTGCCAAACCTGGCCGGGGTTGTGATTGTTTACGCCTCGCTGCTGGTGCCGGATATGATCCTGGCCGAAAGCTTCATCAGCTTCCTGGGCCTGGGCATTTCGGAACCCAACACCTCACTCGGGGCGCTGATCGCCGAGGGCGCGGGCACCATGGCCTATGGCACCATATGGCAGCTGCTGTTCCCGCTCTTTTTCTATGTGACGATTATCATCACCATGTTCTTCATCGGTGATGGTCTGCGCGATGCGCTTGATCCGAAGGACCGCTAAGATGACTGTGCTTTCTGTTAAAGACCTGAAGGTCGGTTTTGACACCCCCGATGGGGTGGTGCAGGCGGTCAAAGGCGTCAGCTTTGAGATCAAGGCGGGCGAATGTCTGGGCATCGTCGGCGAAAGTGGTTCCGGCAAAAGCCAAAGCTTCATGGCTGCGATGGGGCTGTTGCCGCCTAATGGTCGGGCCACAGGGTCGGTGCAGTTTGACGGGCAGGAGATCCTGAACCTGCCCACCGCCAAGCTGAACCAGATCCGGGGGGACCGGATCGGCATGATCTTTCAGGATCCGCTGACCGCGCTGACCCCGCATCTGACGGTGGGGGATCAGATGGTGGAGGTGCTGAAGGTCCACAAAGGCATGAGCGGTGGCGCCGCGCGTCAGCATTGCCTGGATTGGCTGAACCGGGTGCGGATCCCTGAGGCCGCGCGCCGGCTGAAACAATACCCGCACGAACTGTCCGGCGGGATGCGCCAGCGGGTGATGATCGCGATGGCGATGCTGTGTGATCCGAAACTGTTGATCGCGGATGAGCCGACAACAGCGCTGGATGTGACGGTGCAGGCGGAAATCCTGGATCTGATGCATGATCTGCAGCTGAACCACGGCACCGCGATCGCTCTGATCACCCATGACATGGGCGTGGTGGCGCGGATGTGTGACCGGATTGAGGTGATGCGCCTTGGGGCGTTTGTGGAAAGCGGGCCGGTGGATCAGATCTTTGCCAGTCCCAAACATGAATACACCCAGAAACTGCTGTCAGCGATGCCGCGCATCGATGCGGTGGACGCGCCTGAAGGCATGGGTGAGCGGGTCAACACCCTGTTAGACGTGGATGATCTGCGGGTGGAGTTTGACATCAAAACCAGCCGTGGCCTGTTCGCCAAACCAACCCCGCTGAAGGCCGTGAACGGCGTGAGCTTCACACTGGCGGAGGGCGAAACCCTTGGCATCGTTGGAGAATCTGGCTGTGGCAAGTCCACCTTGGCCCGCGCTGTTCTGCAGCTGATCCCCCCCACGGGTGGTGGCGTGTCCTGGCTGGGTGCGCCGCTGAACGGGCTGAACAAGCGGGCGTTGACCAAACACCGCAAGGATCTGCAGATCGTGTTTCAGGATCCGCTGGCCAGCCTTGATCCGCGCATGACCATCTCGGCCTCCATCCAGGAGCCGCTGCGCACCTTCCAGCCGCAACTGACCGGGCCGGAGCGGGTCAAAAAGGTTGAGGAAATGATGGAGCGGGTGGGCCTCGATCACCGGATGATCAACCGCTATCCGCATGAGCTGTCAGGTGGCCAGAACCAGCGTGTGGGGATCGCCCGTGCCATGATCAACCGGCCCCGGCTGGTGATCTGTGATGAGGCGGTATCGGCGTTGGATGTGTCCATTCAGGCGCAGATCCTGACGCTGCTCAAGGAATTGCAGGCCGAATTTGGCATGTCGATGATGTTCATCAGCCATGACTTGTCGGTGGTGCGCTCGATCTCGAACCGGATCATGGTGCTGTATCTGGGCCGCATCGTGGAGCTGGCGGATGGCGAAACCATCTGTTCCGCGCCGCTGCACCCCTACACGCAGGCGCTGATCTCGGCCGTGCCAATCCCGGACCCTGAGGTGGAGCGGAACCGCCAACGGATCACCATCCCCGGCGAACTGCCCTCACCAATGGATCCCAAGGCGGCGCTGCGGTTCCTGCCCAGCCGTCTGGCCAAAGGGGATCTGACCTATGTGCCTGAATTGAACGCGGTGGGGCCGGGCCATTGGGTTGCGGAACATGATCCGTTGGAGCAGATCCTGGCAGGCGGGCAGGGCTAAACGCTTCTCCACCTTGGGCCGCATGGAAATGGACGGGCGCGCGGGTTCGATGATCCACGCGTCCGCAATTTAAGCTGTCATCTCAATCAGTTGAATGAGGTTGCCACAGGTGTCATCAAAGACCGCCATGCGCACCGGGCCGGCCTCCATCGGGGCAACGGTGAAATTCACGCCAAGATCGCTCAGCCGTTTATGCGCCGCACTCAGATCATCAACCTGAAAGGAATGGGCCGGAATGCCATCCGCCACCAGTGCTTGTTTGTAGGGCGGCACGGCAGGGTGATCGCTGGCTTCCAGCAACAATTCGGTGCCGTCCGGCGCGTCCTTTGACACCACCGTCAGCCAGCGGTTTTCACCGAGAGGGATGTTGTTTTTCACAACAAAGCCCAACACGTCGGTGTAGAAGGCTTCGGCCTTGTCCTGATCGTCGACAAAGACGTTTGTCACATAGATTTTCATTATTCATCTCCGGTGGTTCTGTATTCGGTCAGCCAAGCGGCCGCCTGAATGTGGGCTTCGGAAACTGTGAGGGAATGGGCCTTGGTGCGGCCTTCCCATGTCGTCTCAATCAGCCCGGCCTTTTCCAGCACCGCCAGATGTTGCGAAACGGTCTGGCGCGAAAGAGCAACGCCAGAGTCGCTGACCGCTGCGGCGCAGAGCTCAAATAATTGTGGGTAGCGCTAGATTATTGAAGTTATAGTTGAGGTGTGTTTGTGTGCTTGCGCGCTATTTAAGATTGTCTAATAAAGAAGGAAGAGAAATTGGCTTATATTGTGATTGAACCGGTCCAAGTCGAGCTGCGTGGCGGATCGGTAGCTGAAATTACTGCGTTCGATCCGCTAGCAAATACAGATCAATTTCACGGGCAAATCCAGAGCCAAAGCAGTACTGTGCCTCGGAGTTGGGACTTGAATGGCACTTGCCGCGATGGCACGCAAGAAATCAACATTAAGACAAGTTGCCCAGAGTTTCTGGATTTGAAAAACATGGTGTTTTCATATCGCGACTGAGAGATTTGAATCAATTGCGCACTAATTTAAGCAATCGTTTCAATTACACTGCCAGCAACTTCCGATACATTTGCATCAAAAACGCCTCGGCTTCGGCGAAGCGTTCTGCCGGTGCGGCGGGGGCCAATTCCTCGATCTGGGCGTCGAAATCGGCGTAATGCTGGGTGGTGGCCCAGATCGAAAACAGCAGATGATGCGGATCAACCTTGGCGATCTTGCCGTCGGCCATCCAATCCTCCAGCAGCAGGATCTTTGAAGTGTAGAGGTCTTTCAGCGGGCCAAACAGCTCATCGCGGGATTGCGGTAGGCCGGACAGGATTTCATTGGCGAAAAACTTGCTGTCCTTTGGAAAGTTCTGCGAGATTTCCAACTTGCGCTTGATGTAGGTGCAGATCTCTTCGATCGGTTCCCCGTTGCGGTTGATCAGGCTCAGCGGGGCCATCCACAGCTGCAGCGTGCGCGACAGCAGTTCCTGCCGGATCGCGTCTTTGCTTTCGAAGTAATAGAGGATGTTGGGCGTGGTCAGCCCGGCGGTTTTGGCGATGATGTTGATCGAGGCGCCGGAGGATCCGTGGATTGCAAAAACCTCAAGGGCTGCGGTCAGGATCTGTTCGGTTTTCTGACGCTGAATACGCGTCATGGGTTTCGTCGCTGCCTTGCGTGCCATCAAACTCGCCACTTTGGTTGCACTGTTTCAGCCCCTATTGCACACCAGAGCAGACATGGCTAGCGCCCGCCTGCGGAAAATTGACATGCGCAGGGGAAAATGAGGTTTTGATGCACCCTTTTGGCGAAAAAGGGGGCGAGCAGCGCCCGCCCCCCAGTGGCTGATCCTACGGGGATGAGGATCAGGAAGAGGCCCCGTCCCGGAAGGCGGGGATGACGGTCTCGGCGTAGTCGGCGATGATTTTCTCTTCGTCGCCGCTGTCGAGGTAGATGTTGAACTGGGTGGTGCCGGCGGCTTCCAGTTCGCGGATCTTGGTGATGTGCTCCTCAGGGGTGCCCAGCACACAGAAGCTCTTGACGATGTCTTCGGTGATGAAGTCGAGATAGGGGTTATCGCTCTGGCCGTGCTTGGAGTAGTCATAGCCTTTGCGGTTCTCGATGTAGCTGGTCAGGCTGGAGGGAACCTGATCGGTGTCAGCGCCGTATTTCTCAACGATATCAGCAACGTGGTTGCCTACCATCGCCGGGAACCATTTGGTTTTCTCGATGCCTTCTTCGATCGGACCGGTGTGCGCCGGAGCGGCCGCCATCACGCGGTAGTTCGACATGTCACGGCCTTCGGCTTCGCCGCCGGCTTTGGCCTGATCTGCCAGCCATTTGATGATCGCGGGCTCTGCGATCTGCAGCACAACACCGTCGCCAACGCGGCCAGCCGAGGCCAGCGCTTTCGGGCCATAGGCGCCGATCCAAACCGGCAGCTCATAGCCTTCGGCCCAGGGGAATTTCACCGGCTCGGGGCACTCGCCGTATTGTACTTCTTCACCGCGGATCAGGTCTTTGACGACATGGGTGAACTCTTCCATCCGTTTGATGGTCGAAGGTTTCTTGCCCATCACGCGCACCGCGCTGTCACCGCGGCCGAGGCCGATGTCAAAGCGACCGCCCGACTGTTTGGCCAGCGAACCGAAGAGCGAGGCCGCAACCGACCATTCGCGCGAGTTGGGGTTGGTGACCAGCGGACCAAAACGCATGGTTTTCGTGTGTTCCATGCACATGGCCATCGCCACGAAGCTTTCACGCCACAGGATGTGGCTGTCGTAGAACCAGCAGTAGGTAAAGCCGGCGTTTTCGGCCTGACGCACCAGCGCGCGGGCGCGCTCGGGTTCGACGAAGCCTTTGAAGCAAATGCCAAATTCCATTGTTATTCTCCCTCGTTGGAATCAGTGGTCGGGTGCCCAGATGCGGATGCCCGCATGGCTGAAGGGCACTTGTTTGGAAATGTTCTGACGGATCAGAATGGGGGTGATGGCCTCAATGCAGCGCGCCGCTTCGGCGTCGCCGGCGTTGTAGGGGGTGACATCCAGTTTGCGCACCAGATCCATCACGGCCTTACGGGCGGGCAGTGAGTTGCCGCAGATCAGGATGTCGCAGTTGATGTCCCAGTCCAGGTTGTTCAGCGTGACCGCCGAGACATTGTGCAGCGCGCCCACCACCGGGATCTCATCGCCCAGGATCGCCTGTGCGGCCTCAGTGGCGGAGCCTTCTGGTGGCATGTCGACCTTTTTCGGATCGCCCTCTTTCAGCGGCACCACGATGTCGACCAGGATCTTGTCGGCCAGACGGGGTTTCAGCGCTTCCAAAGTGGCGTTATGGGCCGAAAACGGCACCGCAAGAACCACCATCTCTTCGGCAGCATCGGTGGCGCCTTCGTTGTCCAGACCGGTGATTGCGGCGCTGCCTGCGGGCAGTTTCTGCATCAGCTCTTCTGCAATGGCAGCGGCGCGGCCGCCGTCACGGCCTCCCAGCACAACGGGTACGCCTGCACGGGCAAAACGCAATGCAAGCCCCTGGCCCTGTGGGCCGGTGCCGCCAAGAATGGCAATGGTCATCGGAACATATCCTCCTGTTTTTTACGTAGAATGTCGGCGCCGCTGCTGTTTTCTGGCTGCCAGTCAAGGCCGCGCAGCAGCACCGCAGGTGTTTTGCCGTCCTTGCGAACCACAAGGCCCGAGGCGGCGGCAATTTCGTCACAAAGCGCAGGTTCCGTGACCGCCAGCGGGCGGCCCCAGGCATCTACATTGCCCTGTTCGCGGATGGTGGCGGGCACTTTGGACAGGCCTATTGCCACGTTGACCTGACCCAACCGCCAGGGGCGGCCGAAGGTGTCGGTCATCACAACGCCAATTTCGACGCCAAACCGGGCAGAGAGCGCGGCGCGCAGCACGGTGCAGCTGGCATCGGGATCCTTTGGCAGAACCATCGCGGCGTCTTCTTCACCGAAGTTTGATTCATCCACCGCCGCATTGGCCGAGATGAAGCCAAGCCGGTGTTCGCAGATCATCGTGCCTTCGTTCTGATCGGGGCGCTTGAAGGAACGCACAACGCGGCTGCTTTCGCGCAGCACAACCTCAACCTTGCGGGCGTCCTTGTTCAGCTCTTCGGCGTATTTCAGCGCTTCAAGTGAGGGCTGAACGGTGGAGAGCGGGATGATGCAGCCTTCGGCCTTGGAGAAGACTTTCTGCGCGACCACCAGAATGTCACCGGCTTCGGGTGACAGATCTGCGGCGACCAGTGCATCCCCAAGGATCCGCGCCAGGTCGTCACCGTTTTGCACATCGGGAATGCCCGGCACAGCGGTCAGGGAGACGGATAGGCTCATTGTGGCAGGCCTCCGGCCCAGTGAAGATTGGGGGATTTCAGATGGCTGAGGTCGCTCTGGCGATCCACGTCGATGCGCAGGCTGGCCAAGGGCAGGATGACGGGGGTCAGGCCCGCCGCCTCAATCGCGTTTGAATGGGCGATCACCGATTTCACCCCATAGGCAAAGTCGAAGGGACAGGGCAGCGGGGTCAGCAGCGCGTTGGTGCCCAGATCGCTGGCCGGGCACAGCACCGCCTGCGCGGTCGCGCGCGTGTCGTGCAACGGGTGGCACAGCAGCCGGGCCAGATCCGCAGGGGTCGGATCGGCCAGATCGCCGGGCAAAACGCAAAGCGCATCATAGCCCTTCGCCGTGGCCCAGCCCCCAGCATGGGTCAGCGCCGCGTTCAGGCTGTTGCTACGGCCCTCGTCGATCAGGTGGATCTGCAGTTCCGAGGCGATGCGCGCAATCTCGGGGCTGCTGGTCACTGTGGCGATTTTGATCTCCACCGGGTCCCCAGCCAGTTCAGCAATGGCGGTTTGCACCCGTTCCACGGTTGCACGGAACAGGGTCCGGGCCAGCGCGGCGCGTTCCTCTGGCGCCAGACTGTCGGCCAGCCGGGTTTTGGCCTGTGCGGGATCCTTCATCGGGATCACCACCAAGCGGCGGGAAGGGCGGGCAATCTGGGTCATGAAGCGATGCGCGTCTCAAGCTGTTGGGCGCGGGCGTAGTTGACGATTTCACTGGCCAGTCGGGCCTTGTCATCGCGGCTTTTCATCAGAGTGGCTGAACTGAGGATGTCCAAACCTTCGGCGCGGATCTCTTCCTCCAGCGGGGCGTCCACCCGGTCAATCATCAGGGCATCAATAAAGCCAGCATAGCGGTGCGCCACACCCAGGGCATCGGGGCGTTCGCCAAGGGCTTTCATCATTTTGTCCGCCGGGCCTTTCACGACCTTGCCCCCGATGAAGGGGCTGACCGCCACCTTCAGCGCCGCTGCATCACTCACCGCGGCGCGGATACCGGGCACATCAAGGATCGGTGCGATGGAGACCAACGGGTTGGACGGCGCCACAACAATCAGGTCTGCGCCGGCTATGGCCGCCAAGGCCTCGGGTGTGGGGCGCGCGTCGCTCAGGCCGTGAACGGCCAGTTCGCGCACCTCCGGGGCACAGCGTTCGCGGACGAAATATTCCTGAAAGCTCAACCAGCCGTCATCGGTGCGCACACGTGTCTGCACCACATCATCGGTGGGCAGCAGGATCTGCGGTTTGACACCAAAGGCTTTGGCCACATCCCGGGCGATATCGCTGGGGCGATCGCCTTTGGCGCGGCGCATGGTGCGGTAGATGTGCAGACCGAAGTCCCGATCACCCAGGGTCATCCAGGTCTCAGCCCCCAGTTTTGACAGGGTTTGCAGGGCCCGGTGGCCTTCGTCTGCGACCCCCCAGCCCTGGGTGCGGTCAATCACATCGGCAAGGCTGTAGGTCAGCGTGTCAATATCGGGCGACACCCAGAGGCCGTGAAAAGCGTCATCATCCGCCACATTGCCAATGATGCTGAGATCCACGTCGGACAGGGCGGCCAGACCTTCGGCCATTTTGGCACCGCCCACACCGCCAGCCAGCAGGGTCACTTTCATCGGGGTGTTCATTCTGCGGCCTCCACATGCGGGGTGACGGGGGTGTCGACAGCGGGCTCCGGGAACATCTCAAGGAAGGCGAGGGGGTTTTGATCCGCCTTACGTTTCACCAAAGGCGCGATGTCTTCGGGATCGTGATCGATATAGACATCGCGGATGCCATAGACCGTGTTGCGCCGCGCGGGCACACGACCGGCCGAGCGGATCATCTGCACCAATTCCTTGGCGGTGATCTCCTGCCCGTGGTCTGACCCGGCAGAACGTGAAATGCTTTCGTTCATCAGGGTGCCGCCCAGATCGTTGACGCCACGGTTCAGCATCTCCTGCGCCCGTTCTGCGCCCAGTTTGGTCCAGCTGACCTGAATATTGTCGATCCAGCCGTGCAGCATGATGCGCGAGACCGCATGCATCAGATCGACCTCCAGCGCGGTGGGACCGGGGCGCACCTTGTCAGGGTTTTTCGCCCAGAGTGGTGATTCCGTGTGCACGAAGGACAGCGGTACCAGTTCGGTGAAGCCACCGGTGTCTTTCTGGATCTCCCGCAGCAGACCGATGTGGGCCGCCCAATGTTCGGGCCCATCGATATGGCCATACATGATGGTGGCGGTGGTTGGGATCCCAACCTCATGCGCGGCGCGGATTATTTCCACCCATTTTTCAGCGCTGAGTTTGTTTTTGGTCAGCTGCAGGCGCACTTCGGTGTCCAAAATCTCGGCCGCGGTGCCGGGCATGCTGTCCAGACCGGCCTCTTTCAGATCACGCAGGAAGTCGTGATAGGACATCTTGGTGCGGGCGGCGCCATACCAGATCTCAAACGGAGAAAAGGCATGGATGTGCATGTCGGGCAGGGCGGCTTTGATCGCCTTCAGCAGGGTTTTGTAATAATCGCCGGGCATCTTGGGATGCAGGCCACCCTGAATGCAGACCTCGGTGCCGCCGCGATCCCAGGCTTCTTGGGCGCGGGCCACAACCTGTTCCGGGCTCAGCCATTCGGCGCCGGTGTCTTCGACCCGTTTAGCAAAACCACAGAACCGGCAGCCCATGTAGCAGATGTTGGTGAAGTTGATGTTGCGGTTGACCACAAAGGTAACCTGATCGCCGTTCACCTCACGGCGCAGTTGATCGGCGGTGGCGTAGATCGCCGGCACGTCATTGCCGGTGGCAGCAAACAGACGCGCGGCCTCAGCTTCGCTGACCTCCGCGCCGGTGAGCGGCTTGCGCAGGATCGCGGCCACCTCAGGCGAGGCGGCGTTCAAACAGGTTTCCAGATCAAGCGGGGGCTGGGCGTGGGGCAGGGTCATGCGAGTTCTCCCAGATGTTGTTGCTGGCGGGCAAGGCCGCTGGCCTCGGCCATGTCGGAGGCACGGGCGAGGAGATCGGGGCTGACAAATGTACTGTCTGCGCCAAGGTAACGGGGGTAGACGGTCAACCGTTCGCGCAGCTCAAACCCGGCGTCGGCGCAGGATTGCGACAGCGATCGGATCTCAGGCCATTCATGCTGCGGGTTGATGAAATCGATGGTCACCGGCGAAATGCCGCCCCAGTCGTTGATGCCCGCATCCAGATAGGCGGGGTGGCGGGCGGAGAGATTCGGCGGCGCCTGCAGGCTGATGTCAGGCGACAGGATGATCCGAGCGGCCGCGATGGTGCGCAGCATGTCTTCAAGACTGGGTTCGGGGTGCTGTGCCATCTCGATATCCGGCTTGCGCTGGAAGTTCTGGATGATCACCTCTTGGATGTGGCCGTGCCGGGCGTGGGCGGCGTTGATTGCCTCCAGCGCCTCCAGCCGTTCGGCAAAGCTTTCGCCGATGCCGATCAGCAAGCCGGTGGTGAAGGGCACGTGTTTTTCCCCTGCGCGTTCCAGGGTGCGCAACCGTTGCAGCGGTACTTTGTCTGGGCAGGCGTAATGCGGCTGGCCTTTGCGGGTCAGGCGTCGGCTGATGGTTTCCAGCATCATTCCCATGGAGGCGGCCACCGGGCGCAGCACGTCAATCTCATCATCAGTCAGGGTGCCGGCGTTCACATGTGGCAGCAGTGTCGTCTCCTGCAGCACCAGTGCACACATATCAGCCAGGTAATCCGTCAGACGTTCATAGCCCAGTTGGCGCAGCGCGGCGCGGGCGGCTTCATAACGCAGCTCAGGCTTCTCGCCGAGGCTGAATAGCAGTTCCTTGCAGCCCTCACGTTCGCCGCGTTTTGCGGTGGCCAGCACCTGTTCGGGCGTCATGATATTGGCCTCGGGCGAGGAGGGGTGTTTGACAAAAGTGCAATAGCCACAGGTGTCCCGGCACATGTTCGTCAGCGGCACAAAGGCCTTGCGCGAATAGGTCACGGTGCGGCCCCACTGCTGATCGCGAATGGCGCGGGCATGCGACATCAGGGTCTGTAGATCGCCTGTCTCGGCGCAGATTGCCCCGGTGCTGATTACGGTTTCTGTCATGGCGTCCTCCTGCACGTGAGGCTGCGAATTGTTGAGCAGTCTGTCAAATAAATTTTTGATCGAAAGGTCAAATTTTTTCAAATCGACCAATTTTTCATCATCTATAGCAAGGTGAAAATACGGGTTTGACGTTTGTTGAAAGAAAATTATTGACTGAATGATAAAAAATAGAAACAGTCCGTCCAACGCGTTACCGGGGAGGTCTACGCCTGCAATTTGATGGGATCCGGGGCGGATCCCTTTGCTGTTCTGCACCTTCGGGTGTGGGCTAGGCAGGTGTGTGTCTTCCTCATCGGGCCCGTGCTGTCCTTCGCGGCAGCGGCGTCAACGCATCATGACATTTCACCGGCGCGGTTCGCTGCGTCGCTTGGGTCCCCGTGTGGGTGGGCCCTGTCCAGCTGTGGCCTTCGGGCCGGAACATGTGAGCCTCTCCCGCCGGGGAGGACCACCAGAAGGGAGCAAACATGAAAGATCTTCAAAGCAACGCCCGGATTGACGGCAGCCGTCTCTGGGACAGCCTGATGGAAATGGCCCTGAAAGGCCCCGGCCTGCGCGGTGGCTGTAATCGCCAGACCCTGACCGATGAGGACAAAGAAGGCCGCGATCTGTTCAAGGGCTGGTGCGAAGCCGCCGGTATGAACGTTGGCGTTGACAGCATGGGCAATATGTTTGCCCGCCTCGAAGGCACCGATCCCGATCTGGATCCGGTGATGATGGGCAGCCATCTGGACACCCAGCCCACGGGCGGCAAATACGATGGTGTCCTGGGCGTTCTGGCTGGTCTGGAAGTGGTCCGTTCGGTCCGCGACCAGGGCATCAAAACCCGCCGTCCCATCGTTGTGGTCAACTGGACCAACGAAGAGGGCACCCGCTTTGCCCCGGCGATGCTGGCCTCGGGCGTTTTTGCTGGCGTGCACACGCAGGATTGGGCCTATGACCGTGAAGATGCCGAAGGCAAGAAATTCGGCGAAGAGCTGGCGCGCATTGGCTACAAAGGGGATGAACCCGTTGGTCAGCGCAAGATGCATGCGATGTTTGAGCTGCACATCGAACAGGGCCCCATTCTGGAAGCGGAAAGCAAAGACATTGGCGTGGTCACCCACGGTCAGGGTCTGAACTGGCTGCAGGTCACCCTGACCGGTCAGGAGGCACACACCGGTTCAACCCCGATGCCGATGCGTAAAAACGCCGGTCTGGGCGCGGCGCGGATCACCGATCTGGTGCATCAGATCGCCATGAGCCACCAGCCCGATGCGGTTGGCGCTGTTGGTCACTGCGACTACTACCCGAACTCGCGCAATATCGTGCCGGGCAAGTTGGTCTTCACCATCGACTTCCGCTCGCCCAGCTTTGACACCCAAACCGATATGGAACAGCGCCTGCGTGAAGGTGCCGCCAAGATCGCAGAAGAGCTGGAACTGGGTCTTGAGATCGAACAGGTCGGCCATTTCGACCCGGTCACCTTTGACGAAGGCTGTGTCACCGCCGTGCGGTCCGCGGCGGAACGTCTGGGCTATTCGCACCGCAACATCATCTCGGGCGCCGGTCACGATGCCTGCTGGGTGAACAAAGTGGCGCCGACCGCCATGGTGATGTGCCCCTGTGTCGACGGGCTGAGCCACAATGAAGATGAAGAAATTAGCCGCGAGTGGGCCACCGCTGGCTGCGATGTGCTGCTGCATGCCGTGCTGGAATACGCCGAAGTGGTTGAGGAGTAAGAGCGATGAGTGAACGGACTGTTATCAAAGGCGGAACCATTGTGGCCGCCGACCGCAGCTATAGCGCGGATGTGGCCATTGAGGGCGGTAAGATCGTGCAGATCGGTGCGGATCTGCAGGGTGACAAGGTGCTGGACGCCGAAGGCTGCTATGTGATGCCGGGCGGGATTGACCCGCATGTGCATCTGGAAATGCCCTTCATGGGCACTCATTCGGCAGATGACTTCGAAAGCGGCACCCGCGCCGGTCTGGCGGGCGGCACCACGATGGTTGTCGATTTCTGCCTGCCCAGCCCCGGCCAATCGATGCTGGAGGCGCTGGCTGCCTGGGAAGCCAAATCGCAGCGCGCCTGTGCGGATTATTCCTACCACATGGCCGTCACCTGGTGGAGCGAACAGGTCTTTGAAGAAATGGAAGAGGTCGTGAAACGCGGCATCAACTCTTTCAAACACTTCATGGCCTACAAAGGCGCCCTGATGGTCGAAGATGATGAGCTGTTTGCCTCATTCCAGCGCTGCGCCGCGATTGGCGCGCTGCCGATGGTGCATGCGGAAAATGGCGATGTGGTTGCCACCATGCAGGAAAAACTGCTGGCCCAGGGTCTGACCGGTCCCGAAGGCCACGGCATGTCGCGCCCACCTGAGGTGGAAGGCGAAGCCACCAACCGCGCAATCATGATCGCCGATATGGCTGGCGTGCCGCTTTATGTGGTGCATACAAGCTGTGAACAGGCGCATGAGGCGATCCGCCGGGCCCGCCAGAAAGGCATGCGTGTCTATGGTGAACCGCTGATTCAGCATCTGGTGCTGGACGAAAGCGAATACCGCAACCCGAATTGGGATCATGCCGCACAGCGCGTCATGTCGCCGCCGTTCCGCGATAAATCGCATCAGGACAGCCTCTGGGCTGGTCTGCAGGCAGGCAGCCTGCAGGTGGTGGCCACCGATCACTGCGCCTTCACCGTGGATCAGAAACGATTCGGCATCGATGACTTCACCAAGATCCCCAACGGCACCGGCGGTCTGGAAGATCGGATGCCGGTTCTGTGGACCGAAGGTGTGAACACTGGTCGCCTGACGCCAAACGAATTTGTCGCCGCGACCTCCACCAATATCGCCAAGATCCTCAACATCTACCCGCGCAAAGGCGCAATTGTGGAAGGATCGGATGCGGATCTGGTGGTTTGGGACCCGAAAAAATCCAAAACCATCTCGCCTGCGACGCAGCAGTCGGTGGTTGAATATAATGTGTTTGAAGGGCGTGAAGTCACCGGCCTTCCGCGTTATACGCTCAGCCGCGGTGTGGTTGCGGTGGACGACGGCACCGTGTGTGCCACCCCGGGTCATGGCCAGTTCGTGAAACGCGACGCCTACCCTGAGGTGAACAAGGCCTTGTCGAAATGGAAGGCGCTGACCGCACCCCGTCAGGTGGTGCGCAAGCCCGAAAACATGCCGGCCTGCGCCTAAAAGAATTGGCCCTCGGTTCAACCGGGGGCCTCTTGCCGTCTGGCTGCGGGGGACGCGGGCAGGCGGGACACAAAAAAAGAAACACGCCAATGCGAGGGAGGTATACCACATATGGCTGATGCAACTTCTAACACCGGGGCGCGCCCGGATCTGGCGGGGCTGGACCCGGCCCTCTACAATGAGGACCAGCTGCCCACCACAGCCAACGAACGCACCTGGAGCTGGGTCTCCATCGCGGCTCTTTGGGTCGGCATGGTGGTCTGTATCCCAACCTACCTGCTGGCTTCTTACCTGATTGGGTCCGGCATGAGCTGGGATCAGGCCGTCATGACCATCCTGCTGGCCAACGCGATCGTTCTGATCCCGATGGTTCTGGTGGGTCACGCGGGCACCAAATACGGCATTCCCTTTCCGGTTCTGCTGCGTTCGTCCTTTGGCCCGGCTGGCGCCAAGATCCCTGCGGTGGCGCGTGGTATCGTGGCCTGTGGCTGGTTCGGCATTCAGACCTGGGTTGGTGGCTCGGCGATCTTTGTGATCCTGAACACCCTGACCGGCGGCGCGCTGGCCAGTGATCCGCTGCCGATCCTCGGCATTTCGGCTGGTGAGTTTGTCTGCTTCGTGGCCTTCTGGCTGCTGCATGTCTACTTCATCAAAAACGGCACCGAGTCGATCCGTTGGCTGGAAACCTATGCTGCACCGTTCCTGCTGGCGATGGGGCTGGCGCTGCTTTACTGGGCCTACAGCAAAGCTGGCGGTTTCGGCGAAATGCTGTCGACCCCCAGTGCCTTTGACGAAGGTGGCGAAAAAGAAGGCCAGTTCTGGGTCGTCTTCTGGCCAAGCCTGACCGGCATGATCGGGTTCTGGGCGACGCTGGCGCTGAACATCCCTGACTTCACCCGTCACGCCAAAAGCCAGAAAGACCAGTTCGTGGGTCAGCTGGTGGGCCTGCCAATCCCGATGGCGCTGTTTGCCTTCATCGCCTCTGCCGTGACCTCGGCCACTGTGGTGATCTACGGCGAAGCGATCTGGGATCCGATTGCCCTGGCTGAGAAAATGGGCGGTGCCTCGATCATCGTTGCCCTGATCGCGCTGATCGTTGCAACCCTGACCACCAACCTGGCGGCAAACGTTGTGGCCCCGGCACATGGTTTCGCAAACCTGGCGCCCAGCAAGATCAACCTGAAACGTGGTGGCTACATCACCGCAGGTATCGGTCTGGTGATGTTCCCCTGGATCCTGGTCAATCACATCGTTGGCTGGCTGCTGGCCTATTCGGCGCTGCTGGGTCCGATCGCGGGCATCATGCTGGCGGACTACTACCTGCTGCGCAAAACCAACCTGAAAGTGGCGGATCTGTTCAAATCGGATGGCATCTACTCTGGCTCGGGCGGCACCAACTGGGCCGGCGTTGGCGCTCTGATCATTGGTATCCTGCCGAACCTGCCGGGCTTCCTGGTGGGGGTTGGCCTCAGCTCGGGCACCTCTGATTTTTTCGCAACCATCTACACTTACGCCTGGTTCGTAGGTCTGTTTGTTGCGGGCGCGGCCTATCTGGTCCTGTCCAAGATCTTCAACAAGTAAGTCTCTGATCCGGGGCGCTTTTCCGGCGCCCCGGTTTCCCATCGCCCGCGGTGTGTGTGACGCAACGTGAAGGCGAACTTATCCACAAAAATCGACAACTATTCGCTCAGACAGCGGCCTGACCTGCCGTTACTGTTCCTGAGACTTGTGCGCCCTGGGGGAAGGGAGGCACCGGCCTGCCATTGATGTGCACGGAGCAATAGAATGTCTGGTAAAACTGCTGGGGTGCTGGTGACAGCTGCCGTTACCGCCCTTTGCGTCAACCATTTCTGGTATGAAATCGGCGATGTGTTCTGGCCCGAACGCAAAACAATTGTGGCCACCATCAAGCTGGACAACCGCTGTGAGTTTCGCGACTACGTCTTTGTGGTGCGGGATCTGAACACCGGGCATTATGCCTCTTTTGCCGGGGGGCGGGCGCAGCTGCGCACACAGGAGCGCAACCGCGTGACCGTCGAATTTGCACCCCGCTACCGCAAGGTGGAGTTCTACGCACCCACCATGCCAGTGAAGCGGCAGATGACCATGACCACCCGCTGTGGCAGCCGCCGTTTGATGGATATGAAATGGTTCGGCTGAACGCCTTACCGGGATGAAGTTTTGCAGCGTCTGCCATTTGGCAGGCGCTGTTTTCATATGTGACCCTTCGATCTGACCCGTTGACGGCTCGGCTCCAATATTGTTTAATTTTGAGTGTTAAAATAAATGTCCCGCGGGACATAGGGGGGAATATGTATCTGGGATTGGATTTGGGCACATCGGGCCTGCGCGCGCTGCTGGTGGAGGCATCGGGCAGGGTGGTTGGCTCGGCAGAGGCGGACTATCCCGTGTCGCATCCCCACCCCGGTTGGTCCGAACAGCGGCCTGAAGATTGGGTTACTGCGGCTGAGCGTTGCGTTGAAAGCCTGCGGCAGGCCTTTCCTGCCGAATGGCCCGCGCTGCGTGGCATTGGCCTCAGTGGTCAGATGCATGGCGCGGTTCTGGTCGATGCGGCCGGTGATGTGCTGCGCCCGGCGATCCTGTGGAATGACACCCGCCCCCATGTTGAGGCCGCGGCGCTGGATGCCACCGACCCGGTGCGCGCCCTGTCAGGCAATATCGTTTTTCCGGGGTTCACCGCCCCCAAACTGCTCTGGCTGGAACAGCATGAGCCAGAGGTTTTTGCGCGCATTCACAAGGTGTTGCTGCCCAAAGACTATCTGCGGCTGTGGCTGACAGGGGGCTATGTTGGCGACATGTCGGATGCGGCGGGCACCTCCTGGTTGGATGTGGGGGCACGGGATTGGTCTGACACATTGCTGCAGGCAGGCCACATGCGGCGCGATCAGATGCCCGACCTTGTTGAAGGGTCCGCGGCATCGGGGGATCTGCGCGGCAGTCTGCAGGCCGATTGGGGGCTGGATCATACGGTGGTTGTTGCCGGCGGCGGCGGCGACAATGCAGTTGCTGCCTGCGGTGTTGGCTGCCTCAGCGAAGGGCAGGGTTTTGTCTCGCTCGGGACCTCGGGCGTGTTGCTGGCGGCGCGTGATCGCTTTGCCCCTATGCCCGAAACGGCGGTCCATAGTTTCTGCCATGCGGTGCCGGGGCGCTGGTATCAGATGGGGGTCAGCCTGGCGGCGACCGATTGCCTGAACTGGCTGTCGGGCCGTCTGGGGCAGAGCCCGGGGGAACTGGCAAATGCGCTGCCGGATCACATCACCGGCCCCGCTGGCGTCACCTTCTTGCCCTATCTGTCGGGCGAGCGGACACCGCATAATGACAGCGCCATTCGGGGTGCCTTTGTTGGGCTGGATATCGCCAGCGACAATGCGCAGCTGACCCAGGCCGTGATGGAAGGTGTTGCCTTCGCCATGCGCGACAGTCTGGAGGCGCTGAACGCCACCGGCGCGGATCTGAAACAGGTACTGGCCATCGGCGGCGGCACCCGATCGCGGTTCTGGGTGGAAACCCTGACTACGGTGCTGGATCTGCCGATGCACCTGCCCAAAGCGGGTGAATTTGGCGCGGCCCTTGGCGCGGCGCGGCTGGCAATGGCGGCGGATGGGCAGGGCGCAGCGGATCAACTGATGACCCCGCCCGAGGTGGCCGAGGTGATCCCCCCCCGCAACGACCTGCAGGACCAATATGAGGCGCGCTATCAGACCTACCGGGCGCTGTACCCCGCGATCAAAGGCGCTGGGGCGTGAGGGCGCTAACGGCCCTTTTGCTAACAGCGGCTGCGGCCACGGCTGCACCGGAGGTCAGGCCTGATTTGGGACCACCCCCGGTGTTCCGCGCGGTGGATCCAGCGCGCGCCGAATTGGGCCAATTGTTGTTTTACGATCCGATCTTATCGGGCAATCGCAATGTCAGTTGCGCCACCTGTCATCATCCGCGTTTCGGCACCTCGGATGGTCTGTCACTGGGGCTGGGCGAAGGCGGCATCGGTCTGGGCCCGGATCGCAAGGTTGATGCCAGCAACCCGCCGGAACAACGGATCCCCCGCAACGCGCCCGCGTTGTTCAATCTGGGGGCGGAAGAGTTTAGCGTGATGTTCCACGATGGCCGGCTGGAAGCGGACAGCGATCATCCCGATGGCATGCGCACGCCCTTGGGGCAGGAAATGCTGTCGGGTTTTGACTCGGTCCTGTCTGCGCAGGCGATGTTCCCGGTTCTTTCGGGTGATGAGATGGCCGGGCATTATTCGGAAAACGATGTGTCGCAATCCGTGCGCTTGGGCCACCTGTCACTGTCCGGTGGCGCCTGGGACAAGATCGCGGCCCGGGTGGTGGCGGTGCCAGAATATCGCGCCCGCTTTGATGCCGTTCTGGGGCAGGATGCGGCGGTCAGCTTCACCGATATCTCGGACGTTTTGGCCGATTTCATCCGGGTGGAGTGGCGCGCCGATGACAGCGCCTTTGACCGCCACATGAGGGGAGAGGCCCCGTTGGGCGCAGCGGCGCAGCAGGGCATGGATCTGTTTTACGGCAAGGCGGGATGTGGATCCTGTCACGCCGGTTGGTTTCAAACCGATCATGGGTTTCACGCCATCGCGATGCCGCAGATCGGCCCCGGCAAGGCGGCGCGATTTGAAACCCACGCCCGGGATGAGGGACGCATGCGTGTCACAGGCGCGGCTGAGGATGCGTATCGGTTTCGCACGCCCTCGCTGCGCAACATCACGGACACCGGGCCCTATGGCCATGCCGGATCCTACGCCACGCTGGAGGCTGTGGTGCGTCACCACTTGGATCCGGTGGCAGGGCTGATGGAATATGATCCTGCGCAGGCAGTACTGGTGGCGCTGGACGGCGTGGACGATCAGCGCATTCTGCGTGATCAGGCCGAACTGGCCGCGATCGCTGAGGCAAATAAACTGGCCCCGGTGGACCTGTCTGATGACGAGGTTGCTGCGATCCTCAGCTTTTTGGCGGCGCTGAGCGATGACGGTTGGCGGCAGGGGCGCATGGGGGTGCCCGATGCCGTGCCCAGTGGATTGCCTGTAGATCGCTAAGGGCGTTTAGCGGGGCGTGACCGTCAGGGTTTCGCCGCCGCTCAGTACCAGCGCCTGCCGGGTTGTCACCTCCACCCAGTTGGAGGTGGTTTGATCCGGCCAGATCACCCGCAGCTCCACCCGGTCCAGATCCCCCAGGCCAAAATGCAGCGGGCTCAGCGCGCCGCCGGCATGACCGCCGCCGATGGTGCGTTCCTGAACCCAGGATTTGCCCATTGCGCGCAGCTCCACATGGGCGCCGATGGCATCGCGGTTGGCCCCGTCCTGTTGCAGGTCGACGCTGAGATAGCTATTTGCGCTGGCGTTTTGATAGAGCTCCATCTCGGCGCGGCGGTTGACCACTGCCAGATCCAGCGCGCCGTCCCGGTTCAGATCAACCAGAGCGGCACCCCGGCTGCGGGCTAGACCGGCAACTCCGACCTGATCGCCAACCTCGGTAAACCGGCCATCGCTTTGCTGCAGCAGCAGGTTGTTGGGATCCTCCATCGCGGCGACAGGCATCTGTTCGACATTGCCCTTGGCGATGAAAAGATCATCCAAACCATCGTTGTTCACATCCCCAAATGCGGCGTGCCAGCCGGTGGAGGGGCGACCATCGCCCCCAGTATAAGGCCGATGCGCGGTGGTGCCGCGTTCATATGTGGCGTCTTTGTAAGAGGGGCGGGCGCCATCGCCGTCAAAATACTGCAGCTTCTGATCCCCCATGGAGGTCAGCATGACATCCGCGTAGCCGTCGCCGGTCAGATCACGGCTGGCAATGCCCATGCCCCAGAGGTGATAGGGGCGCCAGCCGTCCTCAGCCGAATAGAGGCGCGGAGTGGCCTCCATCGCCCACATTTGTTCCTGCCCGCCGCGCAGGTAATAATGCCTGTCGTTTGAGACCCTGAGGTCAGCGCGGCCGCTGCGGGACCAGTCCGAAAACAGCATGGACAGCGCGCAAAACCCCGGCTCCAGCCGCTGTGCGGGCCCGTAGCTATTGCCCTCAGGACGGTAGAGTAGGGTGGCGTCGCAGGTGCCAAACGGCCCGGCGGGATCGCTGCGATCCACATAGGTGCCAATCGCCAGGGTCGGCAGGGATTGACCGGCCTCCCAAGTGGCGGAAAAGGCGGTGGACCAGCTGCCGCCGCCATCAAAGCCACGGCCGTCAAAGGGTTCAAACTGGCAATCCCCCAGTCCGCGCAGGATCTGATCCGCGCCATCGCGCAGCACCATCAGGTCAGGCAGGCCGTCACTGTCGATGTCCAGCGGGTAGGCACCGATGACACCGGTGAGGGCCAGCGCCTCAGGCGTTTCAGCGGCAAATTTCAGAGTGCCATCCGCCCCTGTCTGGTTGCGCATCAGCTGCGCCGGGCTGCTGCCGCCGGCCGCGTAGAGGTCCGGCAACAGATCCCCGTCGCAGTCAAAAACTGCCAGACCGCCGCCAACAAAATGTTCCCATCCGCCGGTATATTGATGTGCGGGCAAGGCGCGGGGGGTGAAATTGGGCAGGCTGTCCTGCGCCAGCGCCGTTGTCCCAAGGCAGAGCGCCAGAACCGTCACATCATACCGCATCCAGCACCAACCTCCGTACGCATTGCGCGCTCACTTTTTCGACCGCATAGGCGGCGGCGCCTTTGGCCCACATCAGCTGACCCCAGCTGTGTTGCACCACCTCTGGCAACGGCGCATCGACCTGCACAACCGATTGCCGCATCTCTTCGATCACCTGTTCGGTCAGCAGGTAATCCATGCTGGAATGGGTGCCCGAAACGATGATAAGTTCGGGGTCAAAGATATTGATAACATTGGCCAATCCCATGGCGAACATGCGGCCTGCACGTTCTAGGATGGATCCCGCCAGCGGATCGCCATCTCGTGCCGCCGCGGACAATTGCCCAATGCTTTGTGGGCTGGCCTCATCGCTGAGCAGCCGTGCCTCACGCAGCAGGGCATAGTCCCCCACATAGGCCTCCAGACAGCCGCGCTGCCCACATTGGCACAGCGCCCCGGAGAGTTGCACCTTGGTATGGCCAAACTCGGCGCCGCAGCCACGGGTGCCGCGGTAAATCTCATCGTCGATGACCACACCCATACCGACACCATGTTCAATGGTGATGACGATAAAGTCGCTGACATCGCGCCCCTTGCCAAAGAGGTGTTCCGCCTTGGCTACAAGATTGGCGTCGTTTTCAACAAAGATGGCGCAGTTCAGGTGCTGACCCAGATGGGCGCCCATATCCACATTGCGACTGGTCAGGGAAGAGGACCAATAGACAAAGTTGCGCGGGGCATCGACCAGACCGGCCATGCCGACACAAAGCCCCGAAATATCTGCGAGGCCAAAGCCCCCCTTGCGGCAGCATTGCTCCAGCGCGGTGACGATGGCTTTGCACAGGTGATCCGGCTCCATCCGGGCTTGAACCAGCGGCATATCGTGATCAACCAGCTCATTGCCTTCGAAATCGATGACCAGCACCGTGATGGAGGCATGCGCCACTTTGATCCCGGCAATTTTATGGGCGTCACCGCGCAGGGCTAGTGAGACACGCGGGCGACCGCGTTTGCTGGTTGTGGGTTTTGCCTCTGGCTGAACCTCACGGATCAGGCCGGCCTCCAACAGCTCGGCCGAGATGGCGGTGACGGTGGCCGGGCTCATCCCGGTTTCACGGGCGATATCAATTCGCGCGATCGCCCCCTGGGCCCGGATCGTTTCCAACACCTGTTGCCGGCCGCTTTCGCGCAGCTCGCCCGTATGTGACGGTCTGTCTATCTGTGGCACGCCCCAGCCCTCCCTCTGATTAGCGCCTTGTTTACAGGTGTTTGCAGCCCTTCTGCAACCGAATGAAAAATTTGTAACCCGATTTAATTTGAGAATCAAAAAAATAATCGTTACACCTATGTCGTACCCTGTCCAAAGTGGGGCCCCTGAAGAGGGGTGTAGCAATGCTGATGGGGTCTGGAATCCACGGGAGGAAATACAATGAAATTCGCGAAATCTATTGCGATGGCGTCGGTTCTGGCGCTGAGCAGCGCAGGCGCCTGGGCGGCTGACCTGACGGTTGGTGTCAGCTGGTCGAACTTCCAGGAGGAGCGCTGGAAAACCGACGAAGCGGCCATCGTTGGCGCGCTGGAAGCGGGCGGTGCAGAGTATATCTCGGCCGATGCGCAGTCGTCGTCGTCCAAGCAGCTGTCGGATGTGGAAAGCCTGATCGCCCAGGGCGTTGATGCGCTGATCATCCTGGCCCAGGACGCACAGGCCATTGGCCCGGCTGTTCAGGCTGCTGCTGACGAAGGTATTCCAGTGATCGCCTATGACCGTCTGATCGAAGACGATCGTGCCTTCTACCTGACCTTTGACAACGTCGAAGTGGGGCGTCTGCAGGCGCAGGCTGTGTTTGCAGCGATGCCCAAAGGCAACTACGTCATGATCAAAGGCTCGCCCACCGATCCGAACGCCGACTTCCTGCGCGGCGGTCAGCAGGAGATCCTGCAAGCCGCAATTGATGCTGGCGACATCAAGATCGTCGGCGAAGCCTACACCGATGGCTGGCTGCCTGCCAACGCACAGCGCAACATGGAACAAATCCTGACCGCAGCTGACAACGGCGTGGACGCTGTTGTGGCCTCCAACGACGGCACCGCAGGTGGTGTTGTTGCCGCGCTGACAGCGCAGGGCATGGAAGGCATTCCGGTTTCGGGTCAGGATGGTGACCACGCTGCGCTGAACCGTGTGGCCAAAGGTCATCAGACCGTTTCGGTCTGGAAAGACGCGCGTGAGCTGGGCAAAGCAGCTGGTGAGATCGCCGTACAGCTGGCCGGTGGCGCGGAACTGGGTGACGTCAAAGGCGCGATGAGCTGGACCTCGCCCGCAGGTACTGTCATGACCTCGATGTTCCTGGCCCCGAACCCGATCACGCAGGACAACCTGTCCGTTGTGGTTGATGCCGGCTGGATCACCCAGGAGGCGCTCTGCCAGGGTGTTGAGGCGGGCCCGGCCCCCTGTAACTAAAGCCACCCCTCAGGTTGTTGGCCCTGTCACGGGGCCAACACGCCTAATCTCTTCATAAGATCAGTCTCCCACTGATCTTGGGGTGTCCTCCCCAAGAAGGGCACCCCGACTACGCTTCTACGAATTATTCACTGCTGACGATTGGAGTTCGGTCATGGCCGAGGCCACCACGCAGCCGATACAGACCCCGGCGAAACGTTCGTTGTTCCAGCAACTGGAACTCGACACGCGCCTTTTGGGGATGGTCGGTGCTTTCATTATCCTGTGCATCGGGTTCAACCTGCTGACAGACGGGCGTTTCCTGACGCCGCGCAACATCTTCAACCTGACGATCCAAACCGTTTCGGTGGCCATCATGGCCTCAGGCATGGTCTTTGTGATCGTCACCCGCCACATCGACCTGTCGGTTGGCGCCTTGCTGGCCACCTGTTCGGCGGTCATGGCCATGGTGCAGACCCAGGTGCTGCCGGACATGCTGGGCTTCGGCCTGAACCACCCGGCAACCTGGGCGATCACCATTGTGGTTGGTCTGGGCGTGGGCACGCTGATCGGCGCCTTTCACGGCTGGATGGTCGGCTACCTGAGCATCCCGGCCTTTATTGTCACCCTTGGCGGTTTCCTCGTCTGGCGCAACGTGGCCTGGTATCTGACGGATGGTCAGACCATTGGCCCGCTGGATAAGACCTTCCTGATCTTTGGTGGCATCAACGGCACCATGGGCACCACCTGGAGCTGGATCATCGGCATCGCCGCCACCGCGCTGGCGCTCTTTGGCCTCTGGAGTGGCCGCCGCGCCCGTCAGGGTCATGGCTTTGCGGTTAAACCCCTCTGGGCGGAGCTGACCATTGCCGGCATCACCGCCGGGGCCATTCTGGGCCTGGTGTGGACGCTGAACTCTTACCTGATCCCCGCGCGCCGTCTGAAACGGATGATGGAAGCCAAAGGCGAAACCATGCCTGAGGGTCTGGAAGTGGGCTATGGTCTGCCAATCTCGGTTCTGATCCTGATCGCGGTTGCGGTTGTGATGACCGTGGTGGCGCGGCGCACCCGGCTGGGGCGCTATATCTTTGCCACAGGCGGCAACCCCGATGCGGCGGAACTGTCGGGCATCAACACCCGGATGCTGACGGTGAAAATCTTTGCCCTCATGGGCTTCCTCTGTGCGCTGTCGGCGGTTGTGGCTTCGGCCCGTCTGGCCAACCACTCCAACGATATTGGCACCTTGGATGAGCTGCGCGTCATTGCGGCCGCGGTGATTGGCGGCACGGCGCTGTCCGGTGGTCTGGGGACCATTCACGGGGCGATCCTGGGCGCGTTGATCATGCAGGCCTTGCAGTCGGGCATGGCGATGGTGGGCGTGGATGCGCCGTTCCAGAACATCGTTGTGGGCTCGGTGTTGGTGCTGGCCGTTCTGATCGACATCCAATACCGCAAGCGACTGGGGGCGAAGTGATGAAAACGGCAAAAGAACTGCGCGCCGAGGGCGCAACCCCGCTGGTTGAGATGAAAGACATCTCCATCGCGTTTGGGGGGATCAAGGCCGTGGATCACGTCAGTGTGGATCTGCATCCCGGCGAAGTTGTTGGCCTTCTGGGGCACAACGGGGCAGGGAAGTCGACGCTGATCAAGATCCTCTCCGGGGCCTACCACATGGACAGCGGCGAAATCCGCATCAACGGGGACAAGGTGGAAATCACCAACCCCCGCGATGCCCGCAGCCACAACATCGAGACGATCTACCAGACATTGGCGCTGGCAGATAACCTTGATGCAGCGTCAAACCTGTTCCTCGGGCGGGAGTTGGTCACCCCCTTCGGGCTGGTTGATGATGCCGCGATGGAGGCGGAGTGCCGCAAGATCATGGGCCGTCTGAACCCGAACTTCCAGAAGTTCTCAGAACCGGTATCGGCCCTGTCCGGCGGTCAGCGCCAGTCGGTTGCGATTGCCCGGGCGGTCTATTTCAACGCCAAGATCCTGATCATGGATGAGCCGACCGCGGCCCTGGGCCCGCATGAAACCCAGATGGTGGCCGAGTTGATCCAGCAGCTGAAGGCCGAGGGCATCGGCATCTTCCTGATCGATCACGATGTGCATGCGGTGATGGAACTCTGTGACCGCGCATCAGTCATGAAAAACGGCGCATTGGTCGGCACCGTCGACATCGAAGACGTCACCGATGACGACCTCTTGTCGATGATCATTCTGGGCAAAAATCCGGGTGAGGCCGCGGACAGCACCACCGACTGAAAATAACCTATCGCGCCCCGGGCATTTGGTCCGGGGCCACAGAGATCAAGGACAGTGACATGAGCACGCAGTTTTTCGACGGCATCGCGCCCGTCAAATATGAAGGTGCGGACAGCACCAACCCGATGGCCTTCCGCCACTACAACCCCGATGAAGTGGTCATGGGCAAACGGATGGAAGATCATCTGCGCTTTGCCGTCGCCTATTGGCACAGCTTCGCCTGGGAGGGCGGCGATCCTTTTGGCGGCCAGACCTTCATTCGCCCCTGGCATCCCCAGGATGATATGGGCCGCGCCAAGATGAAGGCGGATGTGGCCTTTGAAATGTTCGATCTGCTGAACGTGCCGTTTTTCTGCTGGCATGATGCGGATGTGCGTCCCGAACAGGGCAATTTCGCCGACAATCTGGCAACCTTGAATGAGATCACTGATTACATCGGTGAGAAGATGCAGAGCAGCAAGACCAAGCTCTTATGGGGCACGGCCAATATGTTCAGCCATCGTCGCTGGATGTCGGGCGCCTCAACCAACCCAGATCCCGATGTCTTTGCCTTTGCGGCGGCGACCGTGAAGTCCTGTATGGACGCAACCCATAAGCTGGGCGGTGAAAACTACGTGCTCTGGGGTGGGCGTGAGGGCTATGAGACGCTGCTCAACACCGATATGGGCCAGGAGCTGGATCACATGGGCCGGTTCCTCAACATGGTGGTCGATTACAAACATAAGATCGGCTTCAAAGGCGCCATTCTGGTGGAGCCGAAACCGCAGGAGCCCTCCAAGCACCAGTATGACTTTGACGCGGCAACCTGCATCGGGTTCCTGCGCAAATACGGTCTGGAAAATGAGGTGAAACTGAATCTTGAGCAGGGCCATGCCATTCTGGCGGGCCACAGCTTTGAGCATGAGATCGCCACCGCAACGGCCGAGGGCATGCTGGGGTCGATCGACATGAACCGCAACGACTATCAGTCGGGCTGGGACACGGATCAATTCCCCAACAACACGCCTGAGGTGGCCCTGTGCTACTACCACATCCTGAAATCCGGCGGTTTCACCAGCGGTGGCACCAACTTTGACGCCAAGCTGCGCCGCCAGTCGCTGGACGCCGGTGATCTGATTGCTGCCCATGTTGGCGCGATGGACATCTGTGCCCGTGGCCTGAAAGCGGCCGCCGCAATGATCGAAGATGGCGGGCTGGAGCAGGCGCTGAGCGATCGCTATGCCGGTTGGCAAAAAGACGTCTCGCAAAACATGCTGGGCAGCGATCTGGAAAGCATCACCAACCGGGTGCTGTCGGAAAACATCAACCCCGAGCCACGCTCGGGCCGTCAGGAAATCCTGGAAAACTACGTGAACCGCTTCGTCTGATGCGATCCGCTGGGCGGCTCAATCTACTGCGGTTGGGCGGCCCAGTTCGACGGTTTCACCGCCTTCGGCGATCAGTGTGATGTGATCAAGCTCGGGAATGTGATCCCGGGCTTTTTCAATTTGCGCCCGTGTCATCATGGTGAAGGCCGTGGCGCAGGCGTCGGCCAGGCTGGCGCTGGTGGATCGGCACAGAACCATGGCCCAGTTTTCGCCAAAGGGCAGACCCTGCGGATGCAGAATATGGCTGGTGTTGCCCACCAGATGGGCGCGCGGCCGTGAGACGCAGATTGCACTGTCCTTCAGCGTGATCTTACGGGTGCGATAGCCGCCCGGCGGTGCAAGGCGCAGGTCAAACGGGCCACCGATCACCGCCAGCTCACCGATTTGGATCAGGGCCTGACGGATGCCAAGCGTGCGCAGCGCCTCAGTCACCAGATCGGTGGCGAAGCCCTGTCCGATACCGTTGAAGCTGATCTTCTGTCCGGGCTTCAGCCGGATTTCACGGGTGGAGACCTCCACATGTTTCCAGCCGATGCTGGCGCGCGCCGGGCTGGGATTGTCACCATCTGACAGGCTGCGCCACAGCGGTTGGATGGTTGGATCAAACAGACCGCCGGTGGCGACATGTACGCGGGTCACGTGATCGCAAAGGTCCAGAAAGGGTGCTGGTGGCTTGGCCAGATGCCCCGTTACGTTGAGCTGCCCCAAAAGGCTGTCGTCGCTGTAGAGGTTAAACATCTGTTCCATCTGCTGCAGCGTCGCCACCGCGTGTTGCAAGGCAGCCTCCGCCACCAGGCGCGGGGCGTCCAGCACCAGGGAGACCTCCGCCCCAAGGGCGGCACCGGTCCAGCGCACAGGCGTGTTTGTCCAGTTGTAGTCGTAACCTTCCAGCGGTGCGGCAATTTCAGCGCTGCGATTGTGTTTCATTAGGGGTCCTAGCGATCAATAAGCGGGGGACAAAGATCGGGTGTGGGTGAGTGTGGTCTTGAAATAGGGCGGTCCGGCGTTTGGACCATAAACGTGAGAATAGGAGTCATCTTATCATCAAGGCCGGCGCACGGATAGGTTGCAATCCTCAGAAAATTCGCGTCAACGCACCGGTGCCTCAACGCTGTGGGCGCCCGTTGGGGTGTTCACACCGTCCCCGCCATTGAGGCGAAGTGACGCAGCGGCGCCTATCCGGACGACTATCCGTAAAAATACGGAGATTTGCCCTGCGCGCCGCGTCAATCCGGCCGCGCGTTTTTGACAGCAAATCCTGTTGATTTCTTTGCTTTTGCCCGTACATACGCATGCTGTTTTTACAATCTGTGTGGAGGTAAGGAAAATTATTTACAGAATTTTCTTTTCAAAATAGGTGCTTATTTATTTGTTTTCATTTTTGCGTATGCTCACAATCAACGCGCAGTTTGCCTGTTTGGGAACGGAGGCCCGGACCGGCTGTGTCACATAGCTCAAGGGAGGAGCCTCGCATGTCGCTTGACCAAGCTACCGAAACCCAGACCCCGTCTGTCGTGCCTGTCCCCGCAGATTTCGCTGAAAACGCGCATATCGATGCCGCGAAATACGAAGAAATGTATGCCGCCTCGATTGCTGATCCTGCAGCTTTTTGGGGCGAACATGGCAAACGTTTGGACTGGATCAAACCCTTCACCAATGTGAAGAATACCAGCTTTGAGCCGGGCAAAATTGACATAAAATGGTTCGAAGACGGCACCCTGAACGTGGCCGCCAACTGCATTGATCGCCATCTGGATACGCGCGGCGATCAGACCGCGATCATCTTTGAACCCGACAACCCCGATGAAGCCGCGCAGCACATCACTTACAAACAGCTGCACACCAGCGTCTGCCGTATGGCCAACGTGCTGGAAGAACTGGGCGTGCGCAAAGGCGACCGGGTTGTCATCTACCTGCCAATGATCCCCGAGGCGGCTTATGCCATGCTGGCCTGTGCCCGGATCGGCGCCATTCATTCGATTGTCTTTGCGGGCTTCTCCCCCGACGCGCTGGCCGCGCGGATCAACGGTTGTGATGCCAAGGTCATCATCACCGCTGACACCGCCCCCCGCGGCGGCCGCAAGACGCCCCTGAAATCCAACGCTGACGCTGCATTGCTGCACACCAAGGACACAGTGAAGTGTCTGGTGGTTAAGCGCACTGGTGATCAGACCACGTGGATCGATGGGCGTGACTTTGACTACAACGAAATGGCGCTGGAGGCGGATGATTACTGCCGCCCGGCTGAGATGAGCGCCGAAGATCCGCTGTTCATCCTCTACACCTCCGGCTCCACCGGTCAGCCCAAGGGCGTGGTGCATTGCTCGGGCGGGTATCTGGCCTATGCTGCGATGACCCATGAATATGTCTTTGATTACAAAGACGGTGATATCTTCTGGTGCACCGCGGATGTGGGCTGGGTCACCGGCCACAGCTACATCATCTACGGCCCGCTGGCCAATGGCGCCACCACGCTGATGTTCGAAGGGGTGCCGACCTATCCGGATGCCGGTCGCTTCTGGGCGGTTTGCGAAAAGCACAAGGTGAACCAGTTCTACACCGCGCCGACCGCGATCCGCGCGCTGATGGGGCAGGGCACTGAGTTTGTAGAAAACTACGATCTGTCGTCGCTGAAGGTGCTGGGCACCGTGGGTGAACCGATCAACCCTGAGGCTTGGAACTGGTACAACGACAATGTCGGCAAAGGAAACTGCCCCATCGTTGACACCTGGTGGCAGACCGAAACCGGCGGTCACATGATGACCCCGCTGCCGGGCGCCCATGCGGCCAAGCCGGGCGCGGCGATGAAGCCCTTCTTTGGTGTAAAACCAGTGGTTCTGGACCCGCAGTCAGGCGAAGAAATCCACGACGTGCCGACCGAAGGGGTGCTCTGCATCGCCGACAGCTGGCCCGGTCAGATGCGCACCGTCTGGGGCGATCACGAACGGTTTGAGAAGACCTATTTCAGCGATTACAAAGGCTACTACTTTGCTGGTGACGGCTGTCGCCGTGACGCCGATGGTGATTACTGGATCACCGGCCGTGTGGACGATGTGATCAATGTATCAGGTCACCGGATGGGCACAGCCGAAGTGGAAAGCGCCCTTGTGGCCCATGCCAAAGTGGCTGAGGCCGCGGTGGTGGGCTATCCGCATGACGTCAAAGGGCAGGGCATCTACTGCTACGTGACCCTGATGAACGGCGAAGAGCCCTCGGATGATCTGAAGAAAGAGCTGCGCACCTGGGTGCGGACCGAGATTGGCCCCATTGCCAGCCCCGATCTGATCCAGTGGGCGCCGGGCCTGCCGAAAACCCGTTCGGGCAAGATCATGCGCCGTATCCTGCGCAAGATTGCCGAAGATGATTTTGGCAGCCTCGGCGATACCTCGACGCTGGCGGATCCTTCGGTGGTCGATGACCTGATCGAAAACCGCATGAACCGTGCTGATTGATTGGGGGTGATCGCAATGGATGTAGCCGTTGAAACCATCCCGGCCGTTCTGATCCTTCTTGGCCCTCCGGGCGCTGGGAAGGGCACACAGGCCCGTATGCTGGAAGAGCAATTTGGCCTTGTGCAGCTGTCCACCGGTGATCTGCTGCGCGACGCGGTTGCCAAAGGCACCGAGGCAGGCAAACGCGCCAAGGCCGCGATGGACAGTGGCGGGCTGGTCAGTGATGAGATCGTGATCGCCATCCTGCGGGACCGCCTGGCTGCGCCGGATTGCGCCAAGGGGGTCATCCTTGATGGCTTCCCACGCACCACGGTTCAGGCCGAGGCGCTGGATGGTCTGCTGGCCGAAAGCCGCCAGCGGATCAACGCCGCCGTCAGCCTTGAGGTTGATGATGCCGCGATGGTGACCCGCGTGTCGGGTCGCTACACCTGCGGGGGCTGCGGCGAAGGCTACCACGATCAGTTCAAACAACCGGCACAGGCAGGCGCCTGTGACAAATGCGGCGGTGGCGATTTCAAACGCCGCGCCGATGACAACGCGGAAACCGTGGGCGCTCGGCTGGAGGCCTATCACGCCCAGACCGCGCCGCTGATCACCTATTACGACACGAAGGGTTCCCTGCAACGTATTGATGCGATGGGGGAAATCGACGTGATCGCAAAAGAACTTGCAGCCATTACCCAAGCGGCAATGGCGTGAGATTTCGGGCTGGCCGTGGTCAGCCCGGACTTGGAGGAGAAGGAGGACCGCAATGGCGGATCAACAAACTGCATCTAGCGCGCAGGCCTCGGACCAGACCTATTGGTCGGCCAACCTGCGTATCATCTACATCAGCCTCATCATCTGGGCGCTGGTTTCATTCGGCTTTGGCATTCTGCTGCGCCCGATGCTGGCAGGCATCAGCGTTGGCGGCACTGACCTTGGCTTCTGGTTTGCCCAGCAGGGATCGATCCTGGTCTTTCTGGCGCTGATCTTCAACTACGCCTGGCGCATGAACAAGCTGGACCGTGAATTCGGCGTCGACGAGGAGTAAGGACTTATGGATCAGTTTACCATTAACCTGCTGTTTGTTGGTGCGTCCTTCGCGCTTTACATCGGCATCGCGATCTGGGCCCGTGCCGGGTCCACGTCTGAGTTCTACGCCGCAGGCCGCGGTGTGCACCCGGTCACCAACGGTATGGCGACGGCTGCGGACTGGATGTCGGCGGCTTCGTTCATCTCGATGGCCGGTCTGATTGCCTTCACCGGCTATGACAACTCGACCTTCCTGATGGGCTGGACCGGTGGTTACGTGCTGCTGGCCCTGCTGCTGGCGCCTTACCTGCGCAAGTTCGGCAAGTTCACCGTATCGGAATTCATCGGCGATCGTTTCTACAGCCCCACCGCCCGTATCGTGGCCGTGATCTGTCTGATCGTTGCCTCGACCACCTATGTGATCGGTCAGATGACCGGTGTGGGCGTGGCCTTTGGTCGTTTCCTTGAGGTTTCCAACACCGCTGGCCTGCTGATCGGCGCCTGTGTTGTGTTTGCCTATGCTGTGTTCGGCGGCATGAAGGGTGTGACCTACACCCAGGTGGCACAGTACGTTGTGCTGATCATGGCCTACACCATCCCGGCGATCTTCATCTCGCTGCAGCTGACCGGTAATCCGATCCCGGCACTGGGTCTGTTTGGCGATCACGCTGCTTCGGGTGAGCCGCTCCTGGCGAAATTGGATGCGATCGTGAAGGAACTGGGCTTCAACGAATACACCGCACACCAGAGCGACACCTTCAACATGGTGCTCTTCACCCTGTCGCTGATGATCGGTACCGCGGGTCTGCCGCACGTCATCATGCGCTTCTTCACCGTTCCCAAAGTGTCTGACGCCCGTTGGTCGGCAGGCTGGGCGCTGGTGTTCATTGCGCTGCTGTATCTGACGGCTCCGGCTGTGGGTGCTATGGCGCGTCTGAACATCACCGAAATGATGTGGCCGAACGGCGGCATCTCGGGCGAAGCAGTCAGCGTTGAGCAGATCGAAAACGATCCGCAGTACGCCTGGATGGCAACCTGGGAAAAAACCGGCCTGTTGGGCTGGGAAGACAAGAACGGCGACGGCCAGATCCAGTACTACAACGACAAATCGGCTGACCTTCAGGCGATGGCCGCTGAAAAAGGCTGGGAAGGCAATGAGCTGACCAAGTTCAACCGTGACATCCTGGTTCTGGCCAATCCTGAGATTGCCAACCTGCCGGGTTGGGTGATCGGTCTGGTGGCCGCGGGTGGTCTGGCAGCAGCGCTGTCGACGGCTGCGGGTCTGCTGCTGGCGATCTCCTCGGCTGTGTCGCACGACCTGATCAAAGGCTCGATCAACCCTCAGATCAGCGAAAAGGGCGAACTTCTGTCGGCCCGTATCGCTATGGCTGTGGCCATTGCCGTCGCGACCTATCTGGGTCTCAACCCTCCGGGCTTTGCAGCGCAAACCGTGGCCTTGGCCTTCGGTCTGGCAGCGGCATCGATCTTCCCGGCGCTGATGATGGGGATCTTCTCGAAGAAGATCAACAACACCGGCGCAGTGGCTGGCATGCTGGCCGGTCTGGGTTTCACCCTGGTCTACATCTTCCTGCACAAGGGTTGGCTCTTCATCCCCGGCACCAACAGCTTCACCGATGCTGATCCGCTGCTGGGCACTGTGAAGTCCACCTCCTTTGGGGCCATCGGCGCAGCCATCAACTTCACCGTTGCTTACGTTGTTGCCGGCATGACCAAAGAGACCCCGCAAGAGATCAAAGATCTGGTCGAAAGCGTCCGCATCCCGCGTGGTGCCGGTGCCGCTCAGGATCACTGATCCCCGTGAATGGGGTGCACCCTCCCTCCGTGCCCCATTCATTTCATCCCGCCCGGGGTTCTGGGCGGGATGTTTTTGTTTCTGGTATGGCGTGTTTGCCAATGTGGTCCCCCGTGCCCGGGGCTGTTTTTGTTCTGCGTCAAGGTGTGGCGCAGCCAGGGTTGATAGGGCGGGGGCACTCGCCTGTTTCCAAATTTACCGGAGATCGTGATGACCAAGGCCACAGCTGATCTGCATCGCTTCCTTACCTCACTGCACCCCTATGACACGATGGAGCCGGACGCGCTGGCGCCGCTGCTGGATCAGTTCGAATGGCAGCGCTTTGAGAAGGGGCAGCAGATCTATCAGCGCGGGGTAGCGCAGGCCGGTCTTTATGTGATCCACAAGGGGCAGGTGGAAGTGCGCGATGAAAACGATGTGCCCCTGTCCCTGTTGGGGGTGCGCAACTCCTTCGGGGAACGTGGTCTGCTGCGCGATGGGGTTGCGCTGACCTCAGCCCGGGCGCTGGAAGATACCACCTGCCTGTTGCTGCCTGCGGTGGCCTTTGCCGAGCTGATCGCCCGCAATGCACAGGCGCGGCGGTTCTTTGACCGCTCCCGCGCGCGGGTTCAGAAGGATGATCTGGCCTCAACCAAAGTGGCCGATCTGATGACCCGCGATCCGGTGGCCTGCACCCCTGAGGTGACCATCCAGCAGGCGGCGCAGCAGATCCGTGACCGGCGCATTTCTTCGCTCTGTGTTGCCACCGGGGGGCGGCTTAAGGGCATCGTGACGGTGCGCGATATGGCAGGTGCGCTGGCGGATGCCCGACCGCTGGACAGTAAAGTGTCCGAAATTATGACCCGTGAACCGCTGACGCTGGCGCCTTCTGCTATTGGGTCAGATGTGCTGCATATGATGATGGAACATCGCATCAGCCATATCCCGATCTGCGAAGGGCGCAAATTGGTTGGCATGGTCAGCCAGACGGATCTGACCCGGTTTCAGGCGGTCAGCTCGGCCGAGCTGGTCTCAGAGGTTGCCCATGCAACAACGGCCGAGGAGATGGCCGAGGTCACCGCACGTATTCCGCAGCTGCTGGTGCAACTGGTCGGGGCCGGAAACCGGCATGAGGTGGTGACCCGCCTGATTACCGATGTGGCAGACACCGCCACCCGCCGTTTGTTGGCCTTGGCTGAGGATATGCTGGGCCCGCCGCCGGTGCCCTATCTGTGGCTGGCCTGTGGATCGCAGGGGCGGCAGGAACAGACAGGCGTCAGCGATCAGGACAACTGCATGATCCTGCATGATGACGTCACCGCAGATCAGATGGGTTACTTCGCTGAACTGGCAGCCTTTGTCTGTGATGGCCTGAACACCTGCGGCTACGTCTATTGCCCCGGCGATATGATGGCGACGAACCCGCAATGGTGTCAGCCGCAGCATGTCTGGCGGGATTATTTCAGCCGCTGGATCAAAACCCCGGACCCTGAGGCACAGATGCTGGCCTCGGTCATGTTTGATTTGCGCCCCATTGGCGGCAGCAAGGCCCTGTTTGAGGATCTGCAGGAAGACACGCTGAAAAGCGCCAGCGACAACTCCATTTTTGTGGCACATATGGTCAGCAACTCGCTGAAACATACGCCGCCGTTGGGGTTGCTGCGGGGCTTTGCCACGATCCGGTCCGGGGAGCACAAAAACACGCTGGACATGAAACACAACGGTGTGGTGCCGGTGGTGGATATGGGGCGGGTCTATGCGCTGCAGGGGCAGATCGCGCAGGTCAACACGCGCGCCCGTCTGGAACTGGCGGCGGAGGCGGGCGCGCTGTCACCTTCTGGCGCGCGGGATCTGTTGGACGCCTATGATCTGATCGCAGAAAACCGACTGGCCCATCAGGCGCGCCAGATCCAGCGTGGTGAGGCGCCGGACAACTATATGGCGCCTTCAGAACTGTCTGATCTGGAACGCAGCCACCTGCGCAACGCCTTCGTGGTGATCAAGTCACTGCAATCGGCGCTGGGGCATGGTCGTGGCAGCGTCAGCTAAAGTGTAAATCAAGATGACCGCTGTCGTTTGAGGCGAAGCGGGGTATAACCCCCATGTGCGGGGCGAAGACGAGGGGGACAAGACGAGATGTTTTTGGAATTAATCGCAACCTTTGTGGCAGGGATCGCTGCGGCGGGCGGTATTATGCTGCTCAATAAGGTGGTGCGCGGCCGTCTGCCCCGCTGGTTGACCCCGGTTGTGGCCGGTCTGGCAATGCTGGCCGCCACGATCAGCAGTGAATATGGCTGGTTCGACCGCACCGCCAACAACATGCCCGACGGCTTTGAAGTTGCAAAAAAAGTAGAAGATCGCGCTTTTTATCGTCCATGGACCTATGCTTTTCCTTATGTCAGCCGTTTTATGGCTGTGGACACCCTATCCATTCGTACAAACGATGCATTTGAAGGGCAGCATATGGTTGAAGTTGCATTTTTTGGTCGCTGGGCGCCGGTACAGCTGGTGCCGATGCTGATCGATTGCCCTGCTGCGCAGCAGGCGGAACTGGGTGGCGCAGAATTTGGTGCAGATGGCGGCATTGAGAACGCCAATTGGGCCCCTCTGGCAACAGATGATGGGCTTTACAAGATTGTCTGTGGAGGGACAGCTTGATGTTAGTAAACCTCAGCCTTCGCTTGCGGGTTTTTCTGTTCTTTGCCCTGATGGGCTTGGGCGGGGTCGGCCTGTTTGGGTTGGCGCTCTATTTTGGATATGAGGCCGCGCAGGAGGGCGATCTGACCAGCGCCTTTGCGCAGGCAGCGATTATTGCTGGCTTTGGCCTCATGGGGATGGTCATGGGTGTGTGGCTGCTGTTTGACGAAAACGTTGCCAAGCCGATTGAACGCGTGGCCGCGCGGATGCGGGCCGGGGCCCATGCGGGTGTGAACCACCATATGGATATGGCGGGGGCCAGGTACCTGGGCGATCTTGGCCCGGCGGCCGAGGCAGTGACACGTCAGCTGATTGAGGCCTCGATGAACACGGCCGGGGCGATTGCCACCAAAACCCAGAAGCTGGAACTGGAAAAGGAACGGCTGACCAAGCTGCTGACTGAAATTCCGCTGGCGATGATCCTGGTGAACTCCAACCACCAGATCGTGCTTTATGACGGTCAGGCCGCCGCGGTGTTGGCGCAGATCCAGGCACCCCGTCTGAACACTGATATTTTCGACTACTTCGATCGCAAAGCGGTTGAGGCCGCCTGGGAAACGCTGATGCAGACCGGCGAAGAGGTGACCTTCCGCGCGCTTGGCTCCGCAAAGCGGCAGAACTTTGAGATCCGGATGAAGCCTTTGGACAGCGGCACCGGCTATATGTTGATCATCGAAAGCTCCGAGGTGGTGCTGGCGCCGGATGCCTCACGTCCGCTGATCTATGACTTTGAATTGCTTGAGCAAAACGAAGGTACCTCGGTCGATGATCTGAAACTGTCGGAACTGACCTACTGCGTGTTTGACACCGAAACCACCGGCCTGCTGCCACACAAAGATGAGGTTGTGCAGATCGGCGCGGTGCGTGTGGTGCGTAACAAGATCGTGGAGGGCGAGGAGATGGAAAGCCTCGTCAATCCGCTGGTGCCGATCCCCGCAGCCTCAACCAAGGTGCATGGGATCACCGATGCGATGGTGCAGAACGCGCCAATGATTGAGGATGCGACCCGCGAATTCCACGAGTTCGCCCGCTCTACCGTTCTGGTGGCTCATAACGCACCGTTTGATATGGCCTTCATGCACCGCTACGGCAAACGCGCCAATCTGGAATGGCCGAACCCGGTGCTGGATACCGTTCTGGCCTCAGCCGTGGTGTTCGGCGCCAGCGAAACCCACACGGTGGATGCCCTGTGTGAACGGCTTGGCGTGGTGATCCCGTCGGCCCTGCGGCACACAGCGATAGGCGATGCCCGCGCCACGGCCGAAGTGCTCTGCCGTCTGATCCCGATGCTTGAGGCCCGTGGCATTGAGACCTTTGGCGATCTGTTGCAGCACACCCGCAAACACGGGCGGATCCTCAAGGATCTCAACTGATCCAAAAGGTGGCATAAGTTTGCGCAAAAGCGGGGGGACGGCAAAATCTCCCCGCTTTTGCACGAAATCCGCTGAAATGGCGCCACATTTGACCGTTCTAAAAAGGGACAGAGCCAGTAATCCGGTCGAGTGAGAGGACGCGCCATGTTCCAGTTTTCCCAAACCAGCTTTCAGCCGCGCCATGGCCGGTTGTTTGAACTGATCCGTCAGCAAAACCTGCAGGACCGTCGCCGTCGCTTCAGCGATGAGCCGATCACGGACATCACCGCCGAAAGCCTGATCCGCGCGGCCAGCGCCAGCGTGATGCCGGCCCCCGGTTGGCAGAAAACGGCGCTCTGAGCACCGACCAAATTGTGGCAATGAAAAAGGCGACCGCAACGGGTCGCCTTTTGTGTGTCTGGTCTGTTTCTGGGCGCTGATTGGGATCAGCCCAGCGGGTTATCCGGATCACCGTCCCGGTCGGCATCCTGATTGCCGTAAAACCCTGTGGCGACCACGAACTTTTCCGAACTGTCAGAGCGTGACGCAGGCGGTTTGACGTTCACCACCTTCTTGAACTTGGTCTTCAGCAGCTTCTGCAACTCCCCCTCAGCGCCACCGGCCAGAACCTTGGCCACAAAGGTGCCGCCTTCGTCCAAAACGTCAAAGGCCAGATAGGCCGCCGCTTCGCAGAGCGCGATGATGCGCAGGTGGTCGGTCTGCTTGTGCCCCGAAGACGCCGCCGCCATATCCGACATCACAACATCGGCCTGACCGCCCAGCCAGTCTTTGACCTTCAGATCGGCGTCATCTTCCATGAAGTCGAGTTGGTGAATTTCCGCGCCGGCAATCGGCTCAACCTCTTGCAGGTCAACACCGATGATGCGGCCCACGGCTTTGCCTTTTTTCTCACCCAGCGCGTTGATGCGGGGCACCGCCACCTGACACCAGCCGCCCGGCGCGCAGCCCAGATCCACCACCCGTGCGCCGGGTACGAGGAACCGGTATTTGTCATCCAGTTCAAGGATCTTATAGGCAGCGCGGCCACGGTATCCATCGGTCTGCGCCCGTTTCACGTAAGGGTCGTTCAATTGCCGCTGCAGCCAAAGGGTTGAGGACATCTTTCGCCCGCGCGCGGTCTTCACCTTGACCGTCAGGTCCCGCTGGCCACGGCCAGAGGTGTTCTTGTTTGCACCGGGTTTGCCGACGCCGTATTTTTTCTTGCCGGGTTTCTTGGCCATCGTCTTACCTGTGTTGCCCTGCTGTTGCTGGGCGTTTGTTTGCGGGCCTTAGGGCCCGGTCCGTCTGATTTGGGTGGGTTTGGCGCAAGTTGCACCAAATGCCAAGCCCGCGTGTGGCGGATCGTGGCAATTGCCGTGATTTCTGTGCGTTTCCGGCTCAAAACCCGCTGTTTGATCCAGATCTAGGGTCAGAACGGCCCATCTTCCAGTACCCCATCCGCACTCATCTGCGCATAGAGCAGCCCTTCACGCAGGCCCCGATCCGCCACGGACAGCCGATCGGTTGGCCAGCAGCGCAGCAACGCCTGTAGGATTGCGGAACCCGACATGATCAGCGCCTGACGGTCCTGGCCAATGCGCGGATCGCGCCGGCGTCCCTGCGGGCCAAGGCTGAGGTAGTTGCGGATCACCTTGTCGATCTGATCTGACGTCATGCGTAGCCCGTCCACTTTGGTCCGGTCATAGCGTTTCAGCCCCAGATGGCTGGCCGCCACGGTGGTCACCGTGCCCGAGGTGCCGACGATCTGAAACCCTTCGCGGGTTTGCTCATCCGCGTAAGGCGAAAACTCAGAGAGGTTTTCCTCAAAAAACCAGCTCATCAGCGCAAAACGCGCGGCGTCATCTTCGACATCGCGGAACTGATCGCGCAGCGTTGCGACGCCAAGCGGCACCGAAATCCAATCCACCACCTTGGCGGCGGGGAAGGGGCTGTCGGCGGTCTGAAACCCCGAATGCAACCGCATGATCGAACGGGGGCGATCGCGTTTTGGCACCGATGTCAGATCAATCCACACCAATTCGGTTGAGCCACCGCCAATATCGACGACCAGCAACTGTTCGGTCTTGGTCGACACCAGAGGCGCGCAGGAGATAACCGCCAGGCGCGCCTCTTCTTCGGGTTGGATGATGTCCAGCTGCAGCCCGGTTTCGCGTTTCACCTGACGGATGAATTCGCGTGAGTTTTTGGCGCGGCGGCAGGCTTCGGTGGCGACCAGACGCATCCGGCGCACCTTGTGGCGTTTCAGCTTCTGCTGACAGATCCGAAGCGCCTGAACCGTACGCCCCATTGAGGCGCGACTCAGCCGTCCAGTGCTTTCCAGACCGGCGCCCAGTTGCACCGATTTTGAAAAGCTGTCCACCACATGAAATTGACTGCCCTTGGGCTGGGCAATCAGCATGCGGCAGCTATTTGTACCCAGATCCAGGGCCGCATAAAGCTCAGCCGGATCCGGCGGATTGGGCGCGGGGCTCTCAACCGGTTTCGGGAATGCGCCCGCACCTCTGGGACGCTTGGGCGCCATAGTCACGCCCTCCATTTCGAGTTACCCCCACGGTAGTCTCTCTGGCGGTTCGGCGCAAGGCGTGGCGCGGCGGCAGCGTAAATTTCACCCAAGGTCGCAGGACCGCCTCGGAATGTCGAAATTTGGCCTAGTGTCGCAATTTGACCGGTTTAAGCAGGAAAGAGAGGGGCGGCGGAATCACACCGCCCAAACGCGACTGTTGCAAAGGATCACTTAGCCCATGCCTGACGTCACTATCGTTTACTGGCGCGATATTCCCGCACAGGTCATCGTCGGCAAAGGGCGGCGTGGCGCCAAGAAACCTTTGGCAGAACGGTTTGAACAGGCGATTGACCGCGCCGCGATGAAAATTGGCGCCTCGGACACGGATGCCTATCTGGCGGAATGGCGCAAAGCCGATCCTTACGAGATGGCGGGCGATCCGGCTGAGATTGTCGCGGCCGAAGCCGCGCGTCTGGAAGAGGAATACGATCAGGAGCGGATCAAAGCACTGATCGCAAATGAGGGGTGGGACCGCGGGTGACCCCGCGCTGGCCACATATCACACACATAAGGGAGGCCGTGATGGCATTGCTGAATTTCCGCAAACGGGAGGATCGCCCGACAAATCCGGTCAACCCTCAGATGGAGGCCTTCCTGCAGGGCTACTCGATCGAGGTGATGCCGCGCACTGCGGCCAAGATCGACAATTTCCGCGATCTGCTGCCCGAAGGCACCCGGGTTTACATCGCCCACATTGAGGGCACCCCGATTGAGGACATGGTGGAAACCGCCGCGCGCCTCAGCGATGACGGCTACAATGTCATGCCGCATTTCCCGGCGCGGATCATCAAAGATGCCGCCACGCTGGAAGACTGGATCAACCGCTATCAGTCCGAGGCCGGCGTCAAACAGGCGCTGCTGCTAGCGGGTGGTGTTGCGAACCCTGTGGGGGAGTTCCATTCCTCGATGCAGCTGATGGAAACCGGCCTGTTTGACAAGGCGGGCTTCACCCATCTGCATGTGGCAGGCCACCCTGAGGGCAACAAAGACATCGACCCGGATGGGTCCGACAAAATGGTGATGGAAGCGCTGCGCTGGAAACAGGCGTTCAACGAGCGCACCGATGCCTCAATCGCGCTGGCCACCCAGTTTGCTTTTGACGCCGATCCGATTATCGACTGGGCCAACCGTCTGACCGTTGAGGGCATCACCCTGCCGATCCACATTGGCATCGCTGGTCCTGCAAAACTGCAGACCCTGATCAAATTTGCCATTGCCTGTGGTGTTGGGCCTTCGCTGTCGGTCTTGCAGAAACGCGCGATGGATGTGACCAAACTGCTGCTGCCCTATGAGCCGACCGATGTGTTGACCAAACTGGCGGCACACAGGGCCGCCAACCCCGATTTCAACATCACCAACGTGCACTTCTTCCCGCTGGGCGGGATCAAGACCAACGCCAATTGGGCGATCGACAACGGCGGCGCTGCTGCCGTGCCCGCCAACCTCGCGGCTGAAGCCGCAGTGTCGCAGTAAGGAAGAGCCATGACGCGCACCATCGTAGAATCCCCGACCAAGACCGCGATCATTGGTTTCGATCAGCCCTTCACCGTGATTGGGGAACGGATCAATCCCACCGGCCGCAAGATCCTGAATGCGGAACTGGAAGCGGGCGATTTTTCCCGCGTGCAGGCAGATGCCCTGGCGCAGGTGGCCGCTGGAGCCACCATCCTCGACATCAACTCAGGCGCGGTGTTTTCCAACAAGATGGCCGAAGATCCGCGCTACGCCGACAACAACTTTGTTGAACCTGACCTGATGCGCCAGCTGGTCGAAAAGGTGCAGGAAGTCACCGATTGCCCGCTGTGTATCGACAGCTCCGTGCCCGGTGCGCTTGAGGCCGGTCTGGCCGCTGCCAAAGGTCGCCCGCTGCTGAACTCGGTCACTGGCGAAGAGGAACGGCTGGAGCTGGTGCTGCCGCTGGTCAAGAAATACAACGTGCCGGTGGTGGCCATTTCCAACGATGACACGGGGATTTCTGAAGATCCCGAAGTGCGCTTTGCCGTGGCCAAAAAGATCGTCGAACGCGCCGCCGATTTCGGCATTCCGGCCTATGACATCGTGGTCGATCCGCTGGTGATGCCGGTGGGGGCCATGGGGTCCGCTGGTTTGCAGGTGTTTGAGCTGAACAAACGTCTGCGCAATGAACTGGGGGTGAACACCACCTGCGGTGCCTCCAACATCTCCTTCGGGTTGCCGAACCGGCACGGCATCAACAACGCCTTCCTGCCGATGGCGATGGCGACCGGCATGACCTCAGCGATCATGAACCCGGTGGCGTTGCCTGTTGGGCCGAAGAAACTGGCCGAGAAAAAGGCCGAAGTGGAAGCGGCAGGCATCATTCTGCCCGCAGACATGGATGATGAGGCGTTCTGCCAGATGTTCGGTCTTGGCTCGACCAAACCGCGCGCTGGTAAAGAGATGGAGGCGATCCGTGCCGCCAACTTCCTCACCAACAATGATGAGGGTGGCGCTGAATGGATCAAGTTCAACAAACCCGCGGGTGATGCGGGTGAAGGCGGGCGTGGCCGCCGTGGTGGTGGCCGCCGCCGCCGCGCTTGATGAGAGGGAGGGAGCGAGGCGCTGCCTCGCGCTCCGGAGCATTTTTGGAACATTGAAAGGGCGGCCCTTCGGGGGCGCCTTTTTGCTTAGGTGATTGGGGTGGCTAGTTCGACAAGGCAGCCGTTCAGGTCACGCAGGTAAGCGACCGTCTGGCCCCAGGGTTTTTCCGTTGGGGGCACAACGGGGCTGCATCCGGCGTTGAGCGCGGTCTGGTAAGCGCTCGCGACGCCCTCCGTGACGAGGCAGATTTCCCAAGCGGCAGCGAGGGATTTGGCGCTGTTGGGGTTGACGGCAAGGCCGTTCAGTTCAATGGCATCGAGCGCGGCAAAGGCCAGTGCGGTGGCGCCGGTCTCCATCTCGGCGTAGGTCTGGCTGTCATGCAGGAAGCGGCAGGACAGGCCAAAGGCGGTTTCGTAAAATGTGACCGTTTGCGGCACATCGGCGACGTAGATGATGGTGTATCCTAGTTTCATAGGCTGGGTTTAGCAGGGCGGGCCGCGGCGCTCTTGGATAAATCAGACATCGATCAGCGAAATCGCCACATGCAATTGGGGCAGCGTCAGGTTTGGCGGCACATGGGCCGGGGTGAAGCCGCCGAAGCGCTTGAAGGCGCGGGTCATATGGCTTTGATCGCTATACCCTGCCTCAAAACCCGCGGCGCTGAGCGGCAGGTGGGCGTCGCGGATCAGCCGCAGGGCGCGGTGAAACTGGACCAATTGCGCATAGATTTTGGGCGACAGGCCAACGGTTTGCGCAAAACGGCGCTGCAGCTGGCGTGGGCTGAGCGACAGGTGATCTGCTAGGCGGGGCACGGGCAGGCGCCCGCCGCTGTGGTGGATCAGATCCAGCACCTCAGTCACATCCGGTGCCTGTGCCACGCTGAGCCTTGGGGACAGTGATTGTTGGAGCAGGCGGGCCAACTGGCGCGGTGATGTGGGGCCCGCCGGCAGTGAGACCTCAGGCAGGAGTGCCAGTGCATCGGACTGCCGCAGCGATCTGTCTTGCATTTCCGCCAGCCGATCGCCCCAGATCAGGTGGCTGTAAGAGGGGCGCAGGCGCAGGCCAATCCAGCAGTCACCGGGCTGTTCCGGCACCGCAAAGGCGCGGGTGGCCGGGCCGGTCAGCACCAGATGCGGCGGCGTGGGGTTCAGTTGGTTGTAACGCAGGATAATGTCACAGCGGCCATCCGGTAGCACCAGCGAGGTGCCTGTTGCGGTGGCGCGATGGGTCCAGGACGCCTCAACCGAGCGGGTCAGGCGCGGCGACAGCTGGCGGTCGCGGTAACCGGCGGGCAGGGGCATGGATCAGCCCCAAAAACGGATCAGACCAGATCCTTGTCGCGGGCAATCATGGCGGCATGGGTGCGGTTGCGCGCCTGCAGTTTGCGGCTGAGCGTTTTGACATGCAGTTTGACGGTCACCTCTTGCACGTCGAGGTCGCGGGCAATCTCTTTGTTGGCCTTGCCCTCACAAATGCCGCGCAACACGTCCATTTCCCGTGGGGTCAGGTGAATATCTGCGGTGTTGCCCGGTGCGGAATCCAGGAAATGCTGCGGCGTGTAAATCCCGCCCTTAAGCAGGTGCTGCACGGCAGAAATCAGCGTTTCCGGCGCAATGGTCTTGGGCAGGAAGCCCGAGGCCCCGGCGGAAAGCGCCCGGCGGGCCACATCGGGCGACGCGGTGCCTGAAATAATGGCAACGGGCAGCTCTTCGTTGGTTTCCATCGCTTTCAGCAGGCCCTCAGGCAGTTTCATGCCCGGCATCGTGTAATCCAGCATGACCAGTTCATAACTGCCGGTTTTTTCGATCATCGCCATGGCTTCTTGGAAATTGGACGCCTGATCGACATGAAGATCCCCCATGTCCCGCAGATAGGCTGCGAGGGTTTCGCGCACCAGATCGTGGTCGTCAGCAATCAAAATTCTGGTCATTGCAAAAGCGGTCCTTGGTATTCCAACACGTTTCAATAAAACAAAACTTTGGGCAAATGACCAGAACGTCAATTTGACGGCCGCTTCCCGTGGTTCAATAAGGAGAAAATTTGTGCGTTGAACCTGGGGACGGTGCCTGAAAATTCCCCCTATACAGTTGGATAGGCCTCTAGACGCACCGTGTCAATTTCCGCAAGCTGGGTTTTAAGAAACAAGACAGGTCGAGGTTATGAAACATTCAAGACGAGGTTTAGCGCGTTTCGTCATGGCTTCTTTGGCTGCGTTGACGCTGATGGGACCTGCTGCACCGCTTTGGGCGGGCTCGGCCGATCCGACACCTGAAACCATTGTCATGACGGTCACCTATGAGGATGGCAGCGGCCGCGATATTCGGGAGCTGACCCTGGGCGAGGTGATGGAATTGCCGGTGGCGGGATTTGAAACCTCGACCGTCTGGACCGAAGGGGTTCAGCGCTTTGACGGTGTGTGGCTGGAAGACCTGATTGCCCATCTGGGCCTCAGCGAAGGCACGCTGGAGCTTTCGGCGCTGAACGAATACCTGGTGGAATTTAAGGCGGATGAGATCCCGGGCAGCAAGGCGTTGGTCGCCTATCGCCACAATGGAAATCTGATGTCGGCGCGGGAAAAAGGCCCGCTTTGGATCGTTTACCCCTATGACGAGGGGCCGGAGTTTCAGACAGAATTGACATTCATGTCAAGTATTTGGCAGTTGGACCGGATTGTCGCGCTGCCTTAACTGGCACCTCGGATGCAAAACTGGCAAAAAAGCCATGCAGGCCCTTAGATGGGCCTGACTTTTGCATTGGAAAAAGGCTAGTCTGTCAACGGGATGAGTGAGAAGGAGACGCCGATGGGGCTTTGGCGCCGGTTCCTGAGTGTTGGGGTCTGGGTGCAGTCCGCCATTTTGGGGTTGGTCATTTTGATCAGCCTGCCTTTGTCTGTGCAGATTTGGGGTGAGGTGTCGCGCAAACTTGAAGAGTTGCGCACCTCTCAGAACGACAATGTGATCTGGAACCTGACCCAGTTGGAGGTTGAGTTCCTGAAGTTTGAACGCACCCTGATCTTAGGCATTCAGGAGGGCGCACCAGATGCCAAGCAGCTGCAAGAGGTGCGGCGCCGCTTCAACATCTACTTCAGCCGGTTGGAAACACTGAACGGCGGGGCGCTTTATCAGCGTGCGTTCGAAGAATACGGCACCATGGGGATCCTGACCGGATTGCGCATGGAAGTGGCTGAAATCCTGCCCTATTTCGATCTGCCGGATGATGAATTTTACACCAAGCTGCCAGAAATTCTGGCCATGCAGGAAGGCCGAGAACGTCTGGTGCGTCGCATTATCGCGCGCGGCAATCAGTTCACTGGCGTGCATGGTCAGGCGCAGCGGGATGATATCAGCCGGCTGCTGTTGCGCCTGTCGATCGCCTCAATGGTGCTGTTTGTGGCGCTTGGGCTTGCGACCATTCTGTTCTTCCGCCAATCGATGGGCCACCGGGCCCGCGCGATTGAGCACAAACAATCCTCAGCCCGGTTTGCCACTGTTATCTCCACCTCACCGGATGCGCTGATCGTGACCGATGATGCGGGCAATATTGTTGAGTTTAACCGCGCCGCAGAGCGCCTGGTGGGCATCGAACGGGCCCGCGCCCTTGGCAAACCCTTCCCGCGCTATCTGACCGATCAGGACGGCCAGTTGGCCGATCTGCCGCTGGCCAATGGCAGCCGCATCGCCGGCGTGCAGCTGACCCTGCAGACCGCCAGCAGCGCTTTGGTGCCGGTGGAACTGTCACAGGGCGTGGCCGAGTTTGAGACGCAGCGCTTCTACGTTTACTTCCTGCGCGATATTTCGGATCGTCTGGCCGCCGACCGGGCGCTGTTGGCGTCGCGGGATCGGGCGCTTGCCGGGGAACGGGCGAAATCGCGGTTCCTTGCGGTGATGAGCCATGAGATGCGCACGCCTTTGAACGGCATCCTCGGTTTGGTCGAACTTCTCCGCAGCGGGGACACCCCGCCCGAGGAGCAGAAGCGCTACCTTGAACTGCTGCGCAACTCGGGCCAGATCCTGCTGGATCACGTGAATGACGTGCTGGACATCGCCCAGCTGGAAGCCGACGGCGTGCGGCTGAACCCGCAGCCCTTTGATATGGACCAGATGCTGGCCGATATCATTGGCCCGATGGAGGTCGCGGCAGAGGCGCGCGGCAATCACATTGCGCTGGATAAATCCGGCCCGCTGGGCTGGTTTACTGGTGATGGTGCGCGGCTGCGGCAGGTTTTGACCAACCTGATCGGCAATGCGGTGAAATTCACCGATGAGGGCGCGGTGATGGTCTCGGCTGTCAGCTACGCCGGGCGGCGGGGTGATACGGCGATGGTTGAGTTCCAGATCACCGACACCGGCGTCGGCATCGCCGAACAGGACGTGGCGCGGATCTTTGATGATTTTGTCCGGATTGATCGGGGCGACAGCCAGCAGCCTGAAGGCACCGGCCTTGGTCTGGGTATCGCCAAACGCATCGTTGAGGCGATGGGTGGCCAGATCGGCGTCGACAGTATTGAGGGCGATGGATCCACCTTCTGGGTGACGCTGGAGCTGCCCCGCGCGACCCCCGTTCAGGCGGGGTTGGGCGCAGGCGCCGCCCTGACCGATCAGGAAGAGGCAGAAAATCCCCTGAAAATTCTGGTGGTTGAAGACAATGCCACCAACCGTCTGGTCGTACGGGACCTGCTGGAACGTTATGGCCACTCCGTAAGCGAAGAGGTGAACGGCAAACTGGGCGCCGAACGGGCCGCCGCGGAAGAGTTTGATGTGATCCTGATGGACCTCAATATGCCGGTTATGGGCGGCTTGGAGTCCTGCAAGCGGATCCGGCAGGCCGGTGCCTCACAGAACGCGCGGATTGTGGCGCTGACGGCCCATGTGCTGGAGCGCGATGATCGTATCTATGCTGAAGCCGGAATGGACGGTGTCCTGTCCAAACCGCTGGATCGTCAGGATCTTCTGCGGGTGCTGCGCGGTGAACGGCAGATCCACACGCGTCAGCAACACGGGCAAGAGGTTCTGGATGAGGGCCATCTGGGGCAGGTGATGTCCTCACTTGGGCCAGACCGATCCCGTGATCTGATGCAGGGCCTCGGGCAGGAGGTGGACGCGCTGATGATCCGCCTGAAAGAGGTCGATATGTCCTCCCCCTGCGCGGCCTCACTGATGGCTGAGGTGCATTCCATGGCCGGCTCCGCGGCGATGGTCGGCGCGCGCAAGCTGCGCAGTTCATTGAATGATCTTGAAGGGGAATTGGAGCGAGGCGGGGAGATTGATCTGCATCGCTGGCGCGATCATCTGATCCCGATCTGGCAGGAGACCCAGCAGGCGCTGAACGCGCTTGAAGCGCGGGTGCATTAACCGCGCGACGAGGTCCCAATCAATAAAATGGTTTTTATCGCTTTATGTCTGGCGTAAAAGGGATCGGTCAGACCAGAGGTGCCTAAATGAAAGCCGACTTTCGCGCGTTGAAACAGGAACTGCGACAGCGGATCGTGCAGGGCATCTGGCCGCCGGGCACCTTGCTGCCCAATGAGGTGGATCTGGCGGCGGAGTTTTCCTGCGCCCGGGCCACCGTCAACCGTGCCATGCGCGAATTGGCCGAAGAAGGTCTGGTTGAGCGTAAACGCAAGGCTGGCACCCGGGTGCGGCAGGCCCCGTTGCGGCAGGCGCGTTTCTCTATTCCCTTGGTTCGACAGGAAATCGAAGCGCAGGGCGCGGCCTATCGCTATGCTCTGGTGCGGCGTGAGGAACAGGATGCCCCGGATTGGCTGCGGGCGCGTCTGGGTCTGGGGCTGGGCGCGCGGGTGTTGCATCTGATCTGCATGCATTACGCCGACGGAAACCCCTATCAGCTGGAAGATCGCTGGATCAATCTGGAGGCCCTGCCAGATGCGGCGGGTGCGGATTTCGCTGCCACGGGACCAAATGAATGGCTGGTTGAGGCGGTGCCGTTTTCCGATGCGGAAATCAGCTTCTCCGCGCTTGCCGCTGACCCGGAAACCGCCCGTTACCTCAGCTGCACGGCAGGTGATGCCCTGTTTATGGCAGAACGCTCCACCTGGTGGGAGGAACAGGCGATCACCTATGTGCGGCTGAAGTTTCAGCGCGGCTACCGGATGACCACCCGTTACTGATTTATGGGTCCCGGGCCTGAGCCTAAAGGCGATCCTTCAGATTATACCAGGCAAAGGCCGGCGGCAGGCTGGCGCGGCGGAACCGGCCCAGCTCAAACCGGCGGGGCAGTTTCTGCATGAACAGCGGATGCGGACGGCGGTTTTGCCCCAGTGCCAGATCCGCGATCAGCGCGCCACTGTACGGCGCCCCGGCAACGCCGCCACCGTGATAGCCAAAGGCGGCATAGGCGCCCTCCATCCCCGGCACCGCCCCGGCAAAGGGCACCAGCGCGCGGGTCATGCAAATCAGGCCGGACCAGAAGTAGGGTGTCTCCACATGTTGCCAGGCCGGGAACATCCGGTCGAAATCTGCACGCGCTTTGGCGCGGGTGCGTTCAATATTTGCCTCACTCACACGGACCGATCCACGCAGACCCAGCAACATCCGATTGTCCGGCAGCAGGCGGAAATAATGCAACAACGTGCGCGAGTCACAGACCATCTGGCGGCTGGTCCAGCCCTGTTGCGCCAGCTCAGCCTCGCTCAGCGGGCGGGACACCAGAATGTTTGACTGCACCGGCAGATAACGCGCTGCAAAGCGGCGCGGCAGGTGATCGCTGCCATAGCCATTGGTGGCGAATAGCAGCTTCGTTGCACTGATCCGCCCCTCTGGCGTTTTCAGCTGGAAGCCATTTTCTGGCGTCACATCCTCCACCGTGGTGTGGGAAAAGATCCGCACGCCTGCGTCCTCGGCCGCTTTGGTCAGCCCGGCCAGAAACTTGATCGGGTTCAGCGCAAACCCCAACGGCAGATCGACAGCGGCGTGGAAGTCTGGCGACTTCATGCCATGCGCTGCCATTTCTTCCTTAGGAACAAAGCGGTAGGGCAGCCCGTAGCGGCGCTGGTAGTCCGCGCCATAGTCCTTCAGCCCGGCAATGGCGCTGGGGCGGTGGGCGACGCAGCTGTAGCCCTGTGAATGGCGGTCCACATCCAGATCGAACCGGTCAATATACTGTTCCACCAGATCAATCGCGCTGCGTTCTGCATCATAAAGCAGTCGCGCCTCGCCCGCGCCATACCGGCGTTCAATCGCATCGTCGGACTGTTTGGTCATCCCGGTGGAGACCAAGCCGCCATTGCGCCCTGAGGCCCCCCAACCGGGCGATTTTGCATCCACGATCACCACATCCGCGCCCGCCTCGGCCAGGGTCAGCGCGGCGGAGAGGCCAGCGTAGCCACCACCGATAATGGCAAAGCCACAGGTGATGTGACCGCGCAGAGGCGGATAGACGGGCAGGGGTGAAGTTAAGGTGCTGTCCCAATATCGGTCCCGGATCGGGCGGTTGCCATAGGCCAGCGGCTCATAGATGCGGCTCATCGGTGCCTCACAGCTTGTCGCGCAGCGAATACCACAGCATGGCCGCCATCAACAGCGGGCTGCGCAGCGCCGGGCCACCGGGGAAGGGCATGCCGGGCACCTTGGCCATGATATCAAAGCGTTCGGCCTGTCCCGCGATTGTCTCGGCCGCGATTTCACCGGCAAGGCTGGCCATCGCCACGCCATGACCGGAAAAGCCCGAAAGCGATAGGATATTGCCCGAGAGCCGCTCAAAATGCGGCATGCGGTTCATGGTGATCCCCAGGGTGCCGCCCCAGGCGTAATCGATCTCTATGCCCTTCAGCTGGGGGAAGATCTCCTCCAGCGGTTTACGCACCTTTCCGGCAATGTCGCTTGGGAACTTGTAGCGATAGCTCTCAGTGCCGCCAAACAGCAGACGGTGATCCGGTGAAAAACGGAAGTAGTTCACCACAAACTTGCTGTCGGCCACCGCGTGGTTGTTGCGCAGGATGTCCTCCTGCTGTTCGGCGCTCATCGGGGCGGTGGCCACAACATAGTTGTTGATCGGCATAACCCGTCCGGCAACACGGCGGTTCAGCTTGCCCAGATAGCCGTTCATCCCCATCACAACATGACCCGCCCGCACCTGCGCCCCGGCGAGGTCCACGGTCGCCGGTTCACCTTCGTTAACGGCGGTGACGCGGGCCTGTTCAAAGATCCGCACGCCCGCCGCCTGCGCCATCCGCGCCAGACCCAGCGCATATTGCAACGGGTCAATGTGGCCCGCGCCCATGTCCAGTGTGCCGCCGTGGTATTCGGGCGAGTTCACCAGATGGCGGCATTCTTCCCGGTCAATGAAACGGATTTTGTCATAGCCGTATTCGCTGTTCAGCCGCTCGGCATAGGCCTTGCTGTGGGGGACAAACCGCTTGCGGTGATCGGCGTGGATGATGCCATCGGCAAACTCAGCCTCCACCAGGGGGGAGGCCGCGCGCCTGCGCACCAGATCAACCGATTGATTGGCGATGGTCCAGAGTTCGCGGGCATGGTCCTTGCCCACCAGATCCTCCAACTCATCCTGATCCAGCCGCTGCCCTTGGCCCACCTGTCCGCCATTGCGCCCGGAGGCGCCAAAGCCGACGCGCTGCGCCTCCAGCAGCACAACATCATAACCGCGTTCAGCCAGATTGAGCGCGGTGCTGAGCCCCATGAAGCCGCCGCCGATGACGCAGACGTCACAGTCGATCTGACCCTGAGGCGGCGAAAACGGCGGCAAAGGCGTGGCCATCGCCGCGTAGTAAGAGGAGGGGTATTGGCCCGGTGTGTCGTTTACGGTCAGCAGGTCCACGGCAGGTCTTTCTTGGTCTTAAAGGGGCGGTTATGGCTGAGGGGGTAGCGCAGCGATCAGGCGTTCAGAAGCAGATGCTGACGCTCCCAGGGGGAGATTTCGCGATGATATTCCTCATACTCGGCCCGTTTGATATCATGGTAGAGGCGGCAGAATTCCTCACCCAGGGTGTCGCGAATTTCCTCAGCCGTTTCAAAGTTTTGCAAGGCAACCGCCAGGCTGTGGGGCAGGGGCTCATCGGCTTCCCAAACCTCGGTTGTGGCTTCGGGGCGCGGCTCAACCTTGTTGATCATGCCCAAGTAGCCACAGGCCAGTGAGGCCGCGATGGCAATGTAGGGGTTGCAGTCCATGCCGATGACCCGGTTTTCCAACCGGCGCGCAGCTGGGCCAGAGTGCGGCACGCGCAGGCCTGTGGTGCGGTTGTCCTGTGCCCATTCCAAGTTTGCCGGCGCGCTTTGCCCGTCCACCGTGATCCGACGGTAGGAGTTCACATAGGGCGCCAGCAGCGGTACCACATCCTGAATGTAGCGTTGCGAACCGCCGATGAAATGGCGGAACAGATCCGAGGCAGAACCATCTTTATTGGAGAAGATGTTCTGCCCTGTTTCGATATCGACGATCGACTGGTGCACATGCATCGCGCTGCCCGGCTCATCCCGGATTGGCTTGGCCATGAAGGTCGCGAAGACGCCGTTTTTCAGCGCCGCCTCACGGATGGTGCGTTTGAAATAGAACACCTGATCGGCCAAGTTCAGTGGATCGCCATGCATCAGGTTGATCTCAATCTGACCGGCGCCGCCTTCCTGGATCACGGTGTCAATTCGCAGGCCTTGCGCCTCGGCAAAGTCGTAGATCGTATCGATCACCGGCCCGTATTCATCCACCGCCGTCATGGAATAAACCTGACGGCTGGCCCCCTTGCGGCCGGTCCGGCCCAGCGGCGGTTCAATCGGCTCATTGGGGTCACGGTTGGGCTTGGTCAGGTAGAACTCCAGCTCGGGTGCGACCACAGCGCGCCAGCCCTTTTGTTCATAAAGGTTAATCACCCGGCGCAGCACATTACGGGGCGCAATTGGCAGCGGCTCACCTTCGCGGGTGAACATATCGCAGATCGCCTGCGCCGTCAGATCATCCGACCATGGCACAGCGCAAACCGTGTCCATATCCGGTCGCAGGATAACGTCCCGCTCCATCCACTGATTTTCGATCTCCATATCGACGTATTCGCCCGAGATCGTCTGGTAAAACAGCGAGATCGGCAGCGCCAACTCACTGTCGGGGTCAAACTTATAAGCGGGCATGGCCTTGCCACGGGCGGTGCCGGCAAGGTCCGGGATGATACATTCCACCTCATCCACACGGCGCCCGTTGGCATGGGCGATGAATTCCTCAGGCAGGTTGGCCTGCCAGTTGGTTTTGGGCTTTGGGGTTTGCACCGGTCCTCCTTCGCGCCACATCGGCGTCTGTGAGCTTTGCGAGAACTTTTGATCAAAAGTCTCCATCTGTCAATCTGAAGGCATGAAAAACCCGTGCACAGGGGACTATTTTAATGAGTGGCGCACAAAATCCATGCCTTGAATAATGTCTTCGCGAATGCTGGTTGAAACTCTATCAAATTCGCCATTTCGCAGCGCTTTGGTGGTTTCAACATGCTGATCCGTCAGTTTCGCCGTGCCAAAACGCCCACATCCCACCCGCAATGCAGGCCCGATCTGCAGCCAAATCGATTCGGCGACCTTCAGTAGGGTGGGGGCATCAGCACGCTGATAAAGCGTGAAGTGGAAGGCGTAGTTCGCCTTCATGTAGAGTTTCACGTCACCGATATTGATCGCATGTTCCAGCTCATCATCATGACGTTCCAGGGCGTCAATCTCCTCCGCCGTCACATGTGGGGCCGCGCGGCGGGCCAGTTCGGGCTCAATGGTCAGGCGCAGGAAATCCAACTCCTCCAGCAGAGCGGGTGTCATGTGGGGCACAGCCACGCGCCTGTTTTCCTGCGTTTCCAGCGCCCGCTCCGCGGTCAGACGACGGATCGCTTCCCGGATCGGCGTGGCGCTGGCGCCAAGGGTTTCCGCGAGGTTCATAATGGTTAACGGCTGGCCCGGAATAAAGTCGCCAAACAGGATCATATCCTTCAGCGCCTGATAGATCACATCATGTTCAGGCTGCTTCTTCGGTTGGCTCTGGAACTTGCGGGGCATGTGAACTACGAGCGCCTTTCTGGATCCTGCGGCTGGCCGATTTGACCGGTGGATTTATATCCAAGGCTACTGGGCGCTTCACTGCGAGTCCATATTTTTGATCAAAACAAAGCAACGTGATCTCATGATCACCGGAGGGCGCAATGAAAACAACAAACACTCACCGACCTGCACTGCACACCCTGGCCCTGACCTCGGCTGCTTTGGCTTTGATGGCGGGTGGGGCGCAGGCCGAAGAGGTCCGCGTGTTCAACTGGTCGGATTACATCGCCGAAGAACTGCTGGAGAAATTTGAGGCCGAGACCGGCTATAAGCTGATCTATGATGTGTTTGACAGCAATGAACTGTTGGAAACCAAGCTGCTGGCGGGCGGGTCCGGCTATGACGTGGTGGTGCCCTCAGCCAACTTCCTGCAGCGTCAGATCACCGCGGGTGTGTTCCAGCCGCTGGATCAGCAGCAGCTGCCCAACGCGCAATATCTGTGGGACGAAATTGAAATCCGCACCGCCACCTATGACCCTGATAACGCCTATTCGATCAACTACTTGTGGGGCACAACAGGGATTGGCGTAAACGCTTCCAAAGTGCGTGAGGTTCTGGGTGAGGATGCGCCGCTGAACTCCCTCGCGCTGATCTTTGATCCCGCCAATATGGAAAAGCTGCAGGCCTGTGGGGTCTATCTGCTGGATGCCCCAGCTGAGATGATCCCGGCCGCGCTGAGCTATCTGGGCGAGGATCCTGATAGCCAGGACACCAAGGTGCTGCAAAAGGCCGAACCGGTGCTGAGCGCCGTGCGTCCCTATGTGCGCAAGTATCACAATTCCGAATATATCTCGGCGCTGGCCAATGGGGATATCTGTGTTGCCTTTGGCTGGTCCGGGGACGTGCTGCAGGCCCGCGATCGCGCCGATGAGGCCGGCAATGGGGTGGAGTTGGAATACCACGCACCTGTTGAAGGGGCGGTCATGTGGTTTGATCAGATGGCCGTTCCAGCCGATGCACCGAACCCGAAAGGGGCGCATGCCTTCCTGAACTTCATGATGGATCCGGAAAACATTGCTGCGGCGTCGAACTACGTCTATTACGCCAATGGCAACAAGGCCTCGCAAGAGTATCTGTTGGACGATGTGCGCGGCGATACGGCGATCTATCCGGATGCAGCAACGATGCAGAACCTCTACACCACCCGGCCGTTCCAACCCAAGGTGCAGCGTGTCGTGACGCGCATGTGGACGAAGATCAAGTCCGGCATCTAAGATGTTGAAATAATGAAAAAGGGCGGTCCGATTGGATCGCCCATTTGCTGTTGCACTTAGTTTTCTTCAAATGCCGCATAGATTTTGCGCACCGGCGTCAGCGACTCCCATGTGCCTTTGAACCCGGCCGGGATCACAAAGGCGTCGGGGGCAGCGTAGCGGGTGGTGGTGCCGTCTGCGTCGGTCAATTCCACCACACGCTCAACAATCACGCAAAGCTCATTTTCGTCATAGCTGACCGACAGTTTGCAGGGCTCGCTGGCCCATTGGCCGACGTGAAACTGGCCGGTGGTGTCGGTGAACTGATGCCAGAGTTTTGTGGCTGCGTTGCCCGCGATCAGCTTGTCCGCGGCGATGGTGTCAGCCTCAGGGGTGGTGTGATTTGTGATGGCGATGGTGGTCATGAATATTCCTTCATAAAGATTAACGCAGCGCTTCTTTCAGCCGGTACCAGGCCATGCCGACCGCGATGGCCTGACTGCCCAGCTGACGGGTGAAGGGCAGGCGCCAGTGGCGCACGCTTTCCCAGACGCGGAAGTCTTCCAGCTCCCCCACAACTGCTTCGGCCAGAAGCTCAGCCATGATGTGACTCAGCGCGATGCCGTGGCCGGAGTAGCCTTGCACGTAGAAGACGTTATCGCGCAAACGGCCCACCTGCGGGATGCGGTTCAGCACGATGCCGTCGATGCCTGCCCATTGAAACTCCACCTCAACCCCTTTGAGGCGGGGGAAGGTGCGTTCCAGCGCCGGGCGCAACTCGGCGGCGATGTCTTTGCTGTCACGGCCGGAATAATTGGTGCCGCCGCCAAACATCAGCCGGTGATCCGCGGTGTTACGATAGTAATCCAGCACGAAGCGGCTGTCATAAACGGCCAGGTTTTCCGGGTTGATCTGCTGCGCGACCTCGGCCCCCAGCTGTGCGGTGGCCATGTTGGCCAGCGAGGCCGGGAACATCTTGCCGGAAAGCTTTGGCTGTTCCAGCAGGTGATAGGCGTTGCCGGCGATCACCACCTTTGAAGCTGTTACGCCACCGTTCGCGGTGACCACCCGGGGACGCGCGCCGTGGTCGATGCGCAGCACCTCAGCTCCTTCGAAAATCCGCGCACCAAGGCTTTGCGCTGCACGTGCTTCACCCACACAAAGGTCCAGCGAATGGACATGCATATTGCGCCGGTTCAGTAGACCGCCACAGTAGATATCGGTTTCCAGATAGTTAGGGATATCAGCGCCTTGCACCAGGGTCAGCGCATCGCCCATGCCGCGCATATCCGCCTCTTCATAGAGAGCAGTGAGTTCCGCCATATGGGCGGGTTTCATGGCGGTTTGCAGGTGGCCGTGGCTGAGGTCACAGGCAATGGCGTATTTTTCCACCCGGGATTTGATGATGTCATGGCCGCGCCAGCGGGTGTTCCAGACGATATCGCGCGCCTCGGTCCCATTGGTTTTGGCAAATTCCCGCAGCATGGCGCGATCGCCTGAGAGGGAGCCGGTGATCTGACCACCATTGCGCCCGGTGGCGCCCCAGCCGATGCGCTTGGCCTCCAGCAGGGCGACCTTATGACCACGCTCAGCCAGTTCCAGCGCCGTGTTTACGCCGCTGAAGCCACCGCCGATGACGGCGATATCGACATCAACCTCACCAATAAGGTGTTCAAAGCCCGCGGTGTCCCGGGCGGTGGCGGCATAATAGCTGGGGGTGTGCATCGAATCCTCCTGAATTTGATCAAAAATATATTTGATCAAATTTCGGCACGCAAGGCGGTAGGTGGCTTTTTGAACTTAGCTGTTTGGTGTGTTCACGACGTTAGCACCGCGGTGGATCTAAGGATTTGATAGAAAATCGCTGATGCAAAGCAGTGACGTTCCAACGCCAGCACCCGGGCAGAATTTGCCTTGGGATTTCTGAGACCTAAAACCTTCTTGATAGTGTCGGTGCAGCAGGCGTCGCGTCATTCGGTTGAGCAAGCCTGACCTCAGGACATCTATTTTAAGCACTGAAACAGGACCTTGCGCTGAAACGAAGATTTGAGTGGAACCCAGAAGGGGAATTTCAATGAAGGTAATCGTTTTTGGTGGCGACGGGTTCTGCGGTTGGCCCAATGCTTTGCATCTGTCGCAGCTTGGCCATGAGGTGATCATTGTTGATAACCTCAGCCGTCGCAAAACTGATATTGAGCTTGAGGTCAGCAGCCTGATCCCGATCCGCCCGATGGGGGAACGTCTGGCCGCCTGGAAGGAACTCACCGGCAAGGAGATCCGGTTCTTCAATTTCACCGTTGGACAGGATTACGACAAGTTGCTGGCGCTGTTCAAAGACGAAAGGCCCGATGCGGTCATCCACTTTGCCGAGCAGCGCGCGGCGCCTTATTCGATGAAGACGGATCAGACCAAACGCTAAACGGTCAACAACAACCTCAACGCCACCCACGATATTCTGGCGGCCATTGTGGAAAGTGGTCAGGACATTCATCTGGTGCATCTGGGCACGATGGGGGTCTATGGCTACGGCACCGCCGGCATGCAGATCCCCGAAGGCTATCTGAAGGTGCGCTTTGACACGCCCGCAGGGGAGGTTGAGCAGGAAATCCTCTATCCCACCAATCCGGGGTCGGTTTACCACCTGACCAAGAGTCAGGATCAGCTGTTTTTCTTTTACTACAACAAGAACGATCGCCTGCGGATTACGGATCTGCATCAGGGCATTGTCTGGGGCACGCAGACGCCAGAAACCCGGCTGGATGATCGCCTGATCAACCGGTTTGACTATGACGGTGATTACGGCACAGTGCTGAACCGGTTTTTGATGCAGGCGGCGGTGAAACATCCGCTGACGGTGCATGGCACCGGCGGGCAGACCCGCGCCTTTATCAATATCCGCGACACCTGCGACTGCATCACCCTTGCCTTGGAAAACCCGCCCAAAACGGGGGAGCGGGTGCAGATCATGAACCAGATGACGGAAACCCACCGGGTGCGCGATCTGGCCAAGATGGTGGCTGACAAGACCGGGGCGCAGATCGATTACGTCGACAACCCCCGCAATGAGGCGGCAGAAAATGAGCTGGATGTGGCCAATGACCACTTCCTCGGGATGGGGTTGGATCCGATCAAACTGGATATCGGCCTGCTGCTGGAGGTCAAAGAAATCGCAGAGAAATACGCGGATCGGTGTGATCATTCCAAGATCCCGGCGGTGTCACAGTGGAATTGAATGCAATGATGTGTGACCATGTCTCTGAAACACGAGTGCGCGCAGCGCAGACCCAGCCTGCGGCACATAAGTGCGGAGGACCGTGGTGAGACTTATTGGCCTGACAGTTGTTGCTCTGATCTGTTTTGCGCTGGTGGCGCTACTGGTGGAAAACCGCGAAGGCCTGTTGCAGAATCTTGGGTTGGCAGGTCTGGAACAGCGGGCAACGGAAACGGTGTTTGAAACGGGCGATGCACCTTTGCCGGATCGGGTTGCCGGGGCTGCTGGTGTGGTTGAAATACCGGTGCTGGAATATGGCCGCTGGATTGCTTTGGCAGGGTTTGCTGATGGGCAGACCTTTGATTTGGCCCTGCCGGCACGCACGCCTTACAGCGATGCGGTGATTGAACTGGATGTCACCGCCACCCTGGAGGAGGGCACCACCGGTCGTCTGCGCATCGGCGTCAATGGTGAGGATCGCGGCCAGATCGTGCTGAACCCCGGGATCAGTTCCCATAAGGTGCGCATCCCGCTGCGCCCGATCGACAAGCTGCGCAATTGGGTTTCGGTTTCGGTCTCGGCGATTGGCAACAATCCCAAGGCAGAATGCACCACTGATTGGACCGGCGGTGTGGTCGTCACGGTTGAGCCAACTTCGCGCATCGTGGTGGGGATTGACGAACCAGTGACCAACCTGGTGGACCGGCTGTTGGTCTCTGGCTCTCCGGTGCGGATCGTCTGGGGGCATGAGACAGACGGCCAGATCTCCTCGACCACGCCGCAGGTGCCATGGCCGGTGGTCGGCATGCCCGGCAGCGCGGTTTTCGTGGATCCTGACGAGGCGCTGGATACTGATGTGCGCGCCACCGGAGAGGAACTGTTGCAGCTGTCGCAGTTCGTACGGGAACGCGACATTGCGATACGCAAACTGGCCGGCGGCATCGAGGAGGTCTGGCCGGTCCACCGGCTGCTGCCTGATACCGCCAGCGCCTCACGTGAGTTTCGCAACCGCGCCACCTGGCAGATCACTTATGATCAGGCGCTGATGCCGGATCAGCAATTGCCGGATCAGTTTCACTTCGACCTCACCGTCACCTCCTCAGATGCAACGATCAACTGGCTGCTGGCGGTGATCCTGAACGGCCGCATTCTGCATTCGGAACGGATTTCCCCGGAGGAGGCGCGGATTTCGCGCGACATTGCGCTGCCCAGCGGGGCGCAGAAACAGATCAACGATCTGCGGATCACCCTGACCAGCGATGAAGAAAAGATCGGCCGCTGCGTGCAAGGCCGCCCGGCCGCCGCCCAGTTGGAACCCAGTTCCAACCTAGATCGCCGGGATGAGGCGGTGCGGCTGGTCTACAGTTCCCTCCTGGATGTGGCGACCAATCAGATTGACGTCTACATCGCCCCCGAGGTGGGTACGAGTGAGGCCAATTCAGCCTTCTACGCGATCTCACAACTGTTCCGGCAAAACCTGTTTTACAAAGCCACCGCCGAGGTGGCCGCAGCCCCGTTGAAACGCGGCTTTGTGGCGGTGGCAACGCCCGATCGGATCGCGCGCTACATGGCCGAAACCGGGGCCGAACCCTGGCGGGTCTGGGTGGCCTTTTCTGCGGTGACAGATGCGGCGGCGCCAGAAACCTTCACCTACAGGGGCGATGATCCAGCGCTGCAAACAGCGCTGGAGGTGTATCAGCCGCCGGGGGTTTTGCTGTTTTTGCCGCCCGGGTTTCAGATTTGACGGCATGAGGCGATATGGCGGAGTCTGACACATCACGCCCGGCCCAGACCGCAGCGAAAAAGGGCAAAACAGCCAAAGGCGCGCCGTTGGCCACGGGCCGTTCGCAGCATGAGTTCACCTCCATCGATTCCGCCCCGCGCCAGTTTGCCGGACCTGTGGCGGGCTGGCGGGGCCTCGCGGTTCTGGCGCTTTTTGTCTGCCTTGCCGCGGCAGGGCTATGGACCCTGCGCATGGTGCCCGCGGTGCAGGCGTTTTTTCCGGCGGCGGATCTGGTTCTGGCCCCGTATTCCGGCAGCCACTCGGTGCCGCTGCGGCTATTCTTCCTGTGCTACTTCATCGCCTTCAGCCTGTTCAGCAGGGGGACATTGGGCGCGCGTCTGGGGCTTCTGGCGGATCTGGTTATCACCTTTCTGGCCACCTGTTCACTGATCGATCTGGTGACGGTGATCCTGCAGATCTTCTACGACGTTTGGATCAACCTGACCGTGATTGAGATCCTGTCGGGTCTGGTGGGCTATGCGCTTTATTCCTTCAAGCTGATGGAACGCGGCACCATGCCTGAACGCATTGTCGTCGACTTCCGCGGCAAGCGCCGGTTCGATCTGATCTTCCGCCTGATTGGCGTTTTGACTGTGGCGGGCGTGATCACCTTTATGGTGGCCTACTATATGGAGGGGCCGATCCTCTGGGCGCGGAATTTTGCGATGCTGGGCGGTGTGGGGCCGGGTGTGCTGATGTTCCTGCCGCTGACCTTTTTGCTGCTCTACAATCTGGCGCGTCTCGACAATGTGCGGCTGGACACCACGCCTTTTAGCCCGCCACTGACGGTGATTGTGCCCGCGCATAATGAAATGCACATCCTGACCGAAACCATTCATCACATCGATGAGGCCGCGGCGCGTTACGGCGGATCGGTGCAGATCCTCATTATGGACAACAATTCAACCGACAGCACCCATGCGGTTGCGCGCGCTGCGCTGGCCAAATGTGTGCAGGCGCGCGGCCGGGTGATTGAGGTCAAAACCCCCGGCAAGGCCCATGCGCTGAACGCCGCGATCGATGCAACCGAGACGGAATTTGTGATCCGCATCGATGCGGACACGCAGGTCGGCCCCGATGCGCTGAGCCATGCGATGCTGCGGATGCGCGACCCTGAGGTGGGGGTGGTGGGCGGCCTGCCGATCCCACCCGGCGGCGGGCTGTTTGATCGCGCGCGGATGTTGGAACTGCTGGTGAAACACGGGTTTTACAGCGTCGGCCTGTCGGCGGTGAACTCGGTTGTTGGGGTGCCGGGGATGTTTGCCCTCTACCGTACGGAACTGCCGCGCCAGTTGGGCGGATTTGTACAGGGCATGAACGGCGAAGACACCGACATGTCGCTGAGGATCGGCGAATTGGGCTACAAGCTGGTTGTGGATCCGCGCATTCAGTTCATCAGCGAAGTGCCCGCGACCTACGCGCATATGCGCGAACAGCGGATGCGCTGGTTCCGCTCGGTCTATCATATCTCCGCCCGGTGTCGGGATCTGATCTATTCGCGGCGCCTGTCGGTCCGGGGCAAGGTGATGCTGCCCTACATGTTAATAAACTCCGCGCTCCGCGCCATGATGGTGCCGCTGATCCTGTTTGGTATGCTGCTCTTCGCCATGCCCAGTCAGGAGTTTCGCCAAATTCCCTATCAGGCAATTCTGGCCGTGATGATCGGCGCCCCGGCCTGCTTGGCGGTGATCTGCGTGCTGATCAATGGCATGCCAAAGGCGCTGTTGTACCTGCCGGAGTATCTGGTGTTTAGGGTGTTGCGGGCCTTTTTCACCCTCGAAAGCAATCTGTCGATTGTCCTCAAAGGGCAGGGGCGTCACCTCTATTCCCGCCGGTCCCGTGAACGCGATCCCGACAAGGCGCTGCGGGACGCCTAAGGTCGGCTGTGTGTCGGGTGTCAGTCCGTGGGCAATCGGTAGCGTTTCAGAAAAACTGATTGATTCCGTCGAGAAATTATCTCGGAAAAATTGCCGAATTTGGCGTGGATTTTGGGGAAATTTCGGCAGCAAAATTCTAGACAGAAATTGTCAGATGAAATTTTTGATAAGATAAATTTTATGCCATGAAATCAGATATTTAAAAGTCGAAATTGAGATGATAATTACTAGTTTCGTCAAACAAAATTCACCCCCGCATATTGCTTCGTTTTAGAGAGGTTCTAAACTTGGGTGACCAGCAGCGCTGCGCCCCTTGGCGCGGACAGCCAGAACAGGAGGACGCCCCATGAAAGGTGACAAAAAGGTAATCGAATATCTCAACGCAGCACTGAAACATGAGCTGACCGCGGTCAGCCAGTTCTGGCTGCATTATCGTCTGCAGAACGACTGGGGTGTGACCAAACTGGCCAAAAAGATGCGGGAAGAAAGCATCGAGGAGATGGAGCACGCCGACAAGCTGATCGACCGCATCATCTTCCTGGAAGGCATGCCCAATCTGCAAAGCCTGAACCCGCTGAAAATTGGCGAGAACGTGCGCGAAACACTGACCTGCGACTTGGAGGTCGAGCTGGAAGCGGTGGCGCTTTATGCCGAGGCGCGCAAATACTGTGATGAAGTGGGCGATTATGCCTCCATGCAGCTGTTCCAGGATCTGATCATGGACGAACAGGGCCATGTCGACTTCCTTGAGACCCAGATCGGTCTGCTCGATGACATCGGCTCGGCCAACTACAACCAGCTGAACGCGGATTCCGCAAACGACATCGAAGAATAATCCCGTCCCCTCGGGGTCAGAAGGGCGCGGCGCCGGCTGCGCCCTTTTGCGTTTGGACTGATCCCTTGCGATTCCGCAACCATCAAGCGCTTGCCCATTGCACCTGAAACCGCTGCCCCTATAGTCGCGCTAGAATTGTAGGCCCGATCCCCCGAGGATCTGGGCACTGCCGGGGCAACTGAGGCGCCCGGCTATCAGGGGCGACACAGCTATGCGCAACGAACAGGGCAATCGCGGCAGGCGGCGGCACCACCAAATGCGGGGTGGCCAGCGATGACGCAGACCCTTCAGACCCGTCCGGCGATTCCGGTGACGGTTTGGATGCTGGGATTTGTCAGCCTGTTGATGGATGTCTCCAGTGAGATGGTGAACACGCTGCTGCCGCTCTACCTGACAACGGGTCTTGGGGCATCGGCCCTTGCCGTGGGTATGATTGAGGGCGCGGCGGTGGCGGTGGCGACCTTGACCAAGTTCCTGTCGGGACTGCTGGCCGATCTGAGCCAACGCGCCAAACTGCTGGCGGTGCTGGGCTACGGTCTGGCCGCTGTGTCACGCCTGCTGTTTCCGCTGTCGGTCAGCGTGGATCAAGTGGTGCTGGCCAAATCTGTGGACCGTGTGGGCAAAGGTATCCGTGGCGCGCCCCGCGATGCGATGATCGCTGCCGCTGCCCCGGCTGAGATACGCGGCGCCAGCTTTGGCTTGCGCAAATCCCTCGACACGGTGGGCGGCTTTGCCGGGCCGCTGCTGGCGATTGGTGCGATGATGCTTTTTGCCGGGTCTTTCACCCAGGTGTTCTGGCTGGCGGCGATCCCTGCCGCCCTGGCGATGGTGGTGCTGATCTTTTTCGTCCGGGCCCCTGAAAGCGCGGAACCGCGTAAAAAGAAACGGTTCAAACTGCGTGACGCGCTGCTTCTGACCCGTCCGGTCTGGGCTGTCATCGGCTTTGCCGCTGTGGTGATGGTAGCCCGCTTCAGTGAGGCCTTTGTGCTGCTCAAAGCGTTGGAGGCCGGGTTTTCCGCGACCTGGGTGCCGTTGGTGATTGTGATCCTGCACGCGGCCTATGGGCTGACGGCCTACCCGGTTGGGCGCCTGTCGGACCGTATGGGCAGCCGGGGCTTGCTGACCATCAGCCTGGCGTTTCTGGCCGCCGCACATGCAGTGATCGCAGTGGCGTCAGGCACGGCGATGTTTGTTTTGGGGGCGGTGCTCTGGGGGCTGCACATGGGGTTTTCGCAGGGCCTTCTGGCAAGCCTGATCGCGGCACAAACGCCAGAGCATTTGCGCGGCAGCGCCTTTGGCACGTTCAATCTGGTCACCGGTCTGGTGTTGCTGATCGGCAATGCTCTGGCGGGGTGGATCTGGTTCAGCTTCGGCTCCGCCGCACCGTTTTGGTTGGGGGCAGCCCTGTCTGTTGCCTTGGTTATTACCCTTGTTTTTAAAAGAAAATCCGCCAGAAAGGCCCACGTTAGTCGACCCCGCTGATCACGCCTCCCGCCCAGCTTCCCCGTCAAACGACGCGTCGGATGCCCTTGCACTTGCCCGGCGAGATTGCTAACGGGTGGGCCACTCCAAGCAATAGCCGCGTCGGATGTCAGCCGCGCCAGCCATAGCGAATACCAATTCCTTACTGGGCGGTGGTCTGACATGTCACAGGTCGAACACGATCTAATCTTATCCCTTCACGCATCTCATCGCAGTCGCTTGCTGCGCTATTTTTCCCGCAAATTGCTGCGCCGGGATGAGGCGGCGGATATGACGCAGGAAACCTTCTTGCGGTTGCTGAAACGCGCACGCGGTGAGGCGATTGAAAACCCGCAGGCCTATCTGTTTCAGGTGGCCCGTTCGGTGGTGCAGCGCAACAATGATCAGTTGCGCCGGCAAAGTGAGGTGTTCGATGTCGGGGCGCTGGCACCGGATGTGGCAGATGATCTGCCCGGACAGGAACGGATCGTTCACAGCCGGCAGGCGCTGAAACGGATGGCGCAGGAGATCTGCCGTCTGCCCAATCGCTGCCAGCAGGTGTTTATCCTCAGCCGGTTGCATGGGATGACCAACGCCGAAATCGCGCAGGAGCTGGGGATTTCACGCAATATGGTGGAAAAACACATCATTCGGGCGCTGCTGCAATGCCGCACCCTGCTGGAGGCGCTGGATGGCTGAGCAGATGCAGATAGACGCCGCGGACCGGCAGCATCAGGCGGCTGCCTGGGTGGCACGGCTGCAGTCAGGTGATGCCAGTGCTGAGGATCGTCACCGGTTTCGGCTGTGGCTGAAAGAGGCGCCGGAGAACCAGACGCTTTATGGGGAATTTTCCCGCCTGTGGGGTGACCTGTCTGAGGTGGAACTGCCCGAGGGCCACCTGCAGAAGCTTCAACGCCGCCGCGCCTTACCGCGCCGTATCGCGACGGTTCTGGCGGTCTGCGGCATGGGCTACCTCTTTGCCCAGACACCCTATCTGGACCGTTGGCGGGCGGATCATTTCACCGTCACCGGCGAAGTGCGCCAGATCACCCTTGCGGATGGCAGCGCAGTGACGCTGAACACCGACAGCGCGGTTCAGATCGCGATGGGCGCCGGGGAACGCCGGATCACCGTTCTGCGCGGGGAGGCCTACTTCGATGTGGTCTCAGACCCTGAACGGCCCTTTGTTGTCGATACGCAAGGCCTTACGGCGACGGTGCTGGGCACCCGATTCAGCGCTGGCGAAATGGGCGCAGCGCGGGATCAGGCGGTGCTGGTGGCCGAGGGCCGGGTGCGCGTCAGTGCCGGTGAGGCCCGCCGCGTTCTGGGTGCGGGCGACAGTGCCCGCGACAGCGATGCCGGCACCTTGCCCCCGGTGTCTGGCGATGTGGACCAGCTGCTGGCCTGGCGTCATGGCACGGTGGTCTTCTCCGACACGGCGCTGTCAGACGTTCTGGCGGTGCTGGAACGCTACCGTGGCGGGCAGATCATGGTGCTGGGGGAGGAACTGGCGGCGATGCATGTCTCCGGCGCTTTTGACCTCACCGATGTGGAGGCGGCGCTCGACACGCTGGCGCTCAGCCTCAGCCTGCAGGTGCACCGTTTGGGCGGTGCTTTGGCGGTGGTGCGAAAATAATTTCAGATCCGACGTCAGGAGGTTCCGTTTTCCCGACTCTTAACCAGTCGAAGGGCGCCGCAAAGGACAGGCGGCGCCCCAAAACGGGACGGAAGAGACACGAATGACCATTGCACGACCAAACCGAAACACCCGCACACCGTTGCTGAGCGCGATGATGGCGGGGATTTCGCTGATTGCCTTTGCCGCCGGGGCACAGGCGCAGACAGCCACAGCCAGCAGCCCCGCCGCGGTTGTTGAGGTTGCCATCGGCGCCGGGCCGCTGGAACAGGCGCTGCTGACGCTGGCGCAGCAGACCAACCTCCAGCTGGTGTATCCCAGCGCGCTGACACGCGGCAAAACCTCACAAGGTGCGCGCGGCGCACTGTCACCGCAGGCGGCATTGGCCCGGATCCTGTTTGACACCGGGTTGGAGTTTCAGTTCACCAGCCCCAAGGCGGTGGTGATCACCCCGATTGCGGCCGAAGATCAGGCTTTGCCGCAGGCCTCGGGCGATGCGGTGCCGCTGGCGCCGATCCTGCTGCAATCCGATCAATTGGCGATGACGGTCTATTCGCCTTACGAAACCCCCGGCGCGGTGGAATACATTGACGGTAACGTGCTGGACCGTTTCCCCGGCTCGGATGCGGCGGATCTGTTTCGCGGCACGCCCAGCGTCTCCTCGGGGGATGCGCGCAACAATGCGGGTGCGGTGGATGTGAATATTCGCGGCATGCAGGGCATGGGCCGTGTTGCCGTGACGGTCGATGGCACCAGCAACGGCATTGAAGTGAACCAAGCCTATCAGGGCATGTCTGCGCGGTCCTACATCGACACGGATTTTGTTGCCGGGGTCGATATCACCAAAGGCGGTGACATGAGTTCGCGCGGGATCGCCGGCAGTGTGGCACTGCGCACCATTGAGGCGGGCGATATCGTGCAAGAGGGCAAGAAGGTGGGCTTCAAGATCAAGGGCGGTTTCAGCACCAATTCCTCTGATCCGGCGCTGGACCCGGACAACCCCAGCAATCTGCCCTCGGCCGGGTATGAGTTCAACAACTCACCCTGGGGCGACACAACGCCGGTGGCCTCCCCGGATGGGATGGACCGCCCCGGCACGTTTGATCCCACCGGTGGCAACGGTAGCGTGATCTTTGCCTATGACGGGGATCAGCTGGAGCTGCTGCTGGGCTATTCAAAACGCAAACGTGGCAATTACCACGCGGGCACCAACGGGCCGCATGTGGATCCGGTGAATACCGGTGCACGCGATGTCTGTAGCTTCGGCACCTGCCGCACGGTCGACAACTATTGGGAAGCGGGCGGCATTGCCAACTACCGCGCTGGCGAAGAGGTGCTGAACACGTCGCTGGAAAGCAAATCGGTGCTGGCCAAAGCCAAATGGTCCTTCGGCGACAATCAAAGCGTCAAGCTGACCTACAACGGTTATCTGGGGGAGGCGGGTGATAGCCCGTCCTGGTTGCTGCAGGATAACATGTCCCAAGCCACGCAGAGCTGGGCCGTCACCGAAACCGATCTGAAAAACGCCAGTCTGGAATATCGCTGGGCGCCTGCAGACAACAGTCTTGTTGACCTCACCGCCACGCTCTGGGGCACGGAGATGGAGCGGACCGGCCCACATTTCCGCGCCTATGGCACCGGCTCACCCACCTACAACAAAGCCATTCAGATCAACAAACAGTGGGGCTGGGACATCATCAACACCTCGCGGCTGAGCACCGGCTTGGGCGAATTGCAGCTGGATGCGGGCCTGTCCTATCTGGCACAGGAAAACGCCCCGGCGGATGATCCGATCTCGCAGTCGGATGTGGACACCTCGTTTGGTGAAAAACGCGAATATGCGGCCTTCCTGAAAGGTGCATTAGAGGTGAACGACCGCCTGACGCTGAACGCCGGTCTGCGCTACCTGTCGTATGAGATTGAGGACACCCGCCCGGAAAATCCCTATTTCCCCGCATGGCCGGCGCGGGAAGATGCTGGCTGGGGGCATTCATTAGGCGTTTCTTATGACGTCACTGATGCCAGCACCTTCTATGCCAATTACGCAAACGCCCTGCGCTCCCCCAGTGTCAGCGAAGCCACCTCATCCGGTCCCGCCGGTCTGGCCGTGCCAAATGAGCTGGATGGCGAACGCAATGTCAGCTGGGAACTGGGCGTGAACCACACCCGCGGCGGTCTTTTCGCGGCAGAAGATCAGGCCTTTGTGAAACTTGGCTACTTCAACTGGGAAGTGGACGGCTACGTGGCCCGTGAATTTGGCGACACGCCGCAGGGCTATTCCGGCCTCTACCTGATGAACCTGGACAAGGCCAAATTCTCGGGCTTTGAACTGGCAGGACGCTACGAACGCGGTGGTTTTGCGGCTGATCTGGCGGCCAATTACTACACTGATGTGTCCTTCTGTAAAAAGGGCGAGGCCTGTAAGAATGAATCGCTTTATGGCGATTACGCCACCAACCAGATCCCGCCGGAATACAGCCTGTCGCTGACCCTGTCGCAAAAGCTGATGCAGGATCGTCTGACTGTTGGCGGCCGGGTGCTGCACGTCGGCCCACGCGCTGCCAGCCATGGGACGGTCACCGGTCAGGGTCTGGCGCTGTTTATCTCGCAGGTGAAGTGGGACCCTTACACAACGCTCGATCTCTTTGCGGATTATAAATTTGCCGAGAATATCACCGGCAACCTCAGCATCGAGAATGTGACAGACGTCTACTATGTGGACCCGCTGGGCAGCGCCCAACAGCCGGCCCCGGGCCGGACGCTGAACGTTTCATTGACGGCGCATTTCTGATCATCCTCCGGGGCGGCCACGGCTGCCCTGGACCTTTGCGGCCAGCAGTTGGCCCGGACATGAACGAAGAAAGAGGGGCGAAATGTCTGACGCAGATTTAAAACCATGCGAGGCTGCCATACCTCGGATGCGGGCGCTGAAACTGGCGACGCAATCCACCCACCAAACCGTTGATGATGCCATTATGGCAGCCAATCCTTTTGCGGATCTGGACCGCTACGCGGGCTTTTTGCGGATGCAGCTGGCCCTGCACGGCGATGTGGCCGCGCTCTATCAGGATCACGCTTTGGCGCAGATCGTGCCGGATCTGGCGGAACGCCTGCGCCTGCGTCAGGTGCAACAGGATCTTGCGGATCTGGGCCTCAGTGCCGATCCGCAACCCGCCTATTTCGATGCCGCATCCACATGGTCCCTGCCGCAGGCGCTGGGGTGGCTCTATGTGGTGGAGGGATCAAACCTGGGCGCGGCGGTTCTGTTGAAACTGGCGCGCAAACTGGATCTTTCGGCTGAATTTGGCGCGCGCCACCTTGCCCCCGCCGATGGTGGCAGGGGCCGGCATTGGAAACAGTTCACCGCCGCGTTGGAAGCGGTGCAGATGTCCCCGGAAGACGAAAACCAGATGCAAAGCGCTGCCAAAGAGGCCTTCGCCCGAGTGCATCACTGGATCCGACTGTATCTGTGATCCTGTTGCTTAGCCCAACCATTCCAGCATCGCCGTGGTGGTTTCAGCAGGCAGTTCCTGCTGGATCCAATGGCCGCAGTTCAGGCTGATCTCGGTGACATTTGGCACCAGGTCCTGCAGGTTTTCGGCGGGCGGGATCATGTCCTGCGTGCCGTAAATCATCAGGGCAGGCTGGTGGATCACCGGGTCGACATCAGCCAAGAGGTGCCAGTTCCGATCCATATTGCGATACCAGTTGATCGAACTGGTGAACCCCGTTTGACGGAAGGCGTTGGCCAGCACCGCTAGATCCGCCTCAGACATCACCGGTTGGCCCGAGGGGGCAGGGGCGGTGGCTAGGTTCATCATCATCATGCCCGGCGCCGGTGGGGTGGCGGGCAGATCCTTGCGAAACAGATTGCGCAGAAACGCCTCGGTGTTTTCGTCCAGCACCGCATCGGCCACACCCGGCTGGCGGTTGAAATGCACGAAGTAATTTTCCGGGCCAAAGATCTGCTCCATGAACTCAATCCAGGGCATCGGGGTGCGTTGCTGATAGGGCAGCGCCAGTGCGATCAGCTTGCGCACCCGCTGGGGATGCAGCTGCGCCATGCTCCAGACGACATTGGCGCCCCAGTCATGGCCCACAAACACCGCGTCCTCATAGCCAAAATGATCCAGCAGCGCGGCCAGATCCCCGGTCAGGGCAGTGATGTCATAGGCGGTGACGTCCTTTGGGCAGTCGGAATTGCCATAGCCGCGTTGGTTCGGGACGATCACATGATACCCAGCCGCCGCAAGCGCCGGGATCTGGTGACGCCAGGCATAGGCATGTTCCGGCCAGCCGTGGCACAGCACGATCGGGGTATGTGTGCCGCTTTGGGGTGTTTGAAACACCTCAAGCGTGACGCCGTTCACTGCGATTTTCTCAGGCGAGGGGAAGGGGCTGGGAAAGCGGGTGGTTGGGGTGGATTGCAACATGGCACATCTCCTTTGGGTCTTGGTGTCATCGCTGTGGTTTCGATGTGCTGCATCCGCTAAAAGGAAACGGTGCCAAAATATGTCACCTATCTGTGTTGAGATGACTTTATGAAAACCCGTGAGAGACAAGATGCCATCGTCCGCCACCTGCGCCGCAGCGGTACGGCCACTGTGGCCGGGCTGGCGCAGGATGTAGGCGCGTCGCGGCGCACTGTGCTGCGCGATATTGCGGCGCTGCGCGATGAGGGCTTTGTGATCCACACCGAGCCGGGACGCGGCGGGGGCGTGTCGCTTGATGCAAGCTCCGTCCAGGCGACGGCCCGCCTGTCTGTGGCAGAGGTTTTTGCGCTGGTGATCAGCGTGGCCAGCATGCGGGCGGCGGGGTCTTTGCCTTTTGCGGGTCTGGCCGATGCGGGGCTGGCGAAGATCGAACGTGCCCTGCCACGCGATAAGGTGCAGGATTTGCGCCGGTTTTTGGCCTGTCTTTACATCGGCCCCTTGGCCCCGCAGGTCGATACCTCAAACCTTGGCGGGATCGATGCGGATTTGCTGCCGGCCTTTGAAACAGCGTTTCTGCAGCGCCAGTTGCTGCAGTTCCGCTACCGCGATGCCAAGGGCGCGGAAACCCAGCGCGCGGTAGAGCCTCAGGCGATGCTGATCCTGCCGCCGCTGTGGTATCTGGTAGCCTGGGATCCTGCACGCGTGGCGTTTCGCCATTTCAGAATGGACCGGATCAGCGCCCCCGAAATCCTAGATGGCCCTGCGTTCCGCCGCCGCCATGTGCCCTTTGATGACGCCGTGCGCCCGGTGCGTCCTGTGCGTCCTGGCCGCCCGGATCACCCCCCGCGCTACGTCTGACGGGGGCGGTTTGGGGCGCAGCCGCCCCAAACCTGAGTGCGTATCCGTTAAGTCACCGGGGTGATCGTCACCAGAACCGGCGCATGGTCGGTGGTTTCCAGCTTGTTTTCCTCCTGAAAATGCGCGTTGAACACCTTAAGGTCGCTGACCGTCGCCATCCGGTTCGGGTTCTTGGGGTTGAGCGCATTGGTGACCAGCACGTAATCCAGCGTTTCAGCCGGGTAGCGCCAGCCGGCTGCATGGGTCACTGGCCGGTCCGCCACATTCTGCGACGGCAGCAGCCCATAGGCATCATAAAGCTGCCAGGTGAAATTCCACGCCCGATCCGCAGCGTCCTCAATGCCGCTGCGGCGAATGTTGGCGATATTGTCGATCCAATCCTGCTGCGTCAGCACCCTGAGCGCGCTGGAGGTTGGGCCCGCGTTCATATCGCCCATCACTACAATCGGCGCATCTACACGGTCATCCAGTTCCGACATTGCTGCCAGATAGAGGCCAGCCGCCTCACCATTGCGCCGGATCAGCTGATCGGCGTCTTTGGTGGCGCGCTGGCGCAGATGTTCACGAAACCGGGCCTTCCAATCGGGCAGGGCGGCGACCGCGTCACTGTCGACAAAGGCGCCCTGAGATTTCAGGTGGCAGACGTAAAACAACATCGGTCCCAGCTGCGGCGTATCCACCTCGGCCCGCGTGACCGCCCGCCGGAAGGTGAAATCCTCCGCCACCTCAGCATTGTCGATAAATTCCCCCGGATAGGCCAGCGCCGTTGGCGGGCTGACAAAAGGATGGCGTGAGGCGATGGCGGTCACCGGACCGACAAAGACATCCGCGTCCTCAGGATCGACCGCCGGATCATCCACAACCGCCACATGCGGATAGCCCAATCCTGTGAGGAAGGTTTTGAACTCGGCGACGCTGAACACCTCCTGAAAGCCGATCACATCAGCATCAAGTTGGCCGATCAGATCGCGGATCCAGGCCTGTTTGCGGGCCCATTGATCGGGTTCATAATCATTGCGTTCATCACGTTCGTACCAATAGGTCCCGGGGGCGGCGAATTGATAGAGGTTCCAGGTCGCAACTTTGAGCTCTGCCATGACAAATCTCCTTGGGGCAAAATGAATAGATCAATGGCCCAAAGGTAATCCGATTTGACGGCAAAACCATGACAGTGTGGGTGGCGGTGATTGCCAGGGGCAACCCGATGAGAAGGCGCTGGCAAAATTGCAAAGAGGCCACCGTTTCCGGCAGCCCCCTTTGCACTTTGTCCTTACGCGCCGTGCCTCAGGCCTGATATGTGATGCGCCCGCCGCAGATGGTCACGGCCGCAGTGATCGCTCCGATCTGATCGGGGGCAACGGCCTCCACATCTGCGTCCAGAACCACCACATCGGCCATCATCCCGACCCGCAAGCGCCCTTTGCGGGTCTCATTAAACTCAACCCAGGCATTGTCGCGCGTGTAGGCCGCCAGCGCGTCACGCAGACCAATGCGTTGATCGGGCCAGTCACTGGGCAGATCAACCCCGGCCACCGCGCCTTGGATCGTGGGCATCACGTCCACCGGCACCACCGGCCAATCGGTGGAGAAGATCAGCGCCGCGCCGCTGTCCTGCACCGCGCGCCAGGGGAAGGCGGTCTGCAACTGATGCGCATGCAGGATCTCACCCGGCGCATAGGGCGGCAGGAAGAACCCGCCGCGCGGCGAATGCAAGGGCTGCATGGAGGCAACAACACCCAGCTGTTTCAGCCGGGGAATGTCATCGGGATGGATCGTCTCAATATGTTCGATCCGGTGGCGGCTGTCGCGGACGCCGTTGGCCACACGGGCGGCTTCATAGCCATCCAGCGTCTGGCGCACCGCGGCATCGCCAATGGCATGCACCGCGATTTGCAGGCCCATGCGATCTGCCATGACACAGACCTGTTTGAACTGCGCGTCCGAAAACAGCGGCTCCCCGCAGATGTCGGTGCCGGGGTAGGGGTCCAGCATGAAGGCGGTGCGACTGTCCAAGACACCGTCCATGAACATCTTGACCCGGCGCGACCACAGCATGTCACTGCTATATTGCGCATTCATCTCAGCCGCTTCGCGCACCCGCTCGACCGGATCGGTGTGTTTGAGGTGCATGGGGATCTCGGTCCGGCACAACAGGGTGCCCTCGGCCTCCATCTCAGACAGCAGGCCCAGCTGGTAGAAGTTGCCATCCATATTGTGCAGCCCGGTGATCCCCTTGGAGGCACAGTGTTGCAGCCCTTTGGCCAGAACCGCCTTGTCAATGGCGCGGGTGGCGGCATCCGGGGCAGGCACCGGATCGGCGCCGGTGACCATACCCAGCATTTCGCGCCCGCCGAAGGTGGTCATCGCCATGATCGGACCAAACGCATCCGCCTCCAGCAATTCCCCAGTTGCCAGACCATCCGGCCCCATCACCACCTCGGACCCTTCCGCAACCTCCTTGCCATGGAGTAGCCCAGCCGCCTCCAGAGCTTTGGTATTGGCATAGATGGTGTGGTGATCGGCGGTACAGGCGGCAAAGGGGCGATCCGGCATCGCAGCATCCAGATCGTGGCGGGTGATGCCGCGATCGCCCATCAGACCGTAGTCAATCGAACAGGCAAAGAGCAGCGCATCATCGGGCCGCGACGCCGCGTAGGGGCGCACGGCAGCGGCCAGGGCCTCGGCCCCATAAACGCCGGTGAGGTTCAGGAAATCCAACTCGGCAGAGCCGCCAAACAGATGCACATGGCTGTCGATGAACCCGGGCAGCACGGTGCCGCCCTGGGCATCGATCACCCGCGCGCCCTCTGCCAGATCGCGGATTTCGGCGGTGCTGCCGACCGCGGTGATGGTGCCGCCGGTGATGGCAAGGGCTTCGGCGTCCGGACCGTCAAAGGTAATGACGCGGCCGTTCAGGATGACAATATCGGGCATGATCTTCTCCAGAGCGCAGGGGCCCGCAACCGGGCCCCCGTTGGTACTGTTATTTCTGCAGGCAACTGTTCTGACAACAAAAAAAGGGAGGCGTTTGGCGCGCCTCCCTTTGTGATTTTCAGCGGTTCCGGGATCAGAAATCCCAGTCTTCGTCCTCGGTCGCGACGGCTTTGCCGATCACATAGGATGAGCCGGAGCCTGAGAAGAAGTCGTGGTTTTCGCTGTCGGGGCTGAGCGCGGCGAGGATGGCGGGGTTCACCTCGGACACTTCCGGCGGGAACAGGGCCTCAAAGCCAAGGTTCTGCAGCGCTTTGTTGGCGTTGTAGTGCAGGAAGACTTTCACATCTTCGGTCAGGCCGATCTCATCATAGAGCTCTTCGGTATATTGGTTCTCAATCCCGTAAAGCTCAAACATCAGACCAAAGGCGTAGTCCTTCAGCTCCTGCTGGGCGGCCTCATCCAGCTGCTCATAGCCGCGCTGGAATTTGTAGCCGATGTAATAGCCATGCACCGCCTCATCGCGGATGATCAGACGGATCAGGTCAGCCGTGTTGGTCAGCTTGGCGCGGCTGGACCAGTACATCGGCAGATAGAAGCCGGAATAGAACAGGAAGCTTTCCAAAAACACCGATGCGATCTTGCGCTTCAGCGGATCATTGCCCGGCGCGTAGGTGTCGAGGATCGCCTTGGCTTTGGCCTGCAGATGCGGGTTTTCATCCGACCAGCGGAACGCTTCATCAATCTCTTTTGTCGAGCAAAGTGTTGAGAAGATTGAGGAATAGCTGCGTGCGTGCACCGCCTCCATGAAGGCGATGTTGGTCAGCACGGCCTCTTCATGGGGCGTGATTGCATCGGGCATCAGCGCCGGCGCACCAACCGAGTTCTGGATGGTGTCCAGCAGGGTCAGGCCGGTGAAAACGCGGATGGTCAGCTGTTTTTCGTGGTCGGTCAGGGTGGCCCAGCTGGGAATATCGTTGCTGAGTGGCACCTTTTCCGGCAGCCAGAAGTTCACCGTCAGACGGTTCCAGACCTCCAGGTCTTTTTCGTCTTCCAGACGGTTCCAGTTGATCGCGCGCGGGATGCGGGTGGGGGCGCTGTCTTTCATTGTCTCTCTCCGATCTCAGTCGCGATTACAGGGTGCAGGACACGCAGCCCTGAACCTCGGTGCCCTCAAGGGCCTCCTGGCGCAGACGCACGTAGTAGATGGTTTTGATGCCTTTTTTCCAGGCGTAGATCTGGGCTTTGTTGATGTCCCGCGTGGTGGCCTCAGCCGGGAAGAACAGGGTCAGGGACAGGCCCTGATCCACATGTTCCGTGGCCGCCGCATAGGTATCGATCAGCGCTTCCGGGCCAATTTCATAGGCGTCGCGGTAATACTCCAGATTTTCGTTATCCATATAGGCGGCGGGGTAGTAGACGCGGCCGATTTTGCCCTCTTTGCGGATCTCGATCTTGGAGACGATCGGGTGGATCGAAGAGGTGGAGTTGTTGATGTAGCTGATCGACCCGGTCGGCGGCACCGCCTGTAGGTTGCGGTTATAAAGACCGTGCTTCATCACATCGGCCTTCAGCGCGGCCCAATCATCGCGGGTCGGCAGGTCCACACCGTCAAACAGCGCGGTGATCTTATCGCTTTCGGGCAGCCAGTCACGGGTGGTGTATTTGTCAAAGAATGTGCCCGAGGCATATTCGGACTCGGCAAAGCCTTTGAAGCTTTCGCCCCGTTCCTGTGCCAGATCGCAGGAGGTGCGGATCGCGTGATAGGCCACAGCGGCGAAGTAAACGGACGTGAATTCAATACCTTCCAGGCTGCCGTAATGCACACGTTCCCGCGCCAGATAGCCGTGCAGGTTCATCTGGCCCAAACCAATCGCGCGGCTTTCGTCATTGCCTTTGCGCACCGACGGCACCGAGTCGATGGCCGACATTTCCGCCACTGCGGTCAGCGCACGGATGGAGGTGCCCACGGTCTGGCCCAGATCCTTGCCGTCCATCGTCTTGGCGATGTTCAGGGAGCCGAGGTTGCAGGAAATATCCGTGCCCATCTCGCTGTAGCTCAGATCGTCATTGAAGCTTGAGGCGGTGTTCACCTGCAGGATTTCCGAACACAGGTTCGACATGTTGATCCGGCCCGCGATCGGGTTCATCCGGTTCACGGTGTCCTCAAACATCACGTAAGGGTAGCCGGATTCAAACTGGATCTCAGCAATGGTCTGGAAGAACTCACGCGCGTTGACCTTGGACTTGCGGATGCGCTTGTCCTCAACCATCTCATCATATTTCTCGGTGACCGAGATTTCCGAGAAGGGCACGCCATAGACCTTTTCCACGTCATGGGGCGAGAAGAGGTACATATCGGCGTTTTTCTTGGCCAGTTCAAAGGTGATATCGGGGATAACCACACCCAGTGATAGGGTTTTGATGCGGATCTTTTCATCCGCGTTTTCCCGCTTGGTGTCAAGGAAGCGCATAATGTCAGGGTGGTGCGCGTTCAGGTAAACCGCGCCGGCGCCCTGACGGGCCCCCAGCTGGTTGGCGTAAGAGAAGCTGTCTTCCAGCAGTTTCATCACCGGGATCACGCCCGAGGACTGGTTTTCAATGCCTTTGATCGGCGCGCCATGTTCGCGGATGTTGGTCAGCAGCAGCGCCACGCCACCGCCGCGTTTGCTGAGCTGCAGCGCCGAGTTGATGCCGCGGCCGATGCTTTCCATGTTGTCTTCCAGACGCAGCAGGAAGCAGGAGATCAGCTCGCCCCGCGACGCCTTGCCGGCATTCAGGAAGGTCGGGGTCGCAGGTTGGAAGCGGCCACCCATGATTTCCTTCATGAAGGACATAGCCAGCGCCTCATCCCCGCGGGCAAGACACAGCGCGGTCATCACCACACGGTCTTCATAACGCTCAAGGTAGCGCTGACCATCACGGGTCTTCAGCGTGTAGGAGGTGTAATATTTGAACGCGCCCAGGAAGGTGGGGAAGCGGAATTTCAGCGCATAGGCCTCATCCCAGATCTGGCGCATGAAGTTCTTGGAATACTGATCCAGAACGGCCTCTTCATAGTAGCCCTCCTTGACCAGATACCCCAGTTTTTCGTCCAGCGAATGGAAGAACACGGTGTTTTGGTTGACGTGCTGCAGGAAATACTGCCGCGCCGCCATCCGGTCCGCCTCAAAGCGAATATTGCCGTCCCCATCATAGAGGTTCAGCATCGCGTTCAAGGCGTGATAGTCCAAAGTGCTCAGATCGCTGTCGAGCATAGGTGGTCCCCCAGTTTTTCAAGCCCGGCACGGGTGCGGGCGATATCTGTCTCGGTGCCCGCCAGCTCAAAGGAGTAGAGCAGCGGAACGTTGCATTTTTCAGAGATGATGCGACCCGACAAAGCGTAGGTCGCACCAAAGTTGCGGTTGCCCGCACCGATCACCCCAACCAGACGTTCGCGGCGGCTGGCGTCATTCAGAAACCGGATCACCTGTTTTGGCACCGCCCCACGTCCCTGGCCATCGGCGTAGGTGGGGCAGATCAGCACAAAGGCGTCGGTCAGTTGGCTGTGATCGGGCAAAGGCGCATCGAGGCACTCAGCGATGCGCACGGCAGGCAGCCCTAGCCGTGTGACAAAGCGATGAGTGTTTCCCGATTTAGACGAGTAGTAGACAAGCGCCGGCAGTTGGCGGCTCATCTCCTCAGGCCAGTTGTGCGATCATGTCCGGGCGGAAACCACACCAGTGGTTGCCATTGGCTTCGACAACCGGTGCCTGACGATAGCCCCATTCGGTGACGCGGCTCATGGCGCTGTCATCCTGGGTCAGATCGACCACATCATAGCTGATGCCTTTGGCATCCAAAGCACGGGTGGTGGCGGTGCATTGCACGCAAGCCGGTTTCGAATAAACGATGACGCTCATCTGGTCGCAGTCCCCTAAGTTTTTTGCCGAGGACGCCAAGACGTGTGAGCCGCCTTTGATACGCCCCCGAACCCTCCGTTCGTGGTCATTTTTCGGTCGCTTGCGGCAGGTCTCCTGACTATGTGGATCATGGCTAGGCTGTCCTTCCCGAAGGCGTTCCCTCAGTGGGTCTTCAGCGGTGCGATCCACTTACAGTTGCGGGGGCAGTGCTGGAATTCCACCAACTTCCCTCTTGGCCTCCGATCGGAATCGAAGGAACCGAAGCATCACTATATTGGGGCTGGTCGGGGGAGAGTGTCAACATATCGTGTCAGGTGACGTGGCCCACCGAAATCCGCTATTGACGCGTGGATCCGAATTAACCGTCGCCCGTTAAGTCTTAAGAACAAGATACTTTGCGCCCGAGGTGCAACCGCTGGATCATCATCGGGGGCGGCTGCACATCCCGAAGTCTGACAAAAATTCTTTCTGTAGATGCGCAGAAGCCACACATTCCAAAACCCATAAAAATGTACCCCGAAACGGCCCTCAATCGGGGCATTTCTGACAGCTTTGCACGGTAAATCCTTGTCGGGATTTAGAATTCGTTAACCAATCCCAAGCACCATCCCATCAGCACCGCACTTAAGCGGCTGGTGGTGGTCGGTTCGGGTCTTGGTCCGGGCAGATTCGTGCAGCGCCCGCCGCGCGCGGTGCCGGGGGGATCGCGGCACCCTGCAGCAGGGTTGGGACCGCGATCTGACGGTGGTGAAGTGATCTTGGGGACGAAGGGGGAAGATGCGGATCTTGATAGTACTCGAACCCTCAGGCGGTGGCAGCGGCCGTAACGCGCTGGATCTGGTAGAGGCCACGTTGGGCCGCGGTCATGACACCCATCTTGTCTATTCGGTCAAACGGATGGATCCGCTGTTTGCCAGGCGGCTCAGTGCGATTTGCCCAAGCCGCAAGCACCGGGTGGATATGGATCGCGCGCCGGGGCCACGTGATCTGTTCGCCTTGCGCAGATTGCGGCGGGTCCTACGGCGGCTTGGGCCATTTGACGTTATTCACGCCCATTCCAGCAAGGCCGGCGCCCTGACCCGGCTGTTGCCACCCAGATATGGCGCCAGAATTTACACCCCACATGCCTTTCGCACCATGGATCCCGCTTGCCGCGGTATCGCGCGAGAGGTGTTCGGTGGGGTTGAGGGTGCTCTGGCCCGCTGGGCGACAGATGCGCTGATCTGCGTATCCCCTGATGAAATGGCAGAGGCCCAGCGCCTGCGCGCGCCATTGGACAGGACCCATCTGGTGCCAAACGGTGTGCCAACCGCCAATCCCGCCGCCCCATTGAGCCGCGTAGACATGAACCTCAGCCCAACAGACATCGTCTTTGGCTTTGTCGGGCGGTTGAGCGCCCAGAAGGATCCGCTGGCCTTTGTGGAGGCCATCGCGAGGATCAAGGACCCGACACATATCCGCGCCATCATCGTCGGGGCGGGGGAGTTGGAGGCACAGCTGCAGCAACAAATCAACGCCATGGGGCTGGGCGAGGTCATACACTGCGTCGGCCAAGACGATGCGGCGCGGTATTACCCGCTGTTTGACGTCTTCGTGCTGACCAGCCGGTATGAATCCATGCCCTATGTGCTGATCGAAGCGGCTGAAGCCGGGCTGCCGATGATCGCAACCGATGTCAGCACCGCGGACAGTATCATTGCCGACGGGCAGAACGGCCTGATCGTGCCGCGCGCGGATCTGGCGACGGCCCTGCCTAAAGCGATGGAGGCCCTGATCCAGCCAGACCAACGCCGCGCGATGACCGCCCAGGCCATCCGACTGCGGGGGCGCTATTCGCTGGACAGGATGGTGGACCAAACCCTTGCCGTCTACCAGGCCGCGCTGGACGGGCAGGGTGGGTCTGCCGGGGCGGGCAGATGAGTGTGGCGGTTGACCCATCACTGCTTGAGGCCCGGCACGGATCACGCGCGGATTTTATGGTGGGGCTTGTCGGGCTTTTGATGCCCTATGTCATGATGGAGCCCGCACCGGTTGATGCGCTGCTGATCCTGTTGGCGGGGGCGGTATTGCTGACTTTCGCCCTGCCGCTTAGTGTCTGGCTGATCTTTGTGACCTACTTTGGCCTGTCGCAATTTGCGCTGCTCTGGGTCACGGGACAGCCCGCAACCACGCCGCAAGGCCTGCCGCTGCGCTATCTGGCGATTGAACTCTATCTGGCGCTGGCGATGATGGGGCTGTTTGCGCTGTTTTATTCGCAGCCCCGGCTGCTGCAGATCTGGCTCAGGGCCTATGTTTATGGCGCGATCCTGTCCTGTATGGCGCTGGCGCTGATCCTCCTCGCGGCGCCTGAGATGGATCTGATCTACCGCGATGAATTTCGCTTGCGCATTAAAGGCTTCTTCAAAGATCCAAATGTGCTGGGTACCTTCCTGATCTTTCCCGGCATCGTCCTGATCGTCACCCCGCGTGAGGTTGGGCTGCCGCGATGGGCGGGGCTGGTGGCAGGGGGGCTGATTGGCGTGATGATCTACCTGACCTATTCCCGCGCCGCGGCGGGTTTTTTCACATTGGGCCTCTTGGGCTATCTGGCACTGCGTCATCCCGGCGTCAGGCCATGGGTGGTGATCGCCGCCGTGCTTGGCGGGTTGATGATCCTGTGGGGCACGTCACAAACGGGCCTTGGCACGCAGGATCTATTTGCCGGGCGGCTGCGGCTGCAGGCTTATGACAATGAACGTTTTGCCGACATCTGGCTGGGCCTGCAGGTGGCGCTGCAACATCCCTTTGGCATCGGACCGGGCCATTTCGAAACCTATTTTGCCACGAACAACGTGCACAACCTGTTCATTGCCAAATGGACGGAGGCCGGATTTGGACCGGCGTTGATCTTTGTGGGTCTGGCCGTTGGCAGCACATGTGCCGCCCGGCGCGCTTATAAACGCAGCGCAGCGCCGTTGATCGGTGCACTCCATATCACCCTTGCGGTGCATCTCTTGGCGTCGATGTTCATATATTCTCACCACTGGCGCCATTACCTGTTCCTCTGCGTGGCGGCGTTTGTGGCGGATCGTCTGGCGGCTGAGGGGCGGTTTAACAGCCCGCTGTCAATGGGCACGCCAGATGATTGATCTGAAAAACAAGGTCATCTTTGTGCATATCCCGAAATGCGCCGGCACCTCGGTGGAGGAATACTTCATGCAGATCCGTGGTCTGGACCCGCGCAACCGGGCGGCCTTGGGGATCTTCAAAAACGACAAATCATCGGATCTGGAACGGGGCAATCAGCATTGCAGCCTGTCGATGATCGAACAACATTGGTTCGGCGGTGAAATCCCCGCGGATTTTCGGATCTTCACCATCGTGCGCGATCCCTATTCGCGGTTTTGGAGTGAATATTCCTACCGCCGCCTGCCGCCCCCGGATCGCTACCCGGTCTCCTCCACCTTGCCGCTGAGCCTGTTGATCCGCCTGACACGTAAACCGTTGGCGCGGCTGAAGGATCTGAACTGTCACATGCGGCCGCAATGGACCTATCTGCAGGGCAGGGCGCAGCACCGGCTGCGGATCCTGCGGTTTGAAACCCTGGCGCAGGAGTTTGCCCAGCTGAAACAGGACTGGGACCTGCCGGATCTGGCGCTGCCCAGATCCAATCAGAGCGGCGATCGCAGGCGCCAGCCCAATGCCGCCCAGCGCGCCAGGGGCACGGCGTTTGTGCGTTCCTACTACAGCGAGGACTTTCACCGGCTTGGCTATGATCCCAACGCCGCTGAGAAGGGTTAACAAGAGGTGAAGACTGCGGATGTAGCGGCAAGGCTTCCTCAACCTCTCTGCGGCAAAACAGGGCCTCTTCTGACTTGCCTCCGATATGCCAATGTAAGGAAATGACATGCCGCACGCCTTTTCTGATCGGGTTCCCAGCCTCAACGGTCCCGCCTTTGACGTCAGCACCGTGGTGCCTTCTGACGGCACCGATCTGGAATTTCCCGCCATCGCGCTGTTTGTGACCACCGGCGGTGATCTGTCGATCGTGACCGCGCTTGGCACCACCAGGACCATCACGGTGCCGGACCAGATGTTGCTGCCGGTTGCCGTGACGCGGGTGCGCGCCACAGACACCACGGCCAGCGGCATCATCGCCTTTGGGATTGGCACATGATGGGGTTTGGGTTTGCACTGGGGGATCTGGCCGCACATCGCCGACCAGGGGCGCAGGTTCAGGTAAACCACATTGCCTACTCCGAGGATTTTCAGGCCGGCTGGTGGAGTGATTATTGGGCCAAGCCCGCCTTCACCACCGGTATAGCGGATCCGCTTGGCGGAACGGCGGCGATGCGGTTCAACACATCCACCACCACGGCCTCGCCCAATGGGGTCAGTGGCGGCATCATCGCCTTTGGCGCACCGCCGCTGGCGGATTTCGATCAGGTCACTGTGTCCATCTGGGCGCGGGCGTCTCTGGGCTGTTCCGCGCATCTGGGGCTCAGCGATCAAAGCCTGTCGTCGATCGATCTGACGCCCACCTGGACGCGCTTCAGCCATACCGGCACCTATCGCACCTCAACCGGGTTGGGCGGGGTCGACAATCGGCTGTTCCAGTTCTTTGAAGATATCGGCGGCAACCCCAGCATTGAGGTTGATATTTTCGGCGCGCAGGCTGTGATCGGTGGGGTGATGGGGACCTATGTGGCGACGCCGTGACCCGTTACCTTTCAACGGGTTGTGGTCATGAGGGCCTTAGAAACCCGGATAAAACCCCAAACGGCGGCGGACCATCACGTAGCTGAAGATATTCTGCGTCGCGATCCCCAAGGCCGAGGCTATGGCGATCCCCAGGGCGCCGTAATGCGGCGCCAGCAGCAGGGTCGCCGTGACCGTCAGCCCCGCCGCCACCGTTTCCCCCAGGCGATAATCGCCTTCGCCGTCACACATCATCAGCAACTGCCCAACGGACCCGGTGCATACATTCACCAACTGCCCCAGCACATAGATCACCAGAACCGGACCGGCCTGGGCAAACTCCGCGCCATGCAGCCCCATGATCTGCTCCGCATAAAGGATCAGACCCGCCACCACAGGCACCCCAATCAGCGCCATGGCACGGGTGGAGCGTCTGGCGATCTGGCGCAGATGTTCCAGATCCCCGCGCGCAAAACTGCGGGCATATACGGGCGCCACCAGCAGATCCGTCACCAGCAGGATGAAGACCACCAGAACCGCAATGCGCTGCGCCGCCGCGGTGAAGGCGATCTCCTGGCTGGTCACAAACCGCCCACCCAGCAGAATGCCCGACCAGGTGACCGTCAGTGTCATCAGCATCGCCAGCCACAGGTTTGCCGCGGCGCGCACCTCAGACACCTGCATCCGCAGTTGCCAGATGAACCGCGCGCCCGGTTGGCGCAGCCACAAAACCCCAAGGCCCAGCGCCGTCAGCGCCGTGGCCAGAAACAGGGTTTGGGCGATGTCCTCAGCCCCCAAAGGCTGGTCCAGCCAGAGGTGGCGCAGGCTGACCACCAAAAGCGCCAGCGACAGGTAGCCGAGGTTTTGCCCAACAACCGAAAGCCCCGGCTTGCGCAGGCCCTGAAAGGCAAATCCCAAGAGATTGGCGATGGCCAGCAGTGGCAGGCTCAGCGCGATCCAGCGCAGCACCGGGGCAAAATCCGGCGCGTTGAACAGGGCGGTGGCGATTTTCTCGGCCCAGAAAAATCCGATCAGGGCGGGGGCCACCGCGGCCAGGCTGCTCAACAGGATCGCCCGCGACATCCAGGTGTTTGCCATCGTGCCGATCCCCGCAGCGCCCACCTGTTTCACCAGCAGGGAGTCAAAGCCCAACCGCAAAGCGGCAGCGCCCACTGTCAGCACGGTCAAGCCAAACAGCACGGGGCCAGCGCCCTCCGCCCCCAGGAGGCGGGCGACCAAAACGGTGAACACCACCGAAATCGCGGATCCGGCCCCTTTGGAGGCGGCAGCAAGTAAAAGCTTTCTTAACATTTAGAATTTATCTTAACCGGTAAACAAAAGAAGCGGGTCGTCTGAAGCTGATTGTTCCTGCCACCTTGGGTGAGAAAAGTGATTTGGTAACAGATGTTTGGGTCTTCTTGCCCATGACGCCCGGCAATTGGCAGCGCGCCGCAGTTTTGGGCTGAAATTAGGTATCAATTTACAAACAATAGTGGAAAAAACGTGATGAAACCAGTCCTGCCAGATCCCCCGCTGCGCCCCGGAGCTACAGTTGTTTTTGGCGGTGCCGGCTTCATCGGCAGCCATTTTCTGCAGCGGCTTGCCAGCCGCGGGGACGGGCCCTTGGTCAGTGTGGATATCCGCGCGCCGCGGTACCCTGTGGCCGGGGTGCGTTACCTGACGGGGGATGTGCGGGACCTTACCCAGTTGCACTATGATGGGGCGATTGCCCGGATTGCCAATTTCGCCGCGGTGCACACAACGCCGGGGCATGATCCGTGGGAATATTATGACACCAATGTGCGCGGCGCGCTGGAGGTGACACGGTTTGCCCGCCGCCATTCTGTGCCGCAGATCCTGTTTACCAGCTCAATCTCTGTCTACGGGCCGGATGAGCGGCCGAAATCTGAGGTGAGTCCGCCAAATCCGCAGTCCGATTATGGAAAATCGAAACTGATGGCAGAACAAATCCATGACAGTTGGGCCGCAGAAAACGCGGCGCATCATCTGGTGACGGTGCGCCCCGCGGTGGTGTTTGGCTTGGGTGAGGGGGGTAATTTCACCCGTCTTTCCAGAGTGTTGGAGAAGGGCGTTTTTGTCTTTCCCGGGCGCCGCGATACGATCAAATCCTGCATCTACGTTGAGGATCTGATCGACTGGATCCTTAAGGCCGAGGCCTTGGATGCGCGCCGCACGTTGTTTAACGCCGCCTATACAAACCGCTATACAATTGAGGATATCGTCACGATGTTTCGCCGCGTGGCTTTCCCAAGGGTGCGGGTGTTTTCATTGCCAGCCCCGGTACTGCGCGCTGCGGCGCACTGCCTGCGACCGATCTCAGGGGCCGGGTTGGGCATCCATCCGGATCGGATTGACAAGCTGATGACCTCCACCAACATCCTGCCCACCTGGGCTGAGGCAGCGGGGCTGACAACACGGGATCGGCTGGAGGATGCGCTGCGTGATTGGCGCGCCAAGGGCAATGGTGCGTTTTTGTGAAGGCGTTGAAATATTGATAGTTTTCAGACCGAAACCCAGCTTTTTAAGGCGGATGAACGTCCACTCTGCTGCTTAAAACATAAGTCCCCTAATTTCTGACAAAAATGCTTGGTACGGTATTGAAATGTTATGACATAACATGCTAGGCGCGAATTCGCACACGATCAACGCAAAGGAATTCGCCGGTGTTTATCTCAAACCTCTCAAAACTTTCACTCATCGGTGCACTCAGCACCTTTGCTGCAGCCAGTGCCACAGCCGACACCCAGACCACCAAAGAAATGGTGATCGCAGCCCCCTTTGGCCCCAAAAGTTCCGTACCGGACCCACGCGCGCGCCAAAACGGATGGCTGAGCAACCGCGCTGGCGTGTCGGAAACCCTGATTGGCCTGGGCTATGACATGTCCATGCAGCCACGGCTGGCGGAAGCGTATGAAAACCTCTCGCCAACGCAGTGGAAGATCACCCTGCGCAAAGGGGTGCAGTTTCACGATGGATCGGTGATGACGGCCACAGACGTACGGGACTCCTTTGCCAAACTGGATGTTGAAGGCCACCCGGCCCACAACCCGCGCCTGTCAAAATTGCTGAACCTCAAATCGATCACCGTTAAGGATGACCACACCTTGGTGTTTGAAACCAAGACGCCGAACTCGGCCTTTTTGTGGTCCCTGACAGAGCCTTCGGCGGCGGTGATGAAAGATGGCTATGACGATCACCAGCTGATTGGCACCGGCCCCTTCGTGTTTGAAAAAGCCGTGACCGAGAAGACCTATGTGACCCGTGGCTTTGACGCCTATTGGGGCGGCGCGCCGAAACTGGATCGTCTGGTCATTGATGCGATCCCGGATGGGGCAGTGGCGGCGCTGGCGCTGAAATCAGGCGATGTGGATCTGGTGTCAAACTACCCCGAGGCTGATTTTGCCAAGCTGGAATTGGATGCGGTGGGCCAGCGGTTTGCAGCGGCAACCACGCGGTTATTCTTTTACCAGCCGCGGGTAGATGCCGGCCCGCTGTCCAATGATGTGCTGCGTCAGGCGGTCTCCCTGGGTTTGGATCGCGAAACCATCGTTGCGGCCTCGCTTGCCGGGGTGGGCGGTGATGTGGCGAACGCGCTGTTCCCGGCCAATATGACCTCCTGGGTCAACGCAGATCTTACGTTGCCCTATGACGCGGCTGGGGCGCAGGCGCTGCTGGACGGGGCGGGCATTGTTGACGGTGATGGCAACGGTATCCGTGAGTGGAACGGCGAAGATGTGGTGCTGAAGCTGCGCACCTATGAAGGCCGCGCCGCCCTGCGCCCGACCTTGGAAATCACCCAGGCCATGCTGCAGCAGATCGGCATCGGGGCTGAGATTTCGATAGGCGAATTTGGCGCCAACAATGATGCGCTGGCCGCCGGTGAAATTGACATGCACCTGCAGGCCTGGGGCACGGCGCCCCAGGGGGATCCGGACTATTTCCCCAGCACACTTGTGGCGACCGGGGCCAGCTATAACATTGCAGGCTACAGCAATCCGGAACTGGACGCGTTGCTGGAAGAGGGGCGCGCGCTGTTCAAAACAGAAGAGCGTCAGCCGATCTACGCAAAAGTGCAGGAGATTGTGAATGCAGATCTGCCGATCATTCCCCTGTTTCACAAAACCCAAGTGTCCGTCGGCAATGGCAAGGTGATCGGCTATCAGATCCACCCGGCCGAAACCTATCTGGCTTCGCCGGAGCTGGACCTTGCCAAGTGATCGCAGCGATTTACTGACTTTGACCGGTCTGTCCGCCCACATCGGTGGGCAGACCGTTTTGCAGGACATCGGGTTTTCGCTGGCGGCGGGCGAATGCATGGCGGTGGTCGGCGGGTCCGGTGCGGGGAAATCAACGCTGTTGCGACTGATCCTGGGGTTGCGCAAGCCCGCGGTGCCACAGTGCGGCCATCTGCGGTTTGCCGGCAGGGAACAGGCGCTGGCCACTGCATCCGCGGGCAAGCCTGACGGCATTGCCTATGTCCCGCAAAGCCCGGCCCACGGGTTTGATCCATTGCGGCGCTTGCGCTGGCAGTGGAAACAGCTGCAGCGTCTGCTGGGCGGGCAGGGCGACAGTGACGCGGTGATGCAGGCCCTTGGTCTGCCGCCGTTGCATCGGGCCTACCCCGGTCAATGGAGCCGCGGCATGCAACAACGGCTTTTGGTGGCCATGGCGCTGTTGGAACAGCCCAAACTGCTGATTTTGGATGAGCCGACCTCGGCGCTGGATCCGCTGATTGCGGCGCAGGTTTTGACTGAGGTGCACCGGGTGGCACAGGAGCGCAATATTGCGGTGATGATGGTCACTCATGATCTGGCCCTTGCCGCGCGGTTTGCGGATCAGATCGCCATTTTGAACAAGGGACGCCTGGTCGAATCCGGCCCAACCCAGCGCGTTCTGGCCGATCCCTGCTGCGCCTATGCGGCCGAACTGGTGGCCCATCGTCACTGGCAACGTGGATCCACACAGGAAACGGCAGCGGCATAGATCATGTTGGACGTCTCAAACCTTTCCGTGTCCGTGGCAGGCAAGACCCTGCTGCGGGATGTCTCCTTTTCTGTCGAGACCGGCGAAATGCTGTGTATCGTCGGCGAAAGCGGTGCGGGGAAATCCACCCTCCTCAAGGGGTTGATGGGGATGATGCCCTGCAGCTTTGACACGTTCCAGCATTGGCCAAAGGGCAGGTCCCATCGTCAGGACGATGCAGCTGTGCAGGGGCTGCCTGCCTGCCGCTGGGTGATGCAGGATCCGCTGGCGGCGCTGAACCCCAAGCGCCGTCTGGGGCAATCAATCTGCGAAAGCCTCTATGAACAACACCTGCCCGCAGCCGATCAGCGCAAGGCCGCATTGGCCGCTTTGGAGGCCGTAGACCTCTCCGCTGATTTCTACGACCGCCTGCCGAAAGAGGTGTCTCTGGGGCAAGCCCAACGCGCCTGTCTGGCGCGGGCGCTGATCGCGGAGCCGGCACTGATCATCTTTGATGAGCCGCTCAGCGCCTTGGATGCATTGGTGCAAAAGAAGATCGCGCTGAGGATGGATCAGCTACGCCGTGAAAAGACCATCACCTATATCGTTGTCACCCATGACCTTGGCTTTGCCGCGGCCTATGCCGATCACGTGCTGCTGTTGCAAAACGGGCGGATGAACACCCTGCAGCGCAGGGAAGATTTCTTTGCCAATCCGGCAACTCCTTACGCAAATCAGCTGGTGAATGCAGCCCAGACCCTTGGGGCGCTGGATCAGATGGAGGCTGCGCGATGAACGCATTTCTGACGCGGTTGGGCGGGCTGTTGGCCGTTCTTTTCGGCACCAGTTTCATCACCTTTGCGGTGACCTATTTTGCCCCCGGCGACAAAGCCCTGTCGATTGCACAGGCGCGCTATCCCGGTGAAATGGGCTTTGACAGCGCGGTGCTGGACGGGATCCGGGCCGAGTTTCATCTGGACCGGCCCTTCCTGTCGCAATACCTGCATTGGCTGGCGGATTTCGTGACCGGGGATTTCGGCCGGTCCTACAGTTCGCAGTCAAAGGTCTGGGATGTCTTTACCGGTAATCTGGCTGAAACCATTACGCTGGCCTTCACAGCCCTGACGCTGGGGTTAACCGCCGCCTTTCTATTGGCGGGGCTTGCGGTTTGGAAACAGGGCTCCCTCTTGGACAGGTTTGCCATCCTTTTGGCCTCAGTCGGGGCGGCCATTCCCAGTTTCTGGCTGTCGATCCTGTTGATCATGCTGTTTGCCGCCCACCTTGGCTGGTTGCCAGCCTATGGAACAGGCACCGTGGCAAATCTGGTGCTGCCCGCGGTGACGCTGGCGTTCTGGGTGATGTCCTCCCAAACCCGGCTGCTGCGCAGTTTCCTTCTGGAGGCCTACGCGCAACCCTTTGTGGAGACGCTGCGCCTGCGCGGTGTCTCGGAGCGCGAGATCTTCTTTTCCCACGTATTGCGCCACGCAATGCCGCCAGCGCTGACGATGATCGGGCTGGATCTGGCGGGGCTGATAGAAGGCGCGGTTGTGGTTGAGATCATCTTTGCCCGTTCCGGTCTGGGATCGCTGTTGGCCGGTTCGGTACTGGCGCGGGATCTGCCGGTAGTCGTTTTCCTGGTGATGTTTTTTGCGCTGACCTACGTGCTGATCAACACGCTGATCGATCTGCTGCAGATCGTGATGGACCCCCGACAGCGCGCAGCAGAAAGGGCTGAGGCATGAGTATGATCCTGACAGGCACCAAAATGCGCCTCCCCGCAAAACCATCAGCGACGCTATGGGCGCTGATGGCGGTGGTTCTGGTCGTCATCGCTGCGTTCCTGAGCACCCCCTATGATCCCACCAAAGCGGATTTTCTGAACCGGCTTGCACCGCCAAGCCCGCAGCATTGGTTCGGCACCGACCATCTGGGCCGCGACATTGCCACCCGGGTGCTTTACGGCAGCTTCTGGTCCCTGGGCCTGTCGCTCTGCGTGGTCAGCATTGGGGCTGTTATCGGCACAATTGTGGGGCTGATTGCCGCGCAACGGGGGCGGTGGGCCGATATGCTGCTGATGCGGGTCACCGACAGTTTCTTTGCCTTCCCCGAGCTGATTGCCGCCGTCACCATCGCCGGGCTTTTCGGGCCCAGCACGATGAATTTGGTGCTGGCGCTGATCGTGGTCAGCTGGATGAAATTCGCCCGCCTTGTGCGCAGCCTTGCGGTCGCTGTGGTGCAGCAGGACTATGTGTTGCAGGCGCGGCTGAACGGGCTGCCGGCGCATCTGGTTCTGTGGCGCCATATCCTGCCCAATGTGCTGCCGGGGGTGTTTGTGTTGTGGACCAACAGCTGGTCACGCACCATCCTGGCGATTTCAGGGCTGAGTTTTCTGGGATTTGGCGTGCAGCCGCCCAATGCCGAATGGGGGGCGATGTTGCTGGATGGTAAGGCCTATCTGCACACCGCACCGCACATTATGATTTTTCCCGGGCTTGCGGTTTTGATCGCAGTCCTCATCATCAACCTGACCGGTGACCGTTTGCGGGATCGGCTGGCTGATGAATTTTGATTAAGATTGGATTGACCTTGGACACCACTGGTATTTTCCTGCGCATTGGCGCGACGTTTTTCTTCACCCTGATGGTCATTCTGATCAAGTTTCTGGCCGAGGCTGTGCCTGTCGGGCAGGTGGTGTTTTTCCGCAGCGCCGTGGCTTTGGTGCCGCTGGTTCTGTTCCTGATGTGGACCAAGGATTTCCCCAGCGGGCTTCGCAGCAAGCGGCCGATGGGCCATGTGATGCGGTGCCTGATGGGCTGTGCGGCGATGTTTGCCTCTTTTGCGTCGCTGAAATACCTGCCGCTGGCCCATGCCTCAATCCTTGGCTATCTGGCGCCGATGCTGGCCGTGGTGCTGGCGCGGTTTATCCTGGGCGAAAATGTCAGCCCGATCAGATGGTTTGCGGTCGTGCTCAGCTTCCTGGGGATGCTGGTTCTGGTGCTGCCGAAAGCAACCGGCGCAACGGTGGATCAATCCTATATGATCGGCCTGGCGCTGGCGCTGGTGATGGCGGTCTTCACCGCCGGGGCCAAGATCCAGATCCGCTCGCTCGCTTTGACGGAAAACGCGGGCGCGATTGCCTTCTACTTTGCCCTGACCTGTGCGCTGGCGGGCTTGCTGACCGCCGGGCTGGGCTGGGTGCAGCCAAATCCCATGCAATGGCTGCTGCTGATCGGATCGGGGCTGACGGGGGGGATCGCCCATATCATGATGACGCTGGCCTTGCAGAAGTCCGAGGTTTCCAAACTGGCGCCGTTTGAATACCTGTCGCTAATCTTTGCGGTGATCGCGGATTACACGCTGTTCAACGTGGTGCCGGGGCTGGCTTTTGTGGGCGCGACGGCGTTGATCCTGGCGGCGATGTGGCTTGTGACGTTCAAAGATCAGCTGCCACAAGGGGCGAAAGCCAGCTGACGAATGTTAAGCGGCCTCACCCCCAAGGGGGCGGCGTCAAATATGCGGTCAGCGCGTCCAGCGCGCGCTGCACCCGTGCGGTTCTGAGCGTGCGCGGGTTGAGCAGGGCAATGATATCAGCGTCGGGCATTTTGTAGGGGGTCAACACCTGCTGTAACCGCCCGTCTTGCAACTCTGTCGCCACGTTCCATTCAGACCGTTGAACAATGCCCAGCCCGGCAAGGGCCCAGGATTTGATGACCTCCCCGTCATTGCTGGAAAAAGCAGGGTTGATGCGGGTGGTGTGGCGCTGACCGTCTGGCCCCAGAAACCCCCACATCGTCATATCAGCCTGATCTTCGCGGATCACGCCGCAGGCGTGGTGTTTCAGATCCTCCGGCGTTTGTGGCCTGCCGCTGCGGTCCAGATAGTCTGGTGAGGCCAGCAGGAAACGCCGGTTCGGGGCCAGTTTTTTGCTTGTCAGAGAAGAGTTTGGCAATTGACCGATGTGGATGATCAGATCCCAGTTGTCCTGCCGCGAGGCGCCAAACGGATCGTCGGACAGCAGCAGATCCGGGGTGATCCCGGGATGATCTGCGATCAGCCGGGCGATGGCCGGGGCAATATGCAGTCGGCCAAACCCGAAAGGCGCAATCACCCGCAGCGGGCCGCTGATGTCTTGCCGCTGCGCCTGTAGATCCTCATGCAACAGCGCCAGATCCTGCAACAGCCCATCCGCCCGGCGCAACAAAGCCTCACCATCAGCGGTCAGCACAAGTGGGCCGCGCCCACGTTCCAGCAACCGCAGGCCCAGGCGCTGCTCCAGCAGGGACAGGCGTTGCGACACGGCGGGGGGGCTGACATTCAGCATCCGGGCCGCCGCAGCCAGGGACGGCGCGCGCGCCAAGACGGCGAAGAAACGTAGATCTGGAGACTCAATCATTAAGCTGAAGTTAATGTTGCAGTTCATAATTGTTAATGTGCAGTTTCGCCGCGCTGAGCGATAGTGGCCCCAAACAGTGAGGAGAATTGCGCGATGACAGTGCAGGACCAGCGGCTGGCAGAGGTGCAAACGCCGGCGCTTTTATTGGATGAGGCCAAAATGACCCGCAACATTGACCGCCTGGCAGCGCATGTTGGAGGAAAGGGCGTGATGCTGCGGCCGCATTTGAAGACGGCGAAATCCACCGATGTGGCGCGTCGGGTTTTGACCGATGGGACGGGGCCGGCGACGGTCTCCACCCTGGCGGAGGCCGAGGTGTTTGCTGAAATGGGCGTCAGGGACATCATCTATGCCGTCGGGATCACCCCGGACAAGCTGGGCCGGGTGGCTGCTCTGCGCGACAAGGGCTGTGATCTGTCTGTCCTGCTGGACAGCGTGGCGCAAGCGCAGGCGGTGGCCGAGGCTTCAGCCCGATTGGGGCAGGCGATCCCGGCCTTGATTGAACTGGACTGTGACGGCCATCGCAGCGGTGTGGCACCGGGGGATCCGGTGCTGGTCGAGATCGGTCGCATACTGCACGAAGGCGCGGCTGAGCTGCGCGGGGTTCTGACCCATGCCGGCGAAAGCTATGAGATGACGGGTCGCGACGTCCATCGCGCCCTGGCCGAGGTGGAGCGCGCCGCCGCCGTTGGTGCGGCGGAAACCCTGCGCGCGGCAGGCTTGCCCTGTCCGGTGGTCAGCATCGGCTCCACCCCCACCGCCCATGCGATTGAGGATTTGACCGGCGTGACCGAGGTGCGCGCCGGGGTCTATGTGTTCTTTGATCTGGTGCAGGCCGGGATTGGGGCCTGTCAGCAGGATGATATTGCCCTTTCCGTCCTGACAACGGTGATCGGGCATCAGCAGCAGAAAGGCTGGGTGATCACAGATGCCGGCTGGATGGCGATGTCACGTGATCGCGGCACCGCTGCGCACGCGGTGGATCAGGGTTACGGTGTGGTCTGCGATGAGGCGGGGCAGCCGATCCCGGGGCTCACCGTGATCAAGGCCAATCAGGAACACGGCATCATTGCCGCCCGGGAGGGCTATGAGGGTGAGGTGTCTGATCTGCCGCTTGGCACACGGTTGCGGATCCTGCCGAACCACGCCTGTGCCACCGCCGCGCAATATGGCGCTTATCACGTTATCCCGTCCGCACCCGGTGCGCCGCTTTTGACCTGGCCCCGGTTTGGCGGCTGGTAGGAGATCTGAAATGCAATATGTTTCCGAAGAGGTCTCGGCCCGGTTGGCCTCACATGAACTGGCTTATGACGCGGTGAAAAAGGCCCTGATCGCCGCCAGTGAAAGTGCTGCGATTTTCCCGGTGGTTCTGGGCCATGGCAGTGATCCGTCAAACACCTATGCGGTGAAATCCTCAGCCGTAGCAGATCTGGCCGGGCTGAAGGTTGGATCCTTCTGGCCGGGCAATGAGGCCCGCGGGGAGCCGCGGCATAACTCCTTGATCCTGCTGTTTGATCAGACTTGCGGCCGTATCGGTGCGGCGGTGGAGGCGGGTAAGCTGAACGCCTATCGCACCGCCGCTGCAAATGCCGTGGCTGCGCAGCAACTGGCGCGGCAGGATGCCAAAACACTGGCGATTTTTGGCGCTGGTCATCAGGCGGAATATGAGGTGCGGGCGCTGGCACGGGTTCGCGATCTGCAAAAGGTTCTGGTGGTGACGCGCAACACGGGTAAAGGCCAGAAGTTTGTCGCAGACCTGCAGGCAGAGGGGATCAACGCCGAGCTGGCGGAGGCCGAGGCAGCCTGCCGCGCGGCCGATATCATCGTCACCGTCACCCCCGCCCGGGCGCCCCTGTTTCAGGCCGATTGGGTGCAGCCGGGGACCCATGTGGCCTCCATGGGATCAGACTCAACCGGAAAACAAGAACTGCCGCCAGAGCTGTTTGAACGGGCGCGGCTGTTTTGTGATCTGCCGGCGCAGTCCCGGGTGATTGGCGAGTTTCAACATGCCACAGAGGGCGCGGATCTGACCGCGATCGGCGATGTTTTGTCGGGCCGCGCTGAGGGGCGCACATCGGCGCAGCAGATCACGGTTTTTGACAGCTCTGGCCTGTCGGTTCAGGACCTTTATGTAGCGCAGGCGATCCTGGCGCTTGTCGCGGACGGCTAGGCAGCCCCCCATGGTGGCGGGCGGGCGTTCGGTCTGCCGCCTAGACGAAGGTATCCTGAATGTGCGCGGCGGTTTCGCGCAGGGCGGCCTCGATCACCGGGCGCTGGCTCTCAAACCGGGAGGAGGGCACAGGCACCGAAATCGCGTGCAGCCCGCCGCCCCAGTCGGTGAAGCAGAAACCGATCGCTGAAACGCCGCCTGAGTGTTCATCAAGGTCATAGGCCAGGCCGTCACTGCGGATCTGGGCCAGTTCCGCAAGGAAGGTGTTCAGGTCGGACTGCACGCCGTTTCTGTCCCATTCATTGCGGATCAGTTTGATCGCTTCCTCGGCAGGTAGATGCGCCAGGCAGGCTTTGCCATTGGCGGTGGTTGTCAGCGGAAAAACCTCCCCCACCTTGGAAACGGTGGTCAGCCGGTGGGTGCCGGGGACCTGATCCAGAAACACCATACCGATGCCGCGCATCACCGCCAGATCGGTGGTTTCCCCGGTTTTTTGTGTCAGCTCGGTCAGCAGCAGGCGGCAGTGCTCCACGATATTGTAGGGCTCATTGCCGGCAAGCGCGCCCAGTTCCGGGCCCAATCGCAGGCCGCCACCGTTCACATCGCTGATCACGAACTTTTCTTCTGCCAGCGCGCTTGTGATTCTTTGTACCGTAGAGCGGGGCAAACCGACCCGTTCTGCGATCTGTCCCAGGCTCATCCCGGATTGGGCGTTCTTCAAAACCCGCAGAATCGCAGCGGCCCGCGTGATGACCTGAATGCCTGCCTTTTCGTTTTTAGGCTGTTTTTCAGTCATTTGATTGGAACCCGTTCGTTGTGTTTCCGTGGTGCCCCTGACCATAGACCAGAAAAAAGTGTTTCGCAATACGGTACGCTTAACCCATATCGTGAGTTTTGCTGTTGACCGCATTGTGGTGCATATGCATCATCATGCGGGACAGGTGGAGGAGCCACCCTGACATTTTGGACGTGACTAACGCCGGATTCCGGCGAACAGAGGAGATGTGCCTGATGGTCGAAATCCGCGGCATTGAGTTCCAGGGGAACACTGACAACGACATGGGGCTGGAGTTTTACAACCTCAGCCATCGCTTTGGGTTTCAGAACCCGAACTGGCCCTATTTTCAGGATACGAAAATCGAACGTATCCACTATATGGCCAAATCTGGCGTGCTGAGCCAGCGCATCACCACCACGATGCATGCCACCACCCATATCGACGCGCCGGCCCATGTGGTTGCGGGCACGCCCTTCATCGATGAGGTGCCGCTGCCGCATTTCTTTGGCACCGGCATCGTGGTGTCGCTGCCCAAAAAGAAATGGGAGCCGATCACCGGTGAAGATTTGGAAAAAGCCTGCGGTCACGCGATCCGCCCCGGCGATGTGCTGATCATCAACACCGGCTGGCACAAGGAATATGAGGATGGCGACTACTTCGCCTATTGCCCCGGTTTCGTGCCCTCCGCCGCCGAATGGATGGTGGAAAAAGGGGTGAAGGTCGTGGGTCATGACACCCAGGCCAATGACCACCCGCTGGCCACCGCCATTGGCCCGCAGCGCAATGGCCCGCTGCTGCCGCATCTGGAAGAAGAATATAAGGAATGGTCCGGCGGCCGCGATTGGAAGGATGACTTCCCCGAGTGGGAGCCGTGCCACAACATTCTGTTTAAAAACGGCATTCTCGGGATTGAGAATGTGGGTGGCGATCTGGATGCGGTCACCGGCAAACGCTGCACCTTTGCTTTCTTCCCGTGGAATTGGGATCGCGGTGACGGCTGCATCATCCGGCTGGTGGCCATGATCGACAAAGGTCAGGGCTACCGCATTGAGGCGGGTGAGGCGTTCTGATCCGCCATCACCCCTGTGGCCCGCATCACGGTGCGGGCCAAAATCCCCCAATCCTGAGGTCCGTGCCATGCACCTAAAACGTTTTACCGACGCAACCCCCTATGAGGCGCCAAACCACTTTGGCTGTTTCGGGTTGCGGCTGCAGGGGTTTGAACCCGGCGGCCCCACCAATCAATGGGTTGGGTTCAGCCAGTTCCTGCCGGGCGGCGGTGCGGGGCCGGACAGCACACCGTTTGAAAAGGTCTACGTCCTGCTGGAGGGCGAAATGACCGTCATCGTGGACGAAGAAGAGACCGTGCTGACCCCACTGGACAGCTGCACCATCGCCCCGGGCGAAGTGCGCACGCTGATTAACAAATCAAACCTGACCGCAAAGATGCTGGTCGTCATTCCCTATCCGCCGGAGGCTTGAACATGACTGCAATGGCGAACCCCCTCGCAATGTTTGATGTGAAAGGGCAGGTGGCCCTGATCACGGGGGCCTCTGGCGCCTTTGGCATGGTGGCCGCGCGCATTCTGGCCGGTGCCGGCTGTAAACTGGTGCTGGCCGCGGGCAATGCGGATGCGTTGCAGGACATTGCTGAGGAATGTCAGGGCATGGGGGCTGAGGTTCTGGCGCTCAACACCCGGCCGTCAGATGATGCGGCCTGCCAGTCCCTGATTGATGAGGCGGTCGCCTGTTTTGGTCAGCTGGACATTCTGGTGGTGGCCTCGGGCATGAACAAGGTGGCGCTGATCAACGACATGGCGCCGGAAACCTTCACTGATGTGATGGATGCAAATGTCACCCAAAGCTGGCTGTTGGCCCGAGCTGCGGCAGGTCAGATGAAGGCACAGGGGCAGGGCGGCAAGATCGTTCTGGTCTCCTCAGCCCGCGGGTTGCTGGGCCATCCGGCGGGCTACACCGCCTATTGCGCTTCAAAGGCGGCGGTGGATGGCATCACCAAATCGCTTGGCTGCGAATTGGGGCCGACCGGGATCACCGTAAATGCCATTGCCCCCACAGTGTTTAGATCCCCGCTGACGGCCTGGATGTTTGAAGACAGTGAAGAGGCCACAAAGGTGCGCAACGGTTTCCTGACGCGCGTGCCCAAGGGCCGCTTGGGTGAGCCTGAGGATCTGGCGGGGCCGCTGTTGTTCCTCGCTTCCAAGGCATCTGATTTTTACACTGGGCATATCCTCTATGCCGACGGCGGTTATACGGCGGGGTGAGCGTTGATGGCTAAGACAAAGAATATCGCCGTCATTGGCGCCGGCCTGATGGGCCACGGCATTGCGCTGACCCTGGCGCGGGCCGGGCATCTGGTGACGGTCACCGATCCCATGGCTGAGGCGCGCGATGCCTTGCCTGCACGGGTGCGCGCCAGCATGGCGGCGATGGGCTGCGCTGAGGCTGAGATTTCTGAAACCCTGACCCGGATCGCGGTGGCGGACAGCACAGCAACTGCGGTTGGTGCGGCAGATCTGGTGTTTGAAGCGGCGCCGGAAAAGATGGCGCTGAAACAGGCCATTTTTGCTGAGGTGGAGGCCCACGCGCCAGAAGGCTGCATTTTGGCCTCCAACACCTCGGTCATGCCGATCACGGAAATCATGTCCGGCCTCAAACATAAGGACCGGGCCTTGGGCACCCATTGGTGGAACCCGCCGCATATGATCCCGTTGGTTGAGGTGGTCAAAACCCAATGGACACGGGCCGATCTGGCGCAGGAGGTCTTTGACCTCCTGGCGGCGGCGGGCAAGACACCGGTGATGGTGGCCAAGGATGTGCCCGGGTTCATCGGCAACCGTTTGCAACATGCACTGTGGCGCGAGGCGATCAGCCTGGTGGAAAACGGGATCTGTGATGCTGCAGCGGTCGATACCGTTGTGAAATCTAGCTTCGGCCGGCGTCTGGCCGTGTTGGGGCCGCTGGAAAATGCAGACCTCGTGGGCACCGATCTGACGCTCGATATCCATCAGAACGTTCTGCATGACATTGAGGCCCGCCAAGGCCCATCCCCCTATCTGGAACAGCTGTTTAACGCCGGGCAGCTGGGCATGAAATCGGGCCAGGGCTTTCGTCACTGGACCGCAGAAGAGGCCGACGCCGTGCGCCTGACGGTCGCCAATCATCTCAAGGAACTCGAGGGAATTCTGGAGCAAAGCAACTGAAGTTTAAGCGTTGTCAGCGGGGAGGCTGGCAAAAGGAGGACGATATGACCAAGACACTGAAACACCTGCCGCGCCGTCGGTTTTTACAAGCGGGCGCCGCCGCATTCGCCGCCCCTGCGCTGCTGAAAAGCACCCGTGCCTATGCCGCAACACCGACCCTGCGCATCGGCCATGTCAGCCCGCGCACCGGGCCGCTGGCCGGTTTTGCCGAAGCGGATGATTATGTGCTGAAAGGCATCGAACAGGCCTTTGCTGCCGGTTTGGAAAACAACGGCAAGTCCTGGAATGTTGAGATCATTTCAAAAGATAGCCAATCCAATCCAAACCGCGCCGCTGAGGTGGCCGCAGACCTGATCCTGGGCGAAGAGGTAGACATTATCGTTGCCGCCTCGACCCCGGATACAGTGAACCCGGTGGCCGATCAGGCTGAGGTGAATGAGGTGCCCTGCATCACCACAGATTGCCCCTGGCAGCCCTATTTTTTCGGGCGCAACGGGGTTCCGGGTGAGGGCTTCCAGTCAACCTACCACTTCTTCTGGGGGCTGGAGGATGTGATCTATTCCTTCCTTGAGCTGTGGGATGCGTCCGGGGCCAATTCGGTTGTGGGCGGGCTGTTCCCCAATGACGCCGATGGCAACGCCTGGGGCCATCCGGAACTGGGGTTGCCGAAACCTTTGGGGATTTCCGGCTATGATCTGATTGATCCCGGCCGCTATCAGCCGCTGTCGGATGATTTCAGCAATTACATCTCTGCCTTCAAAGAGGCCGGCTGCGAGATTGTCACCGGCAATATGATCCCGCCGGATTTTGCCACCTTCTGGGCGCAGGCCGCGCAGCAGGGGTTCCGCCCCAAGGTGGTCACCATCGGCAAGGCGCTGTTGTTCCCCTCCTTCATCGAAAGCCTCGGCGATCGTGGTGACGGGTTGACGTCTGAGGTCTGGTGGACTCCGAACCATCCGTTCTCCTCTTCCCTAAACGGGGCCTCCGCACGCCAGCTTGCTGAGGGCTACACCGCCGAAACCGGCCGTCCCTGGACCCAGCCGATTGGCTTCAAGCACGCCCTGTTTGAAGTGGCCGCGGACGTCATTCGCCGGGCTGAGGATCTGGAAGATCCCGAAGCGATTGTTGCGGCCATTGCGGCCACGCAGATGTCGACGATTGTCGGCAAGGTCGACTGGTCGGATGGTCCGATGAACAACGTGACCAAAACCCCATTGGCGGCCGGCCAGTGGCAGAAAACCGGTGACACGTTCAATCTGGAAGTGGTGGCAAGCTACGGCATCCAGGGGATCGAACAAACCGCAGACCTGAAACTGCTGTCCTGAACATACAGCGGCGCCAGCAATGGCGCCGCCCCGGGAAAGAGAGTGCCATGACCACATTGTTAAAGCTGGATCGCCTGAACAAAGCCTTCGGGGCGGTGAAGGTTGCCGATCAGCAGAGTTTTGAAGTGAAAGAGAATGAGGCGGTTGGGATCATTGGCCCCAATGGGGCTGGCAAGACCTCATTGTTTAACCTGATCACCGGCACGATGGCGGCAAATTCAGGCACGATTGAGTTTAACCAACGTGATGTCACAGGCTGGTCTGCCGCGCGGCGCTCCCACGCCGGGATTGCGCGCAGCTTTCAGGTGCCGCAGCCGTTTTCCGGGCTGACGGTCTATGAAAATGCCATGGTGGCCGCAACGCAGGCGGCAGGCCTGAATGGGCGTCAGGCGGCGCGCCATTGTCTGGAGGTTCTGGACCAAACCGAGCTGTTGGGCAAAGCCAATATCGAGGCTGGCGGGCTTACGCTGCTGGATCGCAAACGGCTGGAACTGACCCGCGCGCTTTGTGCAAAACCCAAGCTGTTGTTGCTGGATGAGATCGCCGGCGGGCTGACCGAGAATGAGTGTCAGTCGCTGGTGCAGACCATCAAGGATATTCACGCCTCAGGCGTCACGATCATCTGGATCGAACATGTGGTCCACGCCCTGATGGCGGTGGTCGAACGGCTGATCGTCATCGATTTCGGCAAGAAGATCGCCGAGGGCGAGCCCCAAGCCATCATGAACAGCTCCGAGGTTAAGGAAATCTATCTGGGGATCGAAGCTGATGCCTGAACCCATCCTGAAAACCCATAACCTTGCGGCCCACTACGGGGACTTTCAGGCCCTCTACGGTCTGGATCTGGAAATCCATCAGGGTGAGGTACTGGCGATCATCGGCTCCAACGGGGCGGGCAAGACCACTTTGATGCGCTCCCTCACCGGGTTGATCCGAAACGCGCCGGGGCAGATCAGCTATAACGGTCAGGATATCAGCACCTTGCGGGCCGATCAGGTGGCCAGCCTAGGCCTTGCCATGGTGCCCGAGGGGCGGCAGCTGTTTCCTTCCCTTTCGGTCAAGGAAAACCTGATGATCGGCGCGCAGGTGGGGCGCAAGGGTCCGTGGGATCTGGCAGCCGTCTATCGCCTGTTCCCCATCCTGAATGAGCGTAAGGACCAGCCCTCAACCTCCCTTTCGGGGGGGCAGCAACAGATGGTGGCGATTGGGCGGGCTTTGATGGCCAATCCCGATCTGATCCTGTTTGACGAAATCAGTCTGGGCCTGGCGCCGATCATCATCAAAGACATCTATGACGCCCTGCCGGGCATCATTGGCGAGGGCATGAGCGCAGTCATCGTGGAGCAGGACATCGCCAAAGCGCTGTCTGTCTCCAGCCGCCTCTACTGTCTGCAAGAGGGACGCATTTCACTGGAAGGCGCCTCTGACACTGTTTCGCGCGATGAGATTTCGCGCGCCTATTTCGGGATCAAATAAATGGATTGGGTGAATGCAATTGTGCAGGGCACGCTGCTGGGGGGGCTTTACGCCCTGTTTGCAGCGGGGCTGTCGTTGATTTTCGGGGTGATGCGGCTGGTCAATATCGCTCATGGCGATCTGATTGTGCTGGGTGCCTATCTGGGGCTGACGGTCACCGCGGCCACGGGTCTGCATCCGCTGCTGGCGCTCTTGCTGGTGGTGCCGACAATGGCGGCGATTGGCTATGTGCTGCAGCGTGGACTGCTGAACCAAACCCTTGGCGATGATCTGCTGCCGCCGCTCTTGGTGACCTTCGGCCTGTCGGTGATCCTGCAAAACACCCTGCTGGAGGTCTATTCCGCCGACCCGCAGAAGATCAGCGCGGGCGCTTTGGAAACGGCCAGTGTGCAACTGGGCGGCCTGTCCCTTGGGGTGCTGCCGCTTTTTACCTTTGGGTTGGCCATCGCGGTCATCTGGGGGCTGCAATGGATGTTTTACCGCACCGCCATGGGGCGCGCGTTCCGGGCGGTGTCTGACAATCAGGACATTGCGCAGCTGATGGGGCTGAACCGCCGTCACGTCTTTGGGCTTGCCATGGCATTGGCGCTGGGGGTCACGGCGATTGCGGGGATCCTTTTGGGCATCCGCACCAGTTTTGATCCCGCCATCGGCGGTGGGCGGCTGATCTTTGGCTTTGAGGCCGTGATCATCGGCGGCCTTGGCAACCTCTGGGGCACTTTGGCGGGCGGCGTCATTCTGGGCGTGGCCCAGACCGTCGGCGCCAAGATCGATCCCGGCTGGCAGATCCTGTCAGGTCACCTTGCCTTCCTTCTTATTCTTGCCATCCGCCCCAACGGCCTGTTCCCGAGGATTTCCGCATGAGCCTGCAGGACTATTCCGTCACCCGTTCCTCACCCGCTGCCCGGATTGCGGCGCTTTGCGCCCTTGTTGGTCTGGCGCTGCTGATCGCCGCCCCATGGTGGGCCGGCCGCGCTGACCTGCGCTTGATGGGGGAGCTGTTTCTCTATCTCTCGCTGGCCTCACTCTGGAACCTGATGGCAGGCTACGCCGGTTTGGTTTCGGTGGGCCAGCAGGCCTTCGTTGGCTTTGGCGGCTATATGCTCTTCGCGCTGACGATGTTTGCCGGGCTGCATCCCCTGGCCGCGATTGCGCTGGCGGGTGTGCTGGGGGCGCTGGTTTCTGTCCCAGTGGCGGTTTTGATCTTCCGCCTGCGCGGCGCCTATTTCGCCATCGGCACCTGGGTCATTGCGGAGGTGTTCCGCCTGGGCTTTGCACAGGTTTCAGCGCTTGGCGGTGGATCGGGATCCTCGCTGCCGGTTGCCATCGTCAAATCGCTGGCCTCGAAACGGGCCATGCGCGAGGCGCTGAGCTACTGGCTGGCGCTTGGGGCGGCGGTTCTGGTGATCGCAACGATCTACCTGTTCCTGCGCTCGCGCAAAGGGCTGGCCCTGACCGCGATCCGTGACAATGAACTGGCCGCGGGCAGTCTGGGCATCGACATCTGGCGCACCAAATTCACCGTCTATGTGGTGACCTCGGCCATGACGGCGATGATCGGCGCGCTGATTTTCCTGCAAAAGCTTAGGATCTCGCCCGATGCGGCCTTCAGCGTGAATGACTGGACCGCCTTTGTGATCTTCATCGTGGTGATCGGCGGCATCGGCACCATCGAAGGCCCGATCATCGGCACGCTGCTGTTCTTTGCGCTGCGCGAAACGCTGGCCGATCTTGGCACCACCTATCTGATCGTGCTGGGCGCCGTGGCGATTGTCATGATGCTGAAAGCCCCGAAAGGCGTCTGGGGTCTGATCCGGACGCGGTTCGATCTGCAGCTCTTCCCCCTAGGATATCGCGTGGTGAAACGCGCTGAACACAAAGGACAAAACGACTAATGGCACGTCAAAAGAAAACCATCATAACCTGCGCGGTCACCGGGGCCATTCACACGCCAACCATGTCGGATGCGCTGCCCTACAGCTATGATGACATTGCCCAGCAGGCCGTTGATGCGGCCGAGGCTGGTGCATCCATCCTGCACCTGCACGCCCGTAATCCTGAAACCGGGGCGCCCTCGGTGGATCCCAAGGATTTCGCGCCGTTTCTGCCGCGCATCAAACAGGCCACCGATGCGGTGGTGAACCTGTCGACCGGGGGCTCGCTGACCCTGTCAATTCAGGACCGTATTACGCCCGCCAAAACCTTCAGCCCTGAGATGTGTTCGATGAACATGGGGTCGATGAACTTCTCCTTCCATCCGCTGGCAAAGCGTTACGGCGACGACGATTGGAAGTTTGATTGGGAAAAGGACTATGTCGCCAATTCGGATCAGAACATCTTCCGCAACACCTTCCGCGACATTCAGGAAGCGGCGGAAACCCTGGCGCCGCATGACATCAAGTTTGAACATGAGTGCTACGATGTGGGCCATCTCTATAACCTGAAATTCTGTATGGACATCGGGCTGTTCAAGGCGCCGATCTTCATCCAGTTTATCTTTGGCATCCTGGGCGGCATAGGCCCTGAGATTGACAATCTGGTCTTCATGAAACGCACCGCGGATCGCCTGTTTGGTGATGATTACCGCTGGTCGGTGCTGGGTGCAGGGGGCGCGCAGATGGGTCTGGCGACCAGTGCCAGCCAGATGGGCGGCCACCTGCGGGTCGGACTGGAGGACAGCCTGTTCATTTCCCGCGGCAAACTGGCCGAAAGCAACGCAGCACAGGTGCAAAAGATCCGCCGCATCGTCGAAGATCTGGGCTGCGACGTAGCCACCCCAGATGAAGCGCGCGAGATCCTGGCGCTGAAAGGGGCCGATCGGGTGAATTTCTAGGCACATTAAGGACTGAACTTCTGCTCATTCGGTTGCCTGCTGGATGGGCAGATGACCTGTGATGGCTCTAGAAAAGGTCCTATCGACGCGGAAATACCAGCAAACCTTGAAACCAAAAAAGCCCGCCATTCAGGCGGGCTTTTTATGGCGGAGAGACAGGGATTCGAACCCTGGGTGGGCTTGCACCCACAACGGTTTTCGAGACCGCCCCGTTCGACCACTCCGGCACCTCTCCGTTCACTGAGACCGTGGTCTTGGTGTGGGGCGGTTTAAGGAGAATTGCGGGGGGGGGCAAGAGGGATTTTCGACTTTTGTGAAACTTTTTCTGCAAACCTCCCGGTGGCGAGCTTGCAAGGACGGGGAGCGTTTTTGGAACGGGCTGGACCGGACTCAAATGAACCGGGCAACACGACGTTATATAGAGTGGCTCAAGGCGGCGCTTGAGGCCTATGGGGTGTCTCGGCTAGGTTAGGCGGGATCCGCGTGACGTTGCGCGCTGCAGGAAGGACATGTTTTGCACCAAGTGTTTACTTCAATTTCGCGATCCTGTGCCTCTGCTCTGATGGCCCTGTCAGCGATGGTCTTGCTGGGAATCCCGGCGGCGGCAGGCCCGCGTGCGGCTGAGATAGACGCGCTGTTTGAGGCGCTCAACATGCCCGAAATGTTCACAATCCTGCAGGAAGAGGGCGAAGCCTACGGCGATGATCTGGCCGAGGAGATGCTGCCCGGCGGCACTGGGCCTGGCTGGCAGGCGGTGGTGCGGCGGCTGCATGATCCGGACAGTCTGGAAGAGATTATGCGGGCGGCTTTTGAGGAAAGCTTTGGCAATGCCGAGATCGCGCCGCTGCTGAGCTTTTTCCAGAGCGAAAGCGGACAGCGGATCATTGAGCTGGAACTGGCGGCACGCCGGGCCTTCATGGAAGAAGGCACCGAAGAAGCCGCCCGTGACCAGTTCCGTGGCGTGCAGGAACCCTATGAGGCGCATCTGGCAGCGATTGAGGCGTTCATCGTCGAAAACGAATTGGTGGAAATGAATGTGGTGGGGGCGCTCAACGCCAATATCATGTTCATGCGCGGCCTCATCCAAGGGGGCGCCATTGAAATGAGCGAAGAGGATGTGCTGTCCGATGTCTGGGCGCAGGAGCCGACAACGCGGATGGACACCCATGAATGGGTTTATTCCTTCCTGATGCTGGCCTATGAGCCGCTGAGCACCGAAGAGGTGCAGGCCTATGTGGCGCTGTCGCGCACGCCCGAAGGCCAGGCGTTGAACCGGGCGCTCTTTGCCGGGTTTGACCGGATGTATGGCACGGTGTCGATGTCTTTGGGGCTGGCGCTGGCGCGTCAGATGGAGGGCGAGTCCCTCTGAACCCGGTTTGGACCTAAGAAAAAAGGGCTGAAACTGAGCTGGGGCGCGAATAAGTGTTGACTTATCCCCAAGATCCGACAATAAGCGCGATCCTAGGGCAGGGGGAACTCTGCCCTGTTTTGTTGTGATACAGCCCGAAAAGGGCGCGCAGTTCGCGGTGGCATCTGGCCAGAAACGCCCGGCAACGGGGACCATAGAACGCGGAAATCTGAAGGAAATGCAAATGTTTGCGGTTCTGAAAACCGGCGGCAAGCAGTACAAAGTTCAAGCGGGCGATATCCTCCGCGTGGAAAAATTGGCTGCCGACGCAGGTGAAACCATCCAGTTCAACGAGATCCTGATGCTGGGCGGCGACAACATGGTTGTTGGCGCACCGCTGGTAGACGACGCGGCTGTTCAGGCTGAAGTTGTTGACCAGATCAAAGGCGAAAAGCTGATCCACTTCGTGAAGCGTCGTCGTAAGCACAGCTCCAAGCGCACCAAAGGTCACCGTCAGAAACTGACCCTGATCAAAATCACCGACATCCTGGCCTCGGGCGCAGGTAAGTCGGGCGTGAAAGCTGCCATTGGTTCCGGTTCGGTTGCTGCTGCACCCGCCGCCGCCGCCAAGCCGGCCGCCAAAAAAGCTGCTGCACCCGCTGCACCGGCAGCCGCAGAAGCCGCCGCCGACGATCTGACCCAGATCACCGGTGTAGGTCCCGCAGCCGCCAAGAAGCTGGCCGAAGCCGGCATCACCACTTTCGCACAGCTGGCTGCTGTTGATGTCGACGCCGTTGACGTCAAAGTGAAACCCGAGTGGGTTGCACAAGCTGCCGAACTGGCGAAATAAGTAGAGCTCAAGGAGACACCTCATGGCACATAAAAAAGCTGGCGGTTCATCCCGTAACGGTCGCGACTCAGCTGGTCGCCGCCTTGGCGTAAAACTCTACGGTGGCCAGGCCGCCATTCCGGGCAACATCATCGTGCGTCAGCGCGGTACCAAGATGTGGCCGGGTGAAGGCGTCGGCATGGGCAAAGACCACACCATCTTTGCTACCGTCGAAGGTAAAGTCACTTTCCACAAAGGCCTTAAGAAACGCACCTTCGTTTCTGTCCTGCCAGTGGCGGAGGCTGCAGAGTAAGCCGATCGGTTTCGCTTTAAGAAAACGGGGGATCGGCAACAGCCGGTCCCCTTTCTCGTTTTGCGCCGCGAAGATTTTGGCGCAGGTCTTGCCGATCGGTTGTTTGCTCTAAAGAGTTTTGGCGCCCTTGCTTGTTTTGCGTGATCCGGGTTGCCATCTGTTTGACACGTCAGGGGGTCTGTTTGCCCTTTTCGCGAATTGGGACAAAGGTTTGAGGAGACCGGACCAGCCCAGCCTGACGCAAGTTTGTTTGGAGGAGTATTAAGTATGATGCTCGACACCCAGCCGCTGCAGGCGGCAATTGAAACGGACCGGTTTGTTTTGCGCCCGCTGCGTAAGTCTGACAAAGGTCTGATTGAACTGAACAGCGCCGACCTGCGGGTTGCGCGCAACACCCGTACGATCCCACATCCGCTGCCGCCGGGGGCCATCGATGCCTTTGTCGACCGCGCCATTGATGATGAGCGCAGCGAAGATCTGTGGGCGATTGACGGCACCCTTGTGGGCGGCTGTGAGGTCATGGGCCTTATCGGGCTGGAGCGGATGGACCGCAATCAGAGCCAGATCAGCTTCTGGGTGGCGCCGCCGCATTGGAACAATGGCATCGCTTCGGCGGCCGTGGCTGCAATCCTGGAAGAAAACCCGCAAGAGGCCGAGACCATCTTTGCTGAGGTGTTTCAGGACAATCCGGCCTCAGCCCGGGTGCTGACCAACTGCGGTTTTGAATATCTGGGGGACGCGGAAACCTTCTCGGTTGCGCGCGGGGCCAATATGGCCACCTGGACCTACCTGAAAAAACTAAACGCCGGCGATCAAAAACAGGCGTAAGCAAAGGGGGATGCGCAAAGCGTGTTGTGCATCCCGCGACCTTTGCGATAGGAGACAGACATGAAATTTCTTGATCTCGCAAAGGTCTATATTCGTTCGGGTTCCGGCGGCAACGGCTGTGTCAGCTTCCGCCGTGAGAAGTACATCGAATATGGCGGCCCCGATGGTGGCGATGGTGGTACAGGCGGTTCCGTCTGGGCTGAAACCGTGGACGGTTTGAACACGCTGATCGATTTTCGTTATCAGCAACACTTCTTCGCCGACAATGGCCGCCCCGGCATGGGCAACCAGCGCACCGGCGCGGATGGCGGTGATATCATCCTGAAGGTGCCGGTGGGCACCGAAATCCTGGATGAGGATCAGGAAACCGTGATTGCCGACATGACCGAACTGGGCCAGCGTTTCCTGCTGGCCAAAGGCGGCAACGGCGGCTGGGGCAACCTGCACTTCAAATCCTCCACCAACCAGGCGCCGCGGCGGTCTAACCCCGGTCTGGAAGGGGTGGAACGAACCCTGTGGCTGCGGCTGAAACTGATCGCAGATGTGGGCCTGCTGGGCCTGCCCAACGCGGGCAAATCCACCTTCCTGTCGGCCACATCAAACGCCCGGCCGAAAGTGGCGGATTACCCGTTCACCACATTGCACCCGAACCTTGGCGTTGTGGGTGTGGATGGCGCTGAATTTGTGGTCGCCGATATTCCCGGCCTGATCGAAGGCGCCTCCGAGGGCCGCGGTCTGGGTGATCTGTTCCTGGGCCACGTGGAACGCTGTGCGGCGCTGCTGCATCTGGTGGATGGCTCTTCTGGCACATTGCTGGAAGACTACAAAACCATCATTGGTGAGATCGAAGCCTATGGCGAAGGTCTGGCCGACAAACCCCGTATCACCGTGTTGAATAAAATCGACACGCTGGATGACGAAGAACGCGCCTTCCTCAAAGAGGAGCTGGAGGCGGTTGTTGGTGGGCCCGTGATGATGATGTCCGGTGTCTCACACGAAGGCACCGAGGATGTTCTGCGGGCACTGCGGGCGCAGATCGATGACAACCGGCTGCGGATCAAACAGGAAAAACTAGCCCAAGAGGGTGAGGAAGAGCAGTGGCATCCCTAAAAGAGGCGAAGCGGCTGGTCATCAAGATTGGATCAGCGCTTCTCGTTGATCGCAAGACGGGCCAGCTGCGCGCTGATTGGGTGCAGGGACTGGCCGAAGATGTGGCCTGGCTGAAAGGGCAGGGCAAGGATGTGGTCCTTGTCTCCTCTGGCTCCATTGCTCTGGGGCGTGGTGTGCTGGGCCTGCCGGCCCGCGATCTGGCGCTGGAACAATCCCAGGCCGCCGCGGCTGTGGGGCAGATCCGTCTGGCCCGCGCCTATGAGGAAGTGTTGGCCCCCTTCGGCATCACCACCGCACAGGTGCTGGTGACGCTGGAAGACAGCGCCGACCGCCGCCGCTACCTCAACAGCCGCGCCACTTTGGAACAGCTGGTCAGCCTGGGCGTGGTGCCGATCGTGAATGAAAACGATACCGTCGCCACCGATGAAATCCGCTACGGGGACAATGACCGCCTGGCCGCGCAGGTTGCCGTGACCGTGGGCGCGGATCAGCTGATCCTGCTGTCTGATGTCGATGGGTTCTATTCTGCCAACCCGCAGGTCGATCCTTCGGCCCACCGCTATGACGTCATTGACACCATCACGCCTGAGATTGAGGCGATGGCGGGCGATGGCGTCTCCGGCCTGTCCAAGGGCGGCATGATCACCAAGCTGATGGCGGCAAAAACCGCGACCAAAGCGGGCTGCGCCATGGCGATTACCGAAGGTTCGGTCATCCGGCCGCTGCAGGCGCTGGAAGCGGGGGCAAATGCCACCTGGTTCACCGCCCTCGGCGATCCGCAACAGGCCCGCAAACGCTGGATCGCCTCGATGAAGCCCAAGGGTGACATCATGGTGGATGACGGCGCCGCACGGGCGCTGGCCACCGGCAAAAGCCTGCTGCCGGCTGGCGTTTCCCTGGTCTCAGGCGCCTTTGGGCGTGGCGATCCGGTGGCGATCCTGGACAGCAAAGGCCACAAGCTGGGGCAGGGGCTGGCCCGCTATGATGCGGCTGAGGCGGGCAAGATCAAAGGCCACCGCTCCGAAGATATTGAGGCGCTCCTGGGCTATCCGGGCCGGGCGGCGCTGATCCACCGTGATGATATGGCGCTCTGAGGACGGGCGCGCTAGCATAAGACCCCTGAAACCCTGTTTTGCAAAAACGGAATGATCTCATGAAAGACAGCGAAAACATCCCCGCAATGATGCAAGAGCTTGGCCAACGCGCCAAGGCCGCCGCAGCAGAGCTGGGTTTCGCACCAGCCGCGCAGCGCCAGCAGGCGCTGGAGGCGGCGGCCGATGCTGTCTGGGCCAACCGGGCCGAGATCATCGCCGCCAACGCCAAGGATCTGGAATTTGGCCAGGGCAAGGGTCTGTCAGACGCGATGATGGACCGTCTGATGCTGGATGAGGCCCGTATTCAAGGGATCGTTGATGGCCTGCGCAATGTTGCCGGTCAGGATGATCCCGTGGGTGAGGTGTTGGCTGAATGGGATCGTCCCTCGGGTCTGAACATCCGCCGTGTGCGCACTCCGTTGGGGGTGATCGGGGTGATCTACGAAAGCCGCCCCAATGTGACCGCGGATGCCGGCGCGCTCTGTCTGAAATCGGGCAATGCGGTGATCCTGCGCGGTGGCTCGGAAAGTTTCCATTCCTCGGGCATGATCCATTCCTGTCTGGTCGAGGGCCTGAAGGCCGCAGGCCTGCCCGAAGCTGCCATTCAGCTGGTGCCCACCCGTGACCGTGCGGCGGTGCAGGAACTGCTGACCATGACCGACCATGTGGATGTGATCGTGCCCCGTGGTGGCAAAGGGCTGGTGGGACTTGTCCAGCGCGAAGCCCGTGTGCCGGTCTTTGCACATCTGGAAGGGATCGTGCACATCTACGTCGATAAGGCTGCAGATCCGCAAAAGGCGCTGGATGTGGTGCTGAACGCCAAAACCCGCCGTACCGGCATCTGTGGCGCTGCTGAATGTCTGCTGATCCACCGCGATATTGCCGAAGGCCTGGGCGCCGATCTGATCCGCGCGTTGGTGGAGGCCGGGGTTGAGGTGCACGCCGGCGCTGGCCTGCAGTTGGACGGCACACTGGCCGCAACCGATGCGGATTGGGGCAAAGAGTTCCTCGACAGTATCATCGCAGCCAAAGTGGTTGAGGATGTTGACGGGGCCATCGCCCATATCCGTGCCTATTCCTCCAGCCACACCGATTGTGTGCTGACCGAAGATGACGCCGTCGCTGATCGGTTCTTTGAACGCCTCGACAGTGCGATCCTGATGCGCAATGCCTCCACCCAGTTTGCCGATGGCGGTGAATTTGGCATGGGGGCCGAGATCGGCATCGCCACCGGCAAGATGCACGCCCGCGGCCCTGTTGGCGCCGCGCAGCTGACCAGTTTCAAATATCTTGTGGTTGGCGACGGCACCACCCGGCCGTAAACGTTAGAACGTCAGGCTGGCGCAGTCCTGCGAGGCGCTGACAACCGGGGTGCGCTGCATCTTGGTCAGCGCCTTGGGCAACAGAGCAAATTGCACGTCCTTCGGGCTCAACCCGTCTTTGGTGCCCAGCACCAGTGAATCCCAGGTGCGGCCATCCCAGCTGATGCGCCGTCCCTTGGCGGTCAGTATCCAGCGGCCACAGTCCTGGGTGATGGAGATGGCACCGCCAAGCGGCAGGGTGGTTTCCAGACACATCAGCGCCAGGCAGACCGCTTGCACCTCGGTGCGCGGCGCGCTGTCAGGGCCCAGCCAATGATAGGTGATGCGCCCGCCGCGCCCCAGATCGCCCAACAGGCCGCTGACCTCAATCGTGCCGATGATCTGCGCCGCACTGGCCTTGCCAAAGGCCAGCCGGAAAAACCGGATCCGGGCGTTCACACTGTTCAGGCTTTCCTGCACCAGTTCCAGCTCTGGCGCGGTTTTGGGCGTGGTCATTTGCATCAGCTCCAGCCCGTTGCCAATGGCGCCAATGGGGCTGACCAGATCATGACAGATCCTTGACCCTATGAGTTGTGAAATCTCTTCGTTAAGATCCATGAAAAACTCCCCCGATAGGATCTTTCGATGACAAATATGACGTCTTTTCTTGAACCCGGCATGCGCGTGCGCCATCCGTCGCAGCCTGAATGGGGCATTGGTCAGGTCCAATCCAATATCGGCGGCAAAGTGACCGTCAATTTCCCCGAAGCAGGCAAAGTTGTGATCGATGGCAGCAGAATCGATTTGATGCCGGTCTTTGATGAATGAAGTTCGTTAGCAATTGGTAAACAAGCATAGAGTGAAACGCCTTTCTTGCAAACAAGTTTGTAGCGGAGGCGTTGCCAAGCTGCGGGGGCTTGCCTACAACAGCGGCGGACAGTCAGGGCGCTTTGGGCGCACTCTGAGGTGGGCAAAGGACGCAAGAAACAATGCATCAGCCTGAATTTTCGACAAAACTGGTCGAAAACGAGGAGGAGCTGCGCGCGGCACAACGGCTGCGTTACCGGGTCTTTGTAGAGGAACTGGGCGCTGGCGGCGCTGAGGTGGATCATGAGGCGCGGTTGGAAAAAGATCGCTTTGATCCGTTTTTCGATCACCTCATCTTGTTTGATCACGCCCGCCCTGGTGCCAAGGAGGACCAGGTTGTGGGCGTCTATCGCCTGCTGCGCGGGGATCAGGCCGCGGCGGCCGGACAGTTTTATTCCGAGGATGAATATGACCTCTCCGTCCTGAAAGCTTCGGGGCGTAAGTTGTTGGAATTAGGTCGGTCTTGTCTGGATGTCGACTATCGCGGTGGCGCCGCGATGTATCATCTGTGGAATGCACTGGCGGGTTATGTTCTGCGGCATGAGGTTGAGATCCTCTTTGGTGTGGCCAGCTTCCATGGCACGGACCTCGCGACCTTGGCGCAGCCCCTGTCGATGCTGCATCACAACCACCTTGCGCCCGAGGATCTGCGCGTGCGGGCACAGGCCGGGCATTACGCCGCGATGGACCGGGTCGCCCCCGCTGATCTGGATCGCCGCGCCGCTATGGTTCAGGTGCCGGCACTGATCAAGGCCTACCTGCGGCTTGGGGGCTTCGTCGGCGACGGCGCCTATGTGGATCATACGTTCAACACCACCGATGTCTGTTTGATCATGGACACCGAACGTATGAATGCAAAGCAGAAAAGCATTTATACCAAAGAGGTTACTCGGTGAACGTAAAGTGGGACATGCCCGAAGAGCCATCAGCGGAGCGGATTTCCGTCGCCGGGTGGATCCGGGTGCTGTTGCGCGGCGTCACTTTGGGTGTTCTGGTGTTCGGCGGCCTGCTGCTCCTCCTGTTGATCCGCCTGATTGAACGGCCGATCTACGGGCTGCATCGCCCGCTGACGCCACATATCACCCAGTTTGTCTGTCGCAATGCGTTCCGCATACTGCAGATGCCCCATAAGGTGCGTGGCGAACGGATGGGCCAGAAAGGCGCTGTGGTGGCCAACCATTCGTCCTGGCTGGATATTTTTACGCTGAACGCCCGCAAACGGGTGTATTTCGTCTCCAAGGCTGAGGTGGCCGCCTGGCCCGGCATCGGTTGGCTGGCCCGGGCCACGGGTACGGTGTTTATCCGTCGGGATCCCAAAGAGGCCAAACAACAGCAGCAGGTCTTTGAGGATCGTCTGCTGGCGGGACATAAACTGCTGTTTTTTCCCGAAGGGACCTCCACCGATAGCTTGCGGGTTTTGCCATTTAAATCAACGCTCTTTCAGGCGTTCTTCCACGATCATCTGCGCCATGAAATGCATATCCAACCGGTCACTGTGATCTACCGCGCGCCGGAGGGTGAAGAGCCGCGATTTTATGGCTGGTGGGGCGATATGAATTTCGGCACCCATCTGCTCAAGACTTTGGCCGCGCGACGTCAGGGATCGGTGGAGGTGATTTATCATCCACCTGTACGCGTCGATAGTTTCCCCAATCGTAAAAGCTTAGCCGCCCATGTTGAGGCGATCGTGCGTTCCGGCATGCCCGAAGATCGGCAGGGCCTGCCCGGCGAATAAGCCAATAGAAAAGCCGGGCGCAAACCCGACTTTGTTTATTTTATCAGTGGCTTACGCGCCGCGCCAGATCCAGCCGCCGCCAAAGATTCGACTGCCTTCGCCGGCATAGAACACACAGGCCTGACCGGGGCTGACACCTTCTTCGGGCGTCAGCAGCTCAACCTCAGCCTCAGTTTCCGAGATCGGGCGAATGATCGCCTCCCGCGGGGGACGGGTGGAGCGCACTTTGACCTTCAGGTGCCATTCCTTGCGCGAGGTGAAGGCTTCGTCGCCCAACCAATTGATTTCCCTGACAGGAATGGTGCGCGTGGCCAGCATATCCTTGGGGCCGACAACCACCTGTTTGTTGTCAACGTCCAGTTTCACCACATAGAGCGGCTCGCTCAGGCCACCGATGCCCAGACCGCGACGCTGGCCGATGGTGTAATGGATCACACCATTGTGTTCACCCAGCACCCGACCGTCGGCATGAACGATCTCGCCCGGTTCCGCCGCGCCGGGGCGCAGTTTTTCGATGACCGACGCGTAATTTCCGTTTGGTACGAAGCAGATATCCTGACTGTCGGGCTTATCAGCGACGGCCAGCCCGTATTTCGCCGCCAGTTCCCGCGTCGCGTCCTTGGAGGGCAGATGGCCCAGCGGGAAGCGCAGGTATGACAGCTGTTCAGGCGTGGTTGAGAACAGGAAATAGCTCTGATCGCGGTTGGCATCTTCGGCGCTGTGCAACTCAGGACCGTTGGGGCCCATCATGCGCTGGATGTAGTGGCCCGTGGCCATGCAATCGGCCTCCAGATCGCGTGCGGTTTCCAGCAGGTCCTTGAATTTAACCCGCTCATTGCAGCGAATGCAGGGCACAGGTGTTGCGCCGCCCAGGTAGCTGTCGGCAAACTCATCAATCACCGCTTCCTGGAAGATGTTTTCGTAATCAAGCACATAGTGGGGGAAGTTCATCTCCTCCGCGACACGCCGTGCGTCATGAATGTCGATCCCCGCGCAGCAGGCACCTTTCTTGGCCAGGGCCGCGCCATGGTCATAAAGCTGCAGCGTCACACCCACCACATCATAGCCCTCTTCCGCCAGTTGTGCGGCCACAACGGACGAATCAACGCCCCCCGACATGGCCACAACCACGCGGGTTTCAGAGGGGGGCTTGGCAAAGCCCAATGAGTTCAGCTCAGTGCTTGGGGCGGTGCTTTCATCCAGCATCGGTCGCGACTCCATAGGAAAGACTGCGAGAATATAGGAAAATTCTAAATAGTCTCAAGGGGGCGTTTCACCCCCTGTTAAGACTGAGGCGAGAGACTCACGCCCACATCCGGTCTCAGCAGGAGGAGTGGCGTGATGTATCTTAAGAAATTGGGCGGGCCAAGGGCCGTGACTCTGCCAGACGGCAAACATATGACGCAGGCTGATCTGCCCCCGATAACCACCACGCGATGGGTCGCCAGCCGCAAGGCAGCGGTGGTGCGCGGGGTGCTCTACGGGCTGATTTCCCGAGAAGAGGCGCTGCAGCGATATGCGCTGTCAGACGAAGAATTTCAGGAGTGGGTCGCCGCGATGAGCAGGCACGGGATCGGCGCGTTGAAAACCACCAGGTTGAAAAAATTTCGTCAGCCCTAGGTTGTTTTCTCAGAGCGGGTTTGTCGCTAACGGCTGGTTAACCTTTTTGGGGCACAATGGACTGAGACGACTGTTTTTCCGCGCTGATTTTTGGAGATTATAATGCGTATATTGCTCGTGGAAGATGATCCAAGTACCTCCAAAAGCATCGAGTTGATGCTGACACATGCCAACCTGAATATCTATACAACCGATCTGGGTGAAGAGGGCGTCGATCTGGCCAAACTCTATGATTATGACCTGATCCTGCTGGATCTGGGGCTGCCCGATATGAATGGCCATGAGGTTTTGCGGCAATTGCGCCTGGCACGGGTGGAAACGCCGATCTTGATCCTGTCGGGGGCGGATGACACGGAAAGCAAGATCAAAGGCTTCGGCTTTGGCGCTGATGATTACCTGACCAAACCCTTCCATCGTGAGGAACTGGTGGCGCGCATCCATGCGATCATTCGTCGCTCCAAAGGGCATTCGCAATCGGTGATCCGCACCGGCAAGGTAAATGTGAACCTTGACGCGAAAACGGTCGATGTGGCCGGCACAACGGTGCATCTGACCGGCAAGGAATATCAAATGCTGGAGCTGCTTTCGCTGCGCAAAGGCACCACGCTGACCAAGGAAATGTTCCTGAACCATCTTTACGGCGGCATGGATGAGCCTGAGTTGAAGATCATCGATGTGTTTATCTGCAAATTGCGTAAAAAGCTCAGCAAAGCCACGGATGGTTAGAATTACATCGAAACGGTTTGGGGGCGGGGCTATGTGCTGCGCGATCCTGATCCGTCGCTGGTGGCCTCGGATCCGCGGGTTGATCGGCTGGCCCTCGGCGCCTAGGTGCACGCTGTGTTAAATTCTGCGCCCTGGACCCCCTGACAGTCTGGACCTCCGCCGCCCTGCGCCCTATCACTTAGGAGAACAGGGCGCGAACGTTGCGCCATTTGGCGGGGCAATTCTCCCCGAGGGAAGGCCCTCACCCGAGGGCGCAAAGTGGGGCGCATCAGGTGGCACAACGGGATCAGGAAAGAGCGGTCGCAGACCTAACAGTGGCGCAGGCCGAACAGGAATTGGCAAGGCTGGCTCAGCTGCTGGCAGCGGCAAACTCCGCCTATCACGGCGCCGATCAGCCAGAGATCAGCGACGCAGAATATGATGCGCTGAAGCGGCGCAATCAGGCGATTGAGGCGCGGTTCCCCGCACTGAAGCGGGCGGATTCACCCAGTGATCAAGTCGGAGCCGCGCCCGGGGACGGTTTTGGCAAGATCACCCATGTCGTGCGCATGTTGTCGCTGGGTAATGCCTTTGAGGATGGGGATGTTGACGATTTCGCCAGTTCAAGTGCCAAGTTTCTGGGCGCGAGCGTGGACAGCCTCAGCTTCACGGCCGAACCTAAAATCGATGGCCTGTCGCTGTCGCTCCGGTATGAACAGGGCCAGCTGGTGCAGGCAGCCACCCGCGGCGATGGCGAAACAGGGGAAAATGTCACCGCCAATGCCCTGACGATTGCTGACATCCCGCAGGTGCTCGACGGGGCACCCGATGTTCTGGAGGTCCGCGGCGAGGTTTACATGAGCCACGCCGATTTCGCCGACCTGAACGCCCGGCAAGAAGCGCGCGGCGGCAAACGCTTTGCCAATCCCCGCAACGCAGCGGCAGGATCCCTGCGGCAGCTCAACGCGGAGATCACCCGGGATCGCCCGCTGAAGTTTTTCGCCTATGCCTGGGGGGATCTGTCTGCCTCACTGGCCGAGACGCAATTCGGCGCGATTGAACGGCTGGCAGAACTTGGGTTTCAGACCAACCCGCTGACCAAACTCTGCGCCAGCCCGGGGGAGCTGATTGCCCATTACCGGATGATCGAACAGCAGCGCGCAGATCTTGGTTATGACATCGATGGCGTGGTTTATAAGGTTAACGATCTGGATCTGCAGGCTCGGCTAGGGTTCCGATCCACCACGCCGCGATGGGCGATTGCGCATAAATTCCCGGCCGAACTGGCTTGGACCCATCTGGAGGCGATTGACATCCAGGTGGGCCGCACCGGTGCGCTGTCGCCGGTGGCCCGGCTGGCCCCGGTCACGGTGGGCGGTGTGGTGGTCTCCAACGCGACGCTGCATAACGAAGACTACATCCGCGGCTCTGATTCAAAAGGCGAAGAAATTCGCGGCGGCAAGGATTTCCGCGTCGGCGATTGGGTGCAGGTCTACCGCGCCGGCGATGTGATCCCGAAACTGGCGGATGTTGATCTGACAAAACGTCCTGCTGAGGCCGCGCCCTTTGCCTTCCCACAGATCTGCCCGATCTGTCAGTCGCCTGCGATCCGCGAAGAAGGCGACGCGGTGCGTTACTGTACGGGTGGCATGATCTGTGCGGCGCAAGCAGTTGAAAAGCTGAAGCATTTCGTGTCCCGCAAGGCGTTTGACATCGAAGGTCTTGGCGCCAAGCAGATTGAGATGTTCCATGGTGATGATGCGCTCTGGGTGCGGGAACCGGCAGATATCTTCACACTTGCGGAACGGGATCAGGCCACGCTCGCGCGGCTGAAAAACCGTGACGGCTGGGGCGATCAAAGTGCGAGAAATCTCTTCCAAGCGATTGAAGAAAAACGTGAAATCCCCTTCGGTCGCATGTTGTTTGCGCTGGGGATCCGCCATGTCGGTGAAACAGCGGCCAAGGATCTGGCGCTGCATTTCATGTCGTTTGACAGGCTGGCCGAGACGGCAGATCAGGCCCGCGCCGCAGCGCTGGCCTATCGGCGGGCGGATCTGGCGGAGGAGGCGGAACGCCTGGCCGCCAAATCCGAAGGGCGGCGCGCGCGCATCAAAGAAAGCCGCGATCTGGCCACGGCCGACTGTGACGTGCCCGAGGCAGCCGCGACGGCCTGGAATGATCTGATCGCGATTGACGGCATCGGCGCCACGGTGGGCCTGTCGCTGACCGATGCTTTTGCAAACCCGGAAGAACGCGCCGCGATTGACCGGCTGGTGGCGCAATTGACCATCCAGTCCCCCGCGGCGCCCACGCAGGACAGCCCGGTGGCGGGCAAAACTGTGGTTTTCACCGGCAAACTGGAGAAGATGACGCGGGATGAGGCCAAGGCCACCGCCGAAAACCTCGGCGCCAAGGTGGCCGGGTCTGTCAGCAAGAAAACCGATCTGCTGGTGGCGGGGCCCGGTGCGGGATCCAAGGCCAAAAAGGCGGCGGATCTGGGCATTGAAACCCTGGATGAAGACGGCTGGCTGGAGTTGATCAAAGGCCTATGAGCAGTCGCCCCGAACCCCTGTTTCCGCTGTTTGCGGATCTGGAAACGCTGCAAGGTGTTGGCCCGAAAACGGCGCAACACCTTGGGGCGCTTCATATTTCACGGCCGCGCGATCTGATCTTCACGCTGCCGCATTCCGGTGTGGATCGCAGCCCGCGCGAAAGTGTGCAGGGCGCACTGCCGGGCGATGTGGTGACGGTTGAGGTGACGGTTGGCGCCCATAAGGCGCCGCGAAACCGGGCAGGCGCCTACCGGGTGACGGTGGAGGATGAGCAGGTTGCCTTTCAGCTGGTGTTTTTCCATGCGCGCAGCAACTATCTGCAATCGATCCTGCCGGAGGGCGCGCGCCGGGTGATTTCCGGCAAGGTTGAGATGTTTGATGGCGTGGTGCAGATGGTGCACCCGGATCACATCCTGCCGCTGGAAGAGGCGGCGGAGATCCCGGCGTTTGAACCGGTCTATCCGCTGACCGCGGGCGTGAGCCTGAAACAGATGACAAAGGCGGTGACCTCGGCCCTGGGCCGTGTGCCGGACCTGCCGGAATGGATTGATCCGGAACAGAAAAAGCGCGAAGGCTGGCCGGATTGGCACGCGGCTATCACCACCGCCCATGGACCTAAGCAGGCTGCAGATCTGGCCGCCACCGCACCGGCCCGGGTGCGGCTGGCCTATGATGAGCTGATGGCGCATCAGCTGACGCTGGCCCTGGCCCGGTCGCAGCTGCGCAAGGCCAAGGGCATGGTGACCCGCGGCACCGGCGCCAAGCAACAGCACGTTCTTGCCTCACTGCCCTATAAGCCCACCGGGGCCCAGAGCCGGGCGATTGGTGAAATTCAGGCCGATATGGCGGCGTCAACCAAGATGAACCGGTTGCTGCAGGGCGACGTGGGCGCGGGCAAAACGCTGGTCGCCTTTATGGCGCTGCTGACAGCGGTGGAGGCCGGCGGGCAGGGCGTGATGATGGCGCCGACCGAAATTCTGGCGCGCCAGCATATGGAGGGGTTGCAGCCCCTGGCCGAAGAGGCCGGTGTGGTGCTGGAACTGCTGACCGGCCGCGACAAGGGCAAAGAGCGCAAGGCGAAACTGGACGCATTGGCGCGCGGCGATATTCACATGCTGGTGGGCACCCATGCGGTGTTCCAGAAAGATGTGGAGTTTCAGGACCTTCGCCTTGCCGTGGTGGATGAACAGCATCGGTTTGGCGTGCGGCAACGGTTGGAGCTGGGCAAGAAGGGCGCGGCTGCGGATGTGCTGGTGATGACGGCAACGCCGATCCCGCGCTCATTGGCGCTGGCGCAATACGGTGACATGGATGTCTCGGTGCTGGATGAAAAACCGCCGGGGCGCAAACCGATCAAGACCGCCATGGTCTCCACCACTCGGATGGAGGAAGTGGTAAACCACCTGCGCAACGCCGTTAGTGAAGGTAAACAGGCCTATTGGGTCTGCCCGCTGGTGGAGGAAAGTGAGGTCATGGACCTGACCGCGGCGGAGGAGCGGTTCAAACACCTGCGCGCGGCCCTTGGCGAGGATGTGGTGGGGTTGGTCCATGGTCAGATGCCGCCCGGCGAAAAAGATGCCGCCATGGCGGATTTCGTGGCCGGCAAGACCAGCGTTCTGGTCGCAACCACGGTGATTGAGGTGGGTGTGAACGTACCCAATGCCACCATCATGGTGATTGAGCGCGCCGAAAGCTTTGGTCTGGCTCAGCTGCACCAGCTGCGCGGCCGGGTGGGTCGGGGATCTGCCCAGTCGACCTGCCTGTTGCTCTATCAGGTGCCGCTGAATGAAACCGGTGAAAAACGCCTGACCTCCCTACGGGAGACCGAAGATGGTTTTCGCATCGCTGAGGTCGACTTGGAAATGCGCGGCGCGGGGGATCTGATCGGCACGGCGCAATCGGGGCTGCCGCGGTTCCGGGTCGCGGATCTGGAAAACCAAGCGCCGTTGATGGCGGTGGCGCAGAGCGATGCGCGCAAGCTGCTGCATGATGATCCCACCCTGGAAAGCCCGCGCGGACAGGCGGCGCGTGTTCTTTTGTGGCTGATGGAACAGGATCAGGCGATCCGTTTGATTTCAGTGGGTTAACCCTTTTGTTCCACTCCGCAGGGCATTTTGTTCACAAATGTTCTTAAAAAGTTCTTGCTTCGACTCAGGGTATATGAGAACAAATTAGCAACAAAGGTGAGGGAAGGGAGAACACGACATGATCCGCGATATCAAAGCCACCATCGAACGGTCCTCTGACACGCTGCTGGCGGATACGATTGGCGCTGCTGCGCTGGTTGTGATGTTTGTGATCGGTCTGCACCTGCCGCTTCTGACCTGAGTTTCTGCCTGCCTGTTCGTGCCGGGCCCGCCGCACCATCTGTCCCCATGCGGTGCAACTGACCTGCCTGTCCTATTTAGGTCCTACGGGAGTGCCTCTTCCTGTTGCGGGATGCCGGAACTGCACACGATCAAGCGACTTTGCCGCCGCTATCCACCCGGATGCGCGGCGGTTTTTTCATGCTGAAGGATGTTGTGCGCAATCGGGCGCAGGTGCCTTAGGTGCGGAGACGATAAAGGCGCCCGTGGGCGCTTTTCACGTCCCTGAAATCGGGAATCTAACCCGCAGATCAGGCACAGCTTCGTTCTAGTGCTTGATCAAAAGCTTCCAGCGTCGCCTCCAGCACCAGCATGATCGAGGCGTGGCGGTTTTTGTAATCTCGGGCGGGGATCAGTACCTCCAGCCCGTCAAAAGGCGCATCGGGCACCGGGCCTTCGTTTTTCAGCATCTCTTTCAGCTGATCGCGGGCCTTTTCCACCATCGACCGATCGGCACCAATGATGGCACTGCCAACGACCGAGGCCGCGGCCTGACCCAAAGCACAGGCCTTCACATCCTGACCAAAGGCGGCGATTTTGCCGTCCTCCAGCTTGATCTCAACCGTCACGGTAGAGCCACAAAGCGGCGAGCGACGTTTGGCCGTGGCATCCGGCGCATCCAGCTCATCGATATGAGGAATATCGGCGGCCAGTTCCAAAATGCGGGCAGAATAGAGTTTGATCAGGTCGGTCTCGCCGGACATGTCTTTTCCTTTGCTTGCGTTCCTCATAGATAGGGGGCTGAACAGCAGATGCAAAAGGTTTTTCAAATGGCATTCGATCCCAAAGCGCTGAAATTCGATGACAAAGGTCTGATCCCGGCCATTGCACAGGATGCCGAGACCCATGAGGTTCTAATGATGGCCTGGATGAACGCGGAATCGGTGGCCAAAACGCTGGAGACCGGCAAGGTCACCTATTGGTCACGCTCGCGCCAGAGCTTCTGGGTGAAGGGCGAAAGCTCGGGCCATGTGCAGGAGCTGGTGGATTTTCGCTATGATTGTGATCAGGACTGCATTCTGCTTCTGGTCAAACAGAAAGGCCCGGCCTGCCACACCAACCGCCGCAGCTGTTTCTATACCGCCGTGCGTGATGGTGAGACGGTGGAGCTGATGCAGCCGATGGTGTGATCCCGGCGGTAAGGTCAGGAGTGAGGGGCTTTGCCCCTCGCCGCTTTGCGGCTCACCCCAGAGTATTTTGGGATCATTGAAAGGTGTTAGAGCCCGACCATCTGGCGAATGTCCTGCGGGCTGGCGCCCTCGGCGCGGTAGGTCGCAATGGCGCGGGCATCGTCGCGTTTGGCCAGGCGTTTGCCCTGCTCGTCGCGGATCAGCCGGTGGTGGTGATAGCGCGGCGTTGGCAGGTTGAGCAGGCGCTGCAGCAACACGTGGATTTGTGTGGCCTCAATCAGGTCGGCGCCGCGGGTGACTTCGGTGATGCCTTGGGTGGCATCATCCAGCACCACGGAGAGGTGGTAAGAGGTGCCCATGTCACGCCGCGCCAGCACGATATCTCCCAGCGTGTCGGGCAAGGCGGCGAGCGCGATCTCATGCTGCGCCGGGTGCGCGCCCGTTTCTTCAAACCGCAGAGGGGCGGGGCCGATGGCCTCAATCGCTTTGGTGAGATTGAGCCGCAGGGCCTGCGCTGGCATTTCGCCCGGGCGCTGGAGGGTGCGGCAGGTGCCGGGGTAGATCAGCCCGTCGGGGCCATAGGCGGGCTCAGCGCCTTCTTGCGGGGCGGAAACTGCAGCGAGGATGTCACGGCGGTTGCACTGGCAGGGGTAGAGGAGACCGCGATCCCAGAGGGTTTGCAAAGCGGCGCGATACTGCGGTAGCCGGTCGGACTGGCGCATCACCGGGGTGGGCCAGCGGAGGCCCAGCCAGTGCAGGTCCTCATAAATCTGCGCCTCCCACCCGGGGCGGGCGCGGCTTTGATCGATGTCTTCGATCCGCAACAGGAACTGCCCGCCGGTGGCCTGCGCCCGGTCAAAGGCCAGCAGTGCCGAATAGGCGTGACCCAGATGCAGCGGCCCTGTGGGGCTGGGGGCAAACCGGGTCACATAGGGCATGGGGTTACCTTAGCTTTGGCCGTCAAGCCATTCCTGGAAAACCACTTTGGCACGATCAGTGTAGGCTTTGTAGCGGTCCTTGCGGCCGCGACGTCCACCTTTCAACCCCTCAACAGGGCGGAACAGGCCGAAGTTCACATTCATCGGCTGGAAGGTCTTGGCCTCAGCCCCGCCGGTGATGTGGTGGATCAGCGCGCCCATGGCGCTGTCTTGCGGTGCGGTCTGCAGGTCCTTGCCAAGGAGTTCTGCTGCGGCCAGACGACCGGCCAGGAGGCCCATCGCGGCGCTTTCCACATAGCCCTCAACCCCGGTGACCTGACCGGCGAAACGGATGTTGGGGCGGGATTTCAGCCGCATCTGGTCATCCAGCAATGTGGGTGAGTTGAGGAAGGTGTTGCGGTGGATGCCGCCAAGACGGGCAAAGCTGGCGTCCTGCAGCCCCGGGATCATCTTGAACACTTCGGTCTGGGCGCCGTATTTCATCTTGGTCTGGAAACCAACGATGTTGAACAGCGTGCCTAGGGCGTTGTCGCGGCGCAGCTGCACCACGGCGTAGGGTTTGTTGTCCGGATCATGCGGGTTGGTCAGCCCCACCGGCTTCATCGGGCCAAAGCGCAGGGTTTCGCGGCCGCGTTCGGCCATCACCTCGATCGGCAGGCAGCCGTCGAAATAGACGGCGGTTTCACCTTCATGAAATTCGGTCTTGTCGGCCGCCATCAGCGCGTCGATGAAGGCCTCATACTGGTCTTTGGTCATCGGGCAGTTGAGGTAAGCTTTCTGCTCTTCCTCGGTTTCGCCCTTGTCGTAGCGCGATTGCATCCAGGCCACGTCCATATTGATCGACTCGGCATAGACGATGGGGGCGATGGCATCAAAAAACGCCAGGCGCTCTGATCCGGTTTCAGCTTGAATGGCTGCGCCCAAAGTGGCGGAGGTCAAGGGGCCGGTGGCAAAGATCCAGGTGCCCTCATCGGGCAGTTCGGTGATCTCACCATATTCGACCGTAACATTAGGGTGATCCATCAGCGCCTGTGTGACGCTTTCGGCAAAGGGATCGCGGTCTACCGCCAAGGCACCACCGGCGGGCAGGCGGTGCTTTTCCGCCATCTGCATGATCAACCCGTTGGCGGCGCGCATTTCCCAATGCAACAGGCCAACGGCGTTTTGTTCATGGTCATCCGAACGGAAGGAGTTCGAACAGACCATTTCGCCAAGGTTGCCGGTCTGATGCGCGAAGGTTTCCACCTCGGGGCGCATCTCATGCAGAACCACCTCAACACCCATGTTGGCCGCCTGCCAGGCAGCCTCGGACCCGGCCATGCCGCCGCCGACGATATGCAATCTTTTATCCATGGGCGCGATGTAGGGCAGATTGATCGTTTTGGAAAGACCCGAAGGTTGTCGGGGCGCGGCTCAAGGCTGATCTATAGCCAGGCCAGACGGCACGCTGTCTGGCACGCCAAGGCGGCCGTGGAGGGATGCCTCATCGGTCAGGGCGTCAAGGAAAGCGAGGATCGCGCGCATTTCTGCCTCCTCCAGATCGATGCCGGACAGCTCATTGGCGGCAGCGATGTCCAACAGCTCAACCTCATCATCAAGGGCGGCAAAATCGTTAAGGGGCAGCGGATGCAGCCGCGCCTGCGACCGGTCATAGGTCATCAGGCTGTCGATTGGGCCCATATGGTGCAGCAGCATCCTGGTCAGTGTGGCAAAAGCACCCGCGTGGCCGTAAGGCGCGGTCTGGGTGACATTGCGCAGCGAGGGGGTGCGGAACCGGTAAAAATCCACCAGTGCGCCGGTCACCAGATGGCGGCCAGTGTCACCGTAAGGAACCTCACCCCCTTTGCCGGGGCCAATTTGGGGCGTGCCGATGGCGTGAAACCCCTGATCGCTCTGCAACAGGCCCGCATGACATCCTGAGCAGCCCGCCTGCCCGTAAAACAGGGCCATGCCCTGTTGGGCTTGTGCGCTCATCGCTGTGTCATCACCCGCCAGATAGCGGTCAAACGGGCTGTTCACCGCGCGAAACTCATAGGCGATGAAGGCGGCGATGGCATTGGCGATGTCAGGCATTGTGATGGTGCCTGAGCCATTCAGGGTGGTGAAGCGTTGGCGGTATTCAGGGATCGCCGTCACCCGCGCCGCCAGCAGGGCCCAGGCCGCGAATGGATCGTTTTTGTCCACGGCATCAGCCACCGGGTTTTCGCCCGCTTGGCCCGCCATTTCTGCTGCGGACAGGACCGGTAGCATGGCCTGCGCCGCCAGAACGCTGTCGACGGGACCGGGCAGCGGCCGGTCTGGAGGCATCTGAAACCCAAAAGGCGCCGTGGGATCGGTGGCAACACGGCCATCATGGAACATGACGGTGACATCGCGCGCGCCAAGGTTCCACAGGGCAGGGGCGTTGCGGGGAATGCGCGCCCCCACGGTTTCGCCGTCGCGCAGCTTGCGGGCCGGACCAAGGCCGCTGCCGCCATCCCCGATCGAGAGGGACATACCGTCCGAGGTGCCAAGGCTGGGATGGTGACAGGTGGCGCAGGCGATGGTTTTATTGCCCGACAGCACAGGGTCATAGAACAGTTTCTGTCCCAGCAGCACTTCGGTCAGATCTGGTTCGGGGAAGGTTGCGTGGGTCGCCGGCCGGGGCAGATCGATAAGATCGCGCTCTGGCAGGTCGGCGGCCAGTGAGAAGCTGGCCGTGAGAGATGTGACGCCGATGGCGACCCAGGCTCGCATGATCAAGAAGCCAAACTTTGGCCTCAATTGAGGCAATAACAGGGGGAAATGCGGCAGGAAAGTGGTCACTTGGAAATAATCGAAATCAATTTTGGAAACATTCTACGGATTTTCCTGTTGCTGGGCCTTTAGGTGGCTGGCTGTGATCTTATTGATCCCAATCGGGGCTGCGTTTTTCCAGAAACGCCTGAATGCCCTCTTCGGTGTCGCGATACATCATGTTTTCGACCATCATCTCCCCTGTAAAGGCATAAGCCTCGGCAAGACCCATTTCCAACTGCCGGTAAAACGCCTCCTTGCCGATTTTCACCGCTGCGCTCAATTTGCTGGCAACCAGTTCGGCCAGGGCGGTGGTTTCCGCGCTCAGCTGATCGGCGGGCACCACTTTGTTCACCAGCCCCAGTTCTGCCGCGCGTTCGGCGGAAATGAATTGGCCGGTTGTCAGCATCTCAAAGGCCTGTTTGCGGGGAATATTGCGGCTGAGCGCCACCATAGGGGTTGAGCAGAACAGCCCGATGTTGACGCCATTGACGCCAAAACGTGTGCCTTCGGCCGCGACCGCCATGTCACAGGTGGCGACCAGCTGGCAGCCGGCGGCGGTGGCGATGCCTTGCACTTCGGCGATCACCGGCTGCGGCAGGCGCTGAATGGTCTGCATCATGGTGGCGCAGCGGGCAAAAAGATCGGCAAAATAGGCTTTGCCGCCATCCTCTGCCGCGCGTCCGGCCGTCATCTGTTTCAGGTCATGGCCGGCGCAGAACGCCTTGCCCGCACCTGCGATCACAACGGCACGGATGCTGCGATCTTCGGCTAGGGTGTCCAGTTCGGATTGCAGGGCTGCCAGCATCTCATCGCTCAGCGGATTGAGCTTCTCCGGCACATTCAGTGTCAGCCGCGCGACTGCTTTTGTGTCGCAACGTTCCAAAATCGGCATCTTGTTCTCCTCACCCTGTCACGGCAACTCTAATCGGCAAGTTCAGAAGTGGCCAGAGGAGGCGTGCCATGCCATTGCAAATGACCGCAGCGGAGTTGCAGGATTTTGTCAGCGAAGTTTTTCCGCAGGTGAAAGATGACTTTGTCATCGAAGAGCTGGAGGAGATGCGGGTCAAGGTGCGGATGGTCATCGGTGAGCAGCATCTGCGCCCGGGCGGCACGGTTTCCGGGCCATCGATGTTCGCGCTGGCCGATGTGTCGGTCTATCTGGCGGTGATGGCGATGATCGGCCCCAAGGCGCTGGCGGTGACCACCAATTCATCCCTCGATTTCATGCGCAAACCGGCCGCAGGTGTTGATCTGATTGCGGAATGTCGCCTGCTGAAACTGGGCAAAGTGCTGGCAGTGGGTGATGTGCTGCTGTTTTCCGAAGGCATGGCGGCGCCGGTTGCCCGTGCCTCCATGACCTATTCGATCCCGCCGCGGTGAGGCGGGACTGAACCTTTAAACAGAAAGAAAAAGAGGCCGAGGATTTCTCCTCGGCCCCAGTGACGTTCAAGCGCGGACGGGGATGTCAAACACGCCAGAACGGGCGACGGGCCTCCGTATAAGCCGCGTCACGTGACAGACCGACATCCATAAGCAAGTGATCGGGCAGCGCACGAAGCGCTTTGCGCGTATGATGTCGGCGATGCCAAACGGTCAGCACAACAGCAAATTTCAAGGCAAGTTGCGCCACGATCGGGGCGGTGCGACCCAGATCGTAGGTGATGACGGTGTGGACGGTCATTGTTTCGGCGTTTTGCATTGTATTGCCCTCAATTGTATTGACACAATATAGCAAGATGGCTACATGTGTTGTGATACAAATATCGATACAATACGTCTAGGAAAACATTGTTATGGGTACAAATTGGGTGCCGGACCTGAGTCAATCCGGAAAATCCAAGTACAAAGCCCTCGCCAACGCGATCCGCGATGCGGTGGCCAATGATCTGTTGTCCAGCGGTGACCGGCTGCCCCCGGTGCGCGAACTGGCCTATCAGATGTCTGTGACCCCGGGCACGGTGGCGCGGGCCTATTCGGTATTGACAGAAGAGGGCGTGCTGAGCGCCGGCGTGGGTCGCGGTACCTTTGTGGCTGAGGCAGCAACACGCAGCGATCCCTCCCATGAATGGCCGCAGATGCTGTCCCTGCGCAGCCCGCTGCTGCCGGATATGGGGCAGGGCGATATGATCCGCGATGCGATGCGCAAAACCGCTGACAACATCGGCGGGCGCGATCTGCTGAGCTACCCGACACGGGCCATGGATCTGCCGCTGCGCCGGGCCCTGCGGCGCTGGATGTCGGATCTGCCCATCGGGGCCTTCACCGCCGAAGAGCTGGTGCTGACCCATGGCGCCCAGAACGCGATCATCACTGTGATGCAGACCGTGCTGACCGGGCCAGAGCCCGTAGTGGCGGTTGAGGATCTGACCTACACCGGGTTCCGGCGGGCAGCGGCCCTGTGCCGGGCGCGGGTGGTCAGTGTGCAAACCGATGAGGAGGGGCCGGTGGTGGCCCATCTGGAAAAGCTGGTGCGCGAAGAAGGGGTGCAGCTGTTTTGTACCTCCTCCGAGGTGAACAATCCCACGGTGCGTTTCACTTCAGCCCGTCGCCGCCAGGAGATTGCCAAGCTGGCGCGCCGTCTGGGGCTGCATGTGCTGGATGACGATTGCTATTCCATCGGCAACCACACCGCCGAAAGCTATTATTCGTTGCTGCCGGAACTGGGGTGGTATGTGTCTTCGCTGTCCAAGGCGCTGTCACCGGCCTTGCGGGTGGGCTATGTGCTGGCGCCGAAAGCCTATGTGCCGGATCTGGAGCGGACGGCGCATTTCAGCTCCTTCGGGTTGGCGCCGCCGCTGACTGATCTGGCGCTGCGCTTCATGGAGGATCAGCGCCTGCTGACCGTCGCCGCAAAGGTGCGGGCGCGGGTCAACGATCTGGTCCGGGTCGCGGTCAATCATCTGGGCGGCTATGATGTGGCCTGGAATGAGGATGTGCCGCTCTTGTGGCTGCGGCTGCCCTATGGCTGGCGCACGGCGCAGTTTGTCCATGCGGCGGAAAACAGCGGCGTTCTGGTGCGCAGCGCCGAAGAGTTCACCCTGCGCGACGGCAACCCACCCCATGCGGTGCGCATTGCGGTCAATGGTATGGTCGATCCTGAGTGTTTTGAGGACGGCATCATCCGTCTGGTCAAGCTTTTGGACAATCCACGCGAAGAAATCGGGGTCTGAGAGGGGTTTGTGTATGGGGTATTTTGATACCTATTTTGCAAAGTATTGATTTCAAACAATTAAATCATCATTAAGTGTGTTGACCGTGCAAATAGGCGCTGTATAACCCCGCAATCGAATTCGGAAATCGGGGTTTGCCCTATTTCCATCACTGAACAAGGGTACTCCCGCGATGAAAACCTTCTCTGCTACTCCGGCAGACATCGAGAAGAAATGGATCATCATCGACGCCGAAGGCGTGGTGCTGGGCCGTCTCGCTTCGATCGTCGCCATGCGTCTGCGTGGCAAGCACAAGCCGTCCTTCACTCCTCACATGGACATGGGCGACAACGTGATTGTCATCAACGCTGACAAGATCCAGCTGTCCGGCAACAAGCGTGCCGACAAGAAATACTACTGGCACACCGGTCACCCGGGCGGCATCAAGCACCGCACCGCGGGTCAGATCCTGGAAGGCGCCTATCCTGAGCGCGTTGTAACCGCAGCCGTCAAGCGCATGTTGCCGGGCAACCGCCTGAGCCGCCAGCAGATGACCAACCTGCGCGTCTACGCCGGTGCTGAGCACCCGCACGAAGCCCAAGCCCCCGAAGTTGTGGACGTGAAGTCCATGAACTCGAAGAACACCCGGAGCTAATCGATGACTGATCAAATCAATTCGCTCGAAGAGCTGGGCGCAGTTGCAGGCGACGTCGCCGAAGCCGCCGTTGAAGTTGAAGTAAACCGTGAGCCGGTTCGTGACGAACTGGGTCGTGCCTATGCCACCGGTAAGCGTAAAGACGCTGTTGCCCGTGTTTGGATCAAGCCGGGTTCCGGCAAGGTCACCGTAAACGGCCGCGACATGAGCGTTTACTTCGCCCGTCCGGTTCTGCAGCTGATCCTGCGTCAGCCGTTCGAAGTTGCCGGCGTTGAAGGTGAGTTTGACGTGATCGCGACCGTTAAAGGTGGTGGTCTGACCGGTCAGGCTGGTGCGGTTAAGCACGGCATCTCCAAGGCGCTGCAGCTTTACGAACCGTCGCTGCGTGGCGCTCTGAAAGCCGCCGGCTTCCTGACCCGTGACTCGCGCGTTGTTGAGCGTAAGAAATACGGTAAGCGTAAAGCACGTCGTTCCTTCCAGTTCTCGAAGCGTTAATCTGCTTCCTGGAAGACATGTTGCAAAGGGTCGCCTTCGGGCGGCCCTTTTTCTTTTGCGCTGCAGTTGTTTCGGGGCCTGGGTGGGGGCTGGCTTTTTTTTGCCTAAAATTCCAGGTTAATTTATCACGTTAACCGCCTGTTAAGCTTGTGCCGCGATCTTCAGCCTGACCATTGCATTTTTTTGAGGGGCTGGAGGGCAGGCATGCGCATGCCACCTGCAAAATCGCTGCGTCTCTATGCGACTTTGATGATTGTGCCGGTCACGGCGCTGTCGGTTTCGGTGATGATCCCGGGGCAGGGGCAACGGGTGTTGGCGCATGGTCCGCTGTTGGAAAAACATGACGGGCTGGCCTGCAGCACCTGTCATCTGCGGGCCCTGGGCAGCACGCGGCAACAGATCCAGGCGGAGCTGCGCCATATGGTTGGGCTGCGCCAAACGCCGGTTGATTTTGGCTATCAGCCGGTGCGTTCAGATCAATGCCTGCATTGTCACGCCCGCGCCAATGAACGCCATCCGATCTATCGCTTTCAGGAACCCAGGTTCCGTCAGGCACTGACAGAGGTGGCGGCAACCAGCTGTCTGGGCTGCCATTCAGAACACGGCGATGTGAAAATCCACAGCGGCAGCACCTTCTGCAGTGTCTGCCATGACGGTCTGGCGCTTAAGTCCGACCCGCTGGATGTGTCACACGTGACGTTGATCCGCGAAAGCCTATGGGACAGTTGCATGGGCTGCCATGATTTCCATGGCAACCACGGCCACAACACCCCGGACCGGATCGAAAATGCGTTGCCGATCCAGGAGGTGCAGGCCTATCTGCGCGGCGGGCATGACCCTTATGGCGGTTTCAAATACTATCGCGGGGCAACACCATGACAGCGTGGCGGACCTATAGTTTGGCGATGGCGGGCACCCTGTGTCTGGGGCTTTACCTCTTTGCCTCGGCGCCGCCGCCACTGCCTGACGTGGATCAGACCGCCCAGCAGGGATGTTTGCGCCCGGTTGGTCAGCTGTTTGACAGCGTCAATGCCATCAATCAGGCCGCGCGTGACGTCTACACCCGCGATATCGTTGGCCCGGGTCTGAAATCGGGGCTGCGGTTTGATGAGGACTGGCAGCAGCCAGCGGTTGAGGCAGGCCCCTTGCCGGCGCTGTTTCTGCGCCTGACCTCCGCCAAGCTTGAGGCGATGCCAATCCGTCTGAGCCTCTATCTGGGCTCAGACGCGCCGATCAACAAATCCAACCTGTTTGATGAGGTGCAGCTGCAGCAGTTCCGGGCGATGAAAGACAGCCGCGAACCTGTTTTTGCAACACAGGACGGGTTTGGCCAGATCGCCATGTATCCCGATATCGCAGCCGCGGCGCCCTGTGTGACCTGCCACAATGAACATCGCGACAGCCCTAAGGTAAACTGGGCGTTAAACGATGTCATGGGGGCGACGACCTGGGTCTACCCGGATGAGATGGTCGGCGCGGACCATTATGTTGCCGCGGTGGAGGCGACGTTTCAGGCAGTATCGCTCGCCTATGAGGACTATCTGATCAAAGCGGCAGGGTTCGCGAAACCTCTGCAGCCGGGATCTGACTGGCCGGGGGCGGCCACCGGAACCCAGCAGGCGGTTTTGCCGGATAGCGAGACCTTCATGAAGCGGGTGCGTCTGACAGCCGGGCCCGCGCTGGCGGCGGGGTTGCTGCCGCTCACGCAAGCGGAGGACAAATGCAAGCCGTGATCCAGCACATCCGCCGCGTGCCCTATGCGGGCGGCATCATCTTGGCGCTCATTCTGGTGATCCTGGCCCTGGCTGGTCAGATGGCTCTACCGCTGCGTTTGAGGTTGCCAAGCTTCGCGTTTCAGGTGGTCACCGGGGTGGCGTTGCTGATCTGCCTTTGCCTGCAATGGATGCTGTTTGCCAAACGTGTTTTGCGCAGCAATCGCAATATCCGCCTGCATCAGAAGCTGCACCGGTGGTACGGCGTCATCGCAACCCTGCTGTTTGCCGCCCATGCGGTGCGCATGGGGCATCTGTGGATGTCGGGCCTCAGCATCGTGTTCTTTCTGGTGGCGCTGACCGGGGTGCTGAACCGCGAGGTTCTGGGCTACCGTTCCAACCTTTTGTACCTGATCTGGCTCGGCAGCCATATCGCGCTGTCCGCCGCCCTCTGGCCGCTGATCGCGGTGCATATTTGGGTGGCGCTGGCCTATCAGTAAGGCCAGCGCGGGGTGTTAGGTGTTCAGCAGGCCGTCGGCTTCGACCTGGGCCCAGATCTGATCCCAGACCTTTTGCATGCGGCTTTTGTGTTTGACGCCGCGCACGGCCTCATAGTTGTTCATCATGCCTTCACCTTTGACGATCAGCAGGCCGGTCATGCCCATGGCGGTATGCGGGGTGCATTTGTAGCCGTAAAACCCCGGCACGGTGAGGGTCAGATCGAAGTCTTTGCTCAGCTTGCTTTTCCACTTTTCGGCGCCTTCGGGCAGCATGCCTTTCAGCGACTCCGTGTTGTGGCCCTTGTCGACCGAGGCGAAGCGCACGGTGTCGCCGGCCTCCAGCACCTGAACTAGCGGGCGGAAGATCATCCGGCGCTTTTTGTCATCGGGGTCTTTGTTCAGCATTTCAACGGTGTGGACCTGCTGGGCCAGGCTGGGTTGGGCCAGCAGCATCGCAGCACCCGCCAGGATCACCTGGCGGCGGTTCAGTTCAAATGTCATCATTTTGTCCTTGGTCAGCTCTCATCTTTGGATGAGTCCGGTTTCCGGCGGTCTGGCCCATCGAAAGTTGCGCGACGGGGTGGATGGCTGCTGCGGTCAACCTGATCTATCGCCATGCGGGCCTCAATGCGGCGTGGCGGCGCAGGGTCCTATGCGCCCCCTTTCTTTTTCAGCGCGCTGCGCCATCTCTTGAGCCATTGAATTGCGCAATTGAGACAGAGAGGTTTGACAGGTGATGGGTGGATTTCACACAGCGAAATCGGTGTTTCAGGGGCTGATGGTGATCGGGTGGATGGTTGTCTTCTTCGGGTTGGTGCTGGCGGTTCTGGCGCTGATCGAGGTGGGGGTGCGCGGCTTTGCGGTGACCACCCTGTCGATCAGCTTTTACGGCGTGCTGATTGTGGCCGCGGCGGAGATCGGCACGGCGCAGATCATCACGGCAGAGAAAACATCAGAGATATTGGAGTTTTTGCGCGCGCAGGCGGATCCCGGCAAGGATCACTGATCGCTGTCGATCAGCCCCAGCCCCCGCAGGTAGATGCCGATGCCGGTTTCCAGCAGATCGTCCGGCGGGAAGGGCGATTGGCTGCCGGGGGAGTTTCGCGCAAACAGTTCCACCACGCCGTGGCTCATCGCCCAGACATGGGCCGAAAACATGCTGGCGGGGGGGCGTTTTTCCGGCGGGATATGTTCCGACAGTTCAGTGGCTGCCCGTTCCATCACATCGCGGGCACGTTGGGCAACCGCCGCCAGTTCCGGGGTTTTGTTGACCGAGATCCCGCTTTCGAACATGGCGATGTAATGGCCGGGATATTTGCGTGCAAAGGCCAGGTAGGCGCGCCCCGTGGCCTCAAAAGCAGCAAGTGCTGAGGGTTGGCCGGTCTCATAGGCGTATTGCATTACATCAGCAAAGATGTCATAGCCCTGACGCGCCGCTTCGGCGATCAGATCCTCACGACCGGCAAAATGGCGATAGACCGCCGCCGGGGTGACGCCCGCGGTTTTTGCCGCCTCTGACAGGGTGAAGCCGGTAGGGCCTTTTTCCTCAATCAGATGCAGGGCCGCTTCGACCAGCGCCTGGCGCAGGTTGCCGTGATGATAGCCGCGTTTAGCCATCCCAGATCTCGGGGCCTCCACAAATCGATGTGTCCTGCGCGCCAAGTGCCTGTGTGTCCTTATGCGAATAGTCCAATCCGGCAAGGACATGGCGGATGGCGGCCAGTCGAGCCCGCTTTTTGTCATCCGAACGTATAATTGTCCACGGCGCAGTCGCGCTATGGCTGCGATTTAGCGTTTCTTGGATGGCGCTGGTGTAGCTGTCCCAGCGTTTCAGCCCCTCAACATCGATCCAGCTGAGTTTCCACTGTTTCAACGGGTCGCCTTCGCGTTTCAGGAAGCGGCGCAATTGTTCACCGCGCCCGACGTTCAGCCAGAACTTCACCAGATGGATGCCGTCATCCACCAGCATGTTTTCAAAGGCGCCGACCTGGGAAAAGAAATGTTCGCGCTGATCATCCGTGCAGAAGTCAAACACCTTTTCCACAACGCCGCGGTTGTACCAACTGCGGTCAAAAAACGCGATTTGTCCTGCACTGGGCAGGTGATCGATGTAGCGCTGGAAATACCATTGGGTCTGTTCCACCTCAGTCGGTTTTGACAGGGCGACAACCCGGGCACCCCGGGGGTTGAGGTTTTCGCGGAACCTTTTGATGGTGCCACCCTTACCGGCGGCGTCGCGTCCCTCAAACACAATTGCAATGCGCGCCCCGGTTTCGCGCGCCCAGCTTTGCATTTTGACCAGCTCAATCTGCAGCGCGGCCATCTCGGCCTCATAGGTCTTGCGCTTGATCTCTTCGCGGTAGGGGTAGCTTGGCGACAGGATGTCATCCTTGCCGGCATTGCGCAGCTGCTCGCGGATCGCCGCGGGGGCATCGGTCTGGTGATACTGGCTGATCGCGCCGTCAAAGGGCAGGGGCATCCGGGGCACTCCGGTCAAAGGACAAGGGTTTATGTCCCTGTAATATGGGGGCTTTGGCGGATTAGCGCAATCCGGCACGGTGGGCGGCGCGGTGAATGATGCGCATCACATCTTCGCGCGCCACATGGTGGGGCATATGGCCGATGCCGCGCAGCAGGGTCAGGTTGGAATCGACGATCTTCTTGGCCAGCGGAATGGCGTGAATATCGACCGAGACCGTGCGATCGGCCTCACCATGGATAATTTCCGTCGGCGTTGTGATCGAGGCGTAAAGCGGTTCCAGTGCCGCCAGTTCGCGCACCAAATTGGCCCGGTGCAGCGCGTTGGTGCGCAGACACTTGCGGCGCAGGGTCAAGGGCGCGCCGATATGGCTGCCATAGCCCAGCGGCGGGTGTTGCGGGGCAAAAACCTCGGCCAGTTCGCTTTGCACCTTGCTGTCAGGCAGGAAGGCGGTGATCAGCGGCGCGGAAAACTGGCTGAGCACCGGGTTGGAGTTCAGCCAGTAATGCAGCGGCATACCGGGATCAAAGGGGTAGGCCGGGGCCCCCAGCGTGACCAGCGCGGCCAGACGGTTGGGAAACCGCGCGGCCCAGGCCAGCGCTACCGATCCACCATAGGACTGGCCCACCACAATGGGCAGATGTGCACCAAGGGCGCCGGCGGCCTTTTTCAAAACGCGCGCCTGTTCGACGATCGAGTTATCTGAGGGCAAAAGGTCCGTGTAGCCCATGCCAGGGCGGTCCATCACCAAAACGCGGTAGCTGCTGGCCAGACGATCCGCCAGCGAATGGGTGAAATCGCGTGAATTGCCCGACAGTCCATGGATTAGCACTACATCCGGGCCGCTTTCGCCTTTGACAACCACATGCACCTTGCGGCCGTCAACGTCGACAAACTCTCCCTCAGGCGGAAAGTCCTTTTCCGCCTGAAGCTCTGCCGCGCTGGCGCGGATATGTGTCCATCCGCCCAGCCCCGTCAGCAAAACAAGAAGAGTGGTTAGGGCGTCAGTCACGTCTCTCGCTGCCGATATCGTCCATATTGAACGCGGTTGTCTGGTAAATCTGGTTGATCCAGTTGCCGTAAAGCAGATGCGCGTGGCTGCGCCAGCGGTTCTGCGGATCGCGGGAGGGATCATCCTCGGGGTAGTAGTTCATCGGCACGTTGATCTCGGTGCCCGCATCCACGTCGCGGTCGTATTCTTCTTTCAGCGTGCCACTGTCATATTCGAAGTGGTTGAAAATATAGAGCGCCCGGTGTTTGGGATCCTCAATCAGGCAGGGACCCACCTCATCACTGCCCAGAAGCGTCACAAGGTCCGATTTTTCGTCCACCTCAGACTGGCTGATTTCAGTCCAACGGCTGACCGGGATCACGCAGTCATCCGAAAACCCGCGCAGATAGGGCGAGGCCGGGGCGCGGTTTTGATGGCGGAAACAGCCAAAGGCCTTGTGGTCCAGCATATGTTTGGCGACACCGTTGAAATGGTGGATCATCGCCATGCCGCCCCAGCAGACGCCGAAGGTGGAATGCACATGGGTCTGGGTCCATTCAAAGACCTCAGTCAGTTCCTGCCAGTAGGTGACCTCTTCAAACGGCAGATGCTCAATCGGCGCGCCGGTGATGATCAGCCCGTCAAACTTCTCACCCGAGGCTTTGACCTCCTCAAACGGGCGGTAGAAGCTGGCCATATGTTCGGCGGCGGTGTTCTTGGTCTGATGTTCACTCATCCGGATGAGCGTCAGCTCAATCTGCAACGGGGTGGCGCCGATCAGACGGGCGAACTGGTTCTCCGTCTGGATCTTTTTCGGCATCAGATTGAGCAGGCCGATTTTCAGCGGTCGAATGTCCTGCCGCATGGCCCGGTCGTCCGACATCACCATCACGCCTTCGCGCGAAAGCACGTCAAAGGCAGGCAGGTCGGCGGGCAGTTTAATCGGCATTTTATCCGGGCTCCTCTGGAAGCATTGGGTGATTACGAAAGTCGAAACCTAGGGTGGGTTTCAGCTGTGCTCAAGTGACTTTGCAATCAACATGCCGAAATCTTCAGCGGATTTGACCGTGGCCACCTCTTCCATGGTCAGCGTGATGCCCCAATTGCGCGCCATCGCCTCATAGCGCGGCTGGCGGTGGGCCAGCGCCTGGGCATAGGTCCAGCGGATAAACTCATCCGGGTCGACCTGTTCCGGGGTCATTTTGAACAGGGTCAGATATTCGGTCCAGACCCGATCAAGGAAGGCCGCCTGATACGACATCGGCTTGGGCGCACGATCAAAGCGGCGGATCAGCTCATCGGTATGGGCCTCATCGCCCTTCAGCCAGACCAGCAGGGTGTTGTTGGCCAGTGTCTTGAGGATCGGATCGTTGGGATCTTCGGGGTCCACCCATTCACAGATTGACCCGCCGGTGTCGCAGATGAAATGCGGATAGCCATAAAGCGCTTCCGCGCGCTCAATGAAATAGGTGGTGTCCATCAGCGCCTTGATCTCGGCCTGACGGAACTGTTCTTGACGGCGGGTGTATTCCTCATAGGGCAGGCCACCCTTTTCGGGGTTGCCCGGTTTGCCCAGATAAGAAGACACCGGCGTCAGGTTCTCAAAGGTGATGTTGGAGCTGATATGGATCGAGTCCGACATCAAGAGTTCCCGCAGGAACGGCACCTTCATCGCCTCACGTTTGGCGTTGTCGGCGATATATTCGCCCATGTAGCGGGTGCCGATGCGGTAATCGATGGAGTAGTGAAACCAGTCGCCCTGATCGCGCAGAATGTTGGACAGGTAGGTTTTGCCCAACCCCGACATGCCAAAAAACAAGATGCGCTTCTGCGGCGCCTTCAGCCAATCGTCTGCACTGCGATAGATCATTTCTTTCCCCGTATTGCTGCTAGTGTCCTAGCTTTGGCCGCCTGAAGCGTCAATGTTTCAAAGGGGGAAGGCGGCGCCGGCCGCTAAAGGGCCGGTACCTGTTGCAGCGGTGCCTAGGTTTTCAACATCCGCTTTGGGTCTGGGCGGCGTTGGAAGATGCGTTCTGTCGGGTGATCTGCGGGGGTTGGGAACAGGTCCGTCACCTGCTGACGTGCCGCTGCGGGCCAGTCTGCCGGGCAGGGCGGCGCGGTTTTGTCGGCGTCAATATCCAGATCGGTGCGGGCAAAGATCTGGTGCAGCTGGTTGCGGATACCATCGGGCAGGCTGCTGAACTCCGGCAGGTACCACAGGGTCAAGAGACTCCGCTCCGCGCCAGAGGTATTGGCATAGGCCGAATGCAGCAGCCGGGAATCCATGATGACCAGATCGCCAGCAGTGACCTTCACCGCGACCTCATCGGGGTGGCTGGCAAAGGCGGGGCTTTGCAGATCTTCGGCGCGGCTCAGCGCGTCGCCATGGGCGTCAGGCAGATCATGCAAAGGGTGCCAGCGCCGGTGACTGCCCGGGATCACCCGCAGACAGCCGTTTTCCGGCCGTGTGTCTGACAGGTAATACATCAAGCCGATGCCCATGGGCGCGGCGCGGTAGGAAACCGCCTCGGACCAGCCCCACCAGTCCTGATGCCAGAACAACGGCGGCGCTTTGCCGGGTTTCGAAATCAGGTAACCGGCCAGCCAGCGGATATCGTCATAGCCCAGGCCCTGCAGCAGCGGCAGGACATCCGGGTGGGCGACGATTTCGGCAAATTCGGGGTGGTCACCAAAGTTACAGAGCGATCCGGTGGCTTTGAATTTTTCCCGATGCGCGGCATCCAGACCGTCCAGCACAGTGGCAGTGATGCTGCGCAATCCGGTCAGGGTTTCCGGGCTGAGGAAGCCCGGGACGATGACATATCCATCGCGTTCAAAGCGGGTTTTAAGCTGCGACATGTGGGGTGTCCTGTGTCAGATGAAGCTGGCCATCGGCAAGCGTGCCAATGGCGCCAAGGTCTTGGGTGAGAAAGGTCAACGAGGCAGCAGCGCCCTGACGGATCTGGGCCAGGTCCGGGCGGCCAATGGCGCGGGCAGGATTGCCGGCTGCCATCCGCAGGGCTTGGGGCAGGGGGATGCCCACCTGCTGGACCATGTTGCGCAGCGCCTCATCCATCGCCAGATGCGCCCCCGCCAGCGTGCCTTTGGCATCGCTCAACCGGTTGCCATCGCGATGAATCTCCACACCGTGGATCTGGAACTGCGTGGTGGTGCCTGCCAGCGTCAGCATGGCATCGGTGACCAGGCAAAGGTGATCGGGCATCAGCCGGGCGGCAATACCGACATTGGCGAAATCAAAATGCACCCCATCCGCGATGATCCCGGCATAGAGCTGCCGCGCGGCCAAAACAGCGCCCACCACCCCCGGTTCGCGGCTGGTCAGCGGCGACATGGCATTCCACAGATGGGTTGCACCGCGCAGCCCTTCGCGGATCGCGCTTTGCATCTCTGCATGGCTGGCGGCGGAATGTCCGGCAAATACCGTCACGCCCGCATCGTTCAGGCGGCGGATCTGGCCAGCGGCGGTGCATTCGGGCGCAAGCGTCAGCAGGAGCGTGCCACAGGTCCCGTCCGCTGCGCTGGCCTGTAGGAACTGCATGTCCTCAGCACCAAGCGGGCGAATGCAGTGGGGCGGGTGAATGCCGGGGCGGTTGGGGGACAAAAACGGCCCCTCCAGATGGACACCGGCAATGCCCGGGGTGCCTGCCGCGCGGGCTTCAGCCACAGCAGCAACGGCCTGTTGATAACGGATGCCCTCATCGGTGATGAAGGTCGGCAGGATATGGGCGCTGCCCCCCTGACGGGCGCCCTGGGCAATCTCCGCGACCGCTGCGGCGTCAGTCTGATCATTGAATTGCACATCATTGGCACCATTGATCTGCAGGTCGATAAACCCTGGCGCGGCGATGGCGACCTGCAGGTCCACATCGCCCTGACGGGGGGTAATCGCGGCGATGCGGCTCTGTTGCACCTCAATCACCACATCCTGCAGCGGCGCGTTGGAGCTGCCGTCATAAAGCTGCGCGGCGGCGATGCGCAGATCCTTCGCGGGGCTCAGCGTGTTAGGCGGCATTTTCACGGCCCTCCGGGTGAACGGTGTGGTAATAGTCAAGGTGCTGCAGCTCCGCGGCCGCGGCGGCGTCCAGAACCACGGTGGTGTTCTGGTGCATTTGCAAGCTGGAGGCCGGGCAGGCCGCGCTCAGCGGGCCCTCGATCATCTGCGCTGCGGCTTTGGCTTTGCCGGGCCCGGTGGCCAGCAGCACGATTTCCTTTGCGTCCAGAATGGTGCCGATGCCCACGGTGATGGCGTATTTCGGCGGCTGCTCCCCCGCCGCAAAATAGCGTTGGTTGGCGGCAAGCGTGGCACTGGTCAGGGTTTTCACCCGGGTGCGCGACGCCAGCGAGGAGCTGGGTTCGTTAAACCCGATATGGCCATTGGGCCCCAAGCCCAAGAGCTGCAGATCAATCGGTCCGTTCGCTGCGATCAGCGCATCATACCGGGCACTTTCGGCGGCTGCATCCGGGGCATCCCCTTTGGGCAGATGGGTGTGACTGGGGGCAAAATCCGTCTGTGCAAACAGCGTGTCCTGCATGAAGTGATGGTAGGAACAGGGATGATCCGCAGGCAGACCAACATATTCATCCAGGTTGAAGCTGAGGGTTTCAGCAAAGGACACCTGCCCGGCGCGGTAGGCGGCGGCAAGCCTTTGGTAGACAGGCGGCATCGTGCCCCCGGTTGCCAACCCCAGCCGGGCCTGCGGCTTGGCCCGGACGGTGGTGAGGATCTGCTGCGCCACGCGTTCTGCAGCGGCTTCGGCGGTTGGGAAGATCAGGATTTTCATTTGGTATTACCAAATCATCTAATTTGGTGCGAAACTGATCTGCTATACCGGATATTTTCCCGATCGCAAAAGATTTTCCGCGAGGACTTGACCGAATTTCACATTTTGGTATCTCCATATGCAAGAATTCGGAGGCCAAAATGGCAAATGTCGATGATATCGCCCTCGCGCAGGCATCCACGAGGGCGGAGCGCCTGGCGGAGACCTTGATGGAGGAGATCCGTGCAGGTGTGATTGCGGATGGCGCGCCCTTGCCGTCTGAACGGGATCTTTGCGCCCGCTTTGATGTGTCGCGCCCCTTGGTGCGGGCGGCACTGATGCAGCTGCAGCTGCGCGGTTACGCCAGTCAGGAGGCCACCCGACGCCCACGCGCCTGCAAGCCAACCGTGGGCCGTGTCTTCTCAGCAGCGGGGGCTGGGCTGCGCGATGTTTTGGGCACGGTGGAGGCCACTGCCCATATGGATCAGATGCGCCAGTTCATTGAGGTCGGGGCGGTGCGTCAGGCCGCGCAGGAGGCTTCGAACCTGCAGCTGGCCCAGATCCACCGGGCGTTGGAACGGTGTTATGCAGCGTTGCAGGATGATGCGCGTTTTGCCCGGGCGGATGCGGATTTTCACCGGGCCATCGTGGCCGTGGTGCAAAACCCGATCCTGTTGGAACTGCATGACCGTTTTGTTTTTGACATGGTGGCCAGCCGCCCCACCGCGCCCGAACGGGTGGAGATGAACCGGCAAAGCTATGAAGAACACCGCCAGATCTATGAGGCGATTGCCGCCAGCAACCCCGAGGCCGCGATGGATATCATGGATCGCCACCTGTCCCGTGCCTATCGCAGCCGGCTCAGCAAACCCGCGCGCCTGTCCCCAGACAGCGCTGAATAACCCGAAAGAAAGCACACCAATGACTGTTTTGACCCAGTTGCGTCAGGGCCTCGTGGCCTCCTGCCAGCCCGTGGATGATGGCCCGATGGATGATCCCCTGATCACCGCAGCCATGGCACTAGCGGCCGAAGCCGGCGGCGCAAACGGCCTGCGGATCGAAGGGCTGGACAATCTGGAGGCAACCCGGCCGCTGACCAAACTGCCGATCATTGGCATTGTGAAACGTGACCTGGCCGATTCCGAGGTGCGGATCACCCCGTTTCTGGAGGATGTTGCCGGGCTCGCGGATCTGGGTGCGGATATTATCGCCTATGATGCCACCCAGCGCCCGCGTCCGGTGCCCACCGCAGACATCGTTGCGGCGATCAAAGCGGCGGGTAAATTGGCGATGGCCGATGCGGCGACGCTGGCCGATGGCGAACAGGCGCTGGCGGAGGGGGCGGATATCCTTGGCACCACCCTGTCGGGCTACGCTTATGACATTGCACCTGCCGGTGCCGGGCCGGATTACCCGTTGATCCGCGCCTACAAGGACCTGGGTGCCTTTGTTATGGCAGAGGGGCGTCTCAACACCCCCGAACGCGCGGAGGAGGCCATGCGGCAGGGCGCTGACTGTGTGACCGTCGGCAGCGCGATCACCCGGGTGGAACATATCACCGGCTGGTTTGCCGCAGCGGTGGCGCGGGGCGCAGATGGTTGAGGCATCTCACATGACGGCGCCATCGGGCGTGGCGGTGGATTTTGGCGGCACCAAAATCTCAGCCACGCGGCTGGTCGATGGCACACCGCAGGACAGTTTGAAAATTGCCACCGACGGGGCCGCCTCCGCCGCGGACCAAGTGGCGGCGATTTGTGACTTGCTGGACCAGCTGGCGCTGCAGCCGCAGGAACCGGTCGGCGTGGCGCTTGCGGGGCGGGTCGATCGGGAGGGCTGCTGGCATGCGCTGAACACTGAAACCCTCAGCGATGTGCAGGCCGTGCCATTGCGCGCCATGCTGTCGGACCGTCTGGCGCGTCCGGTCACCGTACAAAATGATGCGGTGGCTGCTGCGATTGGCGAATACCACTTCGGTGCCGGGCAGGGCTGTCGCGATTTCGCCTTCCTGACCGTCTCCACCGGTGTCGGTGGTGGGTTGGTGCTGGACGGCCGTCCCGTGATATCAGCGCGGGGTCTGGCGGGGCATGTGGGGTTCACCACCTCAACCCTTGGCGATCGCCGCTGCGGATCGGGGCGGATGAATACGGTGGAAAGCCGTGCCTCAGGGCGTGCGATTGCCCATTATGCCGCTGAAATGGGCCAGGGTGGCCTGACAGCCAAGGATGTGTTTGAAGCGCACCTTGCCGGACAGGGCTGGGCTAGTGATTTGATCGACACTAGTGCCCAAGCAGTGGCTGAACTGATTGGCAACCTGACCTCACTGCTGGATCTGGACCGCGTCGCAATTGGCGGCAGCATCGGCATGGCCGAGGGCTATCTGGATCAGGTCCGCGCCCATCTGGCGTCGGAGCCTGCGATTTTCCGACCTGACGTGGTGCCTGTCGCCTTAGGGGCTGAAGCAGCCCATGTGGGGGTTCTGACGCAGCGCTGATAGGCCACCCTAGGCCCAGTAACCTCTCAAAGCTCCCCGGCGCGGCGGATCTGATCCAGCGTTTCTGGCACCAGGGGCGTGCCATCCGGGGCCAGGGCGTGGCCCGAAAACACCGCCACATGTGCCGGGATCAGCGTGTCGTTCCGGGCTTCCTCGACAAAGATGTGTTTGGTGTTTTCCGCAGGCACATCCAGCCAATTGGGATCATCCAACGTGCCACTGTAGAGCCCCGCCGCACCGCCAAACCGATCAAATGTCTGATAAAGCTTGGTGCCGCAAGTGTCGCAGAAATGGATATGGATCGCCTCACCGCTGCCCGTGGAAATATGCGTGTAACGCTTCGGATTGCCCTGCAGCAGGACGATATCTGCAGCGGGCAGGGCGGGCTGTGTCATCTGCGCCGCCCCGGTGGAACGCTGGCAAAACCGGCAATGGCAGATTGTCAGCCGCTCGGGCATCTTGGCGATCTCATAGCGGATCGCACCGCAAAGGCAGCCGCCCTGTGCTGTGCTTGCCTTGGTCGGGTTTGCCTGATCTTCCGCTGCCATATCTATATCCCCTTGATAACGTGCCGCTATTAGCGCGTTACATCTGGGCTGAGGCAAGCGGATTTATCCGTGAAACGCCGTTTTCAACGCCGCAACATAGTCGCGCAGCATCTGCCCGCCGATCACTGTGTTGACGCCCGCCACCTCACCGGCGTGGAACATACCGGGATAGCTGCGAAACTCGGCAGGCACACCGGCTGCGTTCAGCCGTGCCGCATAATCGCGATCCTCATCATGGAAGAGGTCCACATCACCCACCGGTATGAAGGCCGGGGGCAGGCCGCTCAGGTCAACGGCCCGCGCCGCCGCAGCCCCTGCCGGGGCCTCAGCCCGCGGGGTGCCGTTCAGATACATCTCCCAGGCGGACAGGCTGTCAGCCCGGCACCAGACCGGGTGATCCACCGCCTGACCCGAAGCGGTATCATGCAGGTTGTCGATCATCGGATAAAGCAGCAGCTGAAAACAGATCGGCAGGTTGCCATTGTCGCGATTGTGCAGGCACAGACCCGCCGCCAAGCCACCCCCGGCACTGGCCCCGCCCACCGCGATGCGGTTGGGATCAATGTTGAGGTGATCCGCGTTGTCATGTGCCCATTTCAGCGCGGCAAAACTGTCCAGCATACCCGCCGGATAGGGATGTTCGGGGGCCAGCCGGTAATCGACGGAAATCACGGTGCAGTTAGCCCCTTCGGCAAAGAGGGGCCCGTTCCAGGTATCCTCCCCATGGCCCATGATATAGCCGCCGCCATGCAGCCAGATCAGGCAGGGTTTGGCGCCGCCACCCGGCTGTTCCGGTCCCTCAAAGATATAGAGGTCCACGGCACCGTCTGGCCCCTCAATCACCTCTTTACGGGGCAGGGTGCTGCCCCCCATCGGGCGGCTACCATAACGTTCGGCGGAGCGTTTGCGGATCATCGCCATCGTGTCGCGCAGGATCGGGATCATCGGGTCGTCCGCCACGAAGGTGGTCAGCAACTCCGGGTCAACGCGGGTCAGTTGGCGCATTCAAGTGTCTCCAAATCGGTGATCCAGTCAGTCAGCAGCGGATCCTGTGTTGACCGGAGGAAATCTGTCAGCCCGGCGCGCAGCTCTTTCAGTTGATCTACCTGCGCTGGGTCGGTTGCCACGTTGTGGCATTCGCCTGGGTCTTTTGCCAGATTAAACAGTTCTTCGCCCTGTCTTCGATGCCAAGTGTATTTCATCCTGCCACGTTGGATCATCCGCCAATCGGTGACCTTCATCCAATCGCCCAGAGGGGTGTGCATGGCAAAGCGATCAGGCGCCTGTGCCGTATCAGGACTGAGCAAATCGCGCCCACGCCATGTGCCCCCCGTTTGCCCGCAGGCCGCAGCAAGAGTTGGGGCAATATCGATCAGGCTGGCCGGGGTGTCGCTATGGCCGGTCGGGCCATCCCCCGGCAACCGGATCAGCAGCGGCACCCGCAGGCTTTCCTCAAAAGGCACCATTTTCTGCCAGAGGCCATGGGCACCCAGGTTTTCGCCATGGTCGGAGGTGAAGACAATGAGGGTCTCCTCCATCAACCCTTCCTCCTGCAGGGTTTGCAACAGCTGGCCGATGAAGTGATCCACCATGCTGACAAAGCCCCAATAAACCGCATAAGCAGCGCGCCAATCTGCGAAATCATCCCCCTGATCGTGAAACAGATCGCGGTAGTAGCTGCTGGTATGAACGGGATGTTCACCCCGCTGCGGACCGAAGTTTTCAGGCGCTGGCACGTCGGCCGGGTCATACATCGAAAACCACGGATCCGGGATCATGAAGGGTGGATGCGGCCCGTTGAGTGAACAGATCTGGAAAAACGGCCTGTCCGGATCACGGCTGCGCAGCATGTCGATGGCAATGCGGGTTATATAGGCTTCATTGGTTTTATCGACCGGTAGGTCCTGTCTATGGACCTTCGGGGTCGACATATGCGGCGGGCGGGCGCTGCGGGTGGCCGGATCATTGAACATCCAGCCGTCATTCAGCCCCTGATCCAGGCACCACTGGGTATAGATGGCGGTACTGTCGCCAGCGAGGCGGTCGGTGAACTGGGCGATGTTGTCCTCGCCCAGATGCCATTTGCCCGCGTAATTGACCTGATAGCCGCCGGCGCGAAAGTGATCGAGCATATCGCAGCGCTGCAAGGCGCTGCCATCGTTGGACATCATCGCGCGCTCGGACGGGTAGCGCCCGGTGAACAGCGCGGCGCGGGACGGCGTGCAAAGGGGCGATGGCGTGATGGTGTTTTCAAAACAGAGGCCCTCCGCCGCCAGCCGATCCAGATGCGGGGTTTTGCAGGGCGTCTGGCCCAGAAACCCCAGGGTATCCGCGCGCTGTTGATCGGTCAGGATCAGCAGGATGTTTGGCTGTGTCTCTGGCATAGGTGCGCACCTCTTAACCCGCGTCGGCCATGAGACGGCCGACGCAATTTCGTTTAGGAATATATGTTTAGTCGGTGAAGTTCACCTTTTCGCCGTCCCAACTGATCAGGAAGCTATCGGCGCGGGCTTTGCGGTCACCGCCTTCGCCGCCGACAACCAGCAGACCATCATCCGTGGTGAAAGTGGCGCCATAGGCCAGACCCTCGTGCAGGTCGTTTACCTGTTTCCAGGCCCCGTTCAGGCGCACGTAAACATCATCATTCCAGGTTTTCGTCAGGCCTTGATGGCTGAACCACTGACCGGCAAAGGCATTGGCCCGCGCACCGGGGAAGTTGGCGCCACCGGCCACGATCAATGCGCCGTTGGACCAGCCCGCATAGGGCGCGGCCAGACCTTCGGACAGATCATCGCCCGCCTTTGTTGGGATCGGGGCCACCTGTTGCCAGCTGGCGGTATCGCCGCTGAAGGAGACCTGTTTGATCTGCGGCGTGCGCAGGCCCGGCTTGATCTCGCCATTGATCAGCAGGATATCATCGCCGCTTTCGACAAGGGCGGCACCGGTGTTGGGCAGATAGGGATTGTCCCCCAGATCGGACCATGAATTGGTGGAAATAGTGTAGACCAAGGTCTTGGAATTCCAGCGATAATCGCCAGGTTCCATCCCCATATAGTCATCAACGATCTTTTGCCACTTCTCCGGCTCTGCCTCTTTGTCGGTGGTCAGAACGTCGTTCAGATATTGATCAAACAGCTCTTTGTTGTAGCCGCCAAAGATAGCAATCCGATCGTCATCCAGCGCGTACCCCGTTGCGCCCAGCAATCCAGCCGGCGTTTGGGTGTCCAGCTTGGCCCAGCTGTTGGTGGCCAGATCATAGGCATGCACATCGGTGAAAATGATCGGCGCCACGTCATCGGCATTGACCTTGCCTGAGCCGGAGAAAACGTAGAGATTGCCACCGACCAGCGCCGAAGCCGCGCCAGAGGGCACCGGACCGGGGAAGCTGGCCAGGGCCTGCCAGCCAGCGCCGGGATCTGCCAGATCCATCGAAAACAGCGCATCGCCGCCGGAGCCGAGGCCGATCACCGCCGTGGTGCCGGATTGGCCGGACACGCCGTTTTTGATCGCAGTGGGCAGATCGGGCCAGCTGTCAGCCATGGCGCCGGTGGCGAGAAGGGAGAGGGTTGTTGCAGCAACCCCGCTCTTCAAATTTGCAAACATAATATCCTCCTTAGTTTGCAAGTGGTTAATCTAAATTCCTCACTTAAGTGGCGCCCGCTGAACCGCAGGGATCGGGAGAGTGCGGCCGCAAGCGACCGCGCCCCCGGCCAGCGGGTGCCGATAAAACCTTTTTGGTATTTCGGGGGGCTGTGGCTTAGGCCTCAGCCAATTCCCCTGCATAGTGGCAGGCGGCGAAATGTGGGGTGCCGCCCCGATCGTATTCTTTCAATTCCGGCACCTCGCTGCGGCAGGTGTCAGTGGCAAAGCGGCAGCGCGGGTTGAACGGGCAGCCCTTGGGTGGGTTCATCGGCGACGGAACGTCGCCTTCCAGCACGATCCGCTCGGTCTTTTTGTCCAGATCCGCCACCGGGATCGCCGACAGCAGCGCCTGCGTGTAGGGGTGCAGCGTGTCGGCATAGATATCTTCGGTGCGTGCCAGTTCCACGATGCGGCCCAAGTACATCACCGCGATACGGTCGCAGATATATTCAGTCACGCTGAGGTCATGGGTGATGAAGATATAGGTGAGGTTGCGTTCCTTCTTGAGGTCCATCAGCAGCTTCAGCACCTGCGCCTGAATGGAGACATCCAGCGCCGAAACCGCCTCATCACAGACCACCAGTTCCGGATCAATACAGAGCGCCCGGGCAATGCCGATCCGCTGTCGCTGACCGCCAGAGAACTCATGCGGATAGCGATCCATATAATCGCGTCTGAGGTTCACCGCCTCCAGCAGATCGCCAATGATCTTGCGCCGCTCCGCCTTGGATTTCACCCCGTAGCGTTTCAGCGGATCCTCAAGCGAGCCAAAGATGGTAAACGCCGGATTGAGCGAGGAATGCGGATCCTGAAAAACGATCTGTAACTTCTTGCGATAGTTGACCATTTCGCTGTCAGGCAAGCCGCGCAGCTGCACGTCACCTTCGGCGCCGTGGTAGGTGATCTCCCCCCCTGTGGGGCGCACCAGTTGCAGGATCGATTTGCCCAACGTGGTCTTGCCGCAGCCGGATTCCCCCACCAGCCCCAGCACCTCACCGCGTTTCACATCCAGGTTGATGCCATCCACGGCCTTTACATGGCCGGTGACGCGTTTGAACAGGCCGGAGCGCACGCCAAACCACGTTTGTACCCCGCGCAGCGACAGGATGTTTTTCTGATGGTCCTGAGCCTCAGACATTGCCAAAGATCTCCTTGTAACGGTGGCACATCACACGGTGGGTGTTGGTGATATAGTCTTCGGATTGGGGCTGCTGGCAGGCGGCGGTGGCATAGTCACAGCGCGGTTCAAACTGGCAGCCGGGGGGGCGTTCATAAGGATCCGGCGTGGCGCCGCGGATCGATTTGATGTCCTGATCCTTACCGCGGCCCAGGACGGGCACAGAATCCAGCAGGGCGCGGGTATAGGGGTGGCGCGGGGTGCGCAGCACCTCATCCACGGTGCCCGCTTCGACGATGTTGCCCATGTACATGACGGCCACATCATCGGCCAATTCGGCAATCACCCCCATATCATGGGTGATCAGCATGATGGCGGTGCCGTGCTCCTCTTTCAGCTGGTTCATCAGCCGGAAGATCTGCGCCTGAATGGTCACGTCCAGCGCTGTTGTCGGCTCATCCGCGATCAGGATTTTCGGGGCGCAGGACATGGCCATGGCAATCATCGCCCGCTGCCGCATCCCGCCAGAATAGTTGTGCGGGAATTCCTTGGCGCGTTTTTCCGGCATCGGGATGCCCATGTCCTTTAGCAGATCCACCACCTTTTCGCCCCGCGCATTGGGGCTTAGGTCTGTGTGGTATTGCAGCGCCTCAGCGATCTGGAAGCCGACGGTGTAAACCGGGTTCAACGCGGTCATCGGATCCTGAAAGATCATTGCGATGTCATCGCCACGCAGCCGCCGCATCTCAGCGCCGTCACGTTCCAGCTGATCGATGCGAATTTCGCCCTCAGCCTCAGAGTGATAGGTGATCGATCCCTGTTCGATCCGGCTGAGCCGCGGCAGAAGCTGCATGATCGAGGAGGCGGTGACGGATTTACCGCAGCCACTTACGCCCACGATGCCCAGTGTTTTGCCTTTGCGGATGTCAAAGGACACGCCGTTGAGCGCCTTGTTGCAGCGGTTGTTGGTGTAAAAGAAGGTCTGAAGATCCTTCACGGAGAGGGCGAGATCAGTCATGTCGCTTACCCTTGCAAAGTCGGATCGGTGGAGTCGCGCAGACCGTCACCAATGAAGTTCACACTCAGAACAAAGAGCGAGATCACGCTCCCCACCGGCAGCCAGAGCCACCAGTTGTTCTGCAGCACGCGCAGATCCTGCGCCACGTTCAGGATGTTGCCCCATGTCGGCACCGACAGCGGCACGCCCAGGCCAAGGAAGCTGAGCCCCGCTTCGGCCAGAATGAACATGGCGGTCGACAGGGTGATGTTCACCATGATCGGGCCAAGGGCGTTGGGCAGGATGTGTTTGTAGCAGATCTTGACCGTCGGCACGCCGAAGCTGCGCAGCGCTTGCACGTATTCCTCTTCGCGTAAGGACAGCATCTTGGCCCGCGCCATCCGGTACATCGGCGCCCAGCCAGTCAGCACAAAGATGATGATCAGGTTCATCAGGCTTTGGCCTGCGATCGATACCAGGAGCAGCACCAGAATGATCTGCGGGAAGGACATGAAGATTTCCGAAATCCGCAGCGCCAGCGTATCAATCCAGCCGCCTTTGTAGCCGGTGTAACAGCCAATCCCGACGCCAATCACCGCCGCCATCAGGGCAGAGCCAAGACCGACAAGGATCGAGATGCGGCCACCGTAAAGGATCCGGGCGAAAACATCACGGCCAGTGCGGTCGGTGCCAAGCAGGTGGTCCCAGCTGGGCGGTTTCAGCATGGCGCGCAGGTTGATTTTCTGCGGGTCATGTTCCGTGAGCAGCGGCGCGAAGATCGACATCAGCAGGATCACCGAGAAGATCACCAGCCCCACCATCGCCAGACGGTTCGCCATCAGCTTGCGCAGGACGCGGCTGCCTTTGGCGGGCTTCAGCTGCCCGGCCTCTTCCATGGCGCGGATCTTGTCGAATTTCTTATCAAGAGCGGTTTGTTTCATGTCTCTATCCTCCGCCTCAGCCCAGTCGCACGCGTGGGTCAATCAGCGCGGTCAGCACGTCGACGATCAGGCTGGCCATCAGCACGGCAAAGACCGACAGCAGCGCAATCATCATCACCAGCGGGTAGTCCGATCCGCGCACGGCGCCGATGAACTCGGACCCGATGCCGGGCCACTGGAAGACCTGTTCGATGATGACCGAACCGCCGATCAGGGTGGGCAGGCGGAAACCGATCAGCACGACTACGGGGGTCAGCGCCACACGGAAACCGTGGATCAGGTTGATGCGCCAGGCCGGCAGACCCTTGGCGCGGGCGGTGCGGATAAATTCGCGGCTGAGGCTGTCCAGCATGGACGAGCGCGCATAGCGCATCACGCCGGCGGTCATCATTAGCGACAGCACGATGCCCGGCAGTACGATGTGGGGCAGGCGGTCAAAGATCGTCTCATAGCCCGGCAACAAACGGCCACCGGCGGGCAGCCAGCCCAGGTTCAGGGCGAAAATCAGGATGGCAACAAGGCCAAAGAAAAACTCAGGGATCGACACACCCAGCATGCCAACAACGGTGAGCGCGTTGTCGGTGCCCGAGCCGCGACGCAGCGCCGAAAGGGTGCCCAGCACACAGCCGATCAGGGTCGAGAACACCAGCGCAAAGACCGACAGTTCTAGCGTCGCAGGCAGGCGGTCCAGCACGATGGTCGAGATCGCAACGCCACCTGACAGTGAGTGGCCAAAGTTGCCCTGCACCACATTGGTCAGCCAGATCCAATAGCGTTCCAGGAAGGTCTTGTTCAGCCCCAGCGCTTCGCGCATTTCGGCAAACTGTTCCTCCGTCATCCGGGCGGCGGCTTCGGGATCGATCATATGAGAGACGGCGTCACCGGGCGTCAGTTCAAGGCCCAGATACACAAGAAAACTGATGACCAGCATCATCGGGATGGTGATCAGCAACCTGCGGATAATAAATGTCAGCATGAGGGGTGCTCTTGGTCAGAGTGTCTCGCAGCCCCCCGTGAGGGGCTGCGAGGTGAGGTCTGTTTAGGCTAGCTTACTTGCTGGCGGCCTTCGGGAAGGCGTTCATGCGCAGCGAACGGGTGTAGGGGATGTCCGCAGGGACGATCCGCATGTGATCCATCGCTTCCAGCGAGGCCACATCGGCCACCGATTTGGTGAAACCAAAGTCCAGACGACCCGAGGCGGCGTTGGTCACAACGTTGCCGTCGTTTTCACCGCTGGGGAAGGCCACGATCTCATCGATGTTGGCTTCGCCGCCGTGATAGCCCGCGAAAGGCACAAAGCGCACATAGTCGTTCATCTGCACTTCGGCGATCTTATAGGGGCCCGACCCAACCGGGTTCTGCCAGAACGGATGCTGCTGGAACTCAGCCGGGTTCACGTCACCCAGCAGGTGCTTGGGCAGCGGTGCAAACTGGCTGAAGGTCAAGAAGACGTTCGGGTCCAGCTGGCTCATGTTCAGGGTGATCACGTCGCCTTCGACCGACATGCTCTCAATCGCCTCAAAGGTCGACTGGAACACAGCGTTGATGCCCGGAACTTTCTTGGCGGTCTCAATCGACCACAGAACATCTTCGGCGGTCAGCGGCGCGCCGTCATGCCAGGTCAGCCCGTCCTTCAGGTCGAAGGTCACGGTCAGACCATCGTCAGAGACCGAGTAGTCTTCGGCCAGTTGACCACCGGTTGGGGCCAGCGAGCCGTTGGCGGTCAGCAGACGGTCCAGACCGATTTTTGAGAAGACATAGATGCCCGGGTTCAGCCAGGGATGCTCAAAGAACTGCGCCGGTGCGGTGTTGGTGTAGAGCACCTCTTTGCCGTTGGCGTCAGGTTCCACAGTCCAATTGGTGATGCCCCAGTCGTAGTTGAACTGGTCATTGCCATACTGGCCGCCGTTGCGGTTCATGCGGGCCGATTCATAGATGAACAGCTGCTGGTAGTAGAGCGGAATGTCCGACAGTTTGGTGTTTTCAAAACGCTCAAAATCTTTGAAGGCGTCCTGCTGCACAGCCGGATCGGCCGAGGCATTGATGCGCGCGATCAGCGCGTCACGGTCTGCATCGCCGGGCGCATAAGAGCTGCTGCCGGATTTGTAGCCGTTGTAGTATTCCTGTAGCGCCAGCGCCGCCTTGGCCCCATAAGCGATGTCCCATTCGATGCCCGAGGTGTCTTCGGCGGTCGGCAGCTTGTTCAGCTGGCCACCCACGTCACCTTCCAGTTTGCGGTAGGTCATCTGAATGCCCACGTCACCCAGGTAAGCCTGCATCGCCACCATCAGGTCGGCGGTCAGCTGATCCCCGTAGTAATAGACAACGTCCAGAACCTGGCTGTCATCCCAGCCGGCCTCTTTCAGCAGGGCGCGGGCCTTGTCAGGATCATAGCTATAGGCGTTCAGACCTTCGGCCTTAAAGCTGCCGTTGGGGATCATCGAATCCGCAACGATGGCTTTGCCTTCAAACAGGGTGTCCACGATGGTGTCCATGTCGATGGCGTAGGCGATGGCTTGGCGAACCCGTTCGTCCGACAGCTGGTTCACCCGCTCTGCATAGGCAAAGGTTGAGGTCATCCCAACCGCGGCCGCGATGGCCATCCCAAACAGCTTGTTCATTGTGCTTCCTCCTCTTGGATAGCAGACTTCAGTCGGGCACCTGCCTCCGGACCGTGCTCAAGCGCGATGCGGAAATAGGTGCCGTAGTTCCGTGTCAGGTGACGCGTCAGCGTTTCGACAGCCTTATCGGCGTTCTTATCCAGAATGGCCGAGACGATGGCCCGGTGTTCTGCGTTGCTGGCGCGGTTGCGTTCGGGGAAGTCTGGCAGGACCGCACGGTTCTTCATCAATTTCTCAACAAAGGTGTCGTGCAATGCGATGAAGATGGGATTTCCCGGCACCTCTGCGAGGACCCGGTGAAACTGAACATCCGCATCGCGGAAGGCTTCGACGTCATCCAGACCTGCTTCACAGGCCTCGATTGCTTCGAGCATTTTGGCAATCTGCGCATTGGTGGCATGCACCGTTGTGTAGCGCAGCATGCTGGTTTCCAGAAACAGGCGGGCCTGTTCCAGATGGGCCAAACCTTCGCTCCCCGAGAAGAAGAACTGAGCCGCCTCACCAACCCCTTCCATCACTGTGGTCAGGGTCGGCAGGACAACACGCGGGCGTTTGCCCTTTTCCTGAGAGGTGAGGCCACGACCATGCAGGATGGTCAGAGCTTCACGCACAACATTGCGACCCACGCCGAAGCGTTCACAGAGATCCCGTTCCGGCGGCAGCATTTCCCCGGCGGCAAATTTGCCGGAATGCACCTCCGAAGACAGGTGATTTGCGATTTCTTGAGCCGTCATGTCCTCAGCCATTGCGTCCTCCTCGTGGCCAAAGGTTAGCCGCGATTCTATTTTGGTGTCTACTTTTTACTTTTTGGTTGACCAAAAATAATTTTCGGACCACCAATAAGGTCGAGAATGAAGCATTTTGGTCCGAATCCCAAGTGGTTTCGTGACCAAATACCCGTGAAAACAAGGAAAAAGTAATGGATATCAACGGTTCAGTCTTTGCTGCCATGCTCACCCCGATGAATGACCAAGGGGATGTAGCACCGGAAAATGTCGGAGTTTTGGTTGACCATATCCTGTCGCGTGGTGTCCACGGGCTCTATGCCTCGGGCTCCACAGGGGAAAGCGTGCTGCAATCACGCGAAGAACGGGCCGCGGTTTTGACAGCCCTGGCGGACCATGCTGCGGGTAAAACCACGCTGATCGCCCATGTTGGTGCCGCCTCCACCCGCGAAGCGGTGGCATTGGCAGAACTGGCCGGCGAAAAGGGCTATGATGCAGTTTCCGCCGTGCCGCCCTATTATTACAAACACCGCTATGAGGACATCGTCGCCTATTACAAAGCGATCGCCGATGCCTCGGGCCTGCCGCTGATCATCTACAACATCCCGGCGCTTTCGGGCACCGATCTGTCGACCGACAAACTGCTGGAACTGATGGAAGATCCGCGGATTGCCGGTGTGAAATACACCGCGCAGGACCTGTTCCAGTTTGGCGAGTTGAAAAAAGCCGCGCCTGAGAAAAAACTCTACTTCGGTACGGATGAAATGTTCATCGGCGCCGCAGCAGCTGGGGCAGATGGCGGCATCGGTTCCACCTATAACCTGATCGGGGACATCTACCTGTCCATTGAAACCGCAATTGCCGCTGGCGACGTCGACCGGGCCCGGCGGGCACAGCGCATCGCCAATGACTTCATCGCGATTCTGCTGCGGGCCGGAGTTGTGCCGGGTCTGAAACATTGCCTCAACCAGCTGGGCGTGCCGGTTGGCTCGGTGCGCGCGCCGTTCTCACCGGTGTCTGTGGAGGCCGCGAAAGAACTGGATGCCTGGATGGCGTCGGTCAACCTGTCGTTGGATCGCGGTGCGGCCGCGATGCTGGACTAAGGGTAGGGGGATCAGATGGCAGATCAGCGCCCCAATATCGTCTACCTGATGTTCGATCAGGCCAAGGCCTCGGCGATGTCCTTCATGGGCAACACTGAGATTGAGATGCCTTATTGTGATCACCTGGCCGCGTTTGGCTGGGTGTTCGATCAGGCCTATGCGGCGGCGCCGATCTGCACCCCCTCGCGCGCTTCGGTGCACACGGGCATGTTCCCGCAGGTGCATGGCGCGACCTGTCACCAAAACCGCGTGGCCTATAACCTGCCGCAACTGGCGGAGCTGTTGCAGGGTGCAGGCTATTACACCGCCGCTCTGGGCCATTATGAGCCTGAGCGGAACCTCAGCCGCGGCTGGCACGAACAGGCGCCGATGCACGAACGCGGCCCGCTGTTTGACAGCTGGATCGCGCATATCAAATCGGGCCGCAAAGATGTGGCCTGGTCTTCGGGGGCAATTGACTGTGAGGCCAAGGATGGCAATTCGGCCCTGCTGACCGATCGCGCGCTACGCATGCTGGATCAGGCTGAGGCCACGGGCCGGCCGTTTTTCCTGCATCTGGCCTATGATGATCCGCACCCGCCCTATTTCGTGCCGCGCCCCTATGACACTATGTATGACCCTGACAACCTGACCCTGCCTGAGGCAGGTGATCCGGCTGATCTGCCCGCCTGGCAGGCCAAAGCCCGTGCAGATGTTGGCACAGACCTGGGATCCGAGGTGGATTTTCGCAAAGTGCTGGCGGTTTATTACGGCATGATCCGCTACATCGATGATGAAATGGCGCGGCTGCATAAGGCGCTGTCTGAAAAGGGGCTGTTGGAAAACACCTGGATCATCCTGGGCTCGGACCATGGTGATTATACCGGCGAGAAGGGGCTCTTTAACAAATCGGAATCCCTATATGGCTGTCTGTTGCACGTCCCCATGGTGATCGTGCCGCCCGCCGGCGCGGCGGAACCGGGACCGCGCCGCATTGAGGACTTGGTTAGTACGGTGGATCTGTTCCCAACCATCCTTGATATGGCGGGCATCACCGCGCCGCGCAATCAGGGGCATTCGCTGCTGCCATGGGTGCGGGACGGGCATGAGGCGCCTCTTCGGGAGGCCGTCTTTGCTCAGGTCGGCGACTATCACGGCTTCATCGGCACCAGTTGGCCCTCCGGCATGCCCAAATCCGGACGTCACCCCAGCCTGACCCATGCGATCCGCACCAAGACCCGCAGCTACATCAATGACCCGGACAATGGCGATGAGGCCTATGATCTCGCCACCGACCCAAAGGAATTGCGCTGCCTGACAAATGACGGTCAGCCGGATCTGCCTGCAGAATTTGCAGCATTGCAGGATCAGCTTGCCGCCTTTGTGCAGGAGTGCGCGGATCTGAAGGAAGATCTGGGTGTCGTTGATGGCGATCGTGGATTTGTAAAGGGCTGGGAATGATCAAGACGGCGGGAATGGTGGCGCTGAAAGGCGGCACCTTCCAGATGGGCAGTAACCATCACTACCCCGAGGAGGCCCCGGCCCATATGGCCGAGGTACGCCCCTTTGCCATCGATGAGGCCACGGTCACCAACGCCGAATTCCGCCGCTTTGTGCTAGACACCGGCTATGTCAGCGACGCTGAAAAGGCGATCCCACCGTGCGAAGCCCCCGATCTGCCACCGGAAGCGCGTGAACCCGGCGGACTGGTGTTCACAATGACGGATCGCCCGGTGCCTTTGGGGGATTTTCGCCAATGGTGGCGCTTTGTGCCGGGGGCCTGCTGGTATCAGCCAGAGGGTCCGGGATCTGACCTGCTGGGCCGTTTGGATCATCCGGTGGTTCAGGTCTCACTCAATGATGCGATGGCCTATGCGGCCTGGGCGGGCAAGGCGCTGCCAACGGAAAAAGAGTGGGAATTTGCTGCCCGCGATGGGGTCTCCACCGAATATCCATGGGGCGACCAATTGATGCCCAACGGGCGTCGGTTGGCCAACATCTGGCACGGTGAATTTCCTCATAAAAACAGAAAGAAGGGTCGGTTTCTGTCCTGTGCGTCAAGGCAGGGGCAATCCAGCCGTTACGGCCTTTACAACATGATCGGCAATGTGTGGGAATGGACCGTGACGCCCTATCGCAGCGGGCATTCCCAGGCGCAATCCGGCGCCTGTTGCACGCCCAGCCGAACGGTTCTGCCGGGGCAAAGCTATGTCACCAAAGGCGGCTCCTTCCTCTGTGCGCCAAGCTATTGCCGCCGCTACCGGGCCACCGCGCGCAGCCCACAAGAGGTGCGGTCAACAACGTCGCATCTTGGATTTCGCTGCGTTCTGCGGCTGACCTAAATTGTTGGCTGATCATGCCAGATGCCGATGGGCGCGACGATAGCGCCCCGGCGATTGACCATAGTGACGGCTGAAGGCGGCAGACAGGCTTTCGGCGTGGGCAAAGCCCACCTGCGTAGCAACATCCGGCAAGGTCAGCCCGGTGGTTGTCAGCAGCCGCGCGGCATGCCGCAGTCTTAACCTTTGTAAATGGCGCCCCGCAGGCGCGCCGTGTTGCGCCCGATGCTCGGCGCGGAAGCTGCTTTCTGACAGGCCCGCCAGCGCGGCCACGTCCTGTAGGCTGCGGATCTCGGCCAGCTTCTCCCTTGCCTCCTGCCAGGCGCGATCAACGCGGCTGGGGGGATCGGTTTCCGCAGGTGGCGAAAACCCATCCAGTATAGCCCGCAACAGGCGTTGCCGGATCTCTAGCGATGCGTTTTGCCCGGCGTGCCTATGCAACAGGCGGATCATCGATTGCAGATCGGCCCCCGCCACCAGCCCGGGGCGCAGAAACCCCTGCGGAAAAGCCAGATCCGGCGCTGCCCAGTTGAAATGACAAATCGAGGCATCGGCCCCCTGCGAGCGCCCCTCAAAAGCAACATCCGGCGCGATCAACACCCCGTCCGGGGCCCGCAGGGTCAGATCCGCCTCACCAATTCTGATCTGAACACTGCCGCTGTGGATCCACAACAGGTCAAAGAACGGCCAACAGGCCGGACCAATGCCAAACCGCCGGTCAAACCGCCCCAAATCCTGCCGCAATATGTTCAGATCTGCGCCCACAGCTTCCCCAGTATCAATCGGAATTCCTATATCTTAGCCGATCTGCTCAATAGGGAAAGGGCTTTGGCGGACATAGGCTGAAGGGGAATAGAAAAGGAAACCCCGCGATGAAAAATGACACCAAACAGACCGCCGCACCTCTGAAATCTGACTTCGACAGGGATGGATATGTCCATGTCGATGCGTTGTATTCTGCGCCCGAAGTGGCTGAAATCCGGCGTCAATTGGATCGGTTTGTGCGGGAAAAGGTGCCGCAAATGCCCGAAGCGCAGGTCTACTATGAAGACCGCGCCGATCGCAGCACGTTGAAACAGCTGCAGCAGATGTTTCACTATGATGACTGGTTTGCTGAGATGATGCTGAACGGACCCGCCCGCCAGATCGCTGAAGAGGTGCTGCAGGATGAGGTGGTGCCGATCAACATGCAGTATTTCAACAAACCCGTGGGCATCGGTCAGCCGACCCCGCCGCATCAGGATGGCGTGTTTTTCCACCTCACCCCTTGTGAGGCGGTGACCGGTTGGCTGGCGCTGGAGGAGGTCGACGCAGAAAACGGCTGCATCCACTATCTGCGGGGATCCCATAAGGGCGGATTTCGCGATCATGGCCAGAGCGGAGTGTTGGGTTTTTCACAAGGGATGACAGATTTTGGTACTGATGCAGATCACGCCAACACAGTCAGCTTCCCAGGCCCCGCCGGAACCTTTCTGATGCATCACGCCAAAACGGTGCATTGGGCCGGCGCCAACAACTCACCCACACGGTCGCGTCAGGCTTTGGGGTTCATCTACTACGCCAAAAGCGCCCAAGTGGATGAGGCGGCAAAAGCGGCTTACCAAAAAGCGCTGGATGAGCGGCTGAAAAAGGCGGCGAAGATTTGAAGCTTTGCTAAGGATCGTCGAAAACAAAAACAGGCGGAGCATTTGCCCCGCCTGAAATTTGATGACCGACTATGCTGTCTTAGAAAGTGGTCGAAATTTTGAAGCCGATGCCAACTACGCTGTTGTCGGTGAACGAGGCAACTGCGGTGTCCGCGACACCTGCGTCTGCATCGCCCAGCTTGGTGTAGTTGATACCACCGCTGATCGAAGTGTTGCCTTTGGTGTATTTGCCACCAATGGTGATGCCCATCAGACCATCGGTCGGACCCAGCGGCGAAACAGTATCGTCTCCACCTTCCGGCTCATAGCTCAGAGTGATCGAACCCGAGAAGTTGTCGGTGAATTTACGGCCGATCCCAAGGGTATAGCGCTGGCTGTTGCCAAGGTTCACCAGATCCGAACCAAGCGCGGTCGGGATAACGTCAACTTTTTCATACTCCGCCCAGCGATAGCTTGCCATCAGCAGGGTGTTCGCCGCGATGCCAGTCTGGAAGTCCAGGTTGAAGCTCTGAGGGGTCACGTAGGTAACGGTGCTGTTTGTCGCAGATCCAAGAAGGCTCTCGGTGGTGTCCGCGGTATGTTCAATTTCGGAATGGTAGGTCGCAGCGAGGCGAAGCGCGATGTCCGGGATCTCGTATGCCGCACCCAAAGTGTAGCCAACAGCATAGTCATTGGCCATTTCAAAGTTGTAGCCGTTGGTCGCTGCAAAAGTGCCCTGCGCCGTGGTAACCGCAGCGCCAAGCGAAGCAGTCGTACCGAGACCATAGGTGGTGTCGATTGCGGTCGCGGCGGTGACATCACCACCCAAAGCGGCTGCGAGCAAAGAAGAATCCAGCCCCGAGACCGTAGCAGCGACACCGGCAACGGTGATAGCATTACGATAGGCGACGCCGTTCAGTGCCACTTTCGCGTCCACACCTTGAATGCGCAGACCGCCGAATACGCTGACACGGTCGTTTAGCTGATATTTACCAACAGCACTGAAAGCTTTGGAGTTCAGATCTGCCATGGTGCCGCCCAGCGTGCTGGTCAGCGGATCGCTGTCATAATTGATGTCGGCGCCAAATGGCTGATCAAAGATCAGAGCCAGTGCAAACTGATCGTTGATTTGCTTTGTGTAGCTCAGACCGATCTGAGTGTAGCTTTCACCAACGTCGTAATCCGTACCCAGCGCATCGCTGCCGGTAATGGTTGGTGTGACCACACCAAAACTTAGGTCAAAGGTGTTGTCCGGTGAAAACAACGAAAGAACACTTTGTTGAGATCGATCTAGGCCGCCCGCCTGTGCTGCTCCTGCCGTCAGAGCCAGTACTGCGGCTCCTACCAAATAACGCTGCATGCATTCCTCCCCTTCACAAACTTGTGCATCTGTCAGGCATAGCCAAGCAAGATTCCGCCTGTCAACGCAGCCCCAGCGTAAACTTGTCGCAGTTTGTGAAGGAAGCCTTGCATTATCTATTTTGAGTTGCGTGGCATTTCTGCACGGATGTTGAGGTAGTTCGCGCCAAAGATGACCGCAGCGCCCAGGAACACCCAAGGGTCCAATGCCTCGGCATAAAGCAGCATGCCGATCACCGCGATCAGCGGCAGGCGAATGAAATCGATCGGCATGACAACCGTGGCCGGCGCCAGTTTCAGCGCTGTTGTTAGGCAGAAATGCGCGACCAGCCCGGCGACCGCAATCAGTACCAGCCAGGGCACGGATTGGGCCGAGGGCAGCGCCACATCGCCGTCATAACCTGCTGCGATGATACCAAAAACCGCCTGCATCAGCGTTAGGTAGAACAGGATGCAGGTGATGGTTTCGCTGCGCGTCAGCTTGCGGGTGAAGACGGCAGAGCCAGCAAAACCAATGGCGGCAAGCGCGGCGGCCAACTGGCCAACATTAAGGCTGTCCGGGCTAGGGCGGGCGACGATCAGAATGCCGATGAAGCCGATCAGCGCAGCAATGCCACGTGTCCGGGTGATGCGTTCCCCCAGCACAATCGCAGACAGGGCGATGGCCCAAAGCGGAGATGTAAACTCCAGCGCGAAGACCTGTGCCAAAGGGATCACAGTCAACGCATAAAACCAGAGGTTCTGTCCGGCGAAGTGGCTGAGATTGCGAATGGCATGGGTTCCTAAGTGACGTTTGGTCACGTCAGCCAAGTGGCCCGTCGCCGATGCCACGACCAGTACAATCGCAAAACCGACGAAGCTGCGGTACATCATGATCTCGAAGGTATCGAGTTCAAAACTGATGGCGCGGCCCGCTACGGCCATGGACGAAAACGAGACAATCGCGCCTGACATCCACAAAATGGCAGCAAAGGTCTGGCTGATCATGCCGTCCGCCCCGGACGGGGGCCTTTGGCAGGTGGGCTCAGGCGAATGTGGCGGTCCATTTGTGGCGTTCCTTTTCTGCAATCCGGCTGATTTTCTCTATCATCGGTGGAATGTCCATCCCGGTTTTTGCAGAAAAGGTGATAGCCGCCTGATACCAGGCCCCCAGCGCGCGTTTTTGGAGGGGGCTCATCGGGCGTTGCAGAGGCTGGCTTTGCCAGGGTTTGAAGACGCTGCCGGCAAAATGATAAAGCGCCGGATTGTTCTGGGCCCGGCGGTAGGCCGCGCGAAGCTTTCTGGGAACAGAAATCGCCCAGAAGCGATCCATATTGGCCAGATTGGCCAGTAGGTTCCAACGGGCCGAGAGCAGCTGAATAGCGTCGTGCTGGGTGCCGAACAGATAGTTGAACCAATCCTGATCGTAATTGGTCCAGCCTTTCTGGTCGTAGATCTGACTGTAGGATTTGTAATCATCCAACTGCTCTGCCAGGCCGGCCCGGCGCAGGGCGGGCATATCCAACAGCAAAAGGCCTGCGTTGATGTAACGCGCCATTTGCAGGTCGTGTTTTTGGGTGGCAATCACCTGCCGGAACGGCCTGCTGCAGGCTGCACCAAGGGCGCCAAACTGCGACCAGAAACCAATTTTATGGTGCAGGATTTCAAAAGGCGTGTCGGGCACGCCCGCCAGCAGCTTGCCATCAAGATCCAGATGGTAAAGCGGCGTCGGATCATCGACAAACAGCGTGTCGCCATCAACGTAGAGGGTTTTGACCTTGGTTGAGGCCAGCGCCGTCATCATCCAATGGGTATAGGGGCGGCCATGTTTCAGATGTGGGTGATCCTGCTGCGGCAGATCAGGGTTAATGTGTTGGGTGATCTGGGCATCGGGAAACAGGGCACTTAGCGCGTTGATGCCGCGGCTCAACTCCTCGGCGGGGGCATCGATGTGCACCACCACCGTCACTTTGCCGTGGGTCGCGACCAGCAGCGAATAGATCGAGATCAGCCCCTGCCGCACAAAGCCCGCGTTGAACGCATAGGTGACATGGGGGAAAAATGGCGACGTTGGCATCTGGGCTTGCTCCTCTGGGGACAACACGACCGTAAAAATCCGCCGAGGGGGCTGGCAATTAAACGCAGGGCCTAATCCGGGCCTTTTAAACTAAGGTTTATGTTGTGATTGGGCGCTGCTGCAGAACGAAATCAGGCGGCGCCCGTTGGGGTGCCGCCTGCGAATTGAGTTCTGAACCAATGTGTTAGAGCTGCTTACTCCAGCTCAATGGTGCCCGGCGGTTTTGAGGTGACGTCGTAGAACACGCGGTTCACGCCTTTCACCTCATTGATGATGCGGGTCATGGTTTCGCCCAAGAATTCGTGGCTGAACGGGTAATAATCCGCCGTCATACCATCGACCGAGGTCACAGCGCGCAGGCCCACCGCATAGTCATAGGTGCGCCCGTCGCCCATCACACCAACGGTGCGCATCGGCAGGATGGCAGCGAAAGCCTGCCAGATCTCATCATAGAGGCCATGTTTGCGGATCTGGTCGATATAGACCGCATCCGCTTCGCGCAGAATGTCCAGCTTGTCACGGGTGATCTCACCAGGGCAGCGGATCGCCAGACCCGGCCCGGGGAAGGGGTGGCGGCCGATGAAGCTGGCCGGCAGGCCCAGCTCACGGCCCAGCACGCGGACCTCATCCTTGAACAGACCACGCAGCGGTTCCACCAGTTTCAGGCCCATCTTCTCAGGCAGGCCGCCCACATTGTGGTGCGATTTGATGGTGACCGAAGGACCGCCGGAGAAGGAAACCGATTCAATCACGTCCGGGTACAGGGTGCCCTGCGCCAGGAACTCGGCGCCTTCGATCTGGTCGGCGTATTTCTGGAACACGTCGATGAACAGCTTGCCGATGATCTTGCGCTTGGTTTCGGGGTCGCTGACGCCCTCCAGCTCACCAAGGAACAGATCGCTTTCGTCGGCGTGGATCAGGTTCAGATTGTAGTTGTCGCGGAACATGGCGACGACTTCTTTGGCCTCATCCTTGCGCAGCAGGCCGTGGTCAACAAACACACAGGTCAGCTGATCGCCGATCGCCTCATGCAGCAGGATCCCGGTGACCGAGCTGTCGACGCCGCCAGACAAGGCGCAGATGACCTTTTTGTCGCCAACCTGCGCGCGGATGTCTTCGATCATTTCCTGACGGTAGGCCCCCATGGTCCAATCGCCCGAGAAACCTGCCAGTTTGACGAAGTTCTCATACAGCTTTGCGCCCTTCGGGGTGTGGTGTACCTCGGGGTGGAACTGAACCGCGTAGAAATGACGTTTGGTGTCCGCAGTGATCGCGAACGGCGCATTGGGGGAGGTGCCGTAGACCTCAAACCCCGGGGCGATTTCACTGACGTGATCGCCGTGGCTCATCCAGACCTGTTCGTCGCCCTCGGCAAACCAGCCATCCAGAATGTCCAGGCTGTTCTCAGGGGTGACAAAGGCGCGGCCAAATTCGGCGGTGCCATGGCCACTTTCGACCTTGCCGCCCAACTGGTGCATCATCACCTGCTGACCGTAGCAGATGCCAAGGATCGGCACACCCAGCTCAAAAATTCCTTCAGGCGCGCGCGGGCTGCCCTCACGGGTGACGCTGTCAGGCCCACCGGAGAAGATCACAGCCTTGGGCGCCATCTCGCGCACAAAGTCGATGGTGACATTCTGATAGGGGTGGATTTCGCAATAGACGTTCAGCTCGCGCAGGCGCCGTGCAATCAGCTGCGTGACCTGGCTGCCGAAGTCGATGATGAGAAGGCGGTCGTGTGATGTCTGGGTCATGTTTGCCTATTAGGTAAGAGGCGGCGCTGACGCAAGGGGGCGCGTGCTGCAAATGCACAATTGCCGCGTTTAAGGCGCTGATATATGTCGCGCTTTGGAATGAGATGCGGATTTCGCGGGGTTTCATTCGCCGCAATGTCGCTTTTGCGCCTTAGGTGACGTTCCCGGCATCAAGGGGGCGGGCAGGGCGCGTTACATCTTTGTCTAACGTTTGAACCAGCACTTGAGGGGGCGTCATGTCCGAAACAGGAACCCGCAGAAGAGCAAGAGGTGGCGGCGGTGCAGCCCGTCGGGCAGCGCGCAGCGCGGTATCGTTTGAAACCGCCAAATATATTGAGCGTAATATCCCCAACTTCGAGGTTCTGACCGAAGAAGCGCTGGAGATCATTGAGGCCAACGCCGAAACCATTCTGGAAGAGGTTGGCGTCAACTTCGTCAACAACCCCGCCGCATTGGACCGCTGGCGCGACGCCGGTGCTGATGTGCAGGGCGAACGGGTGCGCATCCCCAAAGGTCTGGCGCGCAAACTTTGCGCCACCGCGCCGTCGCAGTTCACCCAGCACGCCCGCAACCCTGAGCGGAACGTGGTGATCGGTGGCAACAATCTGGTGCTGGCGCCGGTCTATGGCCCCCCCTTTGTGCATGACGCGAAAGGCGGCCGTCGCTACGCGAAAATGGAAGATTTCCAGAACTTCGTGAAGCTGGGCTACATGTCGAAATGGCTGCACCATTCCGGCGGCACCGTCTGCGAACCCACGGATGTTGCGGTGAACAAACGTCACCTCGACATGCTGCACGCCCATATGACCCTGTCGGACAAGCCGTTCATGGGTTCGGTCACCGAACCCAGCCGGGCGCAGGACAGTGTGGAGATGTGTGAGATCCTGTTCGGCAAAGACTTCGTTCAGGAAAACACCGTGATGACCTCGCTCATCAACATCAACTCGCCGATGACCTTCGACGATGTGATGATGGGCGCGCTTGAGGTTTATGCGCAGAACAATCAGGCCTGCATCATCTCGCCCTTCATTGTGGGCGGGGCGATGGCACCGGTTTCGGTTGCGGGCACGCTGACGCAGGTTCTGGCCGAAGGTCTGGCCGGCATTGCCTACAGCCAGTTGATCCGTCCCGGTGCGCCGGTGATCATGGGGGCTTTTGTGACCTCGATCGATATGAACTCGGGCGCGCCGACCTTTGGCACCCCTGAGGCCAGCCAGATCACCTATGGCGCTGGCCAGTTGGCCCGCCGCCTGGGGCTGCCCTATCGTTCTGCGGGATCTTTCTGTGGCTCCAAACTGCCGGACGCGCAGGCGGCCTATGAAACCGCAAACAGCCTGAATATGGGGCTGCTGGCCGGTGTGAACTTCATGCTGCACGCCTGTGGTTGGCTGGAAGGTGGCCTTGCGGCGTCATATGAGAAGTTTGTGATGGATGCCGATCAGCTGGGCGCGCTGCACAAGATGGCGCAGGGCGTTGCCATTGACGACAACGCGCAAGCCATGGACGCCATCCGTGAGGTCGGCCCGGGCGGTCACTATCTGGGCTGCGCCCATACGCAGGCCAATTTCAAAACCGCCTTCTGGCGTTCGGACCTGTTGGATTACAAACCGTTTGAAACCTGGGCCGAAGAAGGCAGCCGTGACACCATGGCGCTGGCCTCGGCACGGGTTGAGAAACTGCTGGCCGATTACCAGCAGCCGGCGATTGATCCGGCGGTGAATGAGGCGCTGAGCAGCTACATCGCCAACAAAAAGGCCTCGATGCCGGATGTGATCGGCTGATCTAGGCTGGTTCCAACCGCTGAGACATCTTCGGGGGCGCGCTTTGCAAAAGGCGCGCCTCTGCCATGAGGGCGGTCAGCACCGCAACATGATCGGCAATGCAGTAGTCATTTTGGGCCTGCTGCCGCCGCGCGTTCATCTCTGTTTCCAGATCCAGTAGTTTTGTTAACGCCTTTCGCGGCGCTGGGAGGCTGTCCTGACGCAATATTCGGCTGAGGTGACGTTCGCGCCGATAGGGGCCCAGCCCGTGCCGCGCCGCCGCGGTCAGCAGGCGTGGCCGTTTTAACGTCTTCAAAGCAATCGTTAATTCACACATGTTCCCTCTCCAATCAGGGGTAAGGCGGGCAGCCATATCACAGCTTTTAGGGGTGTTGCGCGCGACGCGAGCAGCGTGCGGCGCCTTTCAGCGTTGTTCACATTTTGGAAACAATGATGGAGGCAATTCTGATTTGTTAACCAATACTTAGATGTCTCACCTCTAGGTTGTGAATTTCACCAAAGGGTAAAGAAATGGTCCACACGGCACGTCGGTTGGGCCAAAGGAGGGCGCAATGTCATGGAACGGGCCTGATCCATCAGCGGATTGCCTCAACATGCCCGAGTGGCTGCCGGTCGATGCTCAGCTCTATCTGGCGCATGTCGAACAGGGTCTCTCGATGCGGCGGCTTGCCCGGGAACGGGGCTGCCATGCCTCAACCGTCATGCGGCAAATCCGCAAGCTGGAAAACCGCCGCGACGACGGGCTGATCGATCAGGCGCTGTATCGTCTTGGCCGCCAAGTTGCCAAAGGGACCGACCGCCTGTTTCCCACTGCGCGCAACCCCGTTGCTGAAAACCAAATGCCACCCCGCTGTAAGAAGGAGCCTGAAATGAACACTGTCCCCTCATTTGACCCGCCCCACAGCACGCCCGATCTGCTGCAGCAGGCTTTGCCCGTTTTACAGGCCCTCACGGCGGAGGGTCACGTTCTGGCGGTGGCCGCAGATATGGAAAAGGCAGTGATTGCAGGCGGCGATCCGGCGCAGAAAACCGTGGTGGCCCGAGCCTTGGCTGAGGCGCTGGCGCTTCAGGGCTGGATTGAGTGTGACGCCCCCGGTCGTGTGTCGCGCTACCGCCTGTCAGAGGCTGGGCGACAGTTGCTTCAGACGCAGCCCAACAATCCCTCCGCCGCGTCAGGCATGGCCGAAGCCGCCGCGCATTTTCAGGGCGCTGAGCCCGTTCCTGCGGGCGCCACACCGTTGCCCTTGCCCCGTTTCAGCGACAGCCAGCGCCGCAGGTTGGCGCAGGGGGAAACCCCGCTGGCCCTGCTGGCGCGCCGTCGTGACAAAAGCGGTCAACCCTTTCTGGAGGAGGCGCTGGTGCAGGCGGGCGAGCGTCTGCGCGAAGATTATGAGCTGGCGCAGTTGAGCCAAGCGCAGGAGGATCACTGGAACCCGCTGCGGGGCGGTGGCGTTGATACTGTACCCCTGATGGCGTTCGGGCCCGAGGCCGCGCGGGCGCGCACCGCCGCTGCCCTGCGTGATCTGGGACCGGGATTGGGCGATGTGGTGCTGCGCTGTTGTTGTTATCTGGAAGGGCTGGAAACCGCCGAAAAACGCATGGGCTGGTCGGCGCGCTCTGGCAAGATCGTCCTGCGCATCGCGCTGCAGCGGTTGCGCCAGCATTATGAGGGGCTGGGGGAGGAGGGGGCGCTAATCGGCTAGCCGCCCAGAACCCAGCCAACACCATAGGCCACCGCGGCGCAAAGGCCGCCGATGCCCACCGTCTCCACCAGCGCTTGCGGGGCATTTTCATCGGTGGCCCGTACCCGCAAAAGGCCGAGGGTGGTCAAGGCAACCAGCGTGCAGATAATCGCCGTGGTCCATTGGTGCGCAGGCTCAACCCCGATCAGATAGGGGGAGATTGGCATGAGGCCAAAACACACGAAAGCCACGAAAGTGACCATGCCGTTCAGCGCGGGATTGTCACGGTCCGGCGGGGTAAGGCCCTGATCCAATATCAAAATCTGGGCTGCTGCTGCATCAGTGTTGCTCATCACAGCGGCGGCTGCCTGCGTCGCCTGATCCTCCGCCAACCCTTGCGCGTGGAAACCTGTGATCAGCTGGGCCAGACCCTGCTGAGGGGCTCTGTCCAGCAGCGCGCGCGTTTCCCGAAGGCTGCGCCGGTAGACCTGATGCTGTGAACGCGCGGAGAGGTATTCGCCCATGCCCATCGACAACGCATCGGCCAGAAGGTTTGCCAGCCCAAACAGGATGACCGCAAAGGCGCCGATCTGCGCAGCGCCATCTGCGCCCGCGCCTGCGAAGCCCGCAACAATGGCGAAAGTGGTGACAATGCCGTCATTTCCGCCATAGATCACCTGTTTCAAAGATCCGCGTAAGCTCAGTGCCATTCCGGTGCCTCCTAACGCTTGGTCGTTAATATGGCAGCCAAACGGCACACGGCAATTGATCCTGCGCAAATGAAAACCCCGCAGCCGTTTCCGGCCACGGGGCTTGCATCTTTACCTGAGGCGGCAGATTACTCTGCGGCGACCTCGGCACCTGCGTTTTCCAGGTACTTCAGCAGGTTCTCAGGCGAGCTTTCACCGTAGGGGTCTTCGCCGTGGTTGTCGCTGAGGCCCGGCTCTTCGAACCATGCTTCAACAACACCGTTGTTCACAACGGCGGCGTAGCGCCAGGAGCGCATGCCAAAGCCCAGGTTGTCCTTGGCGACCAGCATGCCGGCCTTGCGGGTGAATTCACCGGACCCATCGGGGATCACTTTGACGTTCTTGATGCCCTGCGCTTCGGCCCATTTGTTCATCACGAAGCTGTCGTTCACGGACATGCAGTAGATGTCTTCGATGCCCAGCTCGTTGAACTTGGCGAAATTGTCTTCGAAACCCGGCAGCTGGTAGGTCGAGCAGGTCGGGGTGAAGGCGCCCGGCAGCGAGAACAGGATAACGCGTTTGCCTGCGAAATAGTCGTCGCTGCTCATGTCCTGCCAGCGGAACGGGTTCGGGCCGCCAACGGATTCGTCGCGGACACGGGTGCGGAAGGTCACGTTGGGCAGCTTCTGGCCAGTTTGCATGGATTCGTCCCTTTATTCGAATTTTGACTGTTCGATGGCTTCTTTATAACGATTCCAAACTAGCGGCCAGATCAGAATGTCGCTGCGATGCAGAAATCGGAAATTGTGGAAAAATTGACGCAATGGCAGCTTGTTGGCGTCGCTGACAGTAAAAGCTGCTGCGATGCAACATTTTACTATGTTCTCAGTGCATAGCCCCTATGCGATGATGGTACTTTCTCGGTAGAGGCGATATAGTATGTCGGAATGACCCGGTGATGTGCCGGGATGACCAACAGGTTGAAATCAGGATCAAAGACGTGCGTGACCTAAAGATTCCCCAGCAGCGGCATCCCGAAAAGGCCCACCGGCCCGACAATGCCCAGCCAAAGAAACCCGATTGGATCCGCGTCAAAGCGCCCGTGTCTGACGGCTATAAGCAGACCCACAAGATCATGCGGGAAAACAAGCTGGTCACAGTTTGTGAAGAGGCTGGCTGCCCCAACGCAGGTGAATGCTGGTCCCAGGGCCACGCCACAATGATGATCATGGGTGAGATCTGTACCCGTGGTTGTACCTTCTGCAACATCGCAACCGGTAAGCCCAACGGTCTGGACGCGTTTGAGCCGGGCCGGGTGGCCATGGCCGTGCAGAAGCTGGGGCTGAACCACGTGGTGATCACCTCGGTTGACCGCGATGACCTGAAAGACGGCGGCGCCGAACATTTCGCCCAGACGATCCGCGCCGTGCGCCATCGTTCGCCGAAAACCACGATTGAGATCCTGACGCCAGACTTCCTGAAATGTGACATGTCGGTGCTGGAAACCATCGTTGAAGCGCGCCCCGATGTCTTCAACCACAACCTTGAAACCGTTCCCGGCCTTTATCCTGAGGTGCGGCCCGGTGCCCGCTATTTCCATTCTCTGCGGATCCTGCAGCGCGTGAAAGAGCTGGACCCGACCATGTTCACCAAATCCGGCATCATGGTTGGCTTGGGTGAGGACAAGCAGGGTGTACATCAGGTGATGGACGATATGCGCGCTGCGGACATCGACTTCCTGACCATTGGCCAGTATCTGCAGCCGACGCCGAAACACCATGCGGTGGACCGCTTTGTGCACCCGGATGAGTTCAAAGCCTATGAGAAAGCCGCCTACGGCAAAGGCTTCCTGATGGTCTCGGCCACGCCGCTGACCCGGTCGTCCTACCACGCAGGCGATGACTTTGCGCAGCTGCGTCAGGCCCGGATGGAAAAACTGGGCCGCGCCTGAGCCGCCCATCGTTTTACAGATTAAACTGCGTTCACCGCCCGTTGGTCATTCAACGGGCGGAACCATTTTCAGATAGGCCGCAATGGCAGCGCGATCACTTTCCGGTAATTTGGCAAGGTTTTCGACGACATCTGCCATCTCACCACCCGCGCTGTCGAAGTCGGGTGTGAAGCCTGAGGTGAAATATTCCACCAGATCAGCCTCGGACCAGTCCAGCGCGGCTGGGGTGATGTTAGGTATACGGCCCTGACCCGACGGGTTTGGCGCACCGCCTAGCCAGGCGTCATAGCTCATCCCACCCAAAGCGTTGCGGCGGGTGTGGCACTCCCCGCAGTGACCCAGAACCTCCACCAGATATTGCCCACGCTGCATTTGGGCGTTTGTCGGCTCGACCGCTGTAGGCTCGTTGCCGGCGAAGAGCAGTTTCCAGCCCCCCAGACTGGCGCGGATGGAAAAAGGGAAGCCAACGTCATGGGCTTTGCTTGGCGTTCCCGACAGGGGAAGCGTCTGCATATAGGCCCAGAGGTCGGCGATATCCTGCATCGAGCTGCGGTTGTAGGACGTGTAGGGAAAGGCCGGGTAGTAATGCTGGCCCGCGGGGCTGGTGCCAAACAGCATTGCATTGGCCAGATCCACGGCCTGCCAGCCCCCGATGCCCTTGGCGGGATCGGGGGAAATGTTTGGCGCATAGAAGGTGCCGAAATCGCTGGGAAAGGCATGGCCGCCTGCAAGGATCAACTTGGCCTCGCCGGTGGCATCGGGTGCTGCGTGACAGGACGCACAGCCCCCCGCCGCAAAGACCAGCGCACCGGCTTCGGCATCGCCGACCAAACCGTCCATCGCCAGCGGGTCCAGCTTAACCGGGCGGGTCATCCAATAGCCGGTCGCCAATACCACAACACCCAAGAGCACCAGCCATTTCACCAAACGCAGCATCGGCAGTTACCCTTTGGGACCACGGTAGGCTTTGTGGCAGGCGCTGCAGGCCCCGCCAACACCGCCCATTGCGGCCTGCATCGCCTCCAGCCCTTGACCGGCTGCGCCATCCATCACTTCGGCGGCGGCTTGCATCGCCATCGCTTTGGCGATGACGTCATCCATGTTGTTCCACATTTCAGGCTTGGCGCGGCTGCCGGCCGCGGCGCCCTGTTCACTGCCCGCCGGCCACATCTGCGACGCATCCAAACGGGTCAGGGCCAGCAGGCTGCTGGCAGCACCCTGGGCCACAGTGGCATCATAGTCAGACTGACCTTTGGCCATGGTGCCAAGGATGCCCAGATTAAAGGCATAGAGCGCCATCTGCGCCTTGCGCGCTTTGACGGCGCCGTCAATCGCTTTGGCGTCCTGCGCAAAGGCCGGCGCAGACAGGGCAAGGGTAAGGGCGGTGAGGGCGACAAGTTTGTTGGCTAGATACATGATCTGGCTCTCCTAAATGTAGTAAAGGCAAAGTCTCGACACCTTGAGGATAAGCTGAAAACAGGCTGCGCGTCTTCACATCTCTGTCAGGGGGATGCGATTCTGCGCGTCAGATTTGTGGCCTGCAGGGCGCGCCGACGCTTGGGTTGTTAAGATCTTAAAAGGTGCGACAAATATACATGTATTGGCGGCGCAATTTGTGCATTGGACGCCGCTGTGCCTCGGCTCCCGCTGGCGGCTCCCGTATATACAGGTGCTAGAGCTGAAATGCGCCAAAGTGCGCGCGACAAAGGAACATGCCAGTGCCCAGCAACTGGGAAAACTTTCGCTACGTTTTGACCTTGGTGGAAACCAGCAGCCTGCGCCGGGCGGCGAAGACCCTGCGCTGTGAACCGACTGACGTTCTGGTGCGGGTGCAGTCCTATGAGGATTCCGTCGGTCAGCCGCTGTTTGACCGGATTGGCGACCTGATGGAGCTGACGCCCTCGGGCCGCAGGATCGTCTCAGCGGCGCGTGAAGTGATGTCATCGATGGAAAAGGTGGGGCAGGGAAGCGGCCAGCAATCCGCCAGCGGGATCGCCCCGATCACCATCTCGACGCTAGACTGCATCAACCAACATCTGCTGGTCGATTGCATGGCGCGGATCCCCGAAGGCACGCCCTTGCCGGTGGTGTCCCTGAGGCATACGCAGGAGGTGCAGCCGCTGGATCAACTGGGCACCGAACTTGTGGTGCGCCCCGGTCATGGCATGGCGGATGAGCTGGACGCCGAGGTGGCGGGCTATTTCGACTTCGCGGTTTATGAACGCGCGGATGGCCGCAACAGCTGGCTGGGGCTCTCTGGTGTGCTGGAACGGGCGCCGGCCGCTAAATGGTACCGGGAACACGTGCCGGCCAATGAAATCACGCTCAGCTCCGACAGTTTTGTGACGCTTGCCATGTTGGTGCAGGCAGGCGTCGGGCGCGCGGTATTGCCCAGCTATGTCGGGGATCAGTTTGCCTGGCTCAAACGCTATGAAATCGACCTGACCGGCAAGATGATCCCGCTGCATATCGGCAATCACCCGGATCTATCGGGCAGCCGCCGGTTGAAGCAGCTGAAGCGTCAGGTGCTGATCAGCCTGCGTCACAGCGAACATCTGGCCAGTCACCCCTAAGCCGGAAAAGCAAAAGACCGCCCCTGGAAGGAGCGGCCTTTGATCTGTCAGTTTGGGCCGGGCCTCAGGCCTCATCTTCCTCAACAAAGCGGACCTTGCCGATGAAGGGCAGGTTGCGGTTGCGCTGTGCGTAGTCGATGCCATAGCCCACCACAAATTCATCCGGGATTTCAAAGCCGATCCAGTTGGCTTTGACCTCTGCCTCACGGCGCGATGGTTTGTCCAGCAGCGCAATGGTGCGCAGTTTCTTCGGGTTGCGCCCGTTCAGCAGCCGCAGCACATGTTGCAGGGTAAATCCGGTGTCGACGATATCTTCAACAACCAGCACATCGCGGCCTTCGATTTCCCCCCGGATGTCTTTCAGGATCCGCACCTCGCGCGAGCTTTCCATCTCATTGCCGTAGGAGGAGGCTTCGAGGAAGTCGACCTCAACCGGCAGGCCAAGTTCCCGCACGATATCCGCGATAAAGACGAAGCTGCCCCGCAGCAGGCCAACCACGATCAGCTTGTCGGTGCTGCCAAATTCAAACTCAATCTCACGGGCCAGAGATTCGATCCGGGCCGCGATTTGCTTGGCTGAGATCATTTCGTCGATGACATATGGACGCTTGGACATGAGACCCTCTTGCAATTTCGGCCATACTCTACGAAATGAGCCTCAAAGTTACCATGCGAAAAGAGGCTGAGACGCGCGAAATGCCGACCCATTCCGAAACACGACCGCTGCCGCACTCAGCCCAGCAGATGTATGATCTGGTCGCGGATGTCGCCGCCTATCCGAAATTCCTGCCCTGGTGCGCCGCCGCGCGCATCCGCAAAGTGACACCGCAGGGCGATGGCACCGACCTGATGGAGGCGGATCTGGTGATTTCCTTCAAGGTGTTTCGCGAACGTTTCGGCAGCCGTGTGATCCTGGCGCCGGAAAAGAAACGGATCGATACCGAATATCTGGATGGCCCGTTCAAATACATGAAGAGCTATTGGGAATTCACCGACCGCGAAGATGGCGGTTGCGATGTCTCATTCTTCGTCGACTTCGAGTTTAAGAACGCGGTGCTGCAGGGCATTATCGGTGTTGTCTTCAATGAGGCGATGCAACGCATCGTGCGCGCCTTTGAACAGCGCGCCGTGGCGCTTTACGGCTAACAGCCTTTCACGGAGGGCTTTTCGTTCCGGCAGGGCACGGCTAGGGTTGCCCCCCGACTGGAGAGACGTGAATGCCCAAAGCCCAGAATAATCCGATGACCTCAGCCTTTGAAACCACGGCCCCCATAACGGCGGCCCTGGCCCGGTTTGCCGCTGAAACTGCGGAAAACCAAATTCCTGAGGCGCCGATGGCGGTGATGCAGCTGTCACTCCTTGATTGGGTGGCCTGTGCGGTGGCAGGTGCGGATGAGCCGGTCTCCAACATCCTGCGAGACATGGTTATGGCGGAGGGTGGTGCGCCGCAGGCCACGGTGGTGGGGGGCGGCCAGGTGCCGGCCCGCGCGGCAGCTTTGGCCAATGGCGCGATCAGCCATGCGCTGGACTACGATGACACCCATTTTGCCCATATCGGCCACCCCTCGGTCGCGGTGGTCTCCGCCGCGCTGGCGGTTGCGGAAAAACAAGGCGCCTCAGGCCGTGCCCTGCAACAGGCCTGCCTGATCGGGGTGGAGACCGCGACGCGTGTCGGCGTCTGGCTGGGCCGGGATCACTATCAGGGTGGGTTCCATCAGACCGGTACGGCGGGGGCCTTTGGTGCAGCATTGGCGGCGGCCCGGTTGATGGGGTTCTCAGCAGCGCAATGTGAAATGACCCTCGGCCTGGTGGCCACCCGTGCCTCGGGCCTGAAAAGTCAGTTTGGCACCATGGGCAAACCCTATAATGCCGGGATCGCTGCCTCCAATGGCGTTGAAGCGGCGGAGCTGGTGGCGCGTGGGTTTGTCGCCAATCCCGGCGCGCTGGAACTGGCACAGGGCTTCGGGCCAACCCATATGGGGCAGGGCGACCTGCTGGCGCTGGCGGGGCTGGGGCAGGACTGGCTGTTTGAAACCGTCAGCCACAAGTTCCATGCGTGTTGTCACGGGCTGCATGCGGCGCTGGAGGCGCTGCAAGAGCTGATGCCGCTGCGCCCGGAAGAGGTCAGCGTGATTGAGGTCACCACCCATCCGCGCTGGATGAGCGTCTGCAATCAACCAGCGCCAATGACTGGGCTTGGGGCTAAGTTTTCCTACAGCACGGTGCTGGCCATGGCCCTTCTGGGGCATGATACGGCGCGGCTCGACAGCTACAGCGATCAGATCTGCGCCGATCCCGCCTTGCAGGCCTTGCGCGCCAAGGTGCGCGTCACCGCCGATGACAGCACCAGTGAAACCGGCACCCGGCTGCGGCTGCAGACCCGCTCTGGCATGTTTGAGGCCACCCACGACCTGATCACCCCGATGGAGCTGCAGGATCGCAAAGCCAAAGTACTGCGCAAAGCCAAAAGCCTGTTGGGCGAAGAGCGCGCGCAGCGGGTGGAGGCGCTGGTTGCGAGTTATGCTGATGCGGTGGAACTGGGGGCGCTTCTGCGGGGGTAAGCGGTTATTAGATAGTTATTTGTGGTTTCAGATTTTTTGATGTTTCCTAAACAGCAATCAATAAATCGCGCTGAATGTGTGTTCGAAAGTTGGGCGTTGGATGCCCCAAAATAAGTCGTGTTTTTAGTACCGAAACGATTGAGAACGATTTGCCTTAGTTCTTGTTTGCCGAATGCTCGACTTCAGCCAGATGGTTGTTTTGGAAAAATGATGAAATTTTTGTTTTTGTTTGCTGGATTTCTATTGGGGTATGGGTTTCATTCACTCGTTGATATGAGGACGAATTATGCTCAGTCCGTTGTGCTGGCTGAGGCAAATTGTGCGCTATTGGCGTTGTCTAATCCAGAAATCGAGTTGGATCCTGCCGGTGTTGACTGCAAGCTAATCGTTGATGATGATTTTATATTGACGTTCGAGGTAAATGAAGGCGCAGGGGGGTATCTGGACTGTCTTCCTGGCTCAGCGTTTTTCAGAAGTGAAGTCTCTGTTGGGCAATGTAGACATTACAAGCGGTAGCCGACAAAGGTGAAGCGCTGCGGGGGTAAGCTGGCGGTTAAGCCAACGCAGTACTGCAGGATTGCAGGTGTCGGTCTGAGAAGCTTCTCAGTGGTCTTCCCCCACAATTTCAAGAATTCTCAAAATTGCAATGGCCCCTTCAGCCACATATGTGGCGGTTTCTGCCTTCTCGATCATGCTCAGGTCAGACCACGTCCGCCCGGCATGTTGGCCTTTGAGGATGAGGGCATCGGCTTCGCCCGTCTCGGCGTTTAATGTCAGGCTCAACTCATCTGTTTCCATCTGAAGCGATGGGGCGCCGTTGGTCAGTTGCAGCAGCGCTGCTTTCCTTTCAGCCTGCAATTCCGCAATGCGTTGCGCGCGCAGTTGCGTGTTCAGGCTTTGCGCCTTTTGCATTTCCTTTTGCCAGGACCGCAGCGCCACAAGGATGCCGGCACCTGCGCTGATGGGCACCAAAGGGGGAAACAGCACGGCTGCCATGGCGCCTAGCCCAACACTGGCGCCCGCGCCATGGGTCAGGGCCTTGCCGCTGGCCTTAAGGCGCATCCCAATCGGTTTGGTGACATTGTCGGACAACGTCCCGGTCAGGGTCCGCTGCAGATTGGAGGCAAGGATCGGCACCGCATTGGCGCGTTCCAGTGAGCTGTTCACCCCGTCTTTCAGCGCACCTGTCACGCTTGGCAGCGCCTCAATGCTGGTCTTGGCCTTGTCCAATGCCGCGTTTGAGGCAGAGAAAAGCCCTTCGCGTGTCCGTTCAAACAGTGATGCGGGTTTGTACGCTTCGCCAGTGGCGGGGGCGTAATCGGCCAGCACGCCAACCTCCACCTGGGTTTCTGTCAGGGCAGAGTGTTCCAGGCGTTCCCGGGCTGAGGATGCGAGTTGCGCTGCACGATGGATGGAGCTGTAGAGCTGATGACGTTCGTCTTCGCTGATCGATTTCATATCATCGATGTCAGACAGCATCGACACCACCGCGATGAAACTGGGGACGTGAACCGAATGAAACGCCCTGTTCATGCGCCAGACTTCGCCATCACGGCGAAGAGCGTTTGAAATGTAGTCGATGTCCTGGGCCAGTGACCCTGTGGCGCGTCTGAACTCAAAATCGGTTTCAGACCGATCCGCGACCAGTGAAGCAAGATGCGTCAAGTCCTCCAGCCGCTCTTCGTCGCGTTCATAATCTGGCAAATCAGAAGTCCCTCAGCTTCATATCCGGTTAAGATATGTATCCGCTCGCAAAAGTTGAAGTCTAATCTGAGCCCAAGTGGTTCTGATTTTACTCCGTCAACAAAAAAGCGGGCCTCGTAAGGCCCGCTCAGTCTCTCACACCCCTTGGGGTTCAAGGGCCGGCGCCACAGGAGAAGAGGGCGCCGGGTGAGTGGAAAATGCGTTACGACGAGTGGTCGTAGGCGCGTTCGCCGTGGGCCATCAGGTCCAGCCCGTTGACCTCGGTCTCGGCATCGACGCGCAGCGGAGTGATTAGGCCAACCAGCTTGGCAATCAGCACCGATCCGACCAGCGTGAAGACCCCCACGATAACCAGGCTACCCAGCTGTGCAGTCCAGGAGCCTGCACCGAAGGCTGCGATCATGATGGTGCCGAAGATGCCGCCCACGCCGTGTACGGCAAAGACATCCAGCGTGTCGTCGATTTTGATCTTGTTGCGAATGAGGTTCACCGCTTCCTGGCAGAGGATCCCTGCCACCGCACCGATGATCAGCGCCTCAACCGGACCGACAAAGCCCGAGGCCGGGGTGATCGAGGCGAGGCCTGCGATGGTACCGGTGACCAGACCCACCAGCGAGGCCTTGCCGTATTTGACCCATTCCCAGGCGGCCCAGGTCAGCGAGGCAGTGGCGGCCGAGATATGTGTGACGGTCAGCGCCATGGCTGCGCCGCCATCCGCGGCCAGCTGCGAGCCGCCGTTGAAGCCGAACCAGCCGACCCACAGCATGGAGGCGCCGATCATCACGTAACCGGGGTTGTGCGGCGGGGTGGTCTGGTTTTTGCGGGCACCCAGCATGACGGCCAGCACAAGTGCTGCGATGCCTGCGGTTTCATGCACCACGATGCCGCCAGCGAAATCCTTCACGCCGGTTTCACCGAAGATGCCGCCATCTGACAGGAAGCCACCGCCCCAGATCCAATGGGTCACGGGTGCGTAGATCAGCAGCATCCACAGGGCTGAGAACAGCAGCACAAAGCCAAAGCCGATCCGTTCCACATAGGCGCCCACGATCAGCGCCGGGGTGATGATGGCAAAGGTCATCTGGAAGGCAAAGAACAGAACCTCAGGCAGGTTGCCCGACAGGGTGTCAGCGGTGATGCCCCCAAGGAACATCTTGCCAAGGCCGCCCCAGAAGGCGTTGCCGTCGCCAAAAGCGATCGAATAGCCCATGACAAACCACAACACGCTCATCAGGCAGGCGATGGCGTAGCAGTGCATAAAGACGCTCAGCACGTTTCGTGCGCGCACCAGACCGCCGTAAAACAGCGCCAATCCGGGCAGTGTCATGAACAGCACCAGGGCTGTTGCGACGATGATCCAGGCGGTATCCGCTCCGTTCATGATTGTGTTCCTTCCGTTCCCATTTCGGCGATGCATTCCCGAACGGGCGCGAAAGAAAACAGCAAACACTGCAAAAACAGGCTAAAAAACACCCGTTTTGCAAAGTGTCTAAATTTTACGCGAAAAATTTGTGCAGATGCCTAATTTAGCATCACACCGTAGTTGCCGCAATTTCCAGCAGGCTGAGTGCTTTTTGGGCGGCGGCCAGGCGCACCTTGGCGCGGCCCTGCGCGCCGAACTCAATGGTTTCGGTGCGGGTTTCGCCGCCTTCAAAGGCCAGACCAATGCACACCCGGCCTTCGGGCTTATGCTCGGATCCGCCGGGGCCTGCGATGCCGGTGATGGCAACGGCGACCTGCGCGTCGGAATGCGCCAGCGCGCCCTCGGCCATTTCGCGGGCCACCTGTTCTGAGACGGCACCAAAGGCGGCGAGGGTTTCGGACCGCACCCCCAGCATTTGCTCTTTGGCGGCGTTGGTATAGGTGACAAAACCGCGGTCCACCACGGCGGAGGAACCGGCGATGTCGGTCAGGGCCGCCATCACCATGCCGCCGGTGCAGCTTTCGGCGGCGGTGGCCATCCAGCCCCGCGCCTTGACGGCCTCAAGCACCCGGCGGGCCTGCGCCTCGGCGATCATAGGCCCAGAACCCCGTGGCTGATCCAGGCGGCAATCATCACAACGATGCCCGCAAAGACCCCGGCGATCACATCATCCAGCATCACCCCCAAGGCGTCGCCACGCCGGTCAGCCCAGCCGATCGGGCCGGGTTTGGTGATGTCAAACAGGCGAAAGAACACAAAGGCCGTGACCCAGCCGGGCCAAAGCGCCAGCATGCCCGCGCCGGAATGGGTGATGCCGATAAAGACCGGGATCAGGGCGATCCATTGGCCGGCCACCTCATCAATCACAATCTCAGACGGGTCGTGATCGTCCTTACCACGGGTTTCAACCGCTGTGGCCCACCAGCCCAGGGCAAAGACCAGCGGCACAGCGATCAGAAAGGCATTCAGCCCGCCAAGCCAGAAGATCAATGCGCCAGCGGGCAGGGCGGCAAGGGATCCCCAGGTGCCGGGGGCTGGGCGCATCAGGCCGGCATAGAAGAAGGTCGCGATCAGCTTGGTCATGTCATTACACCTTGATCAGGGTTGCAGTGGCGATGGCGGCGATGCCTTCTTCGCGGCCGGTGAAACCCAGCCGTTCCGAGGTTGTGGCCTTGATCGACACGCGATCCATTTCCATCCCCAAGATGCGCGCCATTTCCGTCATCATCGCAGCGGCATGTGGCCCCACCTTGGGGTATTCGCAGACCAGCGTGCAGTCGACGTTCGAGATGGTGAACCCTTTGGAGCGCGCCAGATCTGCGGCGTGTTTCAGGAAGATCTCACTGGCGGCGCCTTTCCACTGCGGGTCCGACGGGGGGAAGTGGCGACCAATGTCACCCTCAGCCATCGCGCCATAAAGTGCATCGGTCACCGCATGCATGCCCACATCCGCATCTGAATGTCCCTGCAGCCCGCGCCCATGGGGGATCTTCACCCCGCAAAGGATCACGTGATCCCCCTCGCCAAACCGATGCACGTCGTAGCCATTGCCCAGACGGATATCCATGTGTTCTTCCTTTTTGGTCTGCTCACGCAGGATGTCTTCGGCGCGGGCGAAATCGCCGGGCCGGGTGATTTTCAGGTTGCTCTCCTCGCCCGGAACGATGGCCACGTCAATGCCATGGGCGCGCGCCACCTCAACATCATCGGCGGCGCCGCCGGGATGGGCATCATGTGCCTCCAGCAGCGCATCATAGTGAAAGGCCTGTGGCGTCTGGGCGCGGTAGAGCGCGCTGCGGTCCTGCACCCCGGCCACCAGCCCCGCATCCCCACGCCAGAGGGCATCCACCACCTCCAGCCCCGGGGCGGCGGCCTGATGGATGTCCAGTGTGTCAATCAGCTGGTCAATCAGATCTGCTGACAGGCAGGGGCGGGCGACGTCATGCACCAGCACCTTGTGCACATCGCTGCCAGCAAGCGCCTGCAGCCCGTTCAGCACCGATTGGTCGCGGCTGTCGCCGCCAAAACAATGGCTGACCTTCGGGTGACTGGACCACTCAGCCAGATGCGCCACATCATCGGGATGGATGACCAACATCACCTGATCGATGCGCGGATGATCCACCAGCGTCAGCAGCGTTTGATCCGCCACCCGCTGCCCGGCCAGAGGGCGCCATTGTTTCGGCAGTCCTGCGCCTGCGCGGGTGCCCCGTCCGGCGGCAACGATAAGGGCGGCTGTGGTCATCTAAGGCTCCGCAACGAAGGGCCGCACATCTGGAGGTGCGACTGAGGTCAGTGTCTTGCGATCCTGCATAGGCGGAGAGGCCGGTAAGAGCAACGCTGAGCCTGATCCAGAGGCAATTGCCTAAATATTAGGCGATTGACATTGGGGTGGCTAAAAACGTAGCGGGTTTCGTTGAAACTCCCTCAATCTCTGGTCTAGCCAGAGAGTAACGCACAAGGATTAAGCAGTGATGCCGCTCAGGCTTGCAGATAAAACCATCACATCCCCGGTCTTTCTGGCCCCGCTGGCCGGAATCACCGATCTGCCGTTTCGCGATCTGGTGTCGCGTTTTGGCGCCGGGCTGGTGGTCAGTGAAATGGTGGCCAGTCAGGAAATGGTTCAGGCCAAGCCCGGCGTGCGCGAAAAGGCCGAGTTGGGCTTTGACAAGGTGAACACCGCCGTGCAGCTGGCAGGGCGCGAAGCCTCCTGGATGGCGTTGGCCGCTAAGATGGTTGAGGACAATGGCGCCAAGATCATCGACATCAACATGGGCTGCCCCGCCAAAAAGGTGGTGAACGGCTACTCCGGCTCAGCCCTTTTGAAAGACCTAGATCACGCGCTGAGCCTGATTGAGGCGGTGGTGGAAGCGGTTGATCTGCCGGTCACCCTGAAAACCCGTCTAGGCTGGGATGACAACCTGCTGAACGCGCCTGAGCTGGCCAAACGGGCCGAGGCCGCGGGCATTCAGATGATCACCATCCATGGCCGCACCCGCTGCCAGTTCTACAAAGGCAGCGCCGATTGGGCGGCGATCAACCGCGTGAAAGAGGCGGTATCGATCCCGGTGATTGCCAATGGCGATATCTGTTCCGCCACAGACGCCTGTCAGGCGCTGGATCTTTCCGGTGCGGATGGGGTGATGATCGGGCGCGGGTCGCAAGGGCGGCCCTGGTTGCTGGCGCAGGTCGCGGCCGATCTTTACGGGTCAGAGGCGCCAGAGGTGCCAGAGGGTGCGGCGCTCGCCGATATGATCGTGGCACATTATGAGGCGATGCTGGCCTTTTACGGCCTGGATCTGGGGCTGCGTGTCGCCCGCAAACATCTGGGCTGGTACATGGATGAGGCAGGTACCCATACCGCACTGCGCCGTGCCGTCCTGACGGAAAAGGATCCGGCCAAGGTCATCAAGCTGCTGCCACAGGCCATCTTGCACCCAGAGGAGGCCGCAGCATGATCGATGAGGCGCAGATGGACGTAAACCTGTGGTCGTCATTGCCCATTCCCGGCGTGTTGATCGACCCGGAGGATCGGATCACCGATATCAATTCCGCCGCAGAGGGGTTCCTGAACACCTCGGCCAAATCCATTCAGGGCGAACCTGTCTGGGACCGCATCATGGTTGATGCCCCGATGGAGGAAGCCTTTGAGCGGGCGCGGGAAACCAATTCGCCGCTTTTTGTAAACGATGTGGATGTGGGCACCGGCAGCCGGGCGCCGCTGCATTGTAACCTGCAAATCGCCCCCCTTCAGGGCCGGCCGGGGCATATGATCTTTCTCATTTCGCCGCGCGAGTTGGCGGGGCGGATGACGCAGAGCAACTCGGTCAAATCCGCCGCCAAATCCGCGATCGGCATGGCCGAGATGCTGGCGCATGAGATCAAGAACCCGCTGGCAGGGATCACCGGCGCGGCGCAGCTTTTGTCCATGAACCTCAGCCCCGAGGATCTGGAACTGACGGATCTGATCGTTGAAGAAAGCCGCCGTATTGTGAAGCTGCTGGAACAGGTGGAGCAGTTCGGCAACCTGTCTGAGCCGGAGCGGCAAGAGGTCAATATTCACGACGTGTTGGATCGCGCGCGGCGTTCGGCCCTATTGGGCTTCGGCGCGCATATGAAGATTGTTGAGGATTACGATCCTTCGCTGCCTATGGCGCTGGGGGATCCGGATCAGCTGCTGCAGGTGGTTTTGAACTTGGTGAAGAACGCCTCGGAAGCATCTGACAAGAAAGGCGGAACCATCCGTCTGCATACCTTCTATGAACACTCGTTCCGCCTGCGGCGTGCGGATGGCACCGGCCAATCGCTGCCGCTGCAGATCGAGATCATCGATGACGGGCCGGGTCTGCCCGAAGACATCAAGGGCGATATCTTTGATCCCTTTGTTTCGGGGCGGGAAAACGGCACCGGTCTGGGGCTGGCGCTGGTCAGCAAAATCATATCCGACCACGGCGGCTGGATCTCGGTGGACAGCACCCCCGGCCGCACGGTTTTTAAAATATCTCTGCCGCTCGCAGAGGCGCCAAAGAAGCGCTTAAAAAAGGAGAGCTAACCGATGGATGGCACCGTTCTGGTCGCGGATGATGACCGCACGATCCGTACCGTTTTGACCCAGGCGCTGACCCGCGCCGGCTGTAAGGTGCATGCCACCTCATCGCTGACCACGCTGATGCGCTGGGTGGCCGAAGGCAAGGGTGATGTGGTGATTTCGGACGTGGTCATGCCGGACGGTAACGGTCTGGAAATGCTGCCGAAAATCGCTCAGGACCGGCCCGGCCTGCCGGTGATCGTCATCTCGGCCCAGAACACCATCATGACCGCCATTCAGGCCGCTGAGGCCGAGGCCTATGATTACCTGCCCAAACCCTTCGATCTGCCCGATCTGATGAAACGCACCGCCAAGGCGCTGGAGCAGCGTCAGCGTGCGGCGCCCGCAGCCCGCGTTGAAGAGGCTGAGCGCCCGGATGAGCTGCCGCTTGTGGGGCGCACCCCTGCAATGCAGTCGCTCTACCGTCTGGTGGCGCGGGTGATGAACACCGATCTGCCGGTGCTGATAGCTGGTGAAAGTGGGACAGGTAAGTCGCTGATCGCACGTGCAATTCACGATTTCTCCGACCGGCGCACGCTGCCGTTTGTCACCGTGACGGCCAGCGATCTGCAGGACATCGAAGGCCCGTCGCGCAGTTTGGCGCGGGTCAAGGGCGGCACGCTGCTGATAGATGAGATCGGCGATGTGGACGCTGAGGTGCAGGCACGCATCGTGCGGATGATCGACAACCCGGGCGAACATGTGCCGCGTTTCATGGCGACCAGCCAGACCGACCTGACCGAAGCGCTGGATCGCGGCGATATTCGTCAGGACCTTTATTACCGGCTGAGCGGTGCGACGCTGATGGTGCCCTCTCTGCGGGAACGGGTGGAGGATATTCCGCTCTTGGCCGAACACTTCCTATTGCGGGCAGAGCGGGACGGCCAGCCGTCACGCCGCCTGTCTGAGGATGCGATGGAGCTGATGCGCAGCTACAGTTGGCCCGGTAATGTGCGCCAGCTGGAACACGCGGTGCGCCGTTTGGTGCTGACCTCCCGCGCCGAAGAGATCACCCGGTCTGAGGTTGAGATGGTGCTGGGCAACCAGCCCGAGATGGAGCCGGTGCTGGGCGGCGGGGATACTGAAAAGCTATCGGCCTCGGTCGCGCGTCATCTGCGCCGCTATTTTGATCTGCATGGCGCCATGTTGCCGCCCGCCGGGCTTTACGCGCGGATCCTGCGTGAGGTGGAGCTGCCGCTGATCGAAATCGCGCTGGAGGCCACCGGCGGCAATCAGGCGAAATGCGCAGATCTCTTGGGCATCAACCGCAATACGCTGCGCAAGAAGATCACCGATCTGGATATTAACGTGACACGACGCCGGAAATTGATGTAAAACCGCAACAATGGCGTGGCAAATCGGTTGGAAACATCGGTTTGACCCCCAAATAAAGCGGTTCGTCGCGCAAAGCGACACATCAGAATGAGGGCAAAGCGTGGCCTCCGAGGCACAGCAGAAACGCTCATGGGCGAAAATCAGCCGGTTGCGACGGCAGCGGAGGGTGCAGAATATTGCCACCTTCTGTCTGGTGGTCCTTGCACCGGTTCTGGTGATCGCCACCTATCTGGTGCTGGGCCCTCTGGATCAGGGGGCCTCGTCTTTCTCCCTTCGGGTAATCCTGCTGGCTGACTTCGTCTATGCGATGTTGGTGGCTGCGTTGGTTCTGCAGAGGATCGTGGCGCTGATCGCGGCGCGTCGGGCAAAATCCGCAGGATCCCGGCTGCACCTGCGCCTGACCGGCGTCTTTGCAATTTTGGCGCTGATCCCCACCGTTTCGGTGGCCATCTTTGCAGCCCTGACGGTGAACATCGGTCTTGAGGGCTGGTTTTCAGACCGGGTGCGCCAGGTGGTTGGCACCTCGCTTGAGGCCGCGGAAGCCTATGAGGAAGAGCACCGCCGCGATCTGATGCTGGATATCTCGGCACTGGCCGATCACATCGATCGATCACGCCGGCAGACGTTTTTCATGACCGATGGCGATGTGCGGATCGTGCTGGCCCAGGGGCAGGCACAGATCCAGCGCGGCCTGCGTGAGGCCTATGTGATCGACGGCACCGGCCAGATCCGCGCCCGGGGCGAACGTAGCTATCTATTTGATTTCGAACAGCCTTCCTCGAGCCAGTTGCAGGCCGCCAGTGAAAATGGCGCGCAGATCATCGAGGATTGGGAAAACAACGAGTTTCGCGCGCTGGTGCGGCTGAATGAGTTTGTGGACCGGTTCCTTTATATCAGTCGTGAGGTCGACGGTGAGCTGCTGAGCCTGTTGGATGACACCAAAGAAACCGCGCAGTTTTACCAGCAGTTGGAAAGCGAACGCGGACGGGTGCTGTTTGAATTTGGCCTGATTTACCTTGGCTTTGCAGTGATCCTGATCCTCGCCGCGATCTGGCTGGGGCTGTGGTTTGCCGAACGTTTGTCGCGTCCGGTCGGGCGGTTGACTGGTGCGGCGCAGCGGGTCGGCGCAGGCGATCTGGATGTGCGGGTGATGGAAGAGGACGGCGATGATGAGATCGCCATGCTGGGCCGTTACTTCAACCAGATGACCAGGCAGCTGAAGGCGCAGCGCGAGACGCTGTTGGAAAACACCGAACAGATCGAACGCCGGCGCCGGTTGTTTGACTCGGTTCTTAGCTCGGTCACCTCGGGCGTTGTTGGCCTGGATGAAGAGGGGCGCGTGACCTTTGTGAACCGGTCGGCAGAACGTCTGTTGGATTGGGGCGAAGACCGCGCCAGCCTGGCGCTTTCGGTTGCTGTGCCGGAGTTTGCATCGCTGTTTGAGCGGCTGAAAGCGGATGAGCTGGGCACCCTGCAGGAAGAGGTCAAGGTGACCCGCAACGGTCAGCTGGAAAATCTGCTGGTGCGGATGGCAACGCGCTACGGCGAGGAGGGCGCGCCGGAAGGCTACGTTGTGGCCTTTGATGACGTCAGCGATTTGGTGGCCGCGCAGCGTATGGCGGCCTGGGGCGACGTGGCGCGCCGGATTGCTCATGAGATCAAGAACCCTCTGACGCCAATTCAGCTGTCGGCGGAGCGGATCAAACGCAAGTTCAGCCGTCATTTGAACGAAGACAATGCTGACAGCCTGGCGCAGCTTACTGAGGTTATTGTGCGCCAAACCAATGACTTGCGGCGTATTGTTGATGAATTTTCCAAATTTGCCCGGATGCCGGAACCCGAACGCCGCCCCGAGGATTTGCGCCAGTTGGTGCAGGATGCGGTGCTGTTGCAGCAGGCCGGGCAGCCGGATGTGACGATCACCGCCGACCTGCCGGAGGGCGCGGTTTTGGCTGATCTTGATGCGACGATGATTTCTCAGGCGCTGACAAATCTGATCAAGAACGCCGGGGAAGCCATTGAAAGTTATAATCAAAAAACACCTGAAGCGCCGATCGGCGGCCGGATCAATATCACCATGTGTGGCGAGGGGCGCAGCGTGGTGATCCGGATCATGGACAATGGCACCGGCCTGCCCGAGGACCGGACCCGGCTGTTTGAGCCCTATGTGACCACCCGTAGCGAAGGCACCGGGCTCGGCCTGCCGATTGTGAAGAAAATCATTGAAGAACATGGCGGTACGCTCTCACTTGAAGATGCGCCGGCATTCGAAGAAGGGGCCCACAGAGGCGCCATGGCAATCATCCGGTTGGGGGTGACCTCCGCCGGCAAAGACAGCGAAGACACAGCCGCAACAGAGGCGGCAGAATGACAGACGTGAGGACAAGATGAGTGATATTCTGATTGTTGACGACGAAAGGGACATTCGCGAGCTGATCTCGGATATCCTTGAAGATGAAGGCTTTACCACCCGCCTTGCAGGTAACTCTGATGAGGCGATGAATGAGATCAACGGCGAGCCGCCGGCGCTGATCATTCTGGATATCTGGCTCAAGGACAGCCGGATGGACGGGATCGACATTCTGAAAACGGTGAAGCGGGACAATCCGGATGTGCCGGTGGTGATCATTTCGGGGCACGGCAATATTGAAATTGCGGTCGCGGCGATCAAACAGGGCGCTTACGACTTCATCGAAAAGCCCTTCAACATCGATCAGTTGCTGGTGGTGATCCGCCGGGCGATGGAAACCTCGCGGCTGCGGCGTGAAAACCAGAAGCTGCGTCGCAAGGACAGCAATGAGGCCGAGATGATCGGCGACACTGCCTCCTTCCGCACCTTGGTGGGGCAGCTGGAGAAGGTGACCAAATCCAACGGTCGGGTGATGCTCTCGGGTCCTTCGGGTGTCGGGAAAGAGGTCGCGGCGCGCTACATCCATGCCCAGTCCAATCGGGCCTCGGCTCCCTTTGTGACGGTTGGCTGCGCCACGATTGAGCCTGAGCGGATCGAAGAGGTGCTGTTTGGCCGCGAAAGCGCTGAGCGCGGCGTGGAACCGGGGCTGCTGGAGCAGGCGCATGGCGGCGTGATCTTCTTTGATGAGGTTGCGGATATGCCGCTGGGCTCACAGTCCAAGATCCTGCGGGTTCTGGTGGACCAGCAATTCCAGCGCGTTGGTGGCGCGGACAAGGTGCGGGTGGACCTGCGGGTGATCTCCTCCACCAGCCGGGATCTGGAGGGTGAGATTGCCGCCGGTCGCTTCCGGCAGGAGCTGTATCATCGTCTGAACGTGGTGCCGATAGCCGTGCCGTCGCTGGAAGAACGCCGCGAGGATATTCCGGTGCTGGCACAGCATTTCATTGAGATGTTCAACCAGACCCAGGGCCTGCCGCTGCGCGAATTGTCCGAGGATGCGGTGGCGCTGATGCAGACCATGCGTTGGCCCGGCAATGTGCGCCAGCTGCGCAACCTGATTGAACGGGTGCTGATCCTGGGCGATGGCAGTGGCGCGATTGAGGCCAAGGAGCTGCCGGGCAGCAGCGAAGGCGGCGACAGTTCCGATCAGGTGGTTCTGACCGGCACCTTGGCGACCTTGCCCCTGCGGGAAGCGCGGGAAGTCTTTGAGCGGGAATACCTGCTGACGCAGATCAACCGCTTTGGTGGCAACATCAGCCGCACCGCCAATTTTGTTGGCATGGAGCGTTCTGCTCTGCACCGCAAGCTGAAGTCGCTGGGGGTTGTCACCACCTCCAAGGCAGGTGCGCGGGTTGCGACCGTAGATAAAGAAACCGCCGAGGCTGAATAAGCCCCGGCGGTGTAATCGATGTTTCAGGGGTGGGGCTTAGCTGGGCTCACCCACCTGTAGTTTGCCATTGACCCGCACAACGCAGGAATTGGCGCTGATGCCTTTCATAGTGACCGGAACTGAAACCGAGGTGCCGTTGTCACACATCGGCAGCGACACCTGGCTGTAGCCCTGATCCATCATGCATTGCGCTTTGACCCGGCTGCGCAGATCTTCGTTGATGTCCACGGTGTAGGGTTCCGGGCGGGTCCAATAGGTCTCGGTCAGGCAGTTGCCTTTGTCGTCACAGATCTTGCGTTCACGAGGCTGTGGCGCGGTGTAGCGGATCTGGGTTTGCACCGGCGCATCGCGCAGCGCCTGAACGTCACAATTGGTGATGTCGCGGTCACGGTCCTGCACGCTTTTGCCGGCCTGATGATAGACGGTGTAATTGCAGCCGCTCAATAAAACGCCGCAGAGGGCGACTAGGGCGAATCGTTGCATCTATGTCTCCTTTTTTATTGCCAAGAAGGTGCCGTGATGGCCCATGTTATTCAATTGCATTGACCGTTTGGGCTGCGCATGCGATGCAAAGCGCCTGATTGCAGGGGAACATGTGATGAAGGTCATCATCTGCGGGGCAGGGCAGGTCGGCTGGCAAATCGCCCGCCATTTGTCTGGTGAAAAGAACGACGTCACCGTGGTCGACAACAATGCCGATCTGGTGCGTCGGGCCACGGATACGCTTGATGTGCAGGGGATTGCGGGCTTTGCTTCCTACCCGGATGTTCTGGATCAGGCCGGGGCACGGGACGCGGATATGATCATCGCGGCGACCCATTCCGATGAGGTCAACATGGTGACCTGTCAGGTGGCGCATTCGGTGTTTGCCATTCCGCGGAAAATCGCCCGTCTGCGTTCACAAAGCTATCTGACCGCGATTTATTCTGACCTCTACCGGCGTGACCACATGCCGATCGATGTGGTGATCAGCCCGGAACGCGAAGTTGCCGAGGCAGCGCTGCAGCGCATCGCCTCACCGGCCGCCTTTGACACGGAGAAGTTTCTGTCAGGTAAAGCGCATCTTTTGGGCATCAGCATCGAAGAGGGCTGCCCGGTGGTGAATACGCCATTGCGCCAGCTGAATGATCTGTTTTCCACCCTGCGCGCGATTGTGGTGGGGATCCGCCGTGACGGTCGCCTGTTTGCGCCAGAAGCGGGCGATCAGATTTTTGTCGGGGATGAATGCTATATCTTCACCGTGAACGAAGACATTAATCGCACGATGGAAATCTTTGGCAAAGAAGCCAAAAAGCAGGAACGTGTGGTCATCATCGGCGGCGGCAACGTTGGGCTTGCGGTGGCGCGCTCGCTTGAAGAACGAACCGAACGGGTGCGGGCCAAAGTGGTGGAGCGCAACCGTAGCATCGCCGAGAAAGCTGCTGATATTCTTGAGAAAACCATCGTTTTGCATGGCGACGGACTGGACGTATCCCTGCTGTCGGAAGCCAGCATTGAACGCGCTGATGCGGTGCTCTGTGTGACGGACGATGATAAGACCAACATGCTGGCAGCGGTGCGCGCCAAGGCCGAAGGCTGCCCGATGGCGATCGCGCTGATCAATGACCCGACTCTGGTTCCGATGATGGCGCCGCTGGGCATTGATGCCTACGTCAACCCGCGCTCAACCACCGTGTCGTCGATCCTGCGCCATGTGCGGCACGGCAAGGTGCACAGTGTGTATTCCATCGGCGACGCTGAGGCGGAGATGATTGAGGCGGAGGTGCTTTCGACCTCGCCCATCGCGGGCCGCAAGATCCGCGACATTGAGTTTCCCGAAGGTGTGCTGGTGGGCGGCGTGCTGAAGGGCGACAAGGTGGTGAAACCGCTGGCCGATACCCGGATTGATGACGGCGATGTTGTGGCGCTGTTCTCTCTGGCCTCCGACGTGCCTGAGGTGGAGCGGCTGTTGCAGGTCTCCATCGATTTCTTCTAGCATTCACCAATAGCATAGGGACCCCTGTGATGTGGGCGCGGCTGCTTGAGCAACCATTGTTTCTGTTGATGGCGGGGATTTCTGCGCTGTCGATGCTGGTGCCTGCCGCCCATGCTTTTGCCTTGGAAAACGCCGCTGAGGGGCGGGCGTTCCTCTATTCCGCAGTGCTCGGAGGGTTGATTGTGGCGCTGGTCGGGATCGCCCGGGCCAATCTGCTGCGCCGGCGCGGTGAAATGGGCAATCTGCTGGCGCTGTTTGCCGGGCTTGCCGCACTTCCGCTGTTTCTGGCGCTGCCGTTTTATGAGGCGCTGCGCACCACCTCTTACCTCAACGCCTATGTGGAGATGGTCTCGGCCCTGACCACCACGGGGGCTGCGTTTTTTGAGGCTGATCGGCTGAGTGACACCCTGCACCTGTGGCGCGGCATGGTCGGCTGGATGGGCGGCGCGCTAATCTGGGTGGCCGCGGCGGCGATCCTGGCGCCGCTGAACCTTGGTGGTTTTGAGGTCACCGCAACGGCTGAGCCCGGCCAAAGCGATGTGCTGCACGGCCGGTTCGAACGTCCTGATCCCCAGCGCCGGATCATCCGCGTGGCGGTGCAGCTGCTGCCGATCTACATCGGTTTGACCTTTGCGCTATGGGTGATGCTGACGATCAGTGGCGACCGGCCTTTGGTGGCGCTGATCCATGGCATGTCGGTGATGGCCACCAGCGGGATCACCCCGCTGCAATCGGCAGGCGATGCGCAGGCGGGTGTCACCGGTGAAGCGATCACTGCGCTCTTCATGCTGTTTGCCCTGTCGCGGCTGACCTTTTCGACCGACACGATCACCACCTCCCGCCGCGGCCTGCATGAGGATCCGGAATTCCGTCTGGGATTGGTTCTGGTCGTCGCAGTGCCGACGCTGTTGTTCATGCGCCATTGGGTGGCCTCCTACAGTATGGAGGAGGAACAAAGCGTCATGGTGGCGCTGCGGGCGCTCTGGGGCGGTCTGTTCACCACGTTGTCGTTCCTGTCGACCACCGGGTTTGAAAGCGTTGAGTGGAAGACCGCGCGCGATTGGTCGGGCCTGCCGACGCCGGGCCTCATTTTCCTCGGTCTGGCGATGATTGGCGGCGGTGTGGCCACCACGGCGGGCGGTGTAAAGCTGCTGCGGGTCTGGGCGCTCTACCTCAACGGATTGCGTGAGATTGAGCGTCTGGTGCATCCATCCTCGGTGGGGCGCGCCCATGGGATGAGCCGCCGCATCCGGCGTCAGGGGGCGTTTATCGCGTGGATCTTCTTTATGATGTTTGCCCTGTCGCTGGCCTTTTTCACCATGGTTTTTGCGGGCTACGGTTCTGACCTGCAAACCGCGCTGACACTGGCGATTGCGGGCCTTTCGACCACCGGACCGCTGGTCAGCATTGCGCCGGAAACCACGGTGCACCTGTCCTCACTGGCGCCGGTGGCAAAACTGACCTTCGCTGCGGCGATGGTGCTGGGCCGGCTGGAGATGCTGGCGATTGTGGCGCTCTTTACCTCTGGGCTGTTCCGCCGCTAGGTCACCGATTGGCCACAGTGATCCCCGCGAAGATACCCTGTTGATTTTTGGGGTGGAAACTCCTCTGCTGGCGCGACATAGTAGCACCTATTGATGAACAGGGACGCCGGAAAAGCGGCAAATAATAAAAGGTAACCATAAATGGCTTCCGACAAACAGAACCTGCAAGACGCCTTTCTGAACCACACCCGGAAAACGAAGATCCCGGTGACCATCTTTCTGATCAACGGCGTGAAGCTGCAGGGGGTCATCACCTGGTTTGACAATTTCTGTGTGCTCCTGCGCCGTGACGGCCAGTCGCAGCTTGTCTACAAACACGCAATCTCGACCATCATGCCGGCACAACCCATCAACCTTTACGATGGTGAAGAGTCCTAATTGGAAACACATGAACGGATCGCGACCCGCGCCTGGGTTCTGCATCCTGATCTGAAAACCGACAAGAACCGTCGTGAAGCAGACTATGCCTTGGAAGAGGCGGTCTCGCTTGCGGCGGCTTTGCCCGATTTGGAGGTGGTTGGATCCACCAAAGTGCCGCTGCCCCGCGCGCACGCGGGCTACCTGTTTGGCTCGGGAAAGATCGAGGAACTGAAACAGCTCCTGAAAGCGAATGAGGTCGAATTGGTGCTGATCGACGGGCCAGTGACGCCCGTGCAGCAACGTAACCTTGAAAAGGCCTGGAAGGTCAAACTGCTGGACCGCACCGGTCTGATCCTTGAGATCTTCTCGGACCGGGCCCGCACCCGCGAAGGTGTGTTGCAGGTGGAAATGGCGGCGCTGAGCTATCAGCGCACCCGACTGGTGCGCGCCTGGACCCACCTGGAACGCCAGCGGGGCGGATTGGGGTTTGTCGGCGGTCCCGGCGAAACCCAGATTGAGGCCGACCGCCGTGCGATCGACGAACAGCTGGTGCGCCTGCGCCGTCAGCTGGACAAGGTGGTGAAAACCCGCGAATTGCACCGCGCCGCCCGCGCCAAGGTGCCGTTTCCGGTGGTGGCGCTGGTGGGCTACACCAACGCTGGCAAATCCACCTTGTTCAACCATCTGACCGGCGCCGATGTGATGGCCAAAGACATGCTCTTTGCCACGCTGGATCCGACCATGCGGCGGGTTGATCTGCCCGACAACGGGCCTGAGGTGATCCTGAGTGATACGGTGGGCTTCATCTCGGACCTGCCGACGGAATTGGTCGCCTCCTTCCGTGCGACGCTGGAAGAGGTGCTGAGCGCCAACCTGATCCTGCATGTGCGTGACATTGCCCATCCCGAAACCGAGGGGCAGGCGGAAAACGTGCTGTCGATCATGGAGAGCCTGGGTGTGGGCGAAGACACCCCGGTTCTGGAGGTCTGGAACAAGATCGACCTCCTGGATGAGGACACCCGCGAGGTGATGAATGAACGCGCGGACCGCGAAGAGGATATCTTTGCGATCTCGGCGATCACCGGGGAAGGTCAGGGCAAGCTGCTGGATGCGGTGAAGGCCAAGCTGGCCTCGGAAACCCATGAAAGCCAGCTGAGCCTCAGCTTTGCCGAGGGCCGCAAACGCGCCTGGCTGTTTCAGGAGGATCTGGTGCAGCAGGAGGAACAGACCGAAACCGGTTTTGACCTCACCGTGCGCTGGACCGCCCGGCAGGAAAAACGCTTCCGCGATCTTTAAGATCCGTTAACCAAAAGGTGCGCGCCTATGTGGCGCGCGCCCTAAACCTCGGTCTGACGGCCTCAGACCATTGGAGCTGTTTCAAAAATACTCAAATGCCGAAGCGCTTATCGCCGCGAAACACTAGTTGACCGGACGCAGCACCGTCACGCCAACGGCGGCCGCGCGGGCCAGATCCTGATCCAGCGACATCGGGATATATTCGCCGCGCCGCCACAGCTCACCCAGATCATCGTAGTAGCGTGACAGGAAGTGGCCGGATTGCCCAGTGGCGGTGATGAAGACCGAACTGTCGGGATCTTCAAAGTCATAGACCCCGCGATAACCCGCACCATGGATGTTGCGGAAGGGATCAGCCGCATCCCCGGAGGCCAGGCCGCGCATCAGCGTCTGATCGCCGCCCGAGGTGGGCTGGCGGATGTTCACGAAACTGCGCAGCAGCGGAACGTCGCCCAGAACCGGGTGGTCATGGGCGGCCTGATGTGCCTCGCCCCATTGCAGGCTTTCCAGCGCCTGACCGTAGCGTTCCTCGATCCACAGCAGCGCATCATCCAGCGCGAGGCGTGCCATATCGGTGCAGCTTTCCACCGGGGCGGATTGGATCACGTCACACCAGATGCTGGCGCCGTCAACGTCGCGGTAGACACGTTCGATGAACAGCGGCTCCACCTGATTGAACTGATCGGCCAGCGGGCCCAGATCATCGCGGATCAGACGCTCCTGCAGGGCACGGACCCAGGCAGCGTAGATCAGCGGTTCGGGCATATGTTCGTTCATCTCACCGTTCCAATTGGCCAAGAGCGCCAATGCGCGCTGTCTTTGCCTCTCGGGCGTGCCATCGGGGGCGGCGGCGCCGGTGAACCAAAGATCTGCGCCGATCAGCGGCAGCAGGGTGCGGGCGGCGGGGCTGACGGTATCCAGCTGGGTTTCGATGAAACTGTCGCGGGTGTGGACCTGACGGCTTTGCATCAGCCGGGTCCAGCGTTGGATCCGCTGGGTGTCGCCCCAGTCAAAGCTGACATGCAGCGGGAAGGGGCGATCAACGGTTTTGTTGTTGGTGTTGCCGACGATGCCGCCGATCGGGTTCACAAATTCGGGGTTGGCGGCGTAGGAATGGCTGCCCTGCCAGCGGTTTTCCTCCAGCCAGCCGGGACTGGGCATGCGGCCCTGGCTTTGGTGGCCGGAGTGGCGGCGGGGCATTTTGCCCAGTGTTTTCATAGCGATCTGGCTGTCATCCACCAGCACCATATTCAGCGCCGGGGCGACCATATCTTCGCCGGCGGCCATCGCGCCCTGCACGGTGCGGGCATACATGATGTTGATCGCCGCGGTGATGGAGCGGTCTTCCTCGGTCAGCGCGGTCCAGTTCAGCGTGGCAACGTGACCTTTGGGGGTGATGGTGCCGATATCGTTGAAGCTGGCGGGCAGGACCGGGCCGTTATCACTCCAGCGCAGGGTCAGGGTGACGGGTTTTTCTTCGGCGACCTGCAGGATTGATTTGCGGCTGCGGAAGGGTTTGAACCCCTCGGGCGTGCGGTATTCTTCGGGATTATCCGGGTTCAGTTCTTCAACATAGAGGTCCTGATCATCCAGATAGGCGGCGGTGATGCCCCAGCCCAACAGGTTTGAGCGGCCCGACAATACGGCGGGAATGCCCGGGATGGTGGCGCCGATCACGCCGCCCTGTTGCAGCTGCAGCCGGGCCAGATACCAGCTGCCGGGCGCGGTGAAGCCCATATGCGGATCGCTGGCCAGAAGTGTGCCACCCGCGGCGGAGCGGCTGGTGGCGGCGGCCCAGGCGTTGGAGGCGCCGGAGAAACCGGCGCGGCTGAAGGGCGACAGCGGATGTTCTGGCAGCGGGGTGGAGGTCGCAAACCGCGGCAGCGTGGCATCAAACAGATCTGCATAACGGGGCAGGGCTGCGATGCCAGCCCCGGGCGCATCAGGCAGAATGTCCAGCAACCGTTCCGCAGGCAGCAAGAGCGAGGAGCGGGCGCGCAGCACTTCGGTGTCAATCTGGCCGGTCAGGCGCAGCGCCATCAGTTTCACCATCGCGATACTGTCGGCGGGCTGCCAGGGGGCGATCGGCATGTTGAACAGGAACATCTCAGGCGCGCCACGGCCCAGGGCGTTCTGGTTGATCTCATCCAGGCGGGCGTTTACCCCATCGGCGTAGGCTTTCAGGGCCACTTGCGTGCGGGCATCCTGATGGCGGACCGCTGCCTGCGCCAGCGGGTAGAGGTCAAGCCGGCGCATCACCGTGTCAATCTCAACCGTGCGGGTGCCAAAAACCTCGGACAGGCGGCCCTGCACGGTGCGGCGCAGCGTCACCATCTGCCACAGGCGGTCCTGCGCATGGGCATAGCCCAGGCCAAAGAACACATCCGCGTCGCTGGCCCCCAGAATATGCGGCACATTGGCATTGTCGCGTACGATTTCCAGCGGCGCCGAGAGGCCCGAAACCTGCAGCGTTTTATCGTAATCGGGCAGCGAACGGGAGGCCAGGAAGTAGATCCCCAGCATGGTCAGCACCGCCACCGCGATCATCCCACCGGTCAATCTCATAAGCCACCGGAAAATCAATGCCATGGTGTTGTCCTGTTCACTCTTGCCTTTGCCGCGCTAGCTAGCCACAAACCAAGAGAAACACAAATACCGAGGGGGTAAAAATGGCAAAAGTAGCATTTCTCGGCCTAGGCGTGATGGGCTACCCGATGGCAGGTCATCTGGTACAGGCCGGTCATCAGGTCACCGTTTACAATCGCACCGCCGCAAAAGCGGAAAAATGGGTGGCAGAGCATGGCGGCGCGATGGGTGTGACCCCACGCGAAGCGGCCGAAGGCGCGGATTTTGTGATGGCCTGTGTTGGCAATGACGATGACCTCCGCTCGGTCTGCCTGGGCGATGACGGTGCCTTTGCCGGCATGGCGGAAAACACCATCTTTGTGGATCACACCACGGTTTCGGCCAAAGTCACCGCAGAGCTTTATGATGTCGCCAAGAGGCAGGGCGTGGCCTTTGTGGATGCGCCGGTGTCTGGCGGTCAGGCGGGCGCGGAAAACGGTCAGCTGGTTGTGATGTGTGGCGGCGATCAGTCCGACTATGACAAAGCCGAAGCGGTGATCGATGCCTATGCGAAACTGTGCAAACGTCTGGGCGACAGCGGCGCGGGACAGAAGACCAAGATGGTCAATCAGATCTGCATTGCCGGTCTGGTACAGGCGCTGTCTGAGGGGCTGAACTTTGCTGAAAAGGCCGGTCTGGATGCGCGTGACGTGGTTGAGGTCATCGGCGGCGGTGCTGCGGGCAGCTGGCAGATGGTGAACCGTGTGGGCACCATGGCCGATGATGAGTTTGAACACGGCTTTGCGGTGGACTGGATGCGCAAGGATCTGGGCATTTGTCTGGACACCGCGGATGAGATTGGCGCCTCACTGCCGGTGACGGCGGTTGTGGATCAGTTCTACAAGGATGTGCAGGCCCTGGGCGGTGGTCGCTGGGACACCTCAAGCCTGATCAAACGCCTGCGCGCGCTGTCGTAAGACGTTTTGTTGAAGGGGCGCGGGCTCAAGGCCGAAGGCCACCGCGCATCGCCGGGCCGTCCCATGGCTCGGCGATTTTGTTTGGGGCGAGGAAGTCTGATGAGGTGCGCCCGCCCTATTTTGCAGTAGGCAAACCTCTGGATTGACGGGGCGGTTCGCGTGCAGCCAAATCGCAGAATTGGCAATTGGAAGCGCAGCTGGGGTCAGTGCCCCGCGGTTTTCGAAAACAGGTTGATCACCAGAATGCCTGCAAGGATCATCGCGATCCCCAGAACCGCGGGCCAGTCAAGCTTCTGACCGAAGACCAGATAGCCGATGATGGCGATCAACACGATGCCCAGCCCACTCCAAAGCGCATAGACCACACCCACGGGCAATGTCTTGAGCGTCAGCGACAGCAGCCAGAAGCTGGTGCCATAAGCAATCACTACCAGAACCGACGGCAACAGTTTGGAAAACTGTTGGCTGGCCTGCAGGGCCGAGGTGCCGATGGTTTCGGCGGCAACCGCCAGGAGCAGGATCAGATAGGTCTTGGGCATGGGCGGCTCCGGCGGTTAGGTGGCGATATACCAGTCTTTGCGGTGATTGACGGCGATGGTCAGGTTGATGACCACGGCCCCCAGAAGGGAATAGAGAACCAACGGCAGGTCAATCACAAATAGTGCCGCCGTGAAAACGCCAAGGTCAAACAGCAGCTGCGTGTAGCCGGCACGAAAGCCGGTTTTGTCCTGCAGGTACAGCGCCAGAATGCCGACGCCGTCTAGGGATGCGCCATGGCGGAACAGCGCCAGCAGCGCCGCGCCAGACAACATGCCAATCAATACGGCGCCCAAAATGGGATCCAGTGCCGCAAAGCTAACATAGCCGGGCATCAGAGTTGAGATCACCGACAGCATCGCCACCGCCGCAAAGGTCTTGAGAGTGAAGCGCCAACCCATGCGTCGGATCGCCAGCCAGTAAAACGGCAGGTTGACCACAAAGAACACCGCACCAAAGCCATAACCGGTGACATAGGAGATCAGCACCGCCAGACCCGCTGTCTGACCGGTGACGAGCCCAAGATGGGTCAGCATCACCATCGCAAACGACGCCATGGTGGTGCCAAAAATCAGCCCCTGTGCATCAGCAAGAAGGCCATGTTTCTGCGGGTTTTTCTGTGTGTTCTCAACCATACATCGGCCTTATCGCTGCATTGCAGAAAAATCCAGTGGGCAGGCAAGAAAAAACCTCCGGAAGGGGTGCCTCCGGAGGTTTTGTTTTTTATCGCGGTGGGATTAGCCAACCAGCGCCTTGTTCAGATTTTCGTCAATCTGCTCAAGGAAGCCCATGGTGGTCAGCCAGCCCTGATCGGGGCCAACCAGCAGCGCCAGGTCTTTGGTCATGTGGCCGGATTCAACGGTGTCGATGATGACCTTTTCCAGCGTTTCGGCAAACCGTTTCAGCTGAGCATTGTCGTCCAGTTTGGCGCGGTGCTTCAACGCGCCGGTCCAGGCGTAGATCGACGCGATCGAGTTGGTCGAGGTCGATTTGCCTTCCTGGTGCTGGCGATAGTGACGGGTCACGGTGCCATGCGCAGCCTCGGATTCGACAATCTTGCCATCCGGGGTCATCAGCTGGCTGGCCATCATGCCAAGTGAGCCAAAGCCCTGTGCAACCGTGTCAGACTGCACATCGCCGTCATAGTTCTTACAGGCCCAGACAAACTTGCCGTTCCATTTCAGCGCGCAGGCAACCATATCGTCGATCAGACGGTGTTCGTACCAGATGCCGGCGTCTTTGAACTTATCCGCAAACTCAGCTTCATAGATCTCCTGGAAGAGGTCTTTGAACCGGCCGTCATAGGCTTTCAGGATGGTGTTCTTGGTCGACAGGTAAACCGGCCAACCGACGTTCAGACCGTAGTTCAGCGAGGCGCGGGCGAAATCGCGGATGCTTTCATCCTGGTTGTACATGCCCATGTAGACACCGGCGTCCGGCGCATCATAGACCTCACGTTCGATCACCTCACCATTGGCGCCTTCCCATTTCATGGTCAGCTTACCGGCCGAGGGGAAATGGAAATCGGTGGCCTTGTACTGATCACCAAAGGCATGACGGCCCACCACGATGGGTGAGGTCCAGCCGGGAACCAGACGCGGCACGTTCTGACAGATGATCGGCTGACGGAACACCACGCCGCCCAAAATGTTGCGGATGGTGCCATTGGGGCTGCGCCACATCTTCTTGAGGCCAAATTCCTCAACCCGGGCTTCGTCCGGTGTGATGGTGGCACATTTGACGGCAACGCCGACTTCTTTGGTTTTTTCCGCCGCATCGATGGTGATCTGATCTTCGGTGCGGTCACGCTCTTCGATGCCCAGATCGTAATAGAGCAGGTCCACATCCAGATAGGGCAGGATCAATTTATCCTTGATGAACTGCCACATGATGCGGGTCATTTCATCGCCGTCCATTTCGACGATGGGGTTTTCAACCTTGATTTTCGACATAAGAGGAGTCTTTCGTACCTATATGAGTGCGATATTCTGACGCCCTCATACAGGAAATCTACGGCAAAGGCAATTGCGGTATGCGATGGTATACCGCGCGCAATACCTTTGACCGTAAATCCCTCAGTGCCGAAAATCCCTTACTGCGCAGCCACTGCCGCGCGGGTTTCAAGACGCTGCATCCAAAGCATCACAAAAAGTGCTGCAACCATGGCGATGGCAACCCCGATGGTCAGCGGCAAAGGTGTGCCGTTGAAGGTCAGGCCGACAGGGGCTGCGATGGCAGCAGAAATCACCGTTGCCACCCCGCCCGAGACCGAGGCCGCGGTGCCCGCGATGTGGCCCATGGGCTCCATCGTGATGGCGTTGAGGTTGCCTAGGGTCAGACCGGCATTGAAGAAGACCGAGGTGATCCAGATCACGAAGACATAGAACATCGCATCCCCCGGCAGACCATTGAGGCCAAAGTTCATCCAGGCCAGCGACATGGCGGATGCGGCAACAACCTGCATGGCCACAGCCACGGTGATCATCCGGCGCATGCCGAAACGCATCACCATTGCAGCGTTCAGCAGGCTGGCGGTGCCCGACACCAGCGCCACAACAGCAAACCAGAAGGGGAAGCTGGCGGCGCGGTCAAACACATCATCAAAGATCGGCTGGATCAGACTGATCGACATGAAGAGTGTGGCAAAACACAAGGTCTGCGTCGCAATCGACAGGCGCACGGTGGGATGGGCAAACATCTCTTTAATGGCGCTGCCGATCTTGCCGACCCTAAAGGGGCGGCGGTTCTCAACCGGCAGGGATTCCGGTTGGCGCAGCATCAGCCAGCCCACAGAAAACACCGAGAAGATGATGAAGGAGCCGAAGATACCGCGCCATCCAACAAGGCTGATCACCCCAGCGCCCAGCAGCGGCGCAACGGCCGGCACCAGCGTGAAGACCATCATCGCAAAGCTCATGATGCGCGCCATATCGCGGCCCGAATACAGGTCACGCACAATAGCCAGTCCAACCACACGCGGGGCCGCCGCGCCCAGGCCCTGCAGGACGCGGGCGATCAGCAGCATCTCCATCCCCTGTGTCAGCAGTGCCACGACCGAGGCCGCGATATAAAGCGCAGCGCCTATGACGATGACCTTCTTGCGGCCAAAACTGTCAGACAGCGGGCCGGTGAAGAAGGTGCCGATGCCCATGCCAAAAACAAAGGAGGTCAGCACCAGCTGGGCCTGGTTCATGTCATCCGGGCTGAGGGCGCGGCCAATCTCGGGCAGGGCGGGCAGCATGGAATCGATGGAGAAGGCGATCGTGGCAAAGAGCATCGCCAAGAGGGCGACAAACTCCACACGGGAGAGACGGGCGGGTTCAGACATCGGTCTACTTTCACTGGGTTTGCTTGGGCCAGAAATGTGACCCGAGACATGGCCCCGTAATCGCGGAGCACTTATGAGGGTAGCGCGTCAGCGGTGGGACCGCTATACGCGCTAAATACGGTATTCATGCAGTAGGCAAGGTGTCGCCGAAGGTGACGAACCGGCCCGCTGGTGTTGCCTTATGCGCTTGGCGGTTCGGCACCATCGCCGGTCTTGACCGACGCTGCGGTCTGCACATGGTTTTCGATGATCTCATCGATGACCTTCAGCCACATTTCGGTCGATTGCGCACCCGGCACGGCGTGCTGACTGGCCACGATAAAGGTCGGGACCGAGCTGACACCCATCTGACGGGCCGCCTGATCGCGCTGCTGGATTTCAGCCGCGTCGGCCTCACCCTCCAACAATTTGCGTACCACAGAGGCATCGAGGCCCGCACCGTCGGCAATATCGGCCAGCGTGTCGGTATCGCCAATGTCACGGCCGTCGACAAAATAGGCTTTGAACAGGGCCGAGACCACGGCGGTCTGTTTGCCCTCCAGCCCGGCCCAATGGATCAAGCGATGGGCCTTCAGCGTGTTGGGGGTCACCTTGATCCCTTCAAGGTTCACCTTCAGCCCGGCCTGATCCGCGTGCTGTTGCACCGGCATATAGGCCTTCACCGCGCCGTCTTTGCCACCAAACTTGGTTTCCAGATAGGTGCGGCGGTCCATGCCAGCGGCCGGCATATCCGGGTTCAGCTGAAACGGATGCCATTCGATCACGAAGGGATGGCCGGGGCGCTGTTCCAAGGCACGGTCAAGATAGGTTTTGCCGATGTAGCACCACGGGCAGATCGGATCCGACAGGATGTCCAGCTTCACTGCCTGTTCCATTGTATCCAAACCGTCCATTGCGCGCTCTCCTATAGAAGATCGCTGTGCCTAAACGGTTTCGTTCAAAAAGGAAAGATGCAGAACCGCACAGTGGACTTCACTTATTTGCGAAGCCGCGGTCATGCCTTGACGGGATAGAGCGATTTCAAGGCCTTACGCGACAGTTTGCCGTTTGGATTTGTCGGCAGTACCGGCAGGTGCACCCAGTCGCGCGGCTGTTTGTAGCGCGCCAGACGTTCTGAGGCGAATTCAGAAAGCGATGCCTTATCAATGGGTTCCGGGCTGCTGTAAAAGGCAACGATCAGCTTGGTGTCGGCCTTAACCTCAACGTCTGTGACGCCCAGGGCGGTGACGCCGGGCAGGCCTGTCAGGGCGGCCTCCACCTCCAGCGGGGACACGCGATAGCCGCCGGCATTCATCATATCGTCGCCACGACCGGCGTACTCAATCTGGCCATCTGCGCGCATCACGCCGTGATCGCCGGTCAGGAACCAGCCATCGCGGAACCGCGCCTTGGTGGCGTCTTCGGCGCCGAAATAGCCCAGCATCAGGCCGGGGTCTGTTTCGTGAACGCAGATTTCGCCCTCTTCCCCGATGCTTACCGCGCCATCCTCATTTCGCAGCGCAATCCGGCGCCCGATCTGCGGCTGACCCAACGCGCCATCGGTTGCCGGGTGATCAGGGCTGGAGGAGATGAAGGTGGAACATTCTGACATGCCGTAGGCTTCGTAAATCGCCTTGCCCCCGGTCGCACTAGTCCAGGCGGCGCGAATGGCCTCGGACAGTTTTTCCCCGGCCGCCAGACCATGGCGCAGGGCGGGCAGATCCAGCTGGTCCCGGGACTGTAACATCTTGCGATAAACCCCTGGCGCGGCTGCAAAAAGCGTGGCGTCATGTTGTTTCAACAGATGTGGCAGATGATCCATTGCCACGCCTTCCGCCGGGATCAGCGCGGTCGCGCCGACGGACCATGGATCCATCAACCCGGTGCCCAGCGTGAAGGTCCAGTTGAAGGCACCAGCGTGCAGCAGCCGGTCCGTGGGCTGAAGCCCGTACCAGCCCTGATGCATCATCTGCCGCGCCCAGATCGCGCGATGGGCGTGCATCACTGCACGCGGCGTGCCTGAGGTGCCTGAGGTGTAGATGATATAGGCCAGCCGGTTGGGATCCCCCATTTCATACGCGGCTTGCGGTAGGTTGCGCATCGCGGCCAGATCAGCCGTTGTGACGGTTTCAATACCTGCGGAGCAGGCCACATCGGGATCCCGCAACACCGCACGGGGCGACAGCTGGGCGATCATCTTGGCAACCTCAGCCTCGGTCAGCATTGACGAGGTCGGCACCGGGATCAGCCCAACGGCGATGGCCCCTAGATAGGCGATCGGGAAATCCACCGTATTGCCCAGCCGCATCAGCAGGATGTCTCCGGGTTCATAGCCACGCTGCAGCAGGCCGGTGCCTGTGCCCAGAACCGCCTGTTTTAGCTGCGCATAGCTCCACTCTTCGGCGCTGGTTGCGGACAGGACCGCAAGGGCGATTTTATCTGCGTGGCTGTCGGCCGCAGCCAGAACATGGGCGGCCAGATTGAACGGCGTCGGGCAGGGCGCAAAGGCGCCTTGATCAAAGAGTGCTTGCATACCCTCGGGATAGGCAAAGGCCGATCCGGTTGCAAGCTGCGTTGCAACATGGGGCGCAGCCGCGTATGACAGCGCTATGACAGAACAGATGCCCCAAGGATCGATCGTTCGGATCGCGCGTGAGAACGGCAATCAGGAAAGCCCTGAGCCGCTGGATCTGCCAAGCCGCGTGCGTGAGCTGCGCAAATCGCGCGGTCTGACGCTGGAACAGGCGGCCGGGCAGGCGGGCCTGGCGCGTTCGACCCTGTCGAAGATCGAAAACGGGCAGATGTCACCGACCTATGAGGCGTTGAAAAAGCTGGCGACGGGGCTGGAGATTTCGGTACCACAGCTGTTCACCCCACCCATCCGCGAAAAGGTCAACGGCCGTATGGCGCTGACCCGCAATGATGAAGGCACCGGCCACGCCACCGCCACCTATGAACATGAGATGCTGGGCGGCAGCCTGACCAAGAAGACCATGCTGCCCTATCGCGCCCGTGTCCGTGCCCGCTCGATGGAGGAATTTGACGGCTGGGTGCGTCACGACGGCGAAGAGTTCCTCTATGTTCTGACCGGCGTTGTGCGGCTTTACACTGAGTTTTACGAACCGGTCGAAATGCGTCGCGGGGATAGCGCCTATTACGATGCCACCATGGGGCATAACGTGATTTCGCTCAGCCCGGAGGATGCAACGATCCTATGGGTGACCTCACTGGTGTAAATAGTAACTCTCGGCGATATCTGAGGGGTAACAAATGAAAAAGGCGGCCGGGTGAGGCCGCCTTTTCCTTTGGAACCAGTGTGGTTCAGAACCAGCCCTGAACCCGGCGGGACCCGCCCGAGATATCCTGGCCAATCCCATCAATTGTTGCGCAGCCCGCCAGCAGGGTCAGGGTTGCGATGACAAAGAGCTTCTTCATGCCTGTTACTCCTCAGACCACCAAACATCTGGCGTGTAGCCGATACGGTCGCCATAAATCGGGGTATTTTGCGGGAATTGCAACGTTTTGCGATGGGCGATCCGGGCCGGGCCACCCGCCCAGAGCGGAATGACGTAGCGACCGGCCATCAACTGACGGTCCAGCGCCCGGGTTGCGGCGGTGAAGTCCTCACTTGAAGTGGCGGTCAGCATCGCCTGAATTGTGGCATCCACAGCGGCGGATTTCATCCCCATCAGGTTGCGCGATCCTTCGATATCGGCCTGCGCCGATCCCCAATAGAGGTTCTGTTCATTGCCCGGGCTCAGCGACAGGTAACGCACATAGGGCATCATGTCGAAGTCCTGCTTATCACGGCGTTCAGCAAATTGCGCATTGTCGACTTGGGCGATCTGCATGGTGATGCCCAGACGGGTCAGCCCCTCACGGTAGATCTCCATGATCGATTGGGCTTCTTTGTCGCCCTGACGGATCACAACTTCGAAGGTGAAAGGCGCGCCATCCGCATTGACCAGCGTGCCGTCTTTGACGGTCCAGCTGGCCTCTTCCAGCAGTTTCAGGGCGGCGCGCGTGTCGGCGCGGTTGCGCGGGCTGTCGTCCCCTGCGGGCAAGGTCAGGCCTTCGATGGTGCCGGGCAGAAGATCCGCGGCATAGGGTTGCAGTATCTCCAGCACCTTGCCGGTGGCGGGGCCCTCTTGCAGCCCAAGGTGCGAGTTGGAGAAGTAAGATTGGATCCGGTTCTGGCGGCCACCGGTGACGGTGCCGTTCACATAGGGAAAGTTGAAGGCGGTGATCATCGCCTGACGTACGCGCCAATCCTCAAACACCGGCCGGCGTGAGTTCATCACATAGCCCACCATGCCGGTGGGGCGCTGGTGTTTGATTTCAGATTTCAGCACGTCACCATCAGACACCGCTGGGAAGTCATACTGGCTGGCCCATTTTTCAGCGTTGCCTTCGCGGTAGAAATTCATCTCCCCCGCTTTGAACGCTTCAAACAGCACCGACTGGTCGCCGTAAAACTCAATCCGCAGCTCATCAAAGTTGCCGGTGCCCTGGCGGAAGGCCAGATCCTTGCCCCAATAGTCCGGGTTGCGCTTCAGCGAGACGTATCGCCCCGCCCCATAGTCAGAAACCACATAAGGCGCCGAGGTGATCGGCACATCCTGCAGGCTGCCCTCGGTCAGGGCCATGTCCTGCCACTGCGCCTTCTTCAGGATCGGCCGCAGACCTGCGATCAGGGCCAGTTCACGATCTTCGACGTTGAAGGTGATCCGGACCGAACGGTCACCGGTCTTTTCGATTTTGTCGATCTTCTTCCAGAACCCGTGGTAGCGTGGATGCCCTTCGGTGCCGAGGGTTTCATAGGACCAGATCACATCTTCGACGGTCAGCGGGCTGCCATCGGAAAACTTGGCCTCAGGCCGAAGGGTGAACTCGACCCAGGAACGATCTTCGGGCACCTCAATGCTTTCGGCCAGAAGCCCGTAAAGCGTGAAGGGTTCGTCCCAGCTGCGCCCCATAAGTGATTCGGAAATAAAGAAGCGCAGCTGCCACGGCACCGTGCCTTTGCGCACAAACGGGTTCAAACTGTCAAAGCCGCCTGTGTTGCCTTCGATAAAGGACCCGCCTTTAGGGGCATCGGCGTTGACGTAGGGCAAGGACTGGTAATCGGCGGGCAGGGCCGGTTCGCCGTACATTGCAATTCCGTGTTTCGGGGCGGCCTGCAGCGCACTGCCCAACAAAACAAGTGCTGCGGCGCTGGTAAGTGTCTTCAGTCGTGGGAAAATCTCTGGTCGCATTCTGGCAACAATCCTACTCTGCCTTATTTTATTTGGACTTAGCCTAATGTGGCTTTTGTGTGATTTCAATTTTTTAGCTTGGAACGAGCGGATGTTTTGCTTATAAAGGGATCACTGCTCGATAGGTTTCTTGCCTGTATGAAACCTGCCTCAATAACTTTGCGCCGGCCTTGTGCCGGCGTTTTTTTGTTTAGAGCCCATATTTCTTGGCTCTGCGCGGTTTTTCGCCGAAGGCGCCCTCTCTTTAGGCGGGGCGCGAAACAACCCGAATCATCGTAGTTCTGCTGACTCGCCGCAGGGCAGAGGAGCGGTTATGCTGCGGTTGCAAAGTAATGGCGAGGGTAAAAATGACATTGCAGGGAAAAACTGCCGTGGTGACGGGATCGAACTCCGGCATTGGTCTGGGTGTGGCACGGGAACTGGCACGCGCCGGGGCGGATGTGGTGCTGAACTCATTCACCGACAGCGCGGAAGATCACGCATTGGCCGCTGAGATGTCGACGGAATTCGGCGTCACCGTGCGCTATGTTCAGGCCGATATGTCCAAGGCCGATGACTGTCGCCAACTGATTGAAAAAGCGGGACGTTGCGACATTCTGATCAACAACGCCGGCATCCAGCATGTGGAGCCGATTGACAGTTTCCCGGTGGAGAAATGGGACGCGATCATTGCGATCAACATGTCGTCGGCCTTCCACACCACCGCGGCGGCGCTACCGATGATGCGCGATGCAGGATGGGGCAGGGTGATCAACATCGCCTCGGCCCACGGTCTGACGGCTTCGCCCTTCAAATCGGCCTATGTGGCAGCCAAACACGGTGTTGTCGGACTGACCAAAGTGACGGCGCTGGAAACCGCGCGCGAACCGATCACCTGCAACGCGATCTGCCCCGGCTATGTAGCGACGCCACTGGTTGAGGCGCAGATTCCCGACACGATGGAAAAATACGGCAAATCCCGCGAAGAGGTTGTGGAAATGCTGATGGAGCGCCAGCCGTCGAAGGAATTCGCCACCGTGGAGCAACTGGGCGGCACCTGTGTCTTCCTCTGCTCTGAGGCGGCTACACAGATGACCGGCACCACGCTGTCGGTGGACGGTGGCTGGACCGCCCTCTGATCCCGTCAGATCATGTAAACCCCGCAGCCCGCAAAAAGCCGAGGAGAGAAGGATGAAACGGATCAACTTGGCTTTGCAGGGCGGCGGGGCGCATGGGGCGTTTACCTGGGGCGTGCTGGATGTGCTGCTGCAGGACGAAGAGATCGAGATTGCGGGCATCACCGGCACCTCCGCCGGGGCGATGAACGGCGCGGCGCTGAAGGCCGGCTTGCTGACCGGCGGCCGTGATGGCGCGCGGCAAAACCTTGATTGGTTCTGGCAGCAGCTGGGCGCGATTGAATTGCCGGGGCTGAATCTGTGGCTGGGGGCGCTGCCCCCCAGTTGGATCAGCCAGGGGATGGAGGTCAGTTGGCCCTTCATCGCGGCTGATGTGATGCAACGCTTCACCTCACCTTATGCGCTGGGATCGCTTTATGCCCATCCGCTGCGTGGGCTGGTGGAGCGATTGCAATATGATCTGGTCTGCGCCGATCAGGGCCCGGCGCTATTTGTCTGCGCCACCAATGTGCGTTCTGGCAAGGCGCGAGTGTTTCAGGGGGCTTAGATCAGCACTGATGCTTTGCTGGCCTCCGCTTGCCTGCCAACCCTGTTTCAGGCTGTGGAGATTGCCGATCCCACCACCGGCACGCAGGAGGCCTATTGGGACGGCGGCTATACCGGCAATCCGGCGCTTTGGCCGCTCTATTCCGGCGATCTTCCCGAAGATGTGGTCATCATCAACATCAACCCGCTGCGGCGGGAGGCCTTGCCGATCACGCCGCAGCAGATCAGCAACCGGATCAATGAGATCAGTTTCAACGCCTCCCTGTTGAGTGAATTGCGCGCAGTTGCCTTTGTCCAGCGGCTGATTGCACAAGGTGTGCTGAATCGCGAAGAAAAACGCGATGTTAAGGTGCATATGATCGCGGATGATGAGCTGATGAACAGCCTGTCGGTGGTCACCAAAAGCTGGCCGGTGCCGTCGGTTCTGTTGCATCTAAAAGAGGCCGGACAGACGGCTGCCAAGGCGTTTCTGGCTGAACATAAGGCGGCGCTGAACAGTCACAGCACCGTCGATCTAAGCGAAATGTACGGCTAGTTCAGTTAGGACTTGCTGCGCGGCGGTTGGCTGGGATCTTTGCCGTTTGGGTAGACCAGACCGGCTGAAATCACCAGTTTCGCGGCATCTTCTACGCTCATGTCCAGCTCCATCACGTCTTTGCGTGGGAAATAGAGCAGGAAGCCCGAGGTCGGGTTTGGCGTGGTCGGCACGAAGACGGACAGCAGGTCATTGTCATCTTCACCGGCACGTTGGCGAATCTCGCCTTTCGCCTCGGTCGAGACAAAGCCGATCGCCCAGATGCCTTTGCGGGGATATTCAATCAGGCAGGCGCGTTCAAAGGACCGTTCCGACTGCGCGAAAACCGTTTCGGCGATCTGTTTGACACCGGAATAGATTGACCGCACCACCGGCATGCGCTGCACCAGGCTTTCGCCAAATCGGATGAGGGAACGCCCCATCAGGCCCTTGGCGATCCAGCCGATGACAACGGTGAAGACCAGGAAAAACAGGATGCCGACGCCGCGCAGGTTGATGCCGATATAGGGCTCGGGCTTAAACTGACCGGGCACCAGCGGCAGCACAAATCCATCGACCCAACCCGCGAAGGTCCACAGGAACCAGATCGTCAGGCTGACAGGGGCGATCACAACGATGCCGGTCAGGAAGGACGAACGCACACGAGCAAACAGCCCCGGTTTGCGTGGCTTTGGGATATCTTCGTCAAAAGGTGTGGTCATTGGATCGGTAGGCGTCGATAGGTGTTTGAAAACAGCGTCAACGCTTACTTAGGGGCTTTCCCCCGCTATCACAATGCATCTTGCGGTAAGTCGGGGAAAAGCAGCATGTTTTTGCGCCTTTAGCGGCGTTTTCTGAAGGGTCAGCCCAAGGCTTTGGCGATCTGTGCCGCCAGTCGGGCGTTGTTCAGGACCAGTTCGATATTGGCGGTCAGCGACCGGCCTTCGGTCAGCTCAAAAATGCGCTGTAGCAGGAAGGGCGTGACCTCTTTGCCGGTGATCCCTTTTTCATCCGCCTCAGTGGTGGCGGCATCGATGATCGGGTTCATTTCCGCCTGCGGGATTTCGGCGGCGGCCGGGATCGGGTTGGCGATCAGCTGACCACCGGGCAGGCCCAGCTGGCCGCGCATCTGATGAGCCTTGGCAATGTCTTCGGCCGCGTCCATCCGCAAAGGTGACGTCAGCGGCGAGGTTGCAGACCAAAACGCAGGGAAGCTGTCCTGACCGTAAGTAATGACCGGAACCCCTTGAGTTTCCAGCACTTCCAGCGTTTTCGGCACATCCAGAATGGCCTTGGCCCCTGCCGCAACAACGCTGACGGGCGTGGCGGCCAGTTCCAGCAGATCGGCGGAGATGTCAAAGCTGTCCTCGGCGCCTTTGTGCACACCGCCGATGCCGCCGGTGGCAAAGACGTGGATGCCCGCCAGATGTGCGGCAATCATGGTGGCGGCCACGGTGGTGGCCCCGGTGCGGCCTTGCGCCATGATCACAGCCATATCGGCGCGGCTGATCTTGGCCACATCTTTGGCCTGTGCCAGTTCTTCCAACTGGGCGTCGGTCAGGCCGGCGTGCAGCGTGCCGTTCAAGACGGCGATGGTTGCAGGCACAGCGCCCGCAGCGCGGATTTCATCCTCAACCCGGCGCGCTGTTTCCAGGTTCTGCGGATAGGGCATGCCGTGGGTGATGATGGTGCTTTCCAGCGCCACGATGGCTTTGCCCTCGGCTTGTGCGGCGGCAACTTCGGGGCTGAGTACGGGTTTGAGGCTCATGCGGGGAGTTCTCCGGATACGTAGATTGCGGCGGCATGCAGGGCGCGCTCCAGCGCGGCTTCACGGTCCATGCCGGACAGTTCGGCGGCCATATGGGCAGCCATAAAGGTGTCACCGGCGCCGGTGATGCGGGTGACCAGCACCTCAGGCGGGCAGGCGGTGATGACGCCATCCGCCGTGCCATCGGAACAGGGCTTGGCCCCGTTGGTGACCAGCGCACGTTTGGCACCACGCGCGACCAGTGCTTCGGCGGCTTCGGCCGAGGTTTCAAAGGTTCGCTGGCACAGCAGCCCGGCCTCTTCGAGGTTCACATAAAGCACCGCCCGGGAATGACGTAGGAAGGGGGCCAACCGTTCGGCCTTGCCGGGCGAGGCGGGCGCAACCCGCAGATCGGCCCTGGCAAAAGCGGCGTCCGTGGCAATCTCTTCCAAGAGCGCGTGGGTCAGGTTGCCGTCCAGCGCGATCAACCCGTCAAACGGGGCCTCACGGGTGCCAAGCGGCCCTTCGATCAGCGGTGTCAGGATGCGTGGGCCCGCGGCCTCCAGCGAATGGGCATCCGCAATGGCGGCGATCAGACCGTTGGCGCCTTCAATGGCCATATATTGATCTGTCGGCAGATCGTCGGAGCGATAGGCGTGTTCGGTTGACACCCCCAGACGGCCACAGGCCGCCATCAGCTCCTCGCCTTCAGGGTCGCGGCCAATCGCGGTCAGCGCCGAAGGGTTCAAACCAAAGCGCCCCAGCGCCATGGCAATGTTCAGCGCCACCCCACCGGGGATCCGCTCAATCCGGCCCGGCACATCCGAGCCAGCCCGCATCGCAATTGTAGCGCGGCCCACAACGTCCCAGAGGACGGAGCCGATGCACAGGATTTGCTGTTTCTTATCAGTTGGTTGATCCATGCCTGTTGTCACCTAGACTATGATGTTCAAGCTAAGGGTCGGCGCGACCAGGTCACGCTCCCTTTCCGCTGGTTTGACTGTTGGATCTGTTGTAGCAGTCAGCAGGCGAAGCGTCACACCATAGAGAGATTTTTGGCAGGCTCAAGAGGCGTAAAAACGCAGGGCGCAGGCTGACTGTGGAAAACTTGGCTTTTCCTGCCTGATAGTGCTTGCCACCCCCGCAAAACCCGTCTATACGCGCGGCACTTCACAGGCGGGGTTGGGCCTTGCAGGGAGAAATCCTGTAACGGTCCGCCGGTTGGGCGCATGCCCTTGAAAGTCCCGCTTAGGTACAAACCGGAAAGGAATAAGAGAATGGCTCTTCCTGAATTCACTCTGCGCCAGCTGCTGGAAGCCGGCGTACACTTTGGTCACCAGACCCAGCGTTGGAACCCCCGCATGGGCGAGTACATCTACGGCTCGCGCAACGGCATCCACATCATGGACCTGACCCAGACTGTTCCGCTGCTGGACCAGGCTCTGAAAGTTGTACGTGACACCGTTGCCAAAGGCGGCCGCGTTCTGTTCGTAGGCACCAAGCGTCAGGCCGCTGGCCCGGTTGCTGAAGCTGCTGAGAAATGCGCACAGTACTACATGAACCACCGCTGGCTGGGCGGCACCCTGACCAACTGGCAGACCGTTTCGCAGTCGATCAACCGTCTGAAAGAGATCGATGAGAAACTGGCATCGGGCGCCGAAGGCCTGACCAAGAAAGAGCGTCTGAACATGGACCGCGACCAGCAGAAACTGCAGGCTTCGCTGGGTGGTATCCGTGACATGGGCGGCGTGCCTGACCTGCTGTTCGTCATCGACGTTAAGAAAGAGTCGCTGGCCATCGCAGAAGCCAACAAACTGGGTATCCCGGTTGTGGCTGTTGTCGACACCAACTGCTCGCCCGCAGGCGTAGACTACATCATCCCCGGCAACGACGACGCGGCCCGCGCGATCGCTCTGTACACCGACCTGGTCAGCCGCGCTGCCCTGGACGGTATGTCGGCTCAGATGGATGCCGCAGGTGTTGACCTGGGCGCGCTGGAAGATGGCATGGTTGAAGAAGCCGTTGCCACCGAAGAAGGCGCCGAAGCCTAAGCTTCGTCATCACAGTGACACGGGGCGCGGTTAAGGCCGCCCCCGGAAGTTCAAACATATTACCAAGGAGAGCCTCTCATGGCGATCACTGCAAAGATGGTGAAAGAACTGCGCGATTCGACCGGCGCAGGCATGATGGACGCGAAAAAAGCGCTGACCGAAACCGATGGCGACATGGAAGCCGCGGTTGATTGGCTGCGCACCAAAGGTCTGGCGAAAGCCGCCAAGAAATCGGGCCGCACCGCAGCCGAGGGCCTTGTTGCTCTGGCCGTTGAAGGTGGCAAGGGTGTTGCCGTTGAGGTGAACTCGGAAACCGACTTCGTTGCGAAAAACGCCGACTTCCAGGAAATGGTTAAAGGCATCGCAGCTGCTGCTCTGAGCGCCGCTGATGTTGAAGCGCTGGCCGCTGCTGACATGGGTGGCAAATCGGTTGCCGACACCATCACCGACAAAATCGCCACCATCGGCGAAAACATGTCGCTGCGTCGCATGGCATCGGTTGAGGGTGACGTTGTTGCCTCCTACGTGCACAACGCTGCTGCCGCTGGCCTGGGCCAGATCGGTGTTCTGGTTGCGCTGAAAGGTGGCGACGAAGCGTTTGGTAAGCAGGTTGCAATGCACATCGCAGCTGCTAACCCGCTGGCCCTGGGCGAAGCGGACCTGGATCCGGCTGCTGTTGAAAAAGAGCGTCAGGTTCAGATCGACATCGCCAAGGAATCGGGCAAGCCTGACGCCGTGATCGAAAAAATGATCGTTGGCCGCATGAAGAAATACATCGCCGAAAGCACTCTGCTGGGTCAGGCGTTTGTTGTGAACCCCGACCTGACCGTTGAGAAAGCAGCCGCCGAAGCCGGCGCTGAAGTTCTCGGCTTTGTGCGTCTGGAAGTGGGCGAAGGCATCGAGAAAAAAGAAGAAGATTTCGCAGCTGAAGTTGCTGCCGCTGTCAAAGGCTCGTAAGTCAGACAGTCCTGAAGTTTCAGGAATTTCTTTGAACGCCCCGTGCTTGCTGCGCGGGGCGTTTTCTTTTGTGGATCTGGTGCGGCATTGGGGCAGGGGGCGTGTCATGGCCCAGCCAATCCGTGCCCTGCCAATCTGTGGTGATACTGCTTGAGATGTCTCTGGAATCGGAAACGGCGCCGCATTTAATTGCGACGCCGTTCCTTGAAACACCGGATGCACCCCTGGACGATTGGGGATGAGCGGGAGTGCAACCGATAACCGACCTATACGCGACCAATAAGCGTATAGATCGGCATCCGGAAAACCGGACGAAGCAGAGAGCCTTGCAATAACAAGGGGTCCCCTCCGTATGTTCCCTGGCCAAAGCCACCACTCACGGAACTCCTGCAACATGCAAAATACAGCGCTGAAGAGAAAGTAAGGTTTTCCGTACCTTGCAATATCAACCTGCAGGATTTGCGCTAAAACCTATGGTTATCAATGCCGTAGCGTCAATTTTTAGGCTTCGATAACAAACATTTGGTTCTGCAGTGCCGCCTTCAAAACAGCCTGTGCGGTGGTCTCAACATTCAGGTTATCACGCGCCAGACGCAGGTGTTTTTCAACCGTGGCAGGCGTGAGCCCCATCAGCAGCGCAATGTCCTGTGTTGTCTTGCCGTCGCCAACCCATTCCAGCGCCTCACGCTGCCGCTTGGTTAGCGTCTGGTTCGGTGTTGCATAGGGCAGGGTCATGATTTTCAGGTGACACACATTGTTCATCACCAGAATTTCGTCGCCATGTTCGGCCCAGACCTTATCAATCTCTTCCTGCGGAATATCGGCCTGCGCGGTCAGCGCAATTGCGCCTTTGGCCCGCGGTGAGATCGATTTGAAACTGATCGAATAACCGGCGGTCACCTGCATTTTGCGGTTAAACTCCAGAACCCGTTTCTCGCTGTCGCTTAGCGCACCTTGATCCAGCATTTCGCCCAGGATGCTCCAGCTGGCGGCACCTTCATTTTCCAGCACCCATTTGACCATCGGGCCATGGAAATACAGGCCTTTGCCCATGAATACATCGGTGTAGGCCGGATCGTGATTGGTCAGCACGATGAAGTCATCGGGATCCCCAAGCGAGGTGGAGGTGCGGTAACGCGTGAAGCCATAGAGCAGACGGTCAAACCCGTAGGAGGCCATTTTGCGCGTGTGCATATCCCAAAGCTCCTCAATACTTTGCGTATTGGTGAGCGCTTGCAGATATTTGCTATTCCTCATTCCGTCCTCGAGTGTTGTTGCATTCCAATGCGTGATGCATGGGGGAAGAGATGCGTCACAGGGGCACACAGGGTATGCATAAAAACTTACATCCCAAGCGCGTGTTCTGTCGAGGCCTACAACGCGCCAAATTCAAACTTTGCGATATCAGTGTTGCAGGTCTGTCGTGCTGTATGGGGGCGTTGCTATGCAGGGTGTCTCTTAGGTTTGCAAATAATTACCATAATACTAAGTAGCCGTATTTTGGCGTAAGTCTTTGAGAGTAGGGGGGGAAATAGCCCGCCCTGTCCGCAAAGGATCTACAACAAAAGAAGCGAACAGGGCGAGAATCAAGGTCGCGCCAACGACCTCTTGAACTGAATTTATGAGAGATGCGGACATAAAGCAACGTGAGGTTTTCCCTACCAAAAATAGGGATCGACAATGCGTGGCAAGAACTTCACCAAAGACGAACGGGACGCTATCCGTTTGTTGCACGAAAAGGGCTATTCAGTCCGTCAAATCGCCTCTCTCCTGAACCGTGGAAAATCTGGAATTCAAGGCCAGATAGACCGGATGCGTGCCGATGGCACCATTGACCAGCGGATCATGGATTTGGGGCAGGTCGATGGCCGAGATTAAATCACGTAAACCCCGCTGGGCCAAATGTGGCTTTAAAACCCAAGAAGAATATCGCGCGGCATGTGCTGCGACCAAGCGCACCGAACGGGCTGCTATGGCTTCAACCACGGCCACAAACGGGATTTCCCGTGTTCTGCAAGTCATGTGGCGAGAGGCTGATTTTCATCAACCCTATGTGACGATCACCAAAGAGCAAATCATGGCGAAGGCTCCGTGCAGTCTGTCGACGGTCAAGAGGGCTTGGCGTTACCTTCGGGCGGAGGGCAGTATTAAGCCGGTGCGCGGCTGGGAGGGGGGCGCAAAGGTCGCAACCAAATTTAAGCTTTGCATTGCTGGTCGAACCGATACCCCGTCAGACGATCATATCACAGTCCTAGAGCACGAACGCCAACGGGCAGCGGCTTGGACATTTTTGCGTGACAAGTTTGGCGCACAGCGAGCAATGGAACTTTTTGACGGAACTCCGCCGCTAACCCCGAGCCCAAAAAAGGGGGTTCAAAATGAACCAAAAAGGGGGTTCAAAATGAACCAAAAAGGGGGTTCAAATTGGACCCCCCATCCACAGGTTCCACAGGAACCACATGGCCCGACCTTCGGTCAGACCGAAAAAGGCGCTGCGCTGGACGCGCAGCAGGTGGAACCGTCACAACCAAAATCAGCGGAGGATTGGCGGCTATTTGGTGAACTTTGTGAGGACATGGATTTTGACCAAGCGTTGCAGTTGTGGCCCCGGTACCGCGAAACTCGAACGGCCAAATAGCCTAGCGCCCGCGCCAGCCTAAGGGCTGGCTATAGGGGCGCGGAGAGTGCGGAGCATTGAGGGCGCTTCGCGCCCGCTTAGAAATGGAGAAAGGCGGAAAATTTTGGAACTAGAACTCTCTATCGTGGTGCTGGCGGTGCTGTTGCAGACATTGCTTGGCTGGCGGTGGTTTTTGATCGGGGCCGGTGCGCTCTGGTGGTTGGCTGGGCGGTCGCGATGGCTCGCGGTGATGCTGGTTGTTGTTGGAGTTGCAAATTAGCGGACAGGTGGTAGAGGAACTGCAAACACACAGGGAGAAATTGAATTGTTAGTTTGCATAAAGTCGGCAGGTATCGCCATGATTGTCGCATACTCCGGTAAGGGGGCCGTGCAATACGACGAGTACCGCTCAGGATTTGCCGTGCCGGTCGCAGAAACGTCGATATCATTGCGCGAAGAAGAACGATGGTTTGATCTTCAACTGACAACCGGACAGACCGTCCGAGAAGTGTCCTTGTTGAAATACGATCCATTTAGCGACCCTGAGAACCCGCGACCATCCCCATATCATGACTTCCGTCTGGACGAATTTCTGAAAACCTGTGGTTAACCCTCCCCTGCCGAATGCCACCTTAAATTTCGGCTGATTGTTTCCCCTCGCTCAACGGTTTTGGGCGGGGGGATTTTTGTTTCGTGAGGGGGGTAGAACGGGGGGAGAACATGAAAAGCCCCCAACCCCAGATCGTGGGGCAGGGGGCTACATCGCGCCTTTGGCAGAGGGAGAAATACCAGATTTGGCGCGAGTTAGGTATCGCCTTCGAAGGCGTCCACAATCATCAACGCGCGCACCAAAGCTTCGCGAAGGTCTGGTTCTTTCCCGCCAGCGGTCAACGTCATGTCACCATCATCGTTGAGGCCAAGCACGACAACGCCGTTAAACTTCTTGTTGTAGTCCAGAACGCCGGACACGGTTCCGTCGTGCTGGTCCTGATGGTGTTCAATCGCAAGGTTTTTCATTTCGAACTCCGCTTAGAACCGGGGCGCGAAGCCGAGGCGGCGACGGCGCGGACGTGACAGCGGGTTGCCAATAATTTCCGGCGCGGGCTCTGCATCCGGCTTAGGTCGGTTCGCCAGCACCTTATGCGGATCGTCCGCAATTTCCGGCTTCGGCCAAGGCTTGCCCCATTTTGCGGGTTTGTGGCCTTCGGGACGGGCTCGGCAGTCGATGTGCATGAAATTCTGCGAAACGTAGTAGCCGATTGCCGTGAAGCCCGCCCGGATCGCCGCCGCCTCGAACTTGTGAGGGTCGTGGTTGATCATCGACGGATCAAAGGCTTTTGCCTCCATGTGCTGGGATGCTTTCGCGCCGCCAACCTTGGCATTGTATTCCGGTGAGCGGTAGGCGCTGTTGAGGTGGATCGGCTGGCCCAGATCGTCCCGCAGGGCTTGCAGGCGGTCCATTGCATCGAAATCCACCATCAACTTGCCAGTGCCGTTGCAGGCCAATTCGGCCGGGGTGAAATTCGGCCACCGCCATTCCTCCATGGGGAACTGCGAATAGTGGTCAAAGATAACTCGGTTAGCGGACATTTGGTTTCCTCACGCTGTTTTTTCGATGAAATCGCCAACCTTCGCTTCTGCGCGGGATTGGCCTTGTTCTTTCCCCAGCGCTTGCGATGCCAGGGCGATATCGTTGTGATCTGTCAGCCTGCCCCAATAGGTGCGGGCCGCTTGGCCGCGAAAGTCTGGGTGGATGCCGCTGGGGCGCTGAGTGATGAGCAAGACGCCCATGCCTGCATGTCGCCCCATGTTGAACACACGGGACAATGAGGGCCGGGGGATCTTGAGGTAGGATGCAGCCTCATCGCAGACCACGTAGAGCGGACGTTTTTTGGTGCTGAGGCCAAATGTCGTCAGCAGCGCGGCCACAGCGGCGTCAGGGTGCGTTGCGCCCACCTGCACCATCCGGTCACCCCGGTTGATGGCCTCCACAAACTCAGCTGGGGACGTGTCAGCCTGTAATGTCGGATCGATCCAAACCACCTGCGGCGGATTGTTTTCGACCACGAGAGATTTTGCCTTGGTGGTCTTGCCGGAACCGCGCCCCCCATAGACGGAGGTCACTTCCTCAAGGAAAGGCTTTGTCGGAACATCGGCGGGAAAATGAAAGTCGCTCATTCCTCTGCCTCCCGTGACGGCGGCAGGGTTGCGCCGGTCGCGCTGGCCTTCACAACCTGAACACAGGCAAAACCGTGCATCCCGATTGCGGCCAGCTGGCCGAGGAACGTTGATTGCGTGCTGAGGAACAGCTTGGCTAGGGCGGGCTGGCTGGACAGCAGAGCGTAAGCCGCAGAGCCAGCTGCGCGGCCACCTTCGCCGCGCGCCTGATCGCCGAGCGGGCAGGGCGCGCCGGTTCGCATTTGGATCATGCCGCCGCCCATATCGTGCAGCAGGAACCATTGATCCAAGAATGAATGCTCGGTCATCAATTCGATTTCAGGGGCGGCTATAGCCTCAGCCGTCGACGGTGCGCTGAAATCAGGCAGGGCAGCCACTTCGCCCGGTGGGGCATCCATGATTGCGCTTTCCAGAGCCTCTAGGTTCATATCAAACGCCATTAGGACAGCATCCCCCCAAATACGTCATTGAAGGCCTGATCGACGCTGTGAGGCGGCACAGGGGCGCTTTCAGGGGTAGGGCGGGGCAATGTGCTGGAAATCACCTCATGGGGCGTTTCTGGGGCGCTGACGCGCTCAATGGCATCAATTTCCCGATCATACTGCTGCCAATCCACTGCGGCACCGTAGGCGCGCACGAGGGAGGCGCGCTTGTGCTTTGGGCACCGGCGACGGCCCGTTTCCCACTTGTAGAGGGTGGTCGGTGTCACGCCACAGTCAGCCGCGATGATCTTCTTGCGGTGACCGTTGACGTTATGAGCTTCTTCAATACTCGGTAGCATTTTCAATCCCCAATGCGTCGTTGATTACACGCCATAAGGGTATCAAATGTCAGTTAATCTCACAATGTAAGGGTATGAAAAAGCATGACAAATCATGATTTTGAACACTGTTAGGAAGGCAGATTTGAGGGAACGCTAAGGGCATCTGCAAATCAACCTCTGAATGAAAGGTAAATCTGATGCTTAAAGGAACCCCCAAGGCCGTGGTCGTTACTGGCTTCGGTGTGATGGTCGGTATGGTGGTCTATGACCTGATCCAGAAAAACCGCCTGCTGAAACCTCTGGGCCTGTAAGGAGGACAGCGACATGATGCGCAACGTTCAACGCACAGGCATCGGCTCGGAACTGGGCAAAAAGCTCCGCGTCCCGGTGATCAACCGTTTCCTGACCGATCTGGCGACCATTTCCAGCCAGTACAGCGACGGCACCGCAACCGCCGACTTCCCGGTCGGCAAGTACACCTATCAGCTGTTCCAGATCGGCGTTCGTTCGAGCGCTGCAATCGCTGGCAAGACCATCGAAAAGGGCGGCGAACACTTCGTCAAAACGGCCAATCTGGCCGAGTTTGTTGAAGAGGTTTCGTTAGTGATCAACGGCACGGTTGAGCGCCGTATCCCGATTGAACTGCTGCTGAAACTGAATGCGTCCAAGGGCCTGAACACCACCGATGGGTTCGCCTATATGACCTTCGGCGGGCCGCATGAGTTCTGGGAAAAAGCGGCAGAAGACGCCTACATGCTGGGCACCGGCAACCTGCGCGACCTGCGGCTTGACTTCAAACTGAAAACCGCGTGGGCAGATGGCACGATGTTCCTGCACCTGGGCGCAGAGGTGGCGCGCGAAGCGAAGCCTCTGGAATTCATCAGCACGATGAAATCCCGCCGTTATTCGCTGGGGTCGGCTGGTGAACACAGCATCACCGATCTGCCGATCAACGCCGACATTGCCCGGATCTACGTGTTTGGCACGGGCCTGAAACGCACAGAATTCGAGGTGGACGGGGAAACCGTGTTCAAGGCGAATTCCTACTGCGTCGAAGGTCTGAACACCCTCTATGGCGCAGATGTCACCGCGCTTGACGATGGCGTTGTGTTCGATTTCTGGCGCTCCGGCGAGGTCGAAAAGGGCCTGAAATCTCTGGAAGGTGACGCACAGCGCAAGCGCAATGCAGATATCCAGATCATGCTGGAAACCGCTGCTGCCAATACCGAGGTGCAGATCGTGATGGAACTGGCGGGCCGCTACGTCACCCAGCAGTAAACGCGATCTATTCCAGACCCCGGCCTAATGGCGGGCCGGGGCAACCATCCGAGGTAAACAATGGCAGACGACAACACCTATTCGCCGTCCGGCGTTGTGGCCGTTGGTGACGACGACAACGGCGCTTATCTGGATGCTCCCCAATCCTATGCCGGTAACGGCTGGAAAAAGGTCTGGGGCGTGTTTGATGGCATTCGCGGCGTCACTGACCGGGTTGAGGGCATCACCGGTGATCTGGCCGGGACCGTCAACACCGTGACCGACACGAAACGCAACATTTGGGATCTGCAAGCCGACAAAGAGGCTTTCGACCAATCGCAACAGCTGGAACGGGTCAAGGTTCTGCGCGGCGATAACGTCAAGCTTTACGCGGTGGCTGGGGCCGCTGCGGTGGCGCTGATCCTGCTGACAGTCCGAGGGTAACACCATGCCAGCTGCACCGCTTGAACTTGGTCTGTCTCTGGGCCTGCAATCCGCCGCTGACAGTGGCGACGATATCATTTCACCGGCGTTTAGCGTCGATTTTGGGGACAAGATGAGCAAACCCACCGAAAGCCCGCTGGGGCCTCTGATCCGCGAAGGCATCACCGCAATTGCCGTGGCTCTGGCCGCGAAATGGATTTGGAGCAAAATCAAATGATCCTGCCAGCAACCGCCCGCGTCTGGGCGCAGAAAGACAACCTTTCGGCGGAACTTCTGGCCGGTCTGGCCGAGGCTGAGGCCGAGCATGTCCGCAATGTGGGCGACCGCGACGACACGGCGGCGCTGATTGTGACCGAAGGGCAGGGCGGCAAGCTGCTGGCCTATGCCATTCTGGGCATGGATGAAGGCGGCATGGTCGTCATCTACGCCGCAAACACTTTCCTGACCGGGTTGGGCAAGATGGCACTGCAAGCGCTGCTGGGGGCATCTGAGGTGCTGGGCGCACCGCTGCGGGTTCACAGCGAAAAGGTGCAGGCCATGGCCCGCGCTATGGGGGCATCTGAGGCGCTGGAAACGCTGGACGCCGAGGGCATCCCAATGGGGGTGTTTCGTGGGCAGTAATTCGAGCAAAGCCACCAGCACCGAAACCAACAACATGGCGTTGGATCGCTCCGCGACCGTGAGCGAAGGCACGGCAATCATGGATGCGGTGATTGTTGATCCGTCCGACGAGGTGATGATTGAAACCATGCGTGAACACCGCGCGAGCTTCGCCGAACTGACCGCCGCCAGCACCGTCCAGCTGGACAAGCTTTTGGGCTTGGGAACCGACGTTTTGAAGCTGGTGGACACCGGCCAGGCGGATCTGCGTGGCATGGCTTATGAACAGCTGCGCACGGCTGTGCAGGTCATGGAAACCGCAAAGCAAAACGGCGCTTATGCGATTGATTTTGCAGAAACCGCCGTTGTTGAAAGCTTCAATCTTGCCAGCGATGTGACGGGCAACACTGATGATCGCCTTGCCCAGGCATTGGATTTGGTGAGCGAGGTTAAGACCGGCGACAGCGGCGACCTGATCAAATCCCTCACAACCACGATCGCGCTTTTCGGCGTGGTCGCAATCTATCTCGCAACTCGGAAGAAGTGATCATGTTTGACGAATTCGCACCCAACGTCCAAAAAATTGCATTGAGCCCAAGAACACCCGTCCGAATGCATGGGGTGCAGAGCATCGGCTATTTCATGGGGGATATTCCTGCGGTTGTGGTTTACGTCGGAAGTGAGCGATACCAGCTGAAAATGGGGCAATGCATCCCGGTTGTTGATCGGGATATTTCAATCGAAAACCCTTATAGCCGTTCTGCCCAGGTGCAGATTTCCGTAAACGCAGCGCCGCAATTCCAACCTTCACCCGATGTGGCCGAACAGCTGGAATATGTTACCTATCGCAGCTTTGCTATTGAAAATTGGGCAGACAATCCGTTTTCGGCTGAGCCTGAAACCAACGGCATTCGCGGTGTAGCGATGATTGCAAAATCGGGCCGTTATCTTGTCAACTTTGACTGCACAATGCCGGTCAATGTTCTGCGGTATCGCCATACTGATGTTGAGGGGCTGGCAACGCGCCCGGCAGATTTCATGCCTAAAGATATGGAAATGGTCCACATGAGCGTTGACTCGCTCTCCGAGCTCATTTCGATCAGTGGCTGGTATCGTGAGCCGGATTTCAATACGTGGATGACGGGGGCGCTTGGCGTAGTGCCGGACAAAAAGCTTTTGTTCAAGGCGGCGCATTCGGGCCGGTTCTTGCTTGAACCAAATGTAGCTGTGACTTTTCGCACTGTTCTGGGTGATGAAGCGGATTTCAATTTCAATACCGAGGTTTTGGAACTGGCAAACTTGGATGGTCCGCGTCATGGGTAAAGCACTTTCTTTGATAGTGATCGGCGGCGCGGCATTCTGGGCCTATAAGCAGGGCCACCTTGCCCCGGTGCTGGATGCGCTGAACATCGAAAGCCCCGCGGTTGAAGCTGGGCAGGATGCCGAAGTTGTGCCAGCCGTCGCCGCAAAGCCTTTGCCCGCCAAAACCGGGGTTTCACCCTATGAGGCGCTGCTGATCGAACACGACATGTGGGTGTCTGGCTGGGCCTCTCAAAACCGGGAATTGGTGGCCGCGATTATGCGGACGGAAAACGCTGCAATGAACCCAAACGCCAAAGGCCCGGTTGATGAATGGGGCGTGATGCAGGTTCGCCCTGCAACTGCTCAATGGATGGCAGACAGTGGCTATACACGTCTGGCGCCAACGCAAGCGAACCTGCGCACCGAGCGCGGCGGGATCTACTTCGGAACCGCCTATCTTGAGTTTCTTGCACGTCGCTATCCGGGAAAAGGCCAGGATTGGCTGATCCGCGCTTACAACGGCGGGCCGGGGTGGGAAAGTAGCTCATCTACCGCCCAAAGTAACACCGCTAAATATCTGGCAACGGTTAAGAAAAACCTGCGCCGCAACCGTGATCAATATGGACAGGGGGTATTAGCATAATGGCAATTCCTTTGGTGGTTTGGGCCGGTGGTGCCGCGTTGGGCGCGCTGGGGATCGGCAGCTATGCAGCTGGCAAGGAGATTGGCGAAGGTATCGGCAAAACCGTGCCTCTGCTGATGGGCGCGACAGCGCTCTATCTGGTGATGAAGGAACGCTGATATGAGCAACGGAATTGCACGCTGGTATGAGGGGCTTGGCGATACGATGGACGGCGTTGGCGACACGCTGAAATCGTCTGTTGGTGAGTTGCAAGGCACCGTTAAAGAGGCGACCGAAACCGCAAGCAGGATCGCAAATGCGCCGGGCTATGGCACCGTGTTCACGGTCGATGCCGGCGGTTTTCGCCTGACCGATCTGGGCCACCTGATTGTTGGCGGGCTGGCCGTCTATGGCGTGATTCAGCTGTTGAGCAAATGACCATGGAAACGCTGCTTTTAGGTGTGATTTCATCGCTTTGGGGGCTGCTGCTGGTGTGCGGTGGCCTTCTAATTAGCCGCGTCTTCACGAAATTGGATGATCTGGGGGCCTCGGTTTCAGAGGTCCGCGAAACCTGCGCAGCACTAAGCGCAATTGTTAAAGGTGAGATGTAACATGAAGGCATTGTTGGATTTTCTTGGTTTGGGTTCTGAAATTGTGAAGGCCCGGAAAGACCTGAAATTGGCTAAAATCAACGCAGAGGCGGACGCCTACACGACGGCTGCGCAGACAGGTGCCGCTTGGGAAACGATGGCAGGCCAGAATGCACAGAATTCTTGGCTTGATGAGATCTGGACTGCCGTCCTGTTGGTGCCGCTGGTGCTGGCGTTCATCGGTCAGGGTGACATGATCGAAACGGGCTTTAAGTCATTGGAAAATGTGCCTGATTGGTATCGCTGGGCTGTGCTTGCGTCTGTGGGCTGGGCCTTCGCTCGGAAGGATGTTCCCAAGCTGGGCAGCTGGGTTTCGAAGGTCAAGCGGTAGCGCGTCAGAACGACTTTGCGACCTCAGGTTAAAACTCATGACTTGACTTTGTTTTTGCGGACATGCAACTTACCGCCACAACAAAAGAAACCAGTGGGGAAAACGGCACCAGCTTTCTAGCTTTGCATCACTTACCATAATACTAATTATACGAATGATGGATTGATGGTTATGACGCTTATCATACAACAAGCCAGTTGCCGAAAACACCAATAAAACAATCCCCTATCGGCCAAACATCACCTCACAGACGCAAAAACGGGCGCTCGTTGGCGCCCGCTTCGATCGGTATTCTGTTAAGTCTTTAGAAAAACGCCTGCAGCCCGGTTTGTGCGCGGCCCAGGATCAGCGCGTGGACGTCATGAGCGCCCTCATAGGTGTTGACCGTTTCCAGGTTTACCATGTGGCGGATCACGCCAAACTCCAGGCTGATGCCGTTGCCGCCGTGCATGTCACGGGCGTGGCGCGCGATTTCCAGCGCTTTGCCGCAGTTGTTGCGTTTAACGATCGAAATCATCTCCGGTGCGGCTTCGGCGTTGTCCATCAGGCGGCCCACCTGCAGACTGGCCTGCAGCCCCAGCGAAATCTCAGTCTGCATGTCGGCCAGTTTCTTCTGATAAAGCTGCGTCTGCGCCAGCGGCTTTTTGAACTGGTGACGGTCCAGACCGTACTGACGTGCGGCGTGCCAGCAGAACTCAGCCGCGCCCAATGCGCCCCAGCTGATGCCGTAACGAGCGCGGTTCAGACAGCCGAACGGACCTTTCAGGCCTTCGACATGAGGCAGCAGCGCGTCTTCGCCCACTTCCACGTTGTCCAGCACGATCTCACCGGTGATCGAGGCGCGCAGCGACATCTTGTTGCCGATCTTCGGCGCGCTGAGGCCCTTCATGCCTTTTTCCAGCACGAAACCACGGATCTTGCCGCCGTGGGCTTCGGATTTGGCCCAAACAACAAAGACATCGGCGATCGGGCTGTTGGAGATCCACATTTTCGAACCGGTCAGCACATAGCCGTTTTCGGTTTTCACAGCGCGGGTTTTCATTCCGGCCGGGTCCGAGCCTGCGTCGGGTTCGGTCAGGCCAAAGCAACCGATCCATTCGCCCGAGGCCAGTTTCGGCAGATACTTCTTGCGCTGCTCTTCCGAGCCATAGGCGTAGATCGGATACATCACCAGCGAGCTTTGCACCGACATCATCGAACGGTAGCCGGAATCAACACGCTCCACTTCGCGGGCAACCAGACCGTAGGCCACGTAACCTGCTGCAATTCCACCGTATTCTTCGGGAATGGTCACGCCCAACAGGCCCATATCGCCCATTTCACGGAAGATTTCCGGATCGGTTTCTTCGTTTTCAAACGCCGACAGAACACGTGGCTGCAGCTTTTCCTGACAGTAAGCCTGAGCGCTGTCGCGGATCATCCGCTCATCTTCGGTCAGCTGCTGGTCCAGTTTGAACGGGTCGGCCCAATCAAAAGCCCCCAGATCGGGTTTATCTTTGGCGCGCAGCGCGGGACGATCGGTCATGTTGGACCTCCACTTCATGAGTTTTCATTACGATTGACGCAGGGATATACCGGGTTTAAGGCAGGATACAGCAATTCTTCCGCATTATGTCATGAGGAAAAGTCATAGATGCCTGCGCCCCGCCGTTACCTGCCCTCTGTTGCATCGCTGCGGGCGCTGGAAGCCCTGGATCGTCTGGGCAGCGCTACAGCGGTGGCCGATGAACTTTCGCAGACCCAAAGTGCAGTCAGCCGTCAGTTGCAGGCGCTGGAGACCCAGCTGGGTACCACATTGATCGTGCGCGACCGCAAGATGATGAAGCTGACGCCCGCCGCCAGTGAATATGCCGCGACCATTCGCGATGCCTTGGAGATGATTGCCAAAGCCTCACTCAAGGTGCAGGTCAATCCGGAAAGCGGATCGCTGAACCTGGCCATCCTGCCGACCTTTGGCATGCGCTGGTTGGTGCCGCGCCTGGCAGATTTTGCCAAGCGCCATCCTGAGATCACAATCAACATGTCGACCCGCCTGAAACCGTTTAGTTTTGCCGAAGAACCCTTTGATGCGGCTCTACATTTTGGCAATGGCGATTGGTCGGGCTGTGAGTCGTTGCGGCTAAAACCTGAAAACGTCGTGCCGGTTTGTGCGCCGGATTTGCTGGGGCAAACTGTGGTGGCCCATCCGCGCGATCTGCTCACCCTGCCCTTGCTGCATATCGAAACGCGCCCCTCCGCATGGGCGCAGTGGTTTGAAAGCTATGGGGTTGAGGCCACCGGCGTTGCCGGCACGCTCTATGATCAGTTTTCCACCATCACACAGGCGGCCTTGCACGGGCTGGGGGTGGCACTGCTGCCGGATTACCTGGTGGAGCAGGATCTGGCCTCCGGCCGTCTGGTGCATGCCTATGGTGGCGCAACCCGGTCGCTGGGGTCATATTTTCTGGTCTGGCCGGTGGAGAAATCGCAGGACAGAGCGTTGCAGACCTTCCGCGATTGGCTGGCCACGCAGGCCGAGGATGAAGATGCACTGCCGCGCTAACCTGAACATAAAGAAGGGGGCGTAACGCCCCCTACCCTAATATTTTTTCGGATTTAGCCGAGTGCGTAACCTGCGCCACGCACGGTGCGCAACGGGTCCGATCCACCCTGACGGGTCAGGGCCTTGCGCAGCCGGCCGATGTGAACATCCACGGTGCGCGTATCGACGTAGATGTCACGGCCCCAGACGCGGTCCAGCAGCTGTTCGCGGCTCCAGACACGGCCCGGTTTTTCCATGAAGGTCGACAGCAGGCGAAACTCGGTCGGGCCCAGTTTCAGCGGATCGCCACCACGGGTCACCCGGTGGGTTTCGGCGTCCAGAACGATGTCTTCGTATTCCAACCGCTCGCCCACAGTGGCAGGTCGGGTGCGACGCAACTGGGCGCGCACACGGGCCATCAACTCAACCAGCGAATAGGGTTTGACCACATAGTCATCCGCGCCGGTTTCCAGACCGCGCACCTTATCCACCTCTTCGGATCGTGCTGACAGCATGATGATCGGCACGCCGCGGGTTTCATTGCGGGTTTTCAGCTGACGGCAAACCTCAATCCCCGAAACCGAGGGCAGCATCCAATCCAGCACGATGATGTCAGGGTTTTCTTCGGCCACCGACATCAGGGCATCTTCGCCGTTTTCGGCCTTCACCACGCGGAAGCCTTCGGCCTCCAGGTTATAGGCCAGCACTTCACGCTGTGCTGGCTCATCCTCAACCACAAGGACGGTGGGTTGACTGGCAGCCATGGCTTAGACCTCACCCAGATCCGCATCGAAGGAGGTTTTATCCCCCTTGGGGCGGTTTTCGTCCGGCAAAGCACCTTCGACCAGATAGACCACCTGTTCCGCGATAGAGGTCACGTGATCGCCCATCCGTTCGGTGTTCTTGGCGATGAAGTGCAGGTGCATACAGGCGGTGATGTTGCGCGGATCTTCCATCATGAAGGTCAGGAATTCGCGGAACAGGGCGTTGTACATCTGATCCACATCTTCGTCGCGGGCAATCACATCGCGGGCCAGATCGGCGTCACGCTGAATATAGGCGTCCAACGCGTCCTTCAGCATCAGCTGCACCTCGCGCGCCATGCGGCGGATCGCGGTGTGGCTGCCGTTGATCGGCGCCATCTGCACCAGAACGCCGGTGCGTTTGGCCATGTTTTTGGCGTAGTCACCGATACGTTCCAGGTTGCCCGAGATTTTCATCACTGACAGGATCACCCGCAGGTCAGACGCGGTCGGCGCCCGCAGCGCGATGATCTGCGCCGCGCCTTCGTTGATCTGGTTTTCCAGGGCATCGATGGCTTTGTCGCTGTTGCGCACCTTTTCGGCCGCTTCTTCGTCGCGGTCGTTCAGGCTTTGTGCGGCTTTCAGGATGGCCTCTTCGACAAGGCCGCCCATCTTCATGATCTGCGCCTGAATGCTTTCCAGATCGCGGTCGAATGAGGTGACGATATGGCTTTCGTCTAGAATGGTGTCGCTGTTCATGGGTCCGGTTTCCTTAGCCGATACGGCCAGTGATATAGCTTTCGGTGCGGGGATCTTGCGGGTTGGTGAAGATCTGGCTGGTGTCGCCAAACTCAACCAGATTGCCCAAATGGAAGAAGGCGGTTTTCTGGCTGACGCGCGCCGCCTGCTGCATCGAGTGGGTCACGATGACCACCGCGAATTTGTGGCGCAGCTCATCGATCAGCTCTTCGACCTGTGCGGTTGCAATCGGATCCAGCGCCGAACAGGGTTCATCCATCAGCAGGACCTCAGGTTCGGTGGCCACGGCGCGTGCAATGCACAGACGCTGCTGCTGACCGCCCGACAGGCCGGTGCCCGGCGCGTGCAGACGATCCTTGACCTCATCCCAGATCGCGCCGCGACGCAGGGACTTTTCCACGATCACATCCAGATCCGCCTTGGTGCGGGCCAACCCGTGGATCCGCGGGCCGTATGCGATGTTGTCATAGATCGACTTGGGGAACGGGTTCGGCTTCTGAAACACCATGCCCACCTTGGCGCGCAGCTGCACCGGATCGACGCGCTTGTCGTAGATGTCTTCGCCGTCCAGCAGGATGTCACCTGTGACCCGGCAGATGTCGATGGTGTCATTCATCCGGTTCAGGCAGCGCAGGAAGGTCGACTTGCCGCAACCCGACGGGCCGATAAAGGCGGTGACGGTCTTGGCCGGAATGTCGATGGAGACATCTTTGATCGCGTGGGTGTCGCCGTAATGGACCTGAACGTCCTTGGCGGCGATTTTGGTTTCTTTCTGGTCCACAGAGGCCTCCAGAGCGGGTGAGTCATACATGGCGATGATCCCTTTCTCGCAAGTCTTACCAGCGACGTTCGAACCGGCGGCGCAGGATCACCGCAATCGTGTTCATGGTCACAAGGAAAATCAATAGAATGATGATGCCGCCCCAGGCGCGTTCGTAGAACGCTGGCTCGGCACGTTTGGCCCATTCATAGATCTGGGCCGGCATGGCGGAGTTTGGCGACAGCAGGCCAGCGCTGATGCTGTCCGGCGCATTTGACGCGATGAAACCGATCATCCCGATCAACAGCAGCGGTGCGGTTTCACCCAAGGCCTGCGCCAGACCAATGATCGTACCGGTCAGAATACCCGGTGCGGCCAGCGGCAGAACGTGGTGGAACACCGACTGCATCTTGGAGGCGCCAAGCCCCAGTGCCGCGTCGCGGATCGACGGTGGCACCGCCTTCAGCGAGGCACGGGTGGAGATGATGATTGTTGGCAGCGTCATCAGTGTCAGCACCAGACCACCGACCAGCGGCGCGGATTGAGGCAGGTGCATGTAGTTGATGAAAACGGCCAGACCAAGGATACCAAAGACGATCGAGGGCACCGCAGCCAGATTTGAGATGTTCACCTCAATCAGATCGGTGATCCAGTTTTTCGGCGCAAACTCTTCCAGATAGATCGAGGCGGCCACCCCAATCGGCAGGGCCAGCACCAGAACCACCAGCATCATGAAGAAGCTGCCCATCATCGCCACACCGATGCCGGCCGCTTCGGGACGTTGGTCCGAGGCATCGGCGCCGATGATGAAATCGATGTTGAAGGTTTTCTTGACCACCCCGGTCGCAACCATCATGTCGACGAAATCCAGCTGTGCGGCTGAGATCTTCTTGTCATTGGCGATGCTTTCCCGGGTCACGCGGCCCTTCAGGTAGCCATCCACACGGCTGTTGGCGAGGAAGGTGAACTCCACCTTCGTGCCGATCCGGCTGGGATCTTCCAGCACGTAATTGCGCAGCTCCGCAGCGGCGGACTTCGACAGGATCGCCGCCATGTCTTTGGATTTCAGGTCAGTGTCCAGACCCAGTTCAGCCACCTTTTCCTCAAAGGCTGTTTTCATCAGCGGGGCATAGCCGAAGGTTGAGACTTTCTTGATGTCCTCAAGATTACGCTCACCTTTTTTGTCCAGCTTGCTTTCCAGCAGCTCCACATTCAGTGTGACAAATGTCTGCTGAAAGGCGCCCAGACCGTCGCTCAGGATGGTGCCGATCAGCACCAGCAGCACCAACAGGCCCGCGGTGATGGCGGCGATGCCGTAGGCTTTGAACCGGCGCTCCGCGGCGTTGCGCTTCTTGGTGCGCGCATCCACCGTGTGGATCGAGGTTTTCGGCGCGTTTTGCGGGGTTTGCGAAACGTCGGTCATTCGTACTGTTCCCGGTATTTGCGCACGATGTAGAGCGCGAGGACATTGAGGCCGAGGGTCAGCACGAAGAGCGTCAGACCCAGTGCAAAGGCAACCAGCGTTTCAGGTGAGGCGAAATCGCCATCCCCGGTCAGCTGGCTGACGATACGGGTGGTGATGGTGGTCAGCGCATCCAGCGGGTTGGCAGACAGCCGGGCAATGGCCCCTGCCCCCAGCACCACAATCATGGTTTCGCCAATCGCGCGGCTGGCGGCCAGCAGGATCGCACCAACGATGCCGGGCAAGGCCGCAGGCAGCACCACCTGGCGGATGGTTTCGGATTTGGTTGCGCCCAGCCCGTAGGAGCCATCGCGCAGCGACTGCGGCACAGCGTTGATGATGTCATCACTCAGCGAGCTGACGAAGGGGATCAGCATGATGCCCATGACGATGCCAGCGGTGGCAACTGAACGGGCGTCGGTCATCCAGTTAACGCCCAGAACCCCGCCGTCACCAAACATGCGCAGCAGAAACGGGCCGAAAGTCACCAGCGCGAAGAGGCCGTAAACAATGGTCGGGATGCCTGCCAGGATTTCCAGCAGCGGTTTGGCGAAGCCACGCACCGCTTTCGATGCGTATTCAGACAGGTAGATCGCAGCAAACAGGCCGATCGGAACTGCCACAAACAGCGCCACCACTGAGATATAGAGCGTACCCCAGAGCAGCGGGAAAATCGCCAGTTCCGAGTCACCACGGAAGTTCGGCGCCCAGACCGTGCCGAAGAAGAAATCCTTCCAGTCGTGCAGACCAAAGAAGTTCACCGTTTCAAACAGCATCGACAGAACGATGCCCACGGTGGTCAGGATCGCCAGCGACGCCGCGCCAATCAGCAGCGCCAGCACAGCGCGCTCCACGATGTTGCGGGCGCGATATTCATGATGGGTGCGCGCGTAGGAGCGGCCAAAGCCGACAATCGCGATCAGCAACACAATGATCATCATCGCATTGCTGCCGTTGATCGACATGGCGCGATAATCCTGCGCGGCCTTCAAAATTGCGGGCTGTACATCGCTGCCAAGGGCAACGCCAACCTCCTCCAGAAGCGCGCGGATGTCAGTTTGTGTGGCGTCCAATGCGCGGATCTCTTCCAGCGTGACAGCGCCGCTTTCACGCGCGATTTCAATACCTTCAGCAACGCGCTTGACGTCGCTCATCACCAGATCACGGCTGGAGCCTTCGGCGATCACCTCAGCCGGGATCGCGCTGGAAACGGTGGAGTTGATCACCATCGGTTGGATCAGCACCCAGGCGCCAAGAACCACGGCGGAGGGGATCAAAGCGCTCAGGAGCACGTTCATCCCGTAGAAATTCGGAAGAGAGTGTAGCAACCGGCTGTCGCCGCCTGCAGAAGCAAGGGCGCGTTGGCGCCCAAGGAAGTAGCCGATCACTGATAGACCGAGCAGGATCAAGACAAGCCAGGAAACGGGCCAAGTAGCAGGCATGGTCTCTCCGAGTGTGTTGGGTTTGGAAATTGTTGGGGGCCGCGCAAATCACGCAGCCCCCGTTGTCTTGTCAGCCAGGGGGCTGATTACATGTTGGCGCCCAGAACCTGTTCGTCGGCGACAACCGCTTGGGTCTCAGCCAGCTCAGGATCGGCAACCAGACCATATTCGGCCAGCGGGCCGTCGGGGCCGGCGATCTCATCCGCGATGAAGAACTCAGCATATTCTTTCAGGCCGGGGATCACGCCGATGTGGGCTTTCTTCACGTAGAAGTACAGCGGGCGCGATACCGGGTATTCGCCGGTTGCGATCGATCCAGTCGAAGGAACGATGCCCGACATGGTCGCAACGGTCAACTTGTCGGTGTTGTTCTCATAGAACGACAGGCCGAAGACGCCGATGCCGTCTTTGTTGCTTTCGATCGAGGCCAGGGTCTCGGTGTAGTCGCCGTCGATGTCAACCGAAACGCCATCGGTACGCAGAGCGATACAGGCTTTCTCAGCTGCTTTTTTCTTGGCTTTGTCGCTGTCGCCCTCGGCGCCGGCTAGGAAGGCGTCAAAGGCGCCGGTGGCTTCACAGCCGGCCAGGATCACTTTGTCTTCGAACACTTCACGGGTGCCGTGCTTGGTGCCCGGGATGTAAGCGGCCAGGGCCTGCGCCGGGAAGTTGGCGTTTACGTCAGCCCAGGTTTTGTTCGGGTTGTCGACCAGCGCGCCGTCGACCAGAACTTTGTCGGACAGGGCCAGGAACCAATCGGTCGGGGTGAATTCGAATTTCTCGCCAGCGATGTCCGAGGCGAAGACGATGCCGTCATAGCCGATGCGCACTTCGATGATGTCGGTGACACCGTTTTCGGCGCAGGCTTTGATCTCTTTGTCTTTGATCTTGCGCGATGCGTTGGCAACATCAACGGTGTTTTCGCCAACACCTTCGCAGAAGCGCTTCAGACCAGCCGAGGAGCCACCCGATTCAACAACGGGGGTCGGGAAGTCGAAGTTTTCACCGAAGGCTTCTGCAACGATCGAAGCGTAAGGCAGAACGGTGGAAGAACCGGCAACCTGCACCTGGTCACGAGCGGCAGCGGCGGTTGCGGATACGGCCGCGATGGCCAAGGTTGAGGCGGTCAGTTTCACGAACGACATAAAGAGACTCTCTCCTGATTTCAGTCTTGGGCCATCCCCACGACGGCCACTGAAAGGCGATCTAAGCGTCTTGCACGATGCTTTTGTGACGTGTGTGTAACAGGGATATGACAGATCCAGTTTTTGCCGGTGCAAACTGTCATATAGGCGAAGCAAATCTCTCTATTCTATTGAAATTATACATTTAAATTTTTTCAGATGTCGCACCTATCTTTTCTAGAAAGTGCAAAAAACTAGACAACTATTTCGATTGGTAGAGGGGTTTTGTGACAGATGTCTGTGAAATGTGTCATATTTACTGCCTTACCACCGCTCCGGTGAGGGAATTCCGAATCCAATATGACACCTCACAATAGAAAACCGCGGCCTCCGGGGGGAAGCCGCGGTTTCTGGGGCGCTCAGACCAACAGTTGCAGGCCGAGGCAGTTGCGCCCCTCCCCTGACTGGGGGAACTGGGGGCGCTTAGCTTGAGGCGCCCATGGTCACCTCATTGGTCACCATTTCACGGGTGCTGGCCAGTTCGGGATCTGCCACCAGGCCAAAGATGGTCAGGAAACCACCGGGGCCCGACAGCTCATCCGACAGGACCGTCTGGACATATTCCTTGATGCCCGGGGTCAGCGCGATGTTGGCCTTCTTGACGTACATGAACAGCGGGCGCGACACGAGGTATTCGCCGTTTGCGATCACATCAGACGACGGGGACACACCTTCAACGGTTGCGGCCTGCAGCTCGCCGACGTTGGTTTCATAAAATGCCAGACCCAGCAGCGCGATGCTGCCTTTGGCGCCACGCATTTTATCCAGGGTTTCGGTGCCGGTGACTTCCAGCTCCTCAACCGCTTTGCCTTCACGGGTGATCAGGCAGGCTTTGCCCGCGGCTTTGGCGTCACCACCATTTTCGGCCAGCAGCAGATCATATGCGCCGGTGGCTTTGCAGCCCGCCAACATCATCTTCTGGTCAAACACTTCGCGGGTACCGTGGCTGGAAGCCGGGATAAAGGTGCGGATGCCGACGTCAGGCAGATCTGCGTTGAACTCCGCCCAGGAGGTGTAGGGGTTTTCAACCAATGCCCCGTCGACCAGCACACGTGCGGCCAGGGCCTGATACCAATCGGCCGGAACGAAGTTGAAGGACGGGCCTTTCTTGGCGCTGGCGAAAACCAGACCGTCATAACCGATGCGCACTTCGATGATGTCAGTCACACCATTTTCGGCACAGGCTTTGATCTCCTTGGCTTTGATTTTGCGCGACGCGGTCGCGATATCCAGCGTATCGGCGCCAACACCTTCGCAAAACCGTTTCAGCCCCTTGGAGGAGCCGATAGATTCAACATTGGGGTAACCGAAGTCGTGGTTTTCGACAAAGGTGTCGCCGGACATCATGGCGTAGGGAAATACAGTGGAGGAGCCGGCCACTTCGACCGGTTCAGCCAGCGCGGCGGTAGCTGCAATTGCAGTGAACATCGCCGTGGCGGCGGTGAGCCTCTTGAGAGACATGAACTTCTCCTGCTTGGGGTCGGCGGTAAATGGAGGAGCCGACAGGGTACACACTCCGTTCCCCGGAATGAGGAACGGTCGCAGGGCAAAACGGCTTAACTATTGGGCAGTTTAGTAAAAATACGGTACATACATATCGCTGGTAGAATGTATTTTCCGGCCTCGCTTATAGGGGCGAATTACCCTTCCATAGGTAGCAAAACTGAGAAGGTGCTCCCTTCGCCGGGCGTGCTCTGGATCTTGAACCGGCCACGATGGCGATTGACGATATGTTTCACAATCGCCAACCCCAGACCGGTGCCGCCCATCTCGCGTGAGCGGTGACTGTCGATGCGGTAGAACCGTTCTGTCAGGCGCGGCAGATGCACCGCCTCAATCCCCGGGCCGCGGTCAATTACGTCCACCCGCACCCCGGCCTGCCGCAGCACCGGATCACGTGGGCTTTCGCTAAGCCGCAGGGTGACGGTGTTGTCCCGGCCGCCATATTTGATCGCGTTTTCGATCAGGTTGGTGAAGATCTGGCGCAGCTGATCACTATCACCCGGCACTGTTACGGGTTGGTCGGGCAAGTGCCAGTCGACGGTGACATTGGCTGCATCCGCAACCGGGCTCAGCCCCTCCACTGTTTCGGCCAGCAGGTGCCCCAGGTCGACATTTTGTGACGGCCGCAACCGCGCCTCAGCCTCCACCTGACTGAGGCTCAGGAGGTCGCTGACCAATCGGTTCATTCGACTGGCCTCATCTCCCATGATCGACAGGAATCGATCGCGCGCTTTGGCGTCTTCGGCTGCGGGGCCTTGCAGCGTTTCGATAAACCCGATCAGCGCGGTCAAAGGCGTCCGCAGCTCATGGCTGACGTTGGCGACAAAATCGCGCCGCATCTGGCCTATGGCCTCGGCCTGGCTGATATCTTCGAAACTGACCAGAACCCCCTGCACATCGCGCAGATCGACGAAGCCGCAGTTGACCTTGTAGGTCAGCTCATTGCGCACATCGCGGCCCAAGTAGCGTGCCTCTTGGGTGCTGCGATTGAGGTCGCAGCGTTCAATCGCCTCTAGCACCGAAGGTTGGCGGATCACCGTGATCAGATGACGACCGCTTAAACCGCCCCCCAGAAGCGCCTCAGCCTTGGCATTGGCACCGATGATCCGTTCACTGCCGGTCACCAGCAGCGCCGGTTGCGGCACCGCCGACAGCAGCGCATGGGCGGCGCTGAACTGGGGATCTTGGGACATGATGATATCCTCAGGCGCAGATCACATCAGGGCGATGCTGCGGTTTCTGTCAGACCGGTTTCAATTCCGCACGGAACCGGCGCATATTCAGTTGATAGCCAAGCGCGGAGTGTTTCAGCCCCTCGATCGCTTTGTCGTCCAGCTGACGCACCACCTTACCCGGCGCCCCCATGACAAGTGAACCGTCCGGGATTTCCTTACCTTCGGTGATCAAGGCCCCTGCCCCAATCAGGCAGTTCTTGCCGATCTTGGCGCCGTTCAGCACGGTAGCCCCCATGCCGATCAGGGAATTGTCGCCGATCGTGCAGCCGTGCAGCATTGCCTTATGTCCGATGGTGCAGCCCTGACCAATGATCAGCGGGAACCCCATATCGGTATGCATCACCGTGTTTTCCTGCACATTGCTGCCAGCGCCAATGCGGATCTCTTCGTTGTCACCTCGCAGGGTGCAGCCGAACCAGATTGAGGTCGCGGTTTCCAACACCACATTGCCGATCACATTGGCATCCGGCGCAATCCAGAAATCGCCATCCTCCGGCGTTTTCGGCGTGATGTCATTCAGGGCGTAAAGGGTCATTGGATGTCCTCAAATTCAGCCTGAAGCGTGCGCACATGCTCCATCAGGGCGGGTTGCTGCAGACGGCGCAGGCGGGTGGCACTGACAATGGTGGTCAGCTCCTCAGCGGTTTTGTCCAGATCGTCATTGACCAGCACATAGTCATAGCTGCCCCAATGGCTGATTTCATCCCAGCTTTTCTGCATCCGTTTGGCAATCACCTCATCGCTGTCCTGACCACGGCTGACCAGCCGGCGGTGCAGCTCTTTGATCGAGGGCGGCAGGATAAAGACCGACAACGTATGTGCGCCAAGGGCCGAGTTACGGATCTGCTGGGCGCCCTGCCAATCGATGTCAAACAGCACATCTTCGCCGCCATCGATGGCGGTCTGAACCGGCCCTTTGGGCGAACCGTAGAAGTTGCCGAAGACATGGGCATGTTCCAGCATCTCACCCTCAGCCACATCACGTTTGAAGTGGTCTTCGGTCAGGAAGTGGTAATGCACGCCATCCTCTTCGCCGGGACGTGGCTGGCGGGTGGTCGCTGAGACGGAAAACCGGATGGTCGGATCCCAATCACGCAGCTTGCGCGTCAGGGTCGATTTGCCCGCGCCCGAGGGCGAGGACAGGATGATCAACAGGCCGCGGCGGGAGGTGGATGCGGTCATGGTCTTGGGTTACTCCACATTCTGTACTTGTTCACGCATTTGGTCGATCACGGTTTTGAGGTCCAGACCAATGCGCGTCAACGCGGTATTTTGCGATTTCGAACAGAGCGTGTTCGCCTCACGGTTAAATTCCTGCATCAGGAAGTCTAGTTTGCGGCCCACCGGTTTGCGGTCCTGCAAAAGACCACGCGCCGCGCCGATATGGGCGCGCAGCCGGTCCAATTCTTCGGTCACGTCAGATTTGACCGCAACCAACGCCATTTCCTGCGCCAGGCGGTCCTCATCCATCGTGTCAACATTCTGCATCACCCGGGCCAGGGCGGCGCGCAGCGCCTCTTCCATCGCCTCTTTACGGTTGCCGATCGCCGCTTCGGCCTGACCGACCAGCGTTTCGATCTCATCCACGGTGCGTGTCAGCACCTCATGCAGGGCCCGCCCTTCGTTGCCACGCATGTCCAGAAACTGCTGCAATACCGGCTCAAACCCCTGCAACACGGCCGCACCAAGGGCTTTGGTCTCTTCCTCGCTGGAACCCTGCTCCATCACGCCGCGCAGGTTCATCAGATCGACGGCTGTGACCGGGGCCAGTGCGACGCCATTTGCCTCCGCACGGGCGGTGACGGTGGCCATTGCCTCCAGCATAGAGTCGAGCGCTGCACCGTTCAGCGACAGGCTGCCGCCGCTGTCTTCGCGCTGCACTTTCAGCGACAGGGTGACATTGCCACGCCCCATCGCCTTGCCCAGCCGGGCGCGCAGGGTGGTTTCCAACCCTTCGATCCAATCCGGCACCCTTAGGCGCAGATCCAGCCCCTTGGCATTGACCGAGCGGATTTCCCAAGTCCAGCTGTAAGGGGCCAGTTCCCCTTTGCCGGATGCAAAGCCTGTCATTGATTGCAGCACGTTGTCCTCCGTGGTTGCGCGCATTGATATGGTCACAGCCTGCGCTGCGCAGCAAGGGAGAATACCACTGAGGTGCCTGTCTCCGGCGATCAGACCGGGTGATCATGACCGATCTTTGTAACAGTTCAGTTAACCAACCGAACGGAATTTCGGCGAATTTGAAATAACTCGTGGCATATTAAGGTATCGGTAACCTTTGCTGCCTTAGGGTTTTCTTAACCGCTTTTGGGGGCCGAGGGCCATCTGTTGTTTGGACGAGAGTGATGAGGCGGTTTTATGTTTGAGATGGATCACCACGGCCCCGCAGCGCAGGCGGAGCAGAAAGATAATGTTATCGAAATGTCGCCCTTCCTGTCGGATCGCCGCTTTCCTGAGATTGCTGAGATTGACGCCTATTGGCAGGGCAAACGGGCTGGTCGGGTGATGCCCGCCCGGGCTGATATTGATCCACGCGGGATTGAAGGCGCGCTGGCCCATTCCTTTATTCTGGAGCGGATCGCGCCCGGTATGACGCGGCTGCGGCTGGCAGGGCAAATCTTCAATGATCTTCAAGGGATGGAGGTGCGCGGCATGCCCTTTGGTAGCCTGTTTGCCCCGCATTACCGCAAAGAGATCGATGATCTGGCCGAGGCAGTTTGCGCAAAACCGGGTATCGCCCAAATGACCCTCAGCGCCGAACGGGGCCGCGGCAAGCCCCTGTTTGAGGGGCGGATGACCCTTTGGCCGCTGAGCGATGACCGCGGGCACAGCACCCGTATTCTGGGCACGGTGTCCTACAAAAGTGTCATTGGTGAGACACCGCGACATTTCCAAATGGCCGGCCACCGGTTGCGGGTGCTGTCTGGGCAATCCATGCTGCCGGCCCCCCAACAGGCGGTTGGATTTGCTGAGGCGAGCGAAGCCTTTGTGGCGCGTGATCCTGTCCAAGACATGGCTCACACCAAAGGGGCCCCGCATCTAAGGCTGGTGAAAACCGACCGCTGAGTGGTTAACCGAGTACCGGTAAAAACGAAAAGCGCCCCGGCAATGGGGCGCTTTCGCTTTGCATAAACTGATCTGTGGCCTTGCCCTTAGACAGCCTTGGCGGGACGATCTTCGCGCAGGGCCGACAGCTCCTCGGCCACCAGGAAGGCCAGTTCCAGCGACTGGCTGGCGTTGAGGCGCGGGTCACAGGCGGTGTGGTAGCGATCCGACAGATCCTCTTCGGTGACTTCGCGCACGCCGCCGGTGCATTCGGTCACATCCTGGCCGGTCATTTCAAAATGAACGCCGCCCGGAACCGTGCCTTCGGCGCGGTGGATCTGGAAGAATTCCTGAACCTCCTGCAGCACCGACTGGAACGGACGGGTCTTATAGCCGGTGGCCGATTTGATCGTATTGCCGTGCATCGCGTCACAGGTCCACAGAACCTTAGCGCCTTCTTCCTCAACCGCACGAATCAGACGCGGCAGATGTTCGCCCACTTTGCCGGCACCGAAACGGGCGATCAGGGTCAGCTTGCCCTCTTCGTTTTCCGGGTTCAGCTTCTGCATCAGGACCTTCAGATCCTCAGCCGTGGTGGTCGGACCGCATTTCAGGCCAACCGGGTTCATCACGCCACGGGCAAATTCCACATGGGCGCCATCAGGCTGACGGGTGCGGTCACCGATCCAGATCATGTGGCCCGAGCCTGCCAGCCACTTGCCAGAGGTGGAATCAAGACGGGTCAGCGCCTCTTCATATTCCAGCAGCAGCGATTCATGGCTGGTGTAGAAATCCACGGTCTGCAGCGTGTGGGCACGATCGCTGTCCACGCCAGCGGCGCGCATGAAGTCCAGCGTGTCGCTGATGCGGTTGGCCATATCGCGATATTTAGCGGCCTTTTCGCCCTCAGTGAAGCCCAGCGTCCACTGGTGCACCTGATGCACATCTGCATAACCACCGGTCGAGAAGGCGCGCAGCAGGTTCAAAGTAGCAGCCGCCTGGGTATAGGCCTGCAGCATCTTTTTCGGATCGGGAATACGGGCCGCCGAGGTGAAATCCAGCTCATTGATGATATCGCCACGGTAGCTGGGCAGTTCCACACCATCGACGGTTTCGGTGGGTGCCGAACGGGGTTTGGCGAACTGTCCCGCCATCCGGCCGACCTTTACCACAGGGACTTTGGCGCCATAGGTCAACACCATCGCCATCTGCAGCATCACCTTGAAGGTGTCGCGAATGCCGTTGGCGGAAAACTGATCAAAGCTTTCGGCGCAATCGCCACCCTGCAGCAGGAACGCTTCGCCGCGCGATGCCGCGCCCAGCTGGGCCTTCAGCTTGCGGGCTTCACCGGCAAAAACCAGCGGCGGATATTTCGACAGCTGCGCCTCAACCGCGTTCAGAGCGGTGGCGTCCGTATAGTCAGGCATTTGGACCCGTGGCTTGCTGCGCCAGTCGGTTTTTTGCCAATCGCTCATTCTATCCTCCGATTAGGTATTTGGGCGTCGCCTTTCTATATCGAACAAGATTAGGGCTGACCATAAAGGAATTGTAAAAATACGTGCGCTAACGGGTTCTATTGTTGTTCTGGCAGCGCGTTGTTAAGATTGAGCCATTCGATGTTTGCAACCTCTTGCACCCGGGGCGCAAACCTGTTTCTGTCGTTTCCTCTTTGGCAAGGATACGTCGATGGACCCAAACCGCATTTCGCGCTCTGCCCCTCCGGTCGGAGAGCACCCTAAAAAAGTTGTTTTTGTTCTTCTTGAGCAGTTCACGCTGCTGCCCTTTGCGGCGGCGCTCGATTGTCTGAGGATCGCGAATTATACCGCAGGCAAAGAGCTTTATCGATGGGAGTTGCAGGGCGAAGGCGGTGAAACGGTCACCAGTTCATCTGGGGTTGCTTTTAATCTGGACAGTGACCTGGGTGAATTGGGCCGTGATGACCGGCTGCTGTTGTGCGGTGGCGTTGATGTGCGATCCAACACCTCAAAGCGGCTGATTTCCTGGCTGCGGCGCGAAGCCCGGCGTGGCATCAGCGTCGGCAGCCTATGTACTGGCGCTTATGCGCTGGCCAAATCGGGCCTGCTGGACGGCAAACGGGCCACCATTCATTGGGAACATCAGGACAGCTTTGAAGAAGAGTTTGTTGATATTGAGCTGACCAAATCGGTTTTTGTGATGTCCGGCAACCGGATGACGGCGGCGGGCGGCACGGCCTCGCTGGATCTGATGCTGTCCCTGATTGCGGCCGATCATGGCGAGGAGCTGGCGAATGCGGTTGCGGATCAGTTGATCTATTCCTCCATCCGGACCGATCAGGATCCGTTGCGCCTGTCGGTGCCCACCCGCATCGGTGTGCGTCACCCCAAGCTGAGTCAGGTGATTCAGATGATGGAAGCCAATATCGAGGAGCCGATCAGCCCATCGCTGCTGGCCAAGGATGTTGGCATGTCGACCCGCCAGCTGGAGCGTTTGTTTCGCCGTTACCTGAACCGCTCCCCAAAACGCTATTACATGGAGCTGCGGCTGCAGAAGGCGCGCAATCTGCTGATGCAGACGGATATGAGTGTGATCAACGTGGCGCTGGCCTGTGGCTTTGCCTCGCCATCACATTTTTCCAAATGCTACCGCTCGCATTATAACACCACCCCGTACCGGGAACGCGGCAGCCAGATGATGAAGGCCGAAGACTAAGGGACCCTAGGGTCAGGGGCGCCACAAACGGTAAACGGCGCCATTTCCTTCGCTCAGAAACCAGATGGATCCATCAGGGGCTTCGCGCACGTCGCGCACCCTCTGGGTCTCATCAGTTTTGATCTGACGCACCTGCGCCAGCCCTTTGCCGGCAACCTGTGCGATATGGTCAAACTTTAATGAACCGACAAACAGGTCGCCGCGCCATTCCGGGAACATTGTGCCCTCATAAACCATCATGCCTGAGGGCGCGATGGAGGGATCCCAATAGATCAGCGGCTGGCGCATGCCGCGTTTTTCCGTGCCCTCGCCGATCTTACGGCCACTATAGTGGGTGCCATAGGAAATGACCGGCCAGCCATAATTGGCGCCGGCTTCAACCCAGTTCAGCTCATCCCCGCCTTTAGCGCCATGTTCCGAGGATACCAGTGCCCCTTCCCGGGTGCGTGCCAGACCTTGCGGGTTGCGATGGCCAAGGCTCCAGATCTCAGGCAGCGCGTTGCGGCGCATTTGAAACGGATTGTCGCGCGGCACGGTGCCATCGATGCGCAGGCGGATGATCTTACCCCAATGGGAGCCAACGTTCTGCGCTTCACGCGCTTCGCCCATGTCACCGATTGTCAGGAAAAGGTGGCCATCCGCGGTTTCAACGATCCGACCGCCAAAGTGGCGCCCGTTTTGATTGCCACGCTGCAGTTGGAAAATGCGGAACACACGTTCGATCCGGTCAGAGCCTTCCGGCAGGACCGCGGTGGCCATGGCGGTGCCTGCGCCACCGGGGACATTAGTTGTGTAGCTGAGAAAGATGCGGCGTGAGGTGATGAAATCCTCGGCCGCGACCACATCCAAAAGGCCACCCTGCCCGATCGCGGTGATATCCGGCAGACCTTTGATCTGTTGGCGCGTCCCATCCGGCGCAACCTGCCAGAGGGCGCCATCACGCTCGGTGACCAGAAAACCGCCATCCGGCAAAAAGGCCAGCGACCAGGGCACCACAAAGCCATCAGCGACCTTATCAATCCGGTACTCCACCGCGCGAGCTGGCATGGCAAGGAGCATGATCCAGGCCAGCACCATCAGGCTGAACAAGACGAACGCGATCCCTAAGGGATGCGGCCGGGCGCGGGTCCGGGGTGTGGTGTCTCTCATCTCAGCATCTCGCAGCCTTGTTTCAATCAGGTCGAACATTCAGTGCGGGAAAGGGCCGTTGAGTAAGTTTAGTTCGCCCTGTCGCTCTTTCAACAAACATTCTTATATCTGCCCTGGCGGAACTCAGAATTTGTGATCAAAAACCCCGTTCAAGGGTGCTTTTCTTTTCCAGACTCCGGAGATAGGGTCGAATCCGGACTTAAGTTCCAACTTGGGAGAAAATCATGAAAAAGTTTCTGATGGCTTCGGCCGCGACCGCGCTTATGGCTGGCGGCGCAATGGCAGATGACCACGCGGTTAAACTGGGTATCATCCTGGGCTTCACAGGCCCGATTGAATCGCTGACCCCTGCCATGGCAGGCGGCGCGGAACTGGCGATGAGCGAAGTTTCCGAAAGCGGCAAACTGCTGGGCGGCAAGACTGTCATGCCCGTACGCGCTGACTCGACCTGCATCGACTCGGGCGCTGCAACTGCAGCGGCTGAACGTCTGGTCACCTCGGACGGCGTCAAAGGCATCATGGGCGCAGACTGCTCGGGTGTGACCGGCGCGGTTCTGTCGAACGTTGCACTGGCAAACGGCATTGTGATGATTTCGCCTTCGGCGACCTCGCCTGCCCTGTCCGCTGCTGAAGACAACGGCCTGTTCTTCCGCACCGCCCCGTCGGATGCGCGTCAGGGTCAGGTTCTGGCCGACGTGCTGATGGAAAAAGGCATCAGCGAAGTGGCTGTGACCTACACCAACAACGACTACGGTAAAGGTCTGGCAGACAGCTTCGCCGCTGCTTACGCAGCTGCTGGCGGCACCGTGACCACCACCACCGCCCACGAAGACGGCAAAGCCGACTACTCGGCTGAAGTTGGCGCACTGGCCTCGGCCGGCGGCGACGCGCTGGTTGTTGCGGGCTATGTTGACCAGGGTGGCCCGGGCGTGATCCGTGCGGCACTGGACACCGGTGCATTTGACACCTTTGTTCTGCCCGACGGTATGATCGGCCCGAACCTGGAAACCACCTTTGGTGACGAAATCGAAGGCTCGATCGGCACCGCGCCGGGCAGCGACGCTGCAGACGCCTCGATGGTTGTTGAAAAAGTGGCTGCCACCGGTGTGGACGCTTCGGGCCCCTATGTGGGCGAAAGCTACGACGCTGCAGCGCTGATCATGCTGGCCATGCAGGCCGCAGGTTCGGTTGAGCCGGGCGACTACAAATCCAAAGTGGAAATGGTTGCCAACGCTCCGGGCGAAAAGATCTACCCGGGTGAACTGGCCAAAGGCCTGGAGATCCTGGCAGCTGGTGGTGACATCGACTATGTCGGCGCAACCGCGGTTGAGCTGATCGGCCCCGGTGAAGCCGCAGGCGGCTACCGTGAGATCGAAGTTCAGGGTGGCAAGCTGGAAACGGTTAAGTACCGCTAATCCTTTAGCTTTCCTGTAAAAATTCAGTCAGCCCGGCCCTGTGCCGGGCTGTGCTGCATCAAAAGCGGGGCAATCTCGCCCTGCGCGTAAAACCAGACGCGAAAACGCGTCACACCAATCAAACAGGCGCAAACAATGCGCCAAGACGGGGGAACTGCTTCATGATCGTCGTAGAAGACGTCCATAAGCATTTCGGGGGATTTCACGCCGTAGATGGCGCGACACTCACCATCGAAAAAGGCTCCATCACCGGGCTGATTGGCCCAAATGGTGCCGGAAAAACCACATTGTTCAACGTCATCGCCGGTGTCTTGCCGCCCACCTCGGGCCGGGTCACCATGGATGGTGAGGACATCACCGGATTGCCGCCGCATGAGCTGTTCCATAAGGGGCTGCTGCGGACCTTCCAGATTGCCCATGAATTTCATTCAATGACCTGCCGGGAAAACCTGATGATGGTTCCGGGCGGACAGTCGGGCGAAGCCTTGTGGAACACATGGTTTGGCCGCAAACGCATCGCCGATGAGGAACGCGCGCTGCGGGCCAAGGCTGATGAGGTGCTTGAGTTCCTGACTATCAGCCATATCGCCGATCTGAAAGCGGGTGAGATTTCTGGCGGTCAGAAAAAACTGCTGGAACTGGGCCGCACCATGATGGTCGACGCCAAGATCGTCTTCCTGGATGAGGTGGGCGCCGGCGTGAACCGGACGCTTCTTTATACCATTGCGGATGCGATCAAGCAGCTGAACGAAGAACGCGGCTACACCTTTGTGGTGATTGAGCACGACATGGATTTCATCGAACGCCTGTGTAACCCGGTCATTTGTATGGCCGAGGGCAAGGTTCTGGCTGAGGGCACCCTGGCTGAGATCAAGGCGAACGAACAGGTGATCGAGGCCTATCTGGGCACCGGCCTGAAAAACAAGGACAAGGTGGGCGCATGAGCAACAATCCCTACCAGGACGATCGCGGCAACAAAGATGCCTCGATCACCAAAACAGGCGGGGGCACGATGCAGGTTTCGACCGGCACCGACCACGCCATGAGCACCGATGAGGCCTTTCTGATCGGCGACAGCATGACCGGTGGGTATGGCAAATCCGGCCCTGATATCCTGCATGACTGCACCATTGCGGTGAACAAGGGTGAAATCGCGGTCATCGTCGGCCCCAACGGTGCCGGCAAATCCACCGCGATGAAAGCCACCTTTGGCATGCTGCATCTGCGTCAGGGCTCGGTCCGTCTGGACGGCACCGATATCACTGGCCTGACCCCGCAGGCGCGGGTTGCCGCGGGCATGGGGTTTGTGCCGCAGACCTCAAACATCTTCACCTCGATGACGGTGGAAGAGAACCTTGAGATGGGGGCCTTCATCCGCAAGGACGATTACCGCCAGACCATCGAACAGATCTATGACCTGTTCCCGATCCTGCGTGACAAACGGCGCCAACCGGCGGGTGAGCTTTCGGGTGGTCAACGTCAGCAGGTGGCCGTCGGCCGCGCGCTGATGACCCAGCCCAAGGTGCTGCTGTTGGATGAGCCCACCGCAGGTGTGTCCCCCATCGTGATGGATGAGCTGTTTGACCGGATTATTGAGGTGGCCCGCACCGGCATCTCGATCCTGATGGTGGAACAGAACGCCCGCCAAGCCCTTGAAATAGCGGACAAAGGCTATGTGCTTGTCCAAGGTCGCAACGCCCACACCGGCACCGGCAAAGATCTGCTGGCCGATCCGGAAGTGCGCCAATCTTTCCTTGGGGGTTAAGACATGGACTTCCTGAACGCCCTTGTGGTGCTTTCCAACTTTGTGCTGATCCCGGCCGTTGCCTATGGCAGCCAGCTGGCGCTTGGCGCGCTTGGCGTGACGCTGATCTACGGCATCTTGCGCTTTTCCAACTTCGCCCATGGCGACACGATGGCCTTTGGCACCATGGTTGTGGTGCTGGTGACCTACCTGTTCCAAAGCTGGGGCCTCAGCCTTGGCCCTTTGCCGACCGCTCTGCTGGCCCTGCCCTTCGGGATCCTGGGCTGTATGGCGCTGGTGCTAGTCACCGACCGCACTGTCTATCGGTTCTATCGTCAGCAAAAGGCCAAGCCGGTCATTCTGGTGATCGTGTCGATGGGTGTCATGTTCATCATGAACGGCCTGGTGCGCTTCATCATCGGTCCGAACGATCAGCGTTTTGCCGATGGCGAACGGTTCATCATTTCCGTGCGTGAATTCAAGCAGATGACCGGCCTTTCCGAAGGTCTGGCAATCCGCACCACCCAAGGCATCACCGTTGTCACGGCGATCATCGTGGTGGCGCTGCTGTTCTGGTTCCTGAACAAGACCCGCACCGGCAAATCGATGCGCGCCTATTCAGACAATGAAGATCTGGCGCTGCTGTCGGGCATCAACCCGGAACGTGTGGTGCTCTACACTTGGCTGATCGTTGCGGCGCTGGCCACTGTGGCGGGCACGCTTTACGGTCTGGATAAGACCTTCAAACCCTTCACTTACTTCCAGCTGCTGCTGCCGATCTTTGCGGCCGCAATTGTTGGTGGTCTTGGCAACCCGCTGGGTGCCATCGCCGGGGGCTTCGTGATCGCCTTTTCCGAGGTCACGATCACCTATGCCTGGAAGAAAGTGCTGAAATATCTGCTGCCGGAGAACCTGGAGCCTTCCAGCCTCGTGCAGCTTTTGTCGACCGATTATAAATTCGCTGTCAGCTTTGCGATCCTTGTGGTGGTGCTGCTGTTCAAGCCGACCGGTCTGTTCAAGGGGAAATCGGTATGAGCGAGACAACCAAAAACACCGCTCTTTTCGCACTGGTGGCGGCACTTTTTGTGCTCTCCGGTATTTTTCAAAGCTGGAATGCCTCACTGACTATCCTCAACATGGCGCTGATCTCGGCCATCATGGCGTTGGGGGTGAACCTGCAATGGGGCTTTGCCGGTCTGTTCAACGTCGGCGTCATGGGCTTTGTCGCCCTTGGTGGTCTGGCGACGGTTCTGATCGGGGCAAAACCCGTTGAAGGCGCCTGGAGTGCCGGTGGCTTCCAGATCCTGCTGGCGCTGGTTCTGGGGGCGGCCACGGTGGTGGCCACTGTGCTGGTCTACACCCGCCTGCCCGCAGGCCGCACCCGCACCATCGCTATGCTGGCCACCTTGATCATCGGCTTCTTCATCTACCGCGCGGTGTTTGACCCGGCGGTTGCCGCTGTGGAGGCGATCAACCCGGCGATGCATGGCAACCTGGGCGGTCTGAACTGGCTGGCGGTTGGACGTGACACCTCAGTGCGTCAGGCGGATCTGTTTGTCCTGCTGGCCTGGCCGGTTGGTGGCTTGCTGGCGGCGGGGGCTGCCTGGGTCATCGGCAAGACGGCCCTTGGCCTGCGCTCGGACTACCTTGCGATCGCAACGCTGGGTATTGCTGAGATCATCATCGCGGTGATGAAAAACGAAGATTGGCTGGCCCGTGGCGTGAAAAACGTATCCGGCCTGCCGCGTCCGGTACCCTATGAGGTGACCCTGCAGGACAGCAGCGCCTTCGTGGAACGCGCAACCTCCTTGGGGCTGGATCCGACCACCGCGTCGACCCTGTGGATCAAGACGCTTTATGCCGGCCTGTTCTCGGTCGTGCTGGTGGTGATCCTGGTGATGGCCCAGCTGGCTCTGAAATCACCCTGGGGCCGGATGATGCGTGCGATCCGTGACAATGAAGTTGCGGCGCGTGCCATGGGCAAGGATGTCACCAAACGGCACCTGCAGATCTTCATCCTCGGCTCGGCCATCTGTGGTGTTGCTGGTGCGATGATGACCACGCTGGACGGTCAGCTGACCCCCGGCAGTTATCAGCCGCTGCGCTTCACCTTCCTGATCTGGCTGATGGTGATTGTTGGTGGCTCCGGCAACAACTTCGGTGCAGTTCTTGGCGGCTTCCTGATCTACTTCCTGTGGATTCAGGTGGAGCCGATGGGCACCTGGCTGCTGGACGTGCTGACCTCTGGCCTGCCGGATGGCAACGCGCTGAAGGAGCACCTGAAAGGCAGCGCCGCCTATATGCGTCTGATGACCATGGGCATCGTACTGCTGCTGGTGCTGCGGTTCAGCCCACGGGGCCTGATCCCTGAGAAGTGATCAGACTGATCCAGAAACACAGAAGGGCCCCGGATGGGGCCCTTTTTTATTGGATGTTCCATTTGGCGAAGTCACTTGGGGAGCATTCAGGCAAGGGGCGCCCCGCTTTGCAGGTTTCACAGGGCACGTAGGCGCGTTAGGGCATCCCGGCAGGAACCCATGCAAAGCCCCTGCCCCTCCCGGAAATCCGGGAAGGTGTAGCCAGAGCGTTGAAATCTCGGATTATTGCGTCAGAACAACCAGTGCCAGAGCACCGAGAGTGACGAAGACAGTGGCAAAAGCCCCCAGCGCCAAGGGGCGCAGGCCTTCGCGCCTCAAGGCCGCGATATCCGTGCCCAGCCCCATCGCCGCAAGCGCCATGGTCAGGAAGAAACCAGAGATCAGCGAACCGGCCTCCAACGCGGCGACAGGCAGCGCCACGGTTGAGTTCAGCACCATCATTGCCGCAAAGCCGACCACGAAAAGCGGTAGCGGGCTTGGCTTTTTCGCGGAAGCGTCAACCGGACCACGGCCAAAACCGGTCAGCAGGACAATCAGGGGCGCCAGCAGCAGGACCCGGCTCAGCTTGGCCATCATGCCCCATTGCTGCGCTTCAGCGCTGTAGCTGTCGGTTGCGCCGACAACCTGCCCTACCTCATGGATGGCAGCACCGGCCCACAGACCGTAAGCCTGACCGTCCAGCCCAAAGGCCATTGCCATCAACGGCAGACCCAGCATCGACAAGGTGCCAAACAGCGTCACACAGGCGATGGCATAGGCCAGATCGCTGTTGCTGCCCGGACGTGCGCCCTGCACCGCCATAATGGCTGAGGCACCGCAGACCGCAGTGCCCGCCCCAATCAGCCGTGCCAGATCCGGGGCAACGCCCAGCCAACGGCCGATTACTTGCGTCGACCAGAAGGTCGCGAACAGCAGAACAGCAATGCCCAAAAACACCGGTGCGCCGGCCTGCCAGATCTGACCGATGCTCAGCTGCAACCCCAGCAGCACAATGCCCAGCCGCATCAGGGGCCGTTGCGACAGGCAGATGCCATCCTCAGCCCAGGCCATCGGCCCCACGATGTTGCGCACCGCAACACCAAGGATCATCGCAATCACCATCGGCCCCAACAGGGGCAGATCCACCGCCTGTTTCAGCCACATCGCCCCTGCGGCCAGCGCCGCAACAAGGGCAACGCCCGGCAGATGGCGGATGATTTGTTTTACCAAAGGCAGTTCTGATGGGAAAGTATTCTGGGCCGTCATTGGGATTTTATGACAGCGTTTATCTCATTCTTCCAATTTATTGATCTTGTTAAAACGTTCGATTTTACCGATGATATGGGCATGACCCTGGATCAGATCAAAATATTCCTTGCCGTGGCGGAGCGTCGTCATGTGACCCGTGCCGCTGAACTGCTGAACATGACGCAAAGCGCCGTGTCCTCCGCCATTTCCACCCTGGAAAGCCAACATGGGGTGAAGCTGTTTGATCGCGTGGGGCGTGGCATTGCGCTGACACAGGCGGGTGAGGCCTTTGTGCCGCAGGCCAGACGGCTCCAGCAAGAGGCTGAGGTGACACGGCAGGTGCTGGCTGACCTCAGTCAGGAAACCCGTGGATCCCTGCGCATTCAGGCCAGCCAGACGGTGGCCAGCTATTGGTTGCCGCCCCGGCTGATGTTGCTGCATGAACGCCATCCCGGTGTCAGCATTGATCTGCACGTAGGCAACACTGCCCAAGCGGCCGAGGCCGTCGCCAAGGGTGAGGCCGATCTTGGCTTCGTCGAAGGGGCCCTGCCTGACAGTGATCTGCACCGGCAGGTGGTGGCACGCGATGAACTGGTGCTGGTCATGGCCCGCGATCACCCGATGGCGCGGGCGGCGGATTTCGGCGCTGAGGATTACGTGCAGATGCAATGGATCCTGCGCGAAGAAGGCTCCGGCACCCGCAGTGAGACTGAGGCGCATCTGGCCGAAATGGGCCTGTCGGTCGCCAACCTTGAGGTGGCGCTGGAACTGCCCTCGAATGAGGCGGTACTGGCGGCGGTGGCGGCAGGCCCCTATGTGACCATGCTGTCGGCCCGTGCAGTTGGTGCGGCCAAAGGGCGTGGTCTGGCCATGCGGCGGGTGACTTGGGTGGCACATCCGGCGCGGGTCTTTGCGGTGTTGAGCCACCCCAAACGGTACAAAACCCGCGCGGTGCGGGCTTTGTTGGATGTTCTTTGATGGCAGTGACGCCTAGCGGCCTTTAAACAAGCCGCCCAAAACCCCACGCACCAGGCGGCGCCCGGTTGTGCCGCTGAGTTCTTTCACAAGCGCTTTGCCCAGGGCTTCGGTCACCGTGTCCCCCCTGCGGTTGCTGCGCAGGCTGCGTGAGGAGGATCGCCCGACCCGGCTGCCACTGAACCGACGCGCGGCACGGAATTCACGCACCATCGGCTCTGCCGCCTCTTCCTCGGCTTCGGCGGCTTCAGCCTCCTGCGCGGCGGCATCTGCCCGGCGTTTCAGCATTTCATAGGCGCTGTCGCGGTCGATACGGTCCTCATATTTGCCCGACAGGTCGGATCCATCGATTACACCCTGCCGTTCTGCTTTGGTGATTGGCCCCAACTGCGACGATGGTGGGCGGATCAAGGTACGCTCAACAATGCCCGGCACACCCTTTTTGGCCAGGAAAGAGGTCACCGCCTCGCCGACGCCGACCTCACGGATCGCCTCCTCGGTGTCAAAGCGCGGGTTGTCACGATAGGTCTCTGCCGCCATGCGCAGGGCTTTGCGGTCGCGGGCAGTAAAGGCGCGCAGCGCGTGTTGCACCCGGTTGCCCAGCTGGCCCAGAATATCCTCGGGCACATCATCGGGGTTCTGGGTGACGAAATAGACGCCTACCCCTTTGGACCGAATGAGGCGCGCCACCTGCTCCACCTTATCGACCAGCGCTTTTGGGGCATCTTCGAACAATAGATGCGCCTCATCAAAGAAGAAGACCAGCTTGGGTTTGTCCGGGTCACCGACCTCAGGCAGCTGCTCAAACAGTTCCGAGAGCAGCCACAAGAGGAAGGTTGCATAAAGCCGCGGCGCGCCCATCAGCTTGTCCGCCGCAAGGATGTTGATCATCCCGCGCCCGTCAGGACCGCAGCGCATCAGATCCGCCAGATCCAACGCGGGTTCGCCAAATAATTGAGTGGCCCCTTGGTTTTCCAAAACCAGAAGCCGCCGCTGAATGGCGCCAATGGAGGCGGTGGAGACATTGCCGTAGCGCAGCGCAATCTCACCGCGGATTTCCCCCAGCCAGACCAGAAGCGCCTGCAGATCCTTAAGATCCAGCAATGGCAGCCCCTGTTCATCCGCCAGACGGAAGGCGATGTTCAACACACCCTCCTGCGCCTCTGAGAGCTCCAACAGGCGGGCCAGCAGCAACGGGCCCATCTCAGAAACCGTGGTGCGCACCGGATGGCCCTGATCGCCGAAGAGATCCCAGAAGGTGACCGGGAAACCCTGATAGCTGTAGTCATCAAACCCGATCTTGGCAGCGCGGGAGGTAAAGGCACCATGTAGCTTGGCGCTGGCGCTGCCTGCTTTGGCCAGTCCGGCCAGATCGCCCTTCACATCAGACAGGAACACCGGGACGCCCTGCGCCGAAAACCCTTCGGCCATGATTTGCAGGGTCACCGTTTTGCCGGTGCCGGTGGCGCCTGCGATCAGGCCATGCCGGTTGGCATATTTCAGGGTCAGCCCCTGTTTTTCGCCATAAGCCTCACCGCCACCGCCGATAAAAATGGATTCGCTCAATTCAGCCCCCAATTCTGCCTGTATGATCCCCGCGGCCAAATCGAACGCAGGACACATACTCTATTAACACCTTTGCTGCATAGTGACCTGACCCACCTCTCATGTCCATTGCAGGTGGGTGACTTCCTCCCTGTCAGACTGGCCGCTCTGATCGTTTCAGAGCAGCGTCTTTTTTTTGACAAAAAAACCATGCTCTGCCTGTTGACGCTGAGGTTTAAAAATCCTAGCGTTCAACCAATGACTAAGTCGGCCAGTCCGACGGGGAGCAAAAATCAGGAAAAGGGGCCAGTTCGCGGCCCCTTTTTCTATTCGATATTCCAGATATTTGCCGCCCGAAGCTCACGTTCCTTAGAAAAATAGGCAGGTTTTTGCTGTTTTGAGAGCACCTGCGGCAGTTTCAGCCTGACATCCCGTTTCAGCACATGCTAGAGCTTGAGCAGAAAATGACTTCTTGGGTGGAACCTTTTGATGAACAAACTGTCCAAAACCCTGTCTTTGATGGCAGCGCTGACCCTTGGTGGTGCGGCGCTGGCGCAAGACACCGCTGAGCAGACCCCGGAAACCGCACAGGACGGTCTGGCGATGGGCACCCCGGTGGAGCCGCAATCCTACATCCGCGAAGAAAGCGGTGACTGGAAGTTGGAGTGTTTCCGCGCCAACCTGGAAACCGAACCCTGTCAACTGTTGCAGCCGCTTTATGGCGCTGAGGGCAATCAGGTCGCAAATGTGCGCATCTTCCGCCTGCCCGCTGGTGGCCAGGCTGTTGCCGGTGCCGTTGTTGCTGTGCCGCTGGAAACCCTGCTGACCGCGCAGCTGACCATCATGGTTGATGCCAACCAGCCGCGTCGCTACCCGTTTTCGGTCTGTGATCCGCTGGGCTGCTATGCCCGCATCGGTCTGACTCAGGGCGATATTGATGCGTTCAAACGGGGTGCAGGTGCCATCGTCTCATTGGTGCCCTTCGTTGCACCCGACCAGCGTGTGGATCTGAAGATGTCGCTGAGCGGTTTCACCGCCGGCTTTGACAAGGTCACCGCCGAGGTCAAACCGTAAAGCGACGGTTTGAAACGCTTTTAAAGAATAGAAAAGCCGTGCGGATATTCTGCGCGGCTTTTGTTTGTCGATGGGGGGTGCTAGGCGTTCTTCAGTGCCAGAACCGCATTCAGCCCGCCAAAGGCAAAGGCGTTGGACAGCACATAGTCCACCTTGGCCTCACGCGCCTCATTTGGCACAACATCCAGTGAACATTCCGGGTCCGGCTCTTCATAACCTATGGTTGGGGCGATCACCCCGTCACGCAGCGCCATGATACAGGCCAGCAGCTCCACCGCGCCGGTCCCGCCGATCAGGTGGCCATGCATCGCCTTGGTCGACGAAATCATCAGCTGATCCGCATGGGCGCCAAAAACATCCGCCACCGCGGCGCATTCGGTTTTGTCATTGGCGGCAGTGCCGGTGCCATGCGCGTTGATGTAGCCGATCTGATCCGGGGCAATCCCCGCATCGCGCAATGCACCAGAAATGGCCCGTGCCGCCCCCTGTTTGGAGGGCATGACGATATCGCTGGCGTCAGAGGACATGGCAAAGCCTGCCACTTCGGCCAGGATCTCCGTCCCTCGGGCCTTGGCGTGTTCATAGTCCTCAAAGACAAAGATCGCCGCGCCTTCGCCCTGCACCATGCCGTTGCGATTGGCGCTGAACGGACGACAGGCGTCTTTGGACATGACGCGCAGCCCTTCCCAGGCCTTTACCCCGCCAAAACACAGCATCGATTCAGAGCCACCGGTGACCATTACCTTCGACATGCCCGAGCGCACCATGGTGAAGGCCTGAGCCATCGCGTGATTTGAACTGGCGCAGGCCGTGGCGACGGTGAAGCTTGGACCTTTGAGGTTGAACTCCATCGAGACATGGCTGGCGGCGGCGTTGTTCATCAGCTTAGGCACCACAAAGGGGTGCACCCGGTTCTTACCATCCTCATAAACGGTGCGGTAGTTGGCATCGAGCGTGGTCATTCCGCCACCCGAATTGCCAAGGATCACACCCGAGGTGGCCGCCAATTCGCCCGAGAAGCTGAGGCCGGATTGGGCCAGCGCCTCACGGGCGGCGATCAGGGTGAATTGGGTGAACCGGTCAAACAGGGCCAGCTGCTGGCGGTTGAACGCCGCCTCAGCATCATAGCCTTTGACCTGACCGCCGATCTTGATCGCCAGCCGGTCAACATCCTGAAACTCCAGCTCCCCAATGCCGCATTTGCCCTCGCGCATCGCTGCGAGGGTCTCGGCAACGTTGGGGCCAAGCGCGTTGATCGTGCCTGCCCCAGTGATGACGACCCGGTTCATGCCGCTTGCTCGGCCACCAGCTGTTCGATGCCCTTGATGATCGAGGCCACCGAGGCAATGTCAAACTCGCTCTTTTCCGGCTCATTCGCGTTGAACGGCACCGAAATGTCAAAGGCCTCTTCGATGGCAAAAATGCTCTCTACTAGCCCCAGGCTATCGATGCCCAGATCTTCCAAAGTGCTTTCCAGCGTCACATCCGATGGTTCCAGAACTGCCTGTTCGGCGATGATCTCGATGACCTTATCTTTGATGCTCATGATCGCGGCCCTTCCCTCTGATTGAGGTTGATTTAGTCATTCCCACCCGGTTTTGAAACAGCTTTCTGCAACTTAGCGACGTCGCGGAACAGCCGGGGCAGCCGGCGCAGGCCTTTGTAAACCTCAATATGTGTTTCCATTTTCATTGCCGGATAGCCCAGCATGACACGGCCCGCCGGTACATTTGCCAGTACCTTTGTCGCCCCGCCGGTGATCACGTGATCCCCGATGAACAGGTTATCACTGACCCCCGTCTGGCCACCTAGCACCACATTGTGACCGATACGTGTCGACCCGGCGATGCCGACCTGCGCACAGATAAGGCAGTCATTGCCGATCTCAACGTTGTGACCGATCTGGGTCAGGTTATCGAATTTGACGCCATTGCCGATGCGGGTGTCGCGCACGGTGCCACGGTCGATACAGGCATTGGCGCCCAGTTCGACGTCATCGCCGATGTTGACCGATCCGACCGAGTGGATCCGGGCGTAGCTTTGCGCCTTGGCCTCACCTGCATCACCAAGGCTGTCGCGGACCTTTTCGATGTTGGATTCTTCTGGCGTCACGAAGGAAAACCCATCGCCGCCCACTGTGGCGCCGGGCTGTGCAATGAACCGATCGCCGATGCGTACGCGGGCGCCGATTTTCACCCCTTCGCGTAGGAAACAGCCCTGCCCCAGAACCGTGTCGGTGCCGATGAAACACTGCGGCCCAATGACCGATCCGTCGCCGATCACCGCACCAGCCGAAATCACACTGAGAGGCCCGACCGAAACATCGGCCCCCAGCTTGGCGGCGGGGTCAATCACGGCCGAAGGGTGAATACCTGACGCATAGCCCTGACCGGGATCCATCATCGCCGATAGACCCGCCATGGCGAAACGCGGACGCGGTGCTATGATTGCCGCTTTCAGGCCCAGCTGCTGCCAATCTGCGCCCTGCCACAGCATGGCGGCCTGCGCCTGACCTTGCGGCAGACCTTTGGCAAAATCAGGTTTCATCGCCAGCGCCAGATCCTGCGGACCGGCCATTGCAGGTTCGGCCACGCCACCTACAGAAAGATCAACGTCGCCAAAGGCTTCTGCCCCCAGCGACGCTGCAATTTCTTTGATCGTATAAGTCATGGCCTGCCCCTAAAAATCTGTTGGGGCTAGATTTAGCCGCGAACGCTGTCCAAGGCCACCCCTGCCGATTGCAAAGCTTTCCAGATCTTTGCATCACGGCCATAGGTATCCCGGCGATAGTTCGCTTTGCCCTTCGCAGGCACCACGGCGGTCCGGTAGACGATATGCACCGGCAGATGCTGGTCCAGATCCACCTGGGTTTCACGACCGGTTTTCAGGATCCGCTGGAAGGTTTCCTTGGGTGTATCATCCTGACGGGCAAGCAGCGCATAGGCGAAATCAAACGGCTGGTGCAGACGGATGCAGCCATGGCTGAACGCCCGGGTTTCGCGTGAGAACAGCGCCTTCTGCGGGGTATCGTGCAGATAGATGTTGTGGCGGTTCGGGAACATGAACTTCACCAGACCCAGCGCGTTGGAGCGCGACGGCGGCTGCTTGATGTCAAACGGGAAGTTGGTGGCGCTGAACTGGGTAAAGTCCGCACCCTCCCGGCTGACGGTCCGGCCAGCGCCATCGATCAGACGCAGGTGCCCCACCGCATTGGGGTTTTTCTGCAACTGCGGCAGATATTCCTTCACAGCGATCGACCGCGGCACGTTCCAGGTGGGGTTAATCACCATGTGCTCCATCGTGTCGCTGAATTCCGGGCTGCGCCGGTCCGAGGAGTTGGCGCCAATCACAGACCGGGTGCGGAAGGTGACCTTGCCGTCATCGACGATCTTAGCGGTGTAATCGGTGAGGTTCACCCAGATGTGACGCTCCCCACGTTCAAAGTTGGTCCAGCGCTCACGCTCCATCGCAACGATCACCGACTGCAGGCGGGTTTCGGCGGAGACGTTCAGCTCCTTCAGCGTGGTGGCACCGGCAACACCGTCTTCGGCAAGACCGTGGTCGGCCTGGAACTGCTGCACCGCAGCCTGGATTTTGGCGTCAAAGACCTGCGTGGCCGAGCGATCCAGATATCCAAGCGCCATCAGGCGGTTGCGCAGCTTCACGATCGAAGCGCCGCGATCACCCGGCTCCAGCTTTTTGCCAGGCACGGTTTCGCCCCAACCGCCGCGGGCGATCACACCCTGCAAACGCAGCATCTCTTTGCGCAGGCGCGGATACTCGGGTGAGGCGGGCGGCAGCTGTTTCATCACCGCCGAAGGCTGGCCGGTGACCAGCATCTCCAGATACTCAGCGCCGTCTTTTTTGCTGATCTTGCGGACCAGGCCGTCATCGATCTTGCCCGGCGTCAGAACACCATGGGCCACATCGCGGGCGTATTTCAGATAGGCTTTGGACAGCTCCACATCGACAATGCCCAGATCGCGCGGTGTCTTGGCGTTGCGCATCATGTCCAGCAGCGCGTTCACATCGTAACGTGCCTGTGGAAGCCCATGGCTGCGCACATTCTGCAGAACGTTGATCAGGGCCTGACGGCGCGCCACAAATTCGGCGCCCTCCCCGGTCCAGATCCCGCTGAAGCCGTTTTCACGATAAAACCGGGCCAATTCCCGATCATCAGACGCGGTTTCGGCCACCGCTTGTTTAAAGGCTGTCACCTGTGCTGCAGCAGGCGTTGGCGTCTGGGCCAACATCAGGCAGGCCGCAACGGCCCCCAGGGTCAGCCGTGGGGCAAAACGAAAAAATCCAGAACGAGTAACTGGCTGCATGAGCGCGCTCTCTTTCCCTAATATGTTTAGATCTCTCCCCTCATTGGCGGCTTTTTGCCCGACTGTCCATTCACAAAAGGTAAATCATGGCGTCTGAAACGGCTTTGGCGCAACGCTGTGTCGTGTGGGCGTCATTCAGAATATGTTCACAAAAATTTGCGCAAAAAACCGCCGAACCCCCTTGATTGCAGAAAAATAAGCCCCCTGACGGGTTGGTGGAACGAAACTTGTATGTAATATAGCGCCTGCATCTGGGGATGAGATGGCAGGCCTCGCGTAACATCGCGGGCAACACAGGTAAGCGACAGGACGGGCGCTAACATGACGAATACGACTTTGACGCGGCGGGCGGTGCTCGGCGCGTTTGCGGCAACAACCTTGACGGCCGCACCAACCTTTTCCAAAGCCGCAGGGTTCCTGCGTGGCTCCGGCGACATTCGGCGGATCAAAATGTATTCCGGCCGCACCGGCGAACGGATCGACATGATCTATTGGATCGAAGGTAAATACATCAAAGACGCTCTGAAAGAGGTGAACCACTTCATGCGCGACTGGCGCACGAATGATGTGACCTCGATCGATGCGCGCACCATCGACATCATGGCAGCCGCCCACAATCTGATGGATGTGAGCGAACCCTATATGCTGCTGTCGGGCTACCGTTCGCCCAAGACCAACGCGATGCTGCGGTCCAAATCGCGCGGCGTGGCCAAGAACTCGCTGCATATGAAAGGTCAGGCCGCGGATCTGCGTCTGCAGTCCCGCTCGGTCACGCAAATGGCCAAAGCCGCAGCGATCTGCAAAGCAGGCGGTGTTGGCCGCTACTCCCGCTCGAACTTCGTGCATATGGATTGTGGCCCGGTTCGCACTTGGGGCCGTTAAGGCACAGTCTACCAAAAACTGCTTTTCTCAAGACCCGCCTTTTGGCGGGTTTTTTGCTGTTTGGCGGGCCTGAAACTATCCAAATCGCCCCATTTTTTATGGCTGAAGCTGCCTATCAAATGCACCTAAAAAACCCACTGTCAAAGTTTCGCCGGATACAGTCACAGAGTTGTCAGGAGGCTGTGAGTATGCTTTTTTGAACAAAACGGGGCATTTGCAGGTCGCGTAGTTGATTTGACGCGATTATTTTGGGGGACAGGAATGGTTTTCTTGGGCAAATTTTTCGGCAGCACAAAGCGTATGGCGGCTGTCGCAACAACACTTGGCAGTCTAGCATTCGCAGTGCCAGCACAGGCAGATCTGTCGCTGGTCTTCTCCCCAGACAATATCGGGCCAGGTGGCCAGTCCACCGCGACCTTTACGCTGAACAACACAACAGGCGGCCCGCTGTCTGAATTGGCTTTCTCGTTGAACCTTGGGGCCAACTTCACTGTTGCAGGCGCCCCGGCAATTGACAGCAACTGTAATGGCACCCTGACCGCCACCGGCGGCGCATCCACCATCTCCTTCGCGGATGGCGGGTTGGGTATTGGCGAGAACTGTACAATTTCGGTGCAAGTCCTGGGTGGCGCCACCAATGGCTTAAACACTTTGACCACCTCGCAACTGTCGTCTGATGCCGGAGATCAGGGCGATGCGACGGATGATCTGACAATTTCCGACAGTTTGCTCGGATTCAGCAAGGCATTCGCCCCCACATCCGTGGCGCTTAACGGCACCACGACGATGACCTACACCTTCGACAATACCGCGAATGGAACCAATGTCCTAAGACCGGCCTTTACTGAAACGCTCCCGACAGGTTTGGTATTTGCCTCACCTGTTAACGCTGTAACAGACTGTTCCGGCCTTGATGTTGTGGCTTCTGCCGGTGGCACTAGCCTGTCAGTCAGCGGGTTCGCGGCGCAAGTTAACGCCGGCCTGTCCTGCACCGTATCCGTTGACGTGCAAGCGCAATCTGTCGGATCGTTTACAGCGACTTCCGGTGACTTGAGTTACCTCAATAACGTGGGTTTCCCGCAAACTGGGGGCAAAGCCTCCGCCGAGCTGACCGTCACGGCGCCCCCCTCTGGCGCGCCGTCGCTGACCCAGGTGTTTTCCGGCGACCCGGCAACGGGGGGTGAAACCGTTACCCTGTCCTTCACGCTGACAAACACGGATCCAACAAACCCGGCGACGTTGATCACCTTCACTGAGGATTTCGATACCCCGCTGAGCGGAACCACCCTGTTGGCAGACGTCACGGATCCCTGTGGCAGTGGCTCATCGATCACCGGTGCCGGCACCGGGACCATGACCTTCGCAGGTGGTTCGTTGGCAGCCCGCTCGCAGTGTAACTTTGATGTCACCGTGCAACTGCCCGCCAGCCCAACCGCTGGGGACTATCTGTTCACCAGCTCCACCGTTCAGGCCGAGGTCAATGGCGACACCGTCTTTTCGGCCGCAGGTGCCAGCGACACGCTGACCGTCAGCGATAACCCGACACCGACCGTAAGCCTGAGCATCACGGACGTTGCCGATCTTGCTGTTTCGGGCGAAGCCACCGCCACTGTAACCCTGAACAACACCGCCGGTGTTGACGCCACTTCGGTCGGCTTTAATCTGCCTCTGACGCCTACGCTCACCAGTTCAATCAGCGTCAGCGTTCCCGTCGCTCCGGTTGGCGACTGTACCCTGGGCACTGCGTTTACTCAGTTCCTCAGTGGTCAAACCATCCTTTCCCTGACAAACGCAACGATTTTGGCGAATAGCAGTTGTAGCTTTGATGTGACCATCACCCTGCCCGGCGATCACCCTGCCGGGGATTTCACCCTGACGATTGATGAGCTGACCGGCACCATCGGCGGCGGCTCCTTTGTGGGTGCTGGTGCGTCTGATACCTTCTCGGTCAATGCAGGTATCGCCGATGTGTCGATGCGCAAAAGCTTTGACAGCTTTGGCATTCCGGGTGGCACTGTCGGCGTAACCTATGAGCTGAGCAATCGCTCGCTGCTGCCTGTTACGGATATTGGCTTCACCGACGCCATTGTTGCCGCAGTCGCGGGTTCCACCGGGTTCGCTGTTGACACCAACACCTGTAACGGCACGGCAACTGGCGGGTCGTCCCTGACCGTTTCGGGTGCTTCAATGGCCGCCAGCGGTTCCTGTGAGATCACCGGCACGCTGACACTTGGCGCCGGGGTTGCCGGGGGCGATTACCTCAGCACGACCAGCGATATCACAGCCACGCTCGACGGCTTCTCCGCCGCGACCATCGGCAATTCCGCGGCCTCCGCCACTCTGGAAGTGCAGGAAATCTCGCTTGATTTTGCCTTTGACGATGACTCGGTTCTGCCAGGTCAAAACTCTACAGTCTCAATCACACTCACCAACAACGGCTCCGTTGCAGCGCCAATCACCAACATTACAGTTGGCCTGTCACCGATCAATTTCAGCGCTGCTTTTGTCAGCACTCTTTCCAATACCTGTGGTAGCAGCGAAGCGCCGGTAACGGGCTTCATTGCCTATACTGGCGGCTCAGTGCCTGCTGGCAGCTCCTGCTCTATCCAAGCTGAATTCAGTGTGCCCAACTCGGCAACGCAACAAGACGCGCGGGTCACTGCAGCCGCAAACGTGGGCACAGTTCTTAGCCAAGACGACATCATCCGTGTAGGTGGTCCTTTGCCTGATGGCGGCACCCTGTCGCTGACCAAAGCTTTTGTGGATGCGTCGGTTGAAGAAGGTGCAAACACTGATGTGACCTTCACGATCACCAATGAATCGGCAGATCTGGCGGTGAACACCATCGTTTTCAGCGATGATCTGGACGCGTTCCGTAGCGGCACCACCTTGGTCAGTACCGTCAGTGACACCTGTACGGCAACTGGATCGGGCCCCGGCGCAAGCGTCATCAACTTCTCCAACATCAATCTGGCCGCCGGTGCCAGCTGTGCGATCACGGTGCGTCTTGCGATGGATGTGACCGGGGATCTGGGTGATTTCACCAACACCACCAGCACGATCAGCGGTGATGTGTCTTCGGTAACCGTGACCGGCACGGCCGCATCTGACAGCATCCTGGTGCAGTCCAACGTTGCGCCAACCTTCACCAAGACCTTCCCCTCGGGCTCGATCAATCAGAACGGTCAGACCACGGTGGAATACACCATCTCTATGCCCGTCGCTCTGGGATCGTTTAACCAGCTGACCTTTGACGATGCGCTTGGTTCCGCAATCAGCGGCGCAACCCTGGTCTCTGTTCCCAGCAATGGCAGCTGTGGCGCCGGTTCGCAGTTTGGTGGCACCGGCACTGACACGATGACCATGCGGTTTGGGGGCCTGTCGGGCGGCGAAAGCTGTACCTTCACCGCCACCATCGGCATCACCTCCGCGCCGGAAGGATCCGTGACCAGCACCTCGGGTGATCTGTTCAACGCAACCACCGCATTGGTTGCCGGTGCGTCGGCATCGCTGACCGTCAATCCCGCGCCGCCGGATCTGGCCATTGCCTTTGCCGCCAATCCGGTTGCGGAAGGTCTGTCCTCCACTTTGACCTACACGATTGATGCCTCAACGATCTCAACCGCGATCAGCGGTATGGGCTTCACCAACACCCTGCCGTCGGGCATGGTGCTGGCAACACCGACAAGCGCAACAAGCACCTGTGGTGGCACGCTGACAGCGGTTTCGGGCAGCAGCAACGTATCCCTCACCGGGGGTGCGCTGGCGGCAAATGGCACTTGCGCCATCTCGGTTGACGTGTTTGCCGCAACCCCTGGCGCCTATGCCAACACCACCTCAGTGCTGAGCACAAACCTTGGTGATGGCGCGGCCGGCAGCGCGACGCTGACCGTCAATGCAGCGCCGCAGCCACCATTTGCCCAAGCCTTCGCACCTGACAGCATGCAGGAAGGTCAAACCTCAACCCTGACCTTCACCATCGACAACTCAGGTGCCTTTGTTGAGGCAAACACCATGGCCTTCACCAACAACCTGCCCTCAGGTCTGGTGATTGCCAGCACGCCCAACATCACCAACACCTGTAATGGGACGCCGACTGCGGTTGCATCCTCCTCGGTTGTCAGCCTCGCGGGCGGCACCGTGGCGGCTGGGGCCACCTGTACGCTGTCGGTTGATGTGACCTCTGTCACCGCCAACACCTACGTCAACCTCAGCGGTGACCTGACCACGAACCTGGGCAACAGCGGCACCTCGACCGACACGCTGACGGTCACTGCCACGCCGGTGCCCACCTTTGCACAGGTCTTCTCCCCCGACAGCATGCTGGAAGGGGCGGTTTCCACGCTGACTTACACCATCGACAACTCGGGCGCGTTCATTGCGGCGACGGCGCTGGATTTCACCAACAACCTGCCTTCAGGTCTGGTGGTTGCCGGCACCCCGAACGTCGTGAACAGCTGTAGTGGCACGGTCACCGCGGTTGCCAATTCCGCTGTGATCAGCCTCACCGGGGGCACGGCGGCAGCGGGCGCAACCTGTACGCTGTCGGTGGATGTGACCACCGTGTCTGCGGCGAGCTATGTGAACACAACCGGCGACCTGACGTCGAACATCGGCAACAGCGGCACCTCCTCGGATTCGCTGGCAGTCAACGCCCCGCCGGTCCCGCCACTGGCCAAAACCTATACGCCCTCCACCGTCACCCAGGGTGAAGTGACCACCGTGTCCTTCAGCATCGACAACTCGGCCGCCTTGCTGCCGGTGACTGCGGTGAATGTGACCGATACCTTTGCCGCCAGCATGACCGTTGCGACCGTGGCAAACACTTCGATCGGGGCAAACTGTGTGGGCGGGACGCTGACAGCGGTGCCCGGCACCACCTCGGTGACCTATACCGGCGGGTCGGTGACAGCGGGTCAGACCTGTACCATCAGCTATGACGTTGTCGCGCTGAACACCGGGGCCCTGGCCAATACGCTGACCATGACCTCGTCGCTGGGGCCGAATACCGCGCCTTCGACACTGACAGTGAACCCGGCCCCGGCCCCAACGATCACCCATGCCTTCGCGCCAAGCTCGATCGAACAGGACGATTTCAGCACGCTGACCGTGACCATCGACAACTCAGCCGCCTTTATCGCAGCTGGCAGCCTTGGCCTGCAGGGTGATCTGTCAGCGGCGGTTCTGATCGCCAATGACGGGGCCGCCCGCGTGCCGACCAACAGCTGTGGCGGTACATTGCTGGCGCCTAACAACTCCAACCGGATGCAGCTGTCGGGCGGCAACATCCCGGCACAGGGCAGCTGTGTGATTACCGTTGATGTGACCTCGTCCACCATCGGCAACTTCACCAACACCCTGAGCGGTTCGACCAGCACATTGGGGGCCAGCACCCTGCCCGCCCCTGCCGCGCTGGAGGTTGTTGCCCACACCACCGCCGAAGTGACCTTTGAGGTGGCAACGGACACCGATGGTGACTTTGGGTTCGCATCTACTGAAGCAGCCTTTACCTTCACCCTGACAACCAGCTCAGGAGAAGGCACCGAAGGTCCGATCTCGGTCGATGCAGGCAGCTATTCGGTGGCTGTTTCGGCCCCCAGCGGCATCGGCATCACCGCGATGAGCTGTAACGACAGCGACAGCACCGCAACGCTGGATGGCAGCACCTTCTCACTGGTGCTGGCCGCGCGGGAACAGGTCACCTGTACCGTCACCAGCCGTGAAACGCTGCAGCGTACCGTGGACACGATCCACAACTTCCTGCATCGCCGCAGCACGCTGATCCTGGCCAACCCGCCCAGCCGGTCCCGCCGTCTGGATCGGATGAACTCGGCCGGTACGGGTGGTCAAACGCTGAGCTTCGCACAGGGCGACATCCTGTCGATGCTGCCGGTGGACTTCGATCCGATGGCCGTCAGCTCGGGCAGTTTCTCGCTCAGCAGCTCGCTGCAGCAGGCCCGCGAAGCCCGTGCCATGGCGCTGCTGGCGCATGATCCCTACAAGACCAACATGTTTGTTGAGAACTCCAAGTGGGATCTGTGGTTCGAAGGCAGCTTCAGCAAGTTTGAGGGCAGCTCGGACTCCGAAGGTCACTTTGGCATCGCCTATATCGGTCTAGATTACGTGGTCTCACGCGATCTGTTGGTCGGGGCATTGGTGCAGTTTGACCAGATGGAGGACAGTTCCGAAATCAACGGCTCCAGCGTAGAGGGACGTGGCTGGATGGTTGGTCCCTATGTGACCGCCCGTCTGCGCGACAACCTGATCTTCGATGGCCGTTTCGCCCTGGGCAAATCGACCAACGATATCTCGCCCTTCGGCACCTACACTGACACGTTTGAAACCAGCCGCGTGCTGATTGAGGCCTCGCTCAGCGGGCAGTATCTGGTGCAGGGTTGGACAGTGTCGCCAAACGTGTCGCTGGCCTATCTGCATGAGAAGCAAAAGTCCTACGTCGACAGTCTGAACGTCACCATCCCGGCGCAGACCGTCAGCCTTGGTCAGCTGCGCTTTGGTCCCAATGTGTCGCGCCGCTTCACCCAACCCGATGGCTCCAGCTTTGAGCCTTTCGTATCGCTAGACGGCATCTACACCTTCGGCTCCAGCGATGACATCGTCTCGGCCGAAGCCACAAAAGAGGCCGAAGGGCTGCGCGCCCGGGTTGAGGCAGGCTTCACCACCACAAATGAGCACGGCACGCAGCTGAGTGTCCGGGCCAATTACGATGGTATCGGCCTGTCGGACTTTGAAAGCTACGGGGTCTCAGTCAAGCTGAACATCCCGCTGCAATAAGCCAAAACCATCAGCGAAAAGGCCCGACAGAACGGCGGGCCTTTTTCGTTGCAGCAGAGGTTTCTACGGCCTCAGCCACGTGGCAATAGGTCGAACTCCAAAGCGCTGAGCTTCTCAGTACAGATCGGCTCCACCGCCAGAAATAGCGTGCAATCCGCCAAGCTGGGTGAGGTCATCGAGATGAAATAGCGGTTCAGGTTCCACTGACCGGTATAGGCCTGGCCCACCTCTTTGCCAGCGCGGTTTGGACTGAAATAGGCCAGCATCAATGGCTGGGCGTCGGGGTTCGGCAATCCTTTCGCATAGCCCGCGATACGGCTCTGCAGCAGCCTCAGATCTTCTTTGTTGATGTCACAGGCCGTGACAAGCGACAGATCCATAAGAAACCGAAAACAGCTTTGGTACTTGGCTTGAGCTTCCAACTCATCAAACACCAGCTTCACATCATCAACACGATGCACGCCTTGATAGCGGATGAAACACACCTGCTGCGTGGGGGTAAAATGAACCAACGCTGCCATGGGCCTCCTTTCCGGATCTGCCTGTTTCACGCGCGGATGCTCAAAGATTAGACAGGATTATCAGGGCGGGCAAACAACTTATGCAGCTTTTTGCAGATAAACCAACAAGGAAGCGGGAAAGTGATCAACGTTACAATGCTTCACGAGAACCCATGCAAAACATGCACGCAGAACACGTGTATCACCGATCTTGTTGTCGTCATGTCTGCAATGAGAGAGTGGCGCACCCATGAGGATTCGAACCTCAGACCTCTGCCTTCGGAGGGCAGTTACATAGCGTTTGTTCGTGCTATATTCACCTTATAGTCCTGGTTTCGTTCGCTTTCAGTTCATTTCAAATCGGCAGTAACTGTTACGCGTAACAAATATGAATGCGCGGCTGCGATTCGGCGGTTTGCCAAATGTCAATCGCAAGAAAGCTCCGCCCGGGGCTGACCGGACGGGGCGACAGGGAGGTCTGCACAGCCCCTTAGGGCCGAGGCTACCGACAGGCTCCTTTTGTTGATTGGGGGATGGTGGCGTGCGGCCACCAGCGCATCAGTCCATCGCGGGCAGATCAATTTGACGACAACCACTCAGGCTGCGGTTGCCAGCGGCGGCGCATTTCGACGGGATGCCCGCCGCAGGACGTGCAGCGGTAGCGCCGGAAATCTGCTTCGGTGAACTGCTCAATCCAAGCCGATTCGCCCTCACGCTCATACAGCGTGACCTCTCGCCCGCAGCGACAGATCAGATATAGGGCCGTCGCTAGGAATTCTGAACTCAGCCATGGGCCGGATGTAAGCTGAAGCAGACAGGCAGACGAGTCAGGTGGGACCGCCCAGAGCTTCCAGTGCCTCAGCTGCCTGAAGGCGAGTCGACGCCCCATGATGCTCACGCAACTTGCGTTACCATACGGCCCAGGTCAGGCAACGCTCTTCATCGAACACTTTACACAACACAGCGCCTAACAACTTGATCTAACACGATGGCATGGCTTCGTACTAATCAAGGTCTATCGGGATGAGCGAAACGAGCCTTTTCGTCTTCTTAACTCTATTAGAAATCGCACCGCTCAAGCTGGGTTACTGAGTTTTCGCCGATAGCGAACATCCTCGTTTAGTCTGATGCCTGCGTGATAATCATAAGGCGTCTGCTCATTGATCCTGCCTCCATCCAGTCGCCACGACAAACCACGTCAAATAGTGTTGCCTCCATATCACGAACTGATACCGGATTCGTTAGCGTGCATGTCTCTTCGCAGGTATCATAAGTGCCTGAGCCCAGCGGTATTTGCGCGCCGATACAGTCATCAGCAGGATAGCACCACCCCTCTAGGTCTTGTGCACTTTCAGCCCCGGAAACCAAACCGGCTCCAAAAATTCCACTAATTAGAAACTTACGCATACCGACTTCTCCACAAATTTTACCGCCATCCCACAAGTTGGGTAACTTCTGAAGTAAAATTCACCCGAACCCCAAGGCTGGACAAGCTTTTTGTGCTCTGTGCAGCGTCAGCGATCGCTCACGCTGCTGGAACAGGCCGCATCAGGCCGCGACGCCAGCGTGTCAGGCGCAGCGGCGGCATTTTCAGCGCAGCGGGAAGAGAGGTCTTGTCGCTATTGTTCGTTTTGACCGAGGATCTCCGTCATGCGAATGAATGAAGCGCTCACAATCATCTCATGGTGGCGCGGATGGAGCGCACCATCGAACCGGATTCCGTACCCGGTATGAAAGAGCTTGAAGCAGTGCAGGAAGCGGACTTTGCAAAGTTGTGCGAAGAGCCCTTATTGACCAATGCTGCATCCTGCGCGGACGTCAGAACTGCGCAGATTGCGACCTTTGCAAAATCTGCCCTTAGGCGAGGGAACATAGCTCGCGATAGCTGCGTCGCCGCATAAAAAGCGGTCATTGATGAGAGTTGCAGCGAAAGTCGGGGGTTGAGTGCAGCTATGCTGGACAAACTCGCCTTTTAAAGCGTTGCATTGAAGGTCTGTTTCCGGGACGACTGCGCCATCCATCAGCGCGTGGTCAAAACGCCTTGAATTGAACTTATGTCAAATTTGGATCAATTCGCCAATGTTGCCATCAGAACATCAAGTGTTTCTTCTGGCTGCCCCAAAAGGGCGAGCCCCTCGGTTTCAGTATCTTGGACCAGCGGTACAACAGAGCTTATATCGATCCAGGACCTTACGAACATAGCACTCAAGTTTCGACTTATGTTCGTAGGTGCGATGTATACGACAAGCGATTGCAAATCAGATCGAACAAGCCGTTCTGTTAATCGGGCCTGCATATCCATAAACTGAACGTAATCTTTTTCGAAACCAGTGACCTCGGTCATATCGACCAGTTGTTTTTGGCCCGCGACATAGTCTGGATGCGAAACGTAGGCTTCTGTTGCAACTGACGTATCGTGGACAGCAACGTTGCCAGAGTATCGGACTACAACAAGGCCACGCTTGGGGAAGATTGTAAATTCTACAGGCATAACTTTTTCTAGATTCATCTGGCTGGCGCCAATGCACGCGCCCCCCATAGCTGTTCACTGAAGCAGACATCACAGCTTGTTGGAGACCTTTATTCGTAGCCCAGCATCGATTATTTTGGACCCAATCCGGAAATTAGGCAATCCCTGACCGCCAAACTCGCTGCTGTCAGGTCCCAAGGACGGCTGAGCGGGACAAACCTGCCGTTCCGCCTTCAGCACCAAATAATCTATTCTAGTCCAAATCAGACATGTCCGTTCACCAAATCATGCGAAGAGTTGCCTTTTTCAACGGTTGCGAAGGTATAGCTTAGATTTGGCTAAAGCGGCCACTTAGACACTGCCAGAGTGGCACCCACTCGCTTTGCCAATCACCAAGGGCCGCAATGTGCCGTTCCTTCAACTGTTTAGCATGTTCGTATGACTTCAAGCCAGCGAGGCTGGAGTGAAGCTGAACAACCTCCAGCCATTCCAATTCACCCCTGTGGTAGCCCGGGCCGCGCCTGAGAGCGTCTTGTATCGGCGGCCCTACTACTCAAAGCCCTTCGGCAAAACTGTGTCGGCGTGTTCGACGCCATTCCATTCTCGGACCAGCTAGGTGCCCAGTAAAAGAAGTAGAAGGCGGACATCAACTGACTGGTTTCGCCGGGATTAACCTCAGTTGCCAGCGTATCCAGCGTCCGCGGGATGTCACGGCCCATTTAGCCATTGGCACCCGTTTGATTTGATACGGACCGGGAACGAGTGGCTTGTGAATGAGGCCAAGGCCATGCAAACTTTTCAATCCAATTGTCCACACAGGAGTGAGGCCCATGCGGTTGTTGCGTTTTTTGTTGAAGACCCTTGCCATACTGACGATCGCCATTCTTGTCTTGCGGTGGACCCACCCCCTGCCTGAACGTCCCAAAGGGGATGCGGCCGTCTCCGCACCCGCGGAGGACGACACTCGTCTGGGACAAGCTCTTCTGCCACTGATCATCACCAACCCGGATAGAACCGGAGTAATTCCGATTGCCGACGGTCGGGATGCACTTGTCGCGCGCATCTTGCTTGCCCGCGCGGCGAGCGAAACGATCGATGTCCAATATTACATCTGGCAAACTGATACGACCGGATGGCTTTTGCTGGACGAATTGCGCAAAGCGGCAAAGCGCGGCGTGCGTGTGCGCATGCTGCTCGATGACAACGGGATCCCAGGGCTTGACAACGTTCTGGCCGATCTCGCCGCGATGGAAAACATCGAAATCCGTCTGTTTAACCCCTTCACGATGCGGAAGCCGAAACTGGTATCGTATGTGTTCGACTTCTTTCGTCTGAACCGCCGGATGCATAACAAATCAATGACTGTGGACGGGCTTGCTACGGTTATCGGGGGGCGCAACATTGGCGACATCTATTTCGCTTACGGCGAGGGCACCGCATATTTCGATTATGATGTGCTGGCTGTTGGTCCTGGTGCGGCGTCGGTGTCACAAAATTTCAATGACTACTGGACCAGCGGATCCTCTTACGACGCGCTGGACATTCTGGCACCCTCAAATGACGGAATTGCAGAGATGGACAATGCTGTTGCCTTGGCGGCACAAAGTGCACGCGGCTCTGAATATGCAAAAGCGCTGGACAATGCCCCTGTCATATCGGGCCTCATAGCTGGAGAGGACCTGCTGGAGTGGACCACGGTCAAGCTGTTCAGCGACGACCCGGCCAAAGGTCTTGGACAGGCCACAAGCGGGGATCTGCTGATCACACGCCTGACACAGGCCATGGGTCAGCCGAAGCGCAGTCTCGATCTCGTCTCTGCCTATCTTATCCCGGGCCAAGTCGGAACTGCGCTGTTTCAGGAATTCCTTAGCAACGGCGTCAAAACCCGTCTTGTTACTAATTCCCTTGAGGCTAACGACGTTCCAATTGTCCATAGCGCCTGGAAAGGCTATCGGAACCAACTGGTTCGTGCAGGGGCCGATGTGCTGGAGCTTCGGGCGCGCCCCGGACAGCCTGACACTTCCTCGCTGACACAGATCTTGACCAGCTCTCAGTCCAGCCTGCACGCCAAGACGTTTGCCGTGGATGAAGAGCGGATCTTCATCGGGTCGTTCAATTTTGATCCGCGGTCCGCTGCGCTGAATACGGAGATGGGGTTCCTTGTCGACAGCCCAACAATTGCCCGCTCGTTGTCCGTAGCACTTGACGAGTCACAGGTTTTCTATCGTGTGTTTGAGGACAAAGATGGCAAAATCCGCTGGTCTGGGACAGAGGATAAAGCGCCGAAAGAATGGATGGTTGAGCCGAACACAAGCGTCTTCCAACGCACCCTTGTCAACATCATGAGCTATCTTCCGCTTGAATGGATTTTGTAACAAAAATGGTCAAAACTACTATGAAACAGTGACTTGAGTGGTTTTCCCGGACCCGAATTTTTTGCAAACCTCACGCAGACTGAGGTGCTTTTAAAGCTGACGCTGTGCATATGAGCAGGATTAGGCTTAACAGAAATGACCTGATGTCACGCAATATTGTACGGGGGGGAACCGCGCCCAATATACCTGGGGTGTTACCGAGGAGTTAAGAACATGATGTTACGAAACTTGGTCTATGGCGCCCTTGTGTGCTGGTGTACGCCTGCGTTTGCGATAATTGATGGCGTCAAAGCGGACGTGGATGCGTATCGTTCTTATGTATCAATCCGCGCCACCAGCCCTTTTCCCAGCCAGAACGGTAAGGAAATTAACGCCTGCGGCGGTACGTTGATTGCCCAGAAATGGGTTCTGACTGCTGCCCATTGCTGGCCTTCCTACGAAGCGGCCCTCACAGGAGATGAGCCCGTCTTTGTCGGCGTGAACCTTGGCCCGGATGGGCTTTTTGAACAGAAGCTGCGCATCGTGGACTATGTTCTGGCGCCCACCAAGCTCGGCTATGAAAGGCTCGACGCGGCTCTTTTGGAGCTAGAAGAGGATGCAACACGCTACGGCGCACAGATCGCCAGCGTTTTTAAAGGCACCCTTGCGATTGGAGTACCAACAACCACAGTCGGCCTCGGGCAAGGCCACGAAGGCGAACCGCTTTTGTACTATGAGTCCCGATTGACCAACTCCGATCTATGCGATTCACCGCGTGTGGATTACGACGGCCGGCATGACTTTTGCGTAGGCATTCCCGGGTCCACCCAACGGGCCGGCTATGGCGACTCCGGCGGGCCATTGTATATCCTCGGAGGGACCGATGGTGATGAATACCAAGTGGCCGGTATCGTCAAAGGCGGCGTCAAGGCGAATGCAACCGGCATCGAAGAGACAGAAAATATCAGGTATACAGATGTTAACAAACTGCAGGATTGGATCAGTGCGACGACCGGCTGTACATTTCGAACAAGTCAAAATGGGTCTTCGATTGAAGGTGAACTGATCTGCTCCAGTTCCACACCCGATGCCCTTTTGACCGGGACCTATTGGAAAATCAACACAATATTTGGAAATGAGATTGGCGCGATCAATAACAAGCGTGTGCCACAAGTCATTTTCCGCGGTGGCGACACCAACACACTGATGGCCACTGTGGGATGCAACCAGATCACGGCCAGCTTCACGCAAGAAGAGGGCTTCCTGTCCATCGGCCCTGTACAAGCAACCAGAATGGCTTGTTTCGGTGCTGTGGAAAAGGCAGAAAACGACCTGATTAGCCTGCTAGACCGAGCCGCACGTTATAAGATCCATGGCGATACCCTTATGATTTTCGGCTCTGACGGCAACCTTCTGGCCGAACTATCCGCAGTTTGAGGTGCCCCTAGTATCCTAGACACCTGCCTTTTCCAGTTTGAGCTGTCTCTCTTCAAAGTCAACCATTGCCGGAAACACATGCAAAGCATGTGTGAGAGGGGGCGACAGCATGCCGTTGT